>Ga0316192_10000620_pt1 | contig 26148 bp, 20 predicted proteins | sample MerIslwburrow_MG_FD_204931 | JGI IMG/M metagenome (GOLD analysis project Ga0316192, IMG submission 204931) | Coastal sediment microbial communities from Maine, United States - Merrow Island worm burrow | ecosystem: Environmental > Aquatic > Marine > Coastal > Sediment | place: USA: Maine...
GGGAGATGACCACCCAAGGAGAAACCGGTTCTATGGTGAGTGTTGAAGTGATACGCAATGGCAAACTGATCACGGTTTATTTGCCAGTCGGCCCCTTGGGTATCAGAATGAATAGCCGAAGCGTTGCTCCCAACTCACAGTAAACAGTTTGAACGGAATAGTTCTATTGATGAATACTGCGATTATCCACATCTAATGCGGCTTCGTGAATAGCTTCTGATACAGTGGGGTGGGCGTGTATGGTGCGCGCCAAATCTTCCGCCGATGCGTGGAATTCCATCGCCACTACGGCTTCACCAATCAATTCTGATGCATTGGGACAAAACATATGGACACCCAATATTTCATCTGTCTTGGCATCGCTCAAGATTTTAATAAGACCACTACTAGCACCCATAGAAAGTGCACGACCATTGCCTCTTAAATGGAATACACCGGTATTATATTGGGTATTCAACGCATCCAGTTGTTCGCTGGTTCTACCTACCCAGGCTAATTCAGGCCAAATGTATACAACCCAAGGTATGCGATAAAAATCGATCATGGCAATCTGACCTGCGATACGCTCGGCAACGGCAATACCTTCTTCCGATGCCTTATGTGCCAACATAGGACCTCGAACAACATCGCCTATAGCGTAGACCCCAGGTAAATTTGTTCGACAGTATTCATCAACTTCGATAAAACCTCTTTGATTGATGTGCAAACCTACCCCTTCAGCGTTAATATGGTCGGAATTGGGCTTTCTACCAACAGCAACCAGGACCTTGTCAACACTGAGACTTTGTTCACCATCCTTGTCGGAATACTTAATCGTAACATGCTTGGCCATTTTTTTTATGCTATTAATCTTTAAGTCCATTTTTATTTCTAGGCCTTGAGTCTTCAACTCATGCAGTACTGATTGCGCCAATTCTTGGTCTACTGTACGCAGAAAAGTGTCACTGCGATTAAATACAGTAGTCTTGGAACCAAGCCGGCTCCAAACACTACCCAGCTCCAGGCCCACTACTCCAGCACCGATGACACCTAAACGTTTTGGAATATTTTTGAATGAAAGAGCACTAGTGGAATCGATTATGCTATCGCCATCGAAGGGTATAGACTCAAGTTCAGCCGGAGTCGAGCCCGTTGCAATAATGACGTGTTTAGCATTTAATTCTAAAATTTTGGCCTTTTTTTCATGTGTCTCGACTTCTACGTGGTTGTGCGCAACTAAACGACCATGCCCTTTAATCCATGTTACTTTATTCTTTAAAAACAACATTGCGATACCGCCAGTGAGGGAAGTCACAATATCGTTTTTGCGTTTCATCATTGTTGACAAGTCTAGCTTGATGTTATCGCACGCAATGCCATGATTTTTAAATTCATGGTTTAATGCATAAAAATGATGAGATGAGTCTAACAACGCTTTAGACGGGATGCAGCCCACATTTAGGCATACCCCACCCAATGTGGGTTCACCTTTTGCATTTAAACCGGCGTCAACACATGCGGTATTCATACCCAATTGAGCACACCGAATAGCAGCCACATAACCACCTGGACCGCCTCCAATCACTACCACGTCATAATCTACCAATACTTGTCTCCCTAGTTAAAATTCGGGCTATACGTTCAGTAACATACGGGCTGGATCTTCAATCGCCTGTTTTATTGCAACAAGGAAAAGCACGGCATCATGGCCATCAATAATACGATGATCATAGGATAAGGCCAGATACATCATAGGTCGTATTACAATTTCTCCATTTTCAACCACGGCTCTGTCCTTGATATTATGCATACCTAATATAGCACTTTGTGGAGGATTTAATATTGGGGTGGATAACATGGAACCAAAAACTCCACCGTTTGAGATACTAAAAGTACCACCTGTTAGATCCTCAATAGAAAGTTTTCCAGTTTTCGCCTTTTCATTATAGATTGTTATAGCCATCTCAATTTCTGCAAAACTCAACCTGTCGACATCACGTATAATAGGCACAACCAATCCTCGGGGTGAGCCTACCGCAATTCCAATATCATAATAACCATGATAGATTATATCTTCGTCATCGACAGAAGCATTGATTATGGGAAATTGTTTTAAGGCATTAACCGCTGCGTGAGTAAAAAACGACATAAAACCCAGCTTTGTTTCATATTTGTCGCTAAATGTCTGTTTGTATTTGCTACGCAAATCCATTATAGGTTTCATATTCACTTCGTTAAACGTAGTGAGAATAGCTGCGCTATTTTGTGCCTCTTTTAACCTTGCCGCTACCCGTGCGCGTAACCTGCTCATGGGTACTCGTTTCTCTGGTCGATCCGTATTTTCGACAGGTTTTAATGTTTGCGGCCTTGGTATAATTGCAGGAGGTGTAACCGGAGCCGGGATATCCGAATTATCTTGTTGCTGTTGATTATTTGTCAAATATTCTAACACGTCAGCCTTTGTGATCCTTCCATCCTTACCTGTACCAGGAATTTCTGACGCATCTAAGTTGTAATCAGCAATCATTTTCCTTACCGCAGGACTTAAATAACTAACTGGCGAAACCGTAGAAATTTCATCCTTAGTGGCCACACCAGCAACCTTAGTATTGGATACAGTGCTTTTTGACATATTTCCGATAGCCTGGCCGAATGGTTCCACGACTGCAACTGACGCAGTCGCTTCTGTATCGATGACGGCAATTACCTCGTCACTTTTTACAGTGCCGCCATTTTCTTTCATTATTTTTTTCAAGACACCGTCCTGTGGTGCTACAATTTCCAGGACGACCTTGTCTGTTTCCAAGTCAATTAGATTCTCATCCTGGTTAATAAATTCACCAATATGTTTATGCCACGTTGCCAATGTCGCTTCCGAGACAGATTCGGAAAGAATTGGAACCTTTATATCGATAAGCATTTCAAATTCTCCATTGCTTAAGTTTGGTCTTCTTCGTTATAATCTTAGGTGTATTCTCATTTAATTCAACACCTCATCCACCAGGTTTTGCAGTTGTTCAATATGTTTTTTGAAGTACCCTACAGCTGGAGATGCTGATTCGGGCCTGGCGACCACCCGTAGATTTTGTTCGGCGTTAAGCAACTTGCTTAATAGTGGGTTAATATAAGTCCATGCCCCTTGATTAAGCGGCTCTTCTTGACACCACATTATGTCCTTTACGCCTTTATAAGAATGTATTTGTTTTTTTAAGTCTGCTTCTGGAAATGGATATAACTGTTCTACTCGAATTATAGCGATATTATTGATGTTACGTTCACGCCGAGCATCTAATAAATCAAAATAGACTTTTCCACTACAAACCACCAGTCTCTTTACCTTTTTTAAGGATTTTTTATCTATCTCACCAATAACGTGACGAAAACCGAATTCCGTTACTTCCTCCAAACTCGAGGTTGACAATTTATGTCGTAATAGATTTTTTGGTGTCATTACAATTAAGGGTCTGCGCAGGTCGCGTAGCATTTGTCGACGCAATAAATGAAACATTTGCGCAGGTAGACTCGGCATACACACCTGTATGTTTTCTTCAGCGCAGAGTTGTAGATAGCGTTCCAAACGGGCTGAAGAATGCTCAGGGCCTTGGCCGTCAAATCCGTGAGGCAAAAACATTACCAAGCCACTTAGCCTGCCCCACTTGGATTCACCTGAACAAATAAATTGATCAATTACAACCTGGGCTCCATTGGCAAAATCGCCAAATTGTGCCTCCCAAACAACAAGTGAATAGGGTGCTGCCGTACTGTAACCGTATTCAAAGCCTAATACAGCTTCTTCTGACAATAGCGAATCAATTATAGTACTCTGTGCCTGCTTTTCTGATAGATTTTGCAAAGGGCAATAACTCCGGCCATCGTTTTGATCATAGATAATAGCATGACGATGGAAAAACGTACCACGACCACAGTCTTGTCCCGACAAGCGAACCGGATAGCCAGACACTAACAAAGTAGCATAGGCCAAGGTTTCTGCGAATCCCCAGTCCATAGATAGCTCGCCTTCAGCCATAGTGCAGCGCCCTTTAAAAATTCGAAGCACCTGCGAATGGGCAATAAAACCTTCCGGAATTTTGCACAGCTTCCTTACAATATTCTGTAGATCAGGCTTAGTGATAGTAGTATCGGCTTCTGCCACATCACTACTCAGAGTATAGGGTTTCCAATCTACCCAGTAGGGTTTATCAAAATTTTCCGTCATTATATTTTTTGCCACACACTCTCGTTGGTCCAATTTTTCGCGGTAGGTCTGAGCAACGGAGCTAATATAATCTGTATTAATAATACCCTGTTCAATTAATTGTTTTGCGTATAGCTCACCCAGGTGTTCATGGCTTTTAATTTTTTGATACATTAAAGGCTGTGTCGCTGAAGGTTCATCGGCTTCACTGTGGCCATGCCGTCTGTAACAAACCATATCGATAACAACATCTTTTTTAAACTGCATCCTATAGTCGAGGGCAAGTGCTGTTATGAAATTAACCGCTTCTGGATCATCACCATTAACATGGAAAATCGGCGCCTGTACCATTCGAGCAACTTCAGTACAATAAACGGTCGATCGCGCATCTAAAGGATTACTGGTTGTAAACCCGATTTGATTATTAATGATAATGTGCAAAGTACCACCGGTGGTAAACCCTCTGGCCTCGGACATTTGAAAGGTTTCCATCACAACACCCTGTCCGGCAAACGCTGCATCCCCATGAATAAGAACCGGTAACACTAGATCTCCGGTAACATCCCTACGCCGATTTTGCCGAGCACGAACCGAACCTTCCACCACAGGACTAATAATTTCCAAGTGCGAGGGGTTAAATAGTAATGCCAGATGCACAATGCCACCTGAGGTTCGGATATCAGAGGAGAATCCTTGATGATATTTTACATCTCCAGAACCACCGTTTTCACGGTCGTCCACTTCACCTTCAAATTCTCTAAATAAGGTATTAGGAGCTTTGCCAAGAATATTTGTTAGCACATTCAGACGGCCTCTGTGCGCCATGCCCAGAACAATTTCCGTCACTTTGTGATGCCCGGCTCGTTGCACAACCTCGTCCAATATGGGAATCAGACTTTCTGCTCCTTCCAGCGAGAATCGTTTTTGTCCGACATAACGAGTGTGCAGGTATTTTTCAAATTCGCGCGCCACTACGGTCCGATTTAAAATACTAATTTTTTTTTCGGGGGAAAAATCAGGGGTACTTTGGACGCTTTCCAAGCGTTGTTGTAACCATCTTTTTTCTTCGGTATCTGTAATATGCATGTATTCAGCACCAATATGGCCACAATAAGTACGGCGGAGAGTCTCAAGAATCCCACCTAGCTTTGCCTGCCTGGGACCGTAAAATGAACCCGTATTGAAAACCAGATCTAAATCGTCTTCCGAAAGATGATGATAATCCAAGTCCAATTCTGGTACCAAGGGCTTTGGTTGTAACGACAATGGATCAATACTAGCGTGCTGGTGCCCTCTAAAGCGATAGGCGTTAATCAATTGCAGTACCTGCACTTGTTTGGATTCTGCCGTAGGTGATAAGGGGGCCACCAATCGCGCGGCTGGACTACGTGTGCCTCTACTTAATCTTACAAATTCATCCCTGATCCGCTTATGATCAAAATCTTTACTATTCTCAGGATTTTGCCGTTGCATTTCCCAAAAATAATTTTGCCAGTCCTCACTTACCGAGGTCGGTTTTTTCAGAAACTCAGCATATAGTTCCTCAACAAATGGTGCGTTACTGGCAAATAAATAGCTATTCTCTTTAAATCGGTTCATTGAAGGTGGGTGTTCCCAATTGTTAATATAAAACTAAGTCCGTTAAGTAGTTTTCATTTATAAGCATAGCCTATAGCTGTTGACATCAAAATATACTGATCGTTTCAAAACACAGTTGTGATGAATAGTTATGACGCCACAGATTCGAAAAAATCATAATTCTAAGCATATAGGTTATCGGCAATATCTCACTGAGCTTTACTTCCTCTAAAGAGTACCAAGTTAAAAAACGGCAGACGATGACCTTCGTCTCGCAATACCTTTAAATCACCAAGACACACAAACACAACAAGCGTAACTTTATTGACAAATACATTACTGTCTACTAATATTATTAATAACTAATAGTTAATAACTAATTTATTTATTGTGTTCGAACATAACCTCTCCCCCAGCGGATTCGACTTCGGTCGGAACTGCTAAACCTCGGCTTTTAGCCGACCCCCTGCCTCCTAGAGGCAATATTTAACCCTGGCATTGCCGGGGTTTTTTTTGTACATTTACTTTACATAACAAACACTTAATACAATATTGCTTAGACAATTTTGGAGCTGAAAGACTTCTGAAGATTTAATCCTGAATATTATATTGATTGTTCAGTATTTACAGCATACACTTTGCATCATGGTCGGACACAAAGACAATTCCCCCGAACAAACGCGGGCACAAATACTCGACGCCGCACAGCAGCGGTTTTCACAATATGGTTTTGGCAAAACCACTATGGCGGAAATTGCAAAGGACTGTAATATGTCGGCAGCCAACCTATATCGATTTTTTGAAAACAAACACGATATTGGGGCCAATCTTTCGTGTCAATGTCTTGAAAACCAGTTAATCATTCTAAATGAAATCGTGGCCCAAAATACCCACAGTGCTTCTTCTAGATTAGAAGAATTCGTCCAGGCTTTATTACATTCAATTCATCAACAGTGGTCAGATAATCCACACATGGATGAAATGGTTAATTCAATTTGCCAGGAAAGTAGGGAGATTGTGGAACAACATATCCTGAAGAAACGGGAACTGATAGCAACCATAATAAAAGAAGGGAATCGACTGGGTGAATTTGCTGTAGTGGATCCTGATCGAACCGCAGCCGCGGTTTTTACATCACTCACATTATTTGTCGTACCATTTCTGATGCCCTTATTCCCTTTGTCAGAATTAGAACATAAAGCAAGTGAAGTCGTGCATTTAATTTTAATGGGGCTAAACAAACGATAGTTAATATCCAGCAAACACTACATAATCAAAATTAGTCTGACCAGTTATTTGATTCGATCGATTTGAACGCATTTTGATGGACAACATGGAGAAAACAATGGATAACAATAATTTGGTCACGCGCTACGCTAGCTGGGTCGTCAATCATCCATGGATTGTTATTTTTTCTACCCTATTACTGGTAGCGGCCGCTGCAAGTGGTATGCGGTTTGTGAAATTCACAACAGACTATCGAGTATTCTTTAGTGAAGATAATCCTCAATTAGTCGCCTTTGATGCCTTAGAGTCAATTTATACTAAAAATGACAATGTTATGTTTGTCATTACACCGAAAGACGGCAGCGTTTTCAGCCCTGCTACCTTACAAACCATTAAACAACTCACTATGGATGCCTGGCAAACACCCTACTCCATACGTGTAGATTCTATTACAAATTTTCAACACACAGCGGCACAAGAAGATGATCTTACCGTTAAAGACCTGGTAGCCGAAGATGAAATATTAGATGAAAATGCACTACACAGTATTAAAGATATTGCGACTAACGAACCATTGCTGGTTAGACGTATAATATCTCCAACCGGTCATGTTACTGGTGTAAACGTCACCATTCAATTACCGGGCATTGATAAAACCAAAGAGGTGCCTGAAGTTGTAGCCTTTGTAAGAGAACTGGCCAAAAAAACCGAAGCGGCAAATCCTAATATCGAAATTCGCTTAAGTGGTATCACGATGATGAACAATGCCTTTGCAGAGTCATCGAAAGCCGATATGAAATCTCTGGTTTTACTCAGCTTTGCATTAATGCTGGTCACCTTGGGCTTGTTGCTACGTGGTCTAACCGGGACCTTGGGCACATTTTTCGTCATCTTGTTTTCTATCATGACGGCAATGGGAATAGGTATGTATTTGGGTTTCCCAATAACCCCACCCTCTGCATCCACACCCTCGATTGTTTTAACGGTTGCCGTTGCTAATGCCGTGCATATTCTCGTTACTTTTTTACACGAAATGCGCGATGGTTCAGACAAAAAAACAGCCATGATCGAAAGCCTACGGATTAATATGCAACCCGTATTTCTGGCGAGTTTTACCACGGCAATTGGATTTCTAACCATGAACTTTGCCGACGTACCCCCTTTTAATCACCTAGGTACCATGGTGGCCATTGGTGTAATTGCCTCGTTCTTTTTAAGTGTGTTCTTTTTACCCGCATTTATGGCCTTGATGCCAGTTAGAGTCAAAAGTCATAAACACCGAGGCAGCCTGTTAATGGGTAAACTGGGTGAATTTGTGGTAACCAATAATAAGAAGCTACTGTGGGGAATGCTGGCATTTACCATAGGTCTCATTTCATTTTTACCTAATAATGAGCTTAACGACGTATTTGTCCACTACTTCGATAAAACGGTAACGTTCCGTAATGATGCCGATTATATGACCGAAAATCTAACGGGTCTTTATATTATCGATTACTCCCTGGAAGCAAAAGAACCTGGAGGGGTTAGCGATCCTGAATATTTGCAAGAGGTAGAACAATTCAGTCAATGGTTCAGAAGTCAAAGTGAAACCCTGCACGTCAATACACTGACGGACATAATGAAACGATTAAACAAAAACATGCACGCCGACGACCTTAGCTGGTACAAAATACCTGAAGCAAGAGATCTAGCCGCACAATATTTATTGTTATATGAGATGTCACTCCCCTATGGCCTCGATCTCAATAACCAAATAAACATCGACAAATCGGCCACGCGTTTTACCGTGACCTTAGAAACGGTATCCACCAATCAATTGCTAGGTATTGAGGAACGCGCAAAACAATGGCTGCAAGAAAATACCCATACCATAGCAAGCGCCCATGGTACGGGTACCAGTGTAATGTTTGCTCATATTGGCAAAGCAAATATTAAAAGCATGCTTATGGGTACGGCAGTAGCCTTGGTACTAATTTCAATGATATTAATATTTGCGCTAAAATCTCTAAAGATTGGTTTAATCAGCATGGTTCCCAATTTAATCCCAGCCGCTATGGGATTTGGGCTTTGGGGTATACTTGTTGGTGAAATTGGCCTGGGTCTTTCGGTAGTAGCGGGCATGACGTTGGGCATTGTTGTTGACGACACCGTTCATTTCTTAAGCAAATACTTAAGAGCAATACGGGAAAAGAAACTTTCATCAGCAGACGCTGTTCGCTATGCCTTTACATCCGTTGGCTTGGCATTAGTAATTACCTCTACCGTACTTGTCGTCGGATTTTCTGTACTGTCGTTTTCAAGTTTCTATTTAAACGCTGGAATGGGCACATTGACTGCGATAGTAATTTCATTTGCATTAGTAGCCGACTTTCTATTATTACCACCATTATTGATGATGCTCGAGGAGAAAAATGATGAAGTATCGAATTCAGATTCTGATGTTGCTACTAGCAATGCCACTGTATGATATCTTAGCAGCGGAAATTACCCCTGAAGAAAAAGGCCTGCAAATCGCCAAAGAAGCGGATGTTCGCAACACGGGTTGGAAAGATCAACAAGCCAGTCTGACTATGATATTAAAAAATCGTCATGGCCAAAAATCGACACGTGCCATTCGTTCAAAATCATTAGAAATGGAAAACGATGGTGATAAAGGGCTTTCTATTTTTGATACACCAAAAGATGTTAAGGGTACAGCGTTTTTGAGCTTCACACATGCAGTAGAACCTGACGACCAATGGCTATATTTACCAGCTTTAAAACGTGTTAAACGCATATCGTCTAACAACAAATCAGGGCCATTTATGGGTAGCGAATTTGCCTACGAAGATCTGAGTTCTCAGGAAGTTGAGAAATTTACCTATAAATGGATTAAGGATGAAAACAAGAACGGCCGAGATACTTTTGTCGTAGAAAGATATCCTGCGTACAAACACTCCGGTTATACAAAACAAATTGCTTGGGTAGATAAAGAAATGTATCAGCCGGTTGTTATCGAGTTTTACGACCGTAAAGGAAAACTGCTAAAGACACTCACGTATTTTGATTACAAACAATATATCAACAAATTTTGGCGCGCTAGCAAAATGGAAATGATAAATCACATCACAAACAAAAGTACAGAATTGTTATGGGAAAACTACCAATTTGATACTGGGCTAAGCGATAGGGATTTTGATCGGAACAGTCTAAAACGTGTACGTTAACGACGGGCACCTCTAAAAATCTTATTAAAATGAAACTTAAAAAACCCATAAAAATAGTTATTGTAGTGATGTTTTGTTGCTATGTGGGCGCAAGTTCTGCTAATGAATGGTCAGGATATGTATCGGGTGAATATCGTGGATTTTTTAATGAAGGCACGCCTGAACAACACGATCATTATCTTTCTGTTGCGACAGAACCTGAGTATTTTCACGAATGGCAAAATGGAAAAAGCAGTTTCAATTTCAAAGGATTCGCTAGAATCGATCAATATGATGAAGAACGCACCCATGCTGATATACGGGAATTAAATTGGCTGGGAGTTGGTGAAATATGGGAATTACGAGTAGGAATTGGCAAAGTTTTTTGGGGAGTTACTGAATCACAACATTTAGTTGATATCATAAACCAAACCGACGCCGTTGAAAACCTGGACGGTGAAGAAAAGTTAGGCCAACCTATGATTAATCTTGCCCTAATACAAGATTGGGGAACACTAAATTTTTTCATTTTACCTGGATTTCGGCAACGCACCTTTCCAGGCATAGAGGGTCGACTTCGAACAAATCCAGTAACTGATACTTCACAAACAACCTATGAGGCTTCTAACGGTAACAAGCACACCGACCTGGCTATACGTTGGTCAAACTCGATTGGTGATTGGGATCTAGGTCTTAGTCATTTCTGGGGCACAAGTCGAGATCCCATCTATAATTCTGGTTTCGATGGTAATAACAATCCAGTTCTTATTCCGTATTATGAGATAATTAATCAAACGGGAGTCGATGTACAAACAGTCAAGGGAGATTGGTTGCTAAAACTGGAATACATTACCCGTCAAGGCAGTGGTGACAGATTCCATGCGCTCACAACTGGGTTTGAATATACCTTTGTGGGTATTTTTGAAAGTATTCTTGACTTGGGTTTAATCAGCGAATACCTTTACGATAGTCGGCCAGAAGAAATTACATCACCGTTTGATAATGACATAATGTTGGGCTCTCGTCTCACCTTTAACGATGCACAGTCCACCGATTTGTTAATGGGTTTTATTGTTGATCTTGATAATAGCGAAACTTATTTCAATCTAGAAGCCAGCCGTCGACTTGGTGAAGCATGGAAAATTAGCGTAGAAGCGCGAACTTTTTCTAATATTAGCCAACAAAGTCCACTATTCAGTATTCGTAACGACGATTATATATCGGTAGATTTGGCATGGTATTTCTAATTTAATTGTGAATAGCTAGTCTTTTACAGTTGGTAACTCAAAATAAAATGTTGAACCGGCACCAAGCGTAGTATCGAAATAAATCTTACCACCATGCTTTTCAATAATATTTTTCACAATATTCAATCCAAGCCCAATGCTTTTGTATTTTGCATTATAGTGTAAGCTTTCAACACTGTAGCGATCAAATACTTTTGCTTGAAACTCTTTGCTAATACCTGGGCCGTGATCAGTTACACCCACACGAACCAACGCGTCCTGCACCTCAACTGTGATTTCCACTTGTTTATCTTCACCGCCATATTTTGCGGCGTTGGTTAATAAATTTGTTAGAACTTGGTCAATTCGGCTAGCATCGCAATTGACCATAACACTATTCTCGCGCGAAGCGTATTTATAGGTAACATTAAAAGTATTCGCAAATATTTGATTATACTCTATTGCGTTTTTTACTAAACTGATAAGATTTTCTTGTTTTAGATCAAAATTCAAATTTCCCGACTCCAGCGTATGGGCATCCAGTAAATCATTAACCAACATTAACAATCGTTTTGAACCAACATTCGCATTATTGATTAAAATTTTCGCTTCACTCTCCAACTTTTCGTAATCACTTGGTGCCAACAGGTCTAATGATCCGGTTATTGCGCTAATTGGAGATCTTATTTCATGGCTGATTACCCCCATAATCTCTTCCTTTTGTTTTTCCAACAAATGACGCTTGGCTTCTGCGATCTCTCTGAAAGATTCTTCACGTCTAACCCGCAACATCATAATAAAACCCAAATATAAAACTACAAAAGATAAGATAGCGGCTTCTGTCCAAAGCCTGGTTTCAAAATCGAAAAACAAATCCTCCTGATATTGATCGACGGCTTGCCAGCGTGTACCTTTTACATTCTTGCGCGTTAATATCCTCAATCGTTCTGATTCAGATAGTCGATAATCATCACGCACAATTTTATTCCTGGCACCACTGGCGATAACTTCTATGAGGTCGTCCAGTTGAGGATATAGCAACATCAAATTGTGGCCAAGGCTCTGCGACGCCTGGATAAAACTACCTAAGATATCGACATGAAAACTAATGAATAATATGCCTTGATTATCTTCGTCTCCAAATGGAGCCATAACATCAAAATGATATCCTTCTGTATTCGGGTGCACATAGGGATGGTATTGATTTACATCTGCAAATGATTTTAAATCGGCAGAACATGATTCTGATATTAAGCCATCAAAGTCTTCAAAATATGGTTGCCCTTGGCTATCTGCTAGGGTAAAAGCAAAATAATCTGGAAAGTAACGCGAGATTTGATGGGTTAACCGTACTCTCACAGTATCGTCATCAGGAGATTTAGCGATTTTAAGAATCAAGCTTAGATGATCTTCTGCGAACAATCTCACCAACCGATTTCGCTCTGCAATAAAATGCGCTATATTTTCTGCTAGCTCTGTAACGGATTCGTCGGCAATAATTTGGTGATACTGCCTGTAATCCATATTGCGGCTATAGGATAGCCAAACTAGAATTATAAGTACGCCAATTGCCATCACGCTGCCAAATGCAACTGTATTTTTTATTATAACCGATTGATTACTCATGCATTTACCTTGTCCCTAAGTTTAATTTGGCCACTTTAACAGTCATTGGTAAATAGTAGTCTAAACCTTTGGCCAACCAAAAGAAATTGCTACGATTTTATAATTCATGAAAATATTTTGTCGCATTATCGCCTAATGAAATTGAAATCAGTCGTATCGCCAGTAAATTTATTAGTAGGTACCATGCGGGGATTACAGTAAAAGAAAAAAAGTAAATAAAATGCAAATGTCAGTTTCCCCCCCTCGGGAATTCTACTTTAAGTTATGCTGCAAAACGACCCGCTTCGATACAACGGTAAATATTATTTAGGTCTTTTATTAATTTGTTAAGATTTGAATCGCAACCACAAATGACCAAAAGTAAATTTCCTATCAATGCAGCATAAATTACGCGTTTAGATGATGACGCCATAGTTAACGCATTATTGAACTTATGATTTGGAGATACAGAGAACTTCAGCGCAAGGGTAAAATACTGGTGACTACACTGTCAAATTCGTGCAGGTAGAAATGAAGTCAACTATCGACTTTATTGAAAAGTCGATAGTTGAACTAAGAGAAATGAAAAAACACAAAAATTTAGTGTTAAAATGAGCATATAATCACTACACTATGCTCAGAATCGTGTTCCCACTTAAACGATTACAGGGCTATCGTCTGACTTACCACTGTCATTAGATTGCTTTAGCTCCTCATGCCAGCCAGTATCTAATCCAAACTCAAATGTGGAAATCTTGATTCCTTCTGGAAACGCTTGTTTCAATCTTTTTTCAAACTCGGCATAGACTTCCTTTTTAAATTGCTGGACGTCATAGTCTCTAGTGTCCTTTTCAACATCCCCCAAATCAAGTTCCATTTTAAACTCAATTTCAGGTGCTATTTGTATACGCGCCATATATTACTCCTTCCTATGTAAAATTTTATGCGACTGCATGGCAGCAATTGCATTGCCTAAACTTCTACTTCATAACTAAGTTTAGTTCTAAAGCAAGGGAATAATCAATAAAGCCACAATGTTTAATATTTTGATTAATGGATTAATCGCTGGCCCTGCAGTATCCTTATAGGGATCACCAACGGTATCACCCGTTACAGCGGCTTTGTGTGCCTCAGAACCTTTACCACCAAAATTGTTGTCTTCAATGTATTTTTTGGCGTTATCCCAAGCACCGCCGCCTGTGGTCATTGATATAGCCACAAACAGGCCTGTTACGATAGAACCCACTAGCATTCCACCCAGAGCTTGTGGTCCTAACACCAGCCCCACGGCAACCGGAATCAACACAGGTAATAAGGACGGAATAATCATTTCCCGAATGGCAGACTTGGTCAACATATCCACAGCCTTCGAATAATCAGGCTTGGCTGTACCTTCCATAATACCCGGAATCTCTTTAAACTGCCTTCGAACTTCTATGACAACGGCACTAGCGGCTCTTCCAACAGCTTCCATAGCCATTGCCGCAAACAGATATGGCACTAATCCACCAATAAAAAGACCAATTATTACCAGATGATTAGATAAGTCAAAACTTAAGGTTTCGCCTGTATGGCTGGTAAATTCCCTAGTAAAATCTGAGAACAATACCAAAGCCGCTAATCCTGCTGAACCGATAGCGTAACCTTTAGTAACCGCCTTGGTGGTATTACCAACCGCATCCAACTCGTCTGTAGTATTACGCACAGAGGAATCCAATTCCGCCATTTCTGCAATACCACCCGCGTTATCCGTTATGGGACCATATGCGTCAAGTGCAACAATAATTCCCGCCATGGAAAGCATGGATGTTGCAGCAATCGCAATACCATATAAACCTGCAAAATAATGGGCGACCCAAATTCCTAGACAAACCACCAAGACAGGTCCCATTGTTGAACGCATAGACAAGGCAAGACCCGCAATGACATTAGTACCATGACCGGTTGTCGAGGCAGCAGCCAAGTGCCGCACGGGCTTGAATTCAGTAGCCGTGTAGTATTCTGTAATAACGACTAATAAGGCTGTAACAACTAATCCCACCATAGCTGCAGCATATAGCTGCATTGTAGTATACATTCCATTGTCCGCCATTATCCATTGGATTGCAGGATAAAATGCCACAACTGAAACTAGTCCTGAAACGATAAGCCCACGATACAGCGCAGGCATTATTTTGCCACCTTCTTTTACCGAAACAAAAAATGTACCTAATATTGAGCCCAATATAGATATGCCACCCAATACCAGAGGCAATACGATTCCATTAGGATAATCTTGGAAAATCAAACCACCTAATATCATTGTGGCGATTATGGTTACCGCATAGGTTTCAAATAGATCAGCCGACATTCCCGCGCAATCCCCAACATTATCTCCAACATTGTCAGCGATAACGGCGGGATTTCGTGGATCGTCCTCTGGTATGCCCGCTTCGACTTTACCAACAAGGTCGGCTCCCACGTCGGCGCCCTTGGTAAAGATGCCACCACCCAGTCTGGCAAAAATAGAAATCAATGAACCGCCAAAGGCAAATCCAACCAATGGTGAAAGCGCGACATTCTGGCCTGCGGGTGTAAAAGCTATAAGCAAGATAAAAAAACCGGCAACTCCCAACATACCTAAACCAACAACCAACATACCTGTAATGGCACCACCTTTAAATGCGACCTGCAGGGCGCCGTTTAAACTCTTGCTTGCGGCTTCAGCAGTTCTAGAGTTGGCCCGCACAGAAATATACATCCCGAGATATCCTGCGGCGCCAGATAACACTGCTCCAAGCGCAAAGCCAAAGGCTGTAAGGGCACCCAGCGCAATGAATATAACCACAAAAAGGACAAATCCAACCACACCAATGGTCATATATTGACGTTTGAGATAAGCAGTAGCCCCTATTCTTATGGCGGTTGCAATTTCCTGCATTCTTGCGTTGCCATCGGGTTGTCGCAATATCCAGTATATAGATATAACGCTAAACGCTATACCAATTAGTGACGTAACAATTGCAAATATTAAAGCTGTATTCACTGTGTTCTCCCTTGATTATTTTTTTTACCATGCTAACTTGTTTTACGGCTTATAGTTATTGCGTATTTTTATCTAGGCATGACTAAGTCTGATATATATGCTGTTTTCTTGAGCATTGCTTAAGTTTCAGAGTCTATTGATACACGAATAAACAAATCTAATAAAGAATTTTCGAAGCTTAATAAAAAATTTTTAAAAATGCCAGCTCGATAATAAATTATTACCTATTGATATTTAATAATATTATTGTTTATTATTACAAATCAAAATTATTTCGGTTTATGTGTGTATAATGTAAATCACTAGGTTTTGAATTTTCTAGATTAATTTACCATAAATAGAATATTTGAGGCCATATAAAAATTATGGTGCATGTTTCTTTTTTAAATGATTATTCGTTTTATTTATCTCAACGATCAATAGTAGTTTGAATAAGTTAAAGATGTTTTATGGAAGAAAGTAATGCTTTTCTCTACGTAGTTTTTTCAATATTACTGCTCTGGTTGGCTGGAAAAATTGTTGTTTACGGCCAAAGATTTCAGCTCCCGACCGATCCACAAAAGCGAAAACAGTATAAGCTGTGCAAAGGCTTACACGTGGTGGATTTAGACCAAGAGGATATTGGTATACTTCGCGGCCTAACTGATAAAAAAGATATCGATAGTCTTACTCAGTTTCTTGCCGTTAAACATCCAACAATCGTGGAAATTTGTGAATATCTAGATGTCTTAAAAAAGCAATTTGCAAGTTTACTCGTCACCACATACGCAGAGGCAACGGAGGCAGAAAAAATTACCGCTATCAACAAAATTCAATTACCAAAGCATAAATTGCGGGATTCGTTCTTAGAACTAGAAGAAACAGAATTAAGAAACATTATAGAATATGATGGAAACAGGCAACAAATTATTGATGAGAAATTAATTCATCAATTTGGCGGTAGTCTTTTTATGGAGTATTTTATTATTTATTGTCACTTGAGCCTCGAAAAACCAGCTATTTTTCATATCCCACCTGATAATAAACTGCGTTTATTATTTGAAACTTTGGTCACAACAAATATGGCTTTGCAAGGTGACCAGATAAGACTAAAAGATCGCTTAAAGTTGTTTCATTTGGCTCAACTGAATCAAATTGCTGCGAATGTGGATACAAAAACGCTCTATCGGACCAAAGAAGAGGCAATTTCCGCCCTTTCACATAACTCAAAGGCGGAAGATTACTTTGTCAAACACTATGATTTAAAAGATGTATTTAATCTTACTCCAGCTACCATTGATCAACAAGGAGTTGAGCGAGAATGGGCTGTGCATAAAGCTTATGCCAAAATTTTGTGCTACCTACTACCCACATAGAATTTCACTGCGACCTGACTGAGTTAACAACTCAAGCTTGAATAGCTTTATTTGTCGCTGATGTCGGCTGATCCACTTTTTCCGGTTTTCCATTGGCTTGAGCGGTAGTAGACATAGACGGTTTGTTTTCTTTAGGCTTCTTACCTGCCGTCAACATTAACAAATTTTTAACTTTTGTAGTTTCTTTTAGATCATCAGTCAAAGTTTTAATCTCCACATTGAGTTGTGAGATTTCTTTTTCTAACTGTGCGATTCGCGAGCTTAAACTTGTATTACGCTCTTCAATATTGCCTTCCTTATTTTCTGCATCCGCAATGATCTCAGAAACCTTAATATTTGCTGATTCCAAAGTTTTGTTTACAACAGTAATTAATATTTCAGAATCCACATTAGGCAATTGACGCATTAGTTTAATTGCGTCTTCGATACCATATGCACTCGGATTCGGTTTTGCTGCTTGAGACTTGGTCTGTACTGACTGGTGTGGTTCGGTTTCCTTACCTTTTGGAGCCTGATCATCATCCATTCCAAATATATCCTCTACGCCATCTTTGCGATTAAAAATTCCCATAAAACTTCCCTCCCTCACTTTAATTTGCGAATGTTACACGAAAATAGAGTATGTGGTATAAATTAGTTAAATTGTTCTTAAGAATACAAAACTTACTGACATTGTGAAAGCAATACTTACGCAAATTTATACATTTAATGATGTAATTGATATGTATGTCACGGTATCTGATATTGCTTATTTAAGAATGCAGAAATTAAGCCTTCACATTTTTATATTCTGTAACTATAACGTTACCTGTATATATACTTATATCTGATTTTAAACAAGAATAATCGAAGCATAGATGCCATAGCTCAACAAAAAATAAGGAATTTGCGCGCGCGCCTTGTTTTCCCCTTTACTAACGACTATCTATTTAATATAAGTATCTGGATTAAAATGACTTTTCACGTCCGCAGGATTACTTTAAAAGAGGCAATATCATGGATAATTTCAAGAATGTATTAGTAGCGATTGATTTTTCTTCTTCTGCAGACTTAGTGATCAAGCGCGCTGCTCGAATTGCACAACAATCCAAGGCCCATCTATTTTTGTTACATGTAGTAGACCATATACCTCCTCTGGGTTTTGGGGAAGAACCACTAATAGCACCGGATTGGATGATCCCAGAACACGACTTATTAGAAGAAGCAAAAAAATCATTAAATAAATTTAGAGAGAAACACAATTTAGAAAATATAGAACAAATAGTATCAATGGGTACCGCACAAAATGAAATAGTCAGAATCGCAAAAAAGCATAATATCGACCTAATTGTTCTGGGTTCTCATGGCCGGCATGGTGTTCGACTGCTTTTGGGATCTACCGCTAATGGTGTATTACATCATGCCGATTGTGATGTCTTGGCCGTTAGAATTACAGAATAATAGCCAGTATAGGACACTACACTAGGGACTCACTGGATTTTACGTTTTGAAAAATCAAACACAGCCTTAATTGGGTCATGGTCAGAATTTCTGATCAGGGTTGTTTTATCGGTGCTTAATACATGCGGGTAACGTGCATTTATATGTATGATTTCCACATCAACTAAATAGTTAAGTAGTGCTGGACTAAGTAACTTGTGGTCAAGTAGCTGACTGTTACCTTCATAGATGTACGAATACCGATTATCCTGTTCAACCTTTAAAGCAATATTGGTAAGGTAGGTTTCATCCGAATTATTTCCCTGTATAAGCCCTAGTGTGTGATTTTTTCCTTCTCCTTTCTCAGCAAATTCAAAGTCATTAAAGTCACCGGCTATTAACAATAGTGCCCCAGGTTGTAAGGAAAATTTGGCATTAACAAAATGGCGAATAGCACGTGCTTGCTTTTTTCGAAGAAATTCAGTGCTGCGATTTGGAGGTTGGCGACTACCAAAAACAGGATCATCACCTCTTTTGCTTTTCAAATGAACACCAATAATAATGATTTCTTTATTATCCAGATTAAACATACCGACTATTGGCGGTCTGCCAGGACTCGAACTCAACTTTCCAAAAGCAGCGTCAATCTCTGCACCTTCCATTAAAAAGGCATCGTTCAAGGCCACACGTGCTCGGTTCCACATAAATCCGACTTCAATTCCCCGACTATCTCTGCTATCGAATGAGTTAGCTACGTACTCTGTTTTCCATCTATTATTAATTTTGTCGGCCAAATCTTGTAGTACTGCCGAATTCTCTATCTCCTGTACGATTAATATATCGGGAAGCCCAAGCGCTTCGTTTATTGCTAAACTGAGCTTTTCGAGTTTAGTGTCTAATTCTTTTTGATCTGGTGTATTTTTTCCATCATCCTTAATAGGATCGTCATTTAAGTCAAATAGATTTTCAAGATTATAGGTAACGATGGTAAAATTCTCTGTTTTTTTAGGTTTATTTGGTCTATTATCCAATTTTAGTGACATAGCTTCTGAGGTTAGATTAATTTCTGCTGCCTGAATTTTGTAATTTCCAAAAGTGTAGTCAACCACACCGGCAATATAATCAATTTCCCGACCAGTAGTAACATTTACTTTTTCCTTTAAACTACGATCATCAACCAATATTCGTTCCGGATTATAATCGACCTCCCCACTTTCAAGTGGACGAAGAAATATTTGCCGAGTATTTTTATAATATCCGGAACCAGGTAACGCATTATGCGGGGCTAATACGACAAACTCTCCAAATTTGGAAGTGGGACCCACAACTATACTTTTTTTTACAATCACCCTCATGCCTTCCATAGCTTCCCACTTCAATATTGCCTGCCCCACTGATTGCTTGGGAAATGACTCTATGTTAATGGGTTTGGGCAACGAGTGCTTAGATGATATTATTTCGATGTTTTGTATTCTGTGCAAGCGCGTCAATGGTAAAGCCCGAGGGAATTGTTGTTCATCGACGTAGGCAATAATCCTTATTTTATCTCCTATTTTCGCGGCAAGTTTGCTTTGACCACCGTGAGACACAAATATTCCTTCGGATGTCGACACATTATTGTCGGGCTTCGCACTTTGTAGCCAAAAATGTTTTTTATTAGCGGTAAATTGAGTAATCACGCCATAGCAACTTACTTTCTGACCAACGTAAGGGGAACGCTGCCCTGTTCCTTGAATTTTGGAAATAGTCAGCTCTTTGACTGGCTCATTAACGGACTGTTCGGTTTGATGATGCTCAGTTGCAAATACGTCGTTCATTATTGGCATGAATAGAGTAATAAAACCGATACCGATTGCAGTCTTTATAATCATCTTTGGCACATTTATAGAAAAAGTCATGCTATCTACCCTAACACATGCTTACGTATATAATATGTGCAAAATGCACCTTTGGATGAACTCTCCAACTAATATGCTCAGCAACAATTCTCATCGAGCTTGCATACCTGAAAATACCGAAACCTTTGCTCAAAATGGTAACCACAACCCGCTTTTATCCACGATTGGCTGCATTTGAAATCACAAATAATAAGTAACTATAGTCAGGTATATCTATTCGCAATATAAAAATCCAATTTGGTATAATAAGTCGAGTAAGATCCAAAATTTATTCCCTAAAAAATCAATGAGATATCGACAATCCATCTATCTTCTAGTATGATAACCTACGATGTAGGCCGTTATCAATTGAGTGCTTATTGTTCGTAATTCGATTACAATAGGGTTAGATTATATAGGGAGTTGTTAATTTTAGATTAACAACAAATTACAGGGATTCCAATGCACAAAAATACGTTTGGTTTTAGTTTATGCTTTTTATTGTGCGTATCTTCGAGCAGTCTATTTGCTGCAAATGACTACTTGAAAATCAGTGGATTTCTAACGACAGCAGCGACCTACGCTGACAACGAAACTTTCACCCAATATCAGCACAGTATCGATACAGATGATTTTGCATTAGCAAGCAATGATAATCGTATCGGTTTACAGATTGATGCCTACATTACGGATAATATGCGCGTAACAACTCAATTATTGGCACGTGCCCCTGACAATGATTACAACCTTGCGGTAAATTTTGCCTATGTTGATTTTGACATTGTCAACCGAATTAATGCCCATGTAGGCAAATACAAGATTGCACAGTTTTTAGTCTCGGATTATGCCGAAGTGGGTTACGCATACCCCTGGATACGTCCGCCTCAAGACGTATATGGAACCAATCCTATGACATCTCTATCAGGAGTGGATCTGCTATTTCGTCAACCATTAGGGAAGATTGATTTAGATTTTCAAGTGTATTATGGCGATGGAACACACACGGGTAACTACCCCGCCAAAGCTTACGATGAACAGCCACCAGAGAACGTAAACAAAGGGGATCCTGTCTCTTTTAAATCAAAAGGTACTACGGGTGTAAATCTGGGTATAAGCTCCAAGTATTTCACCTTTCGAATAGGACATCTTTATACAAAGATTGATCAAGATGAATTCCAACTCAATAATTCAGAAGGCAAATTTAGTGGGGTTGGCTTCAGTGCCAATGTAAAAAATTTCATTACTTATGCAGAATACGTTATTAGGGATACCGATGATAGTGACGAAAACATAAGAAAAATCTTTCCGGACCAAACTGCTTGGTATATCACCGTAGGTTATCGGTTTGGTTCTTTTCTTCCTCATTATACATTCTCAATACTTGATAAAGGTAGAGACCAAAGTGATTATACCTTGGAGCAACAATCTTCTATATATGGTTTACGATATGAAATTAACCAAGGTGCTGACTTAAAGTTTGAAATTTTGCATGTAATACCAAAGGAAGATAATTATGGTTTATTTGATGATATAATAGAAGATGCTGTACTATACTCAATTGGAATGGATTTCATTTTTTGATTTCTCGCGAAAAATCTGATGGCACGTAATTACTTCATATTACTTATATCTTTTCTGGGTGCGGTAGCATTAGCAGACTATGCCATCGTAACCGGCTTAGTGGATTTTCAGACTAGCGTAGAAAACCCCCAAAGTCCTGACTCCAGTATTTTATATAAACTAGCGCAAAAATATGAAGCTGGAGTTGAAGTTGAATTAGATATGGATAAAGCAATATATTGGTATCAGGTTGCTGCTAAAAATGGTAGTGAAGAAGCTAAAAACCGATTGCTTGCATTAAATATTCCCCTCAGCAAATCATCTACAAGTTTACAAGGCGATGAAAAAAATAAGCAAAAGCTTAACGAAATCGACCAAGAAGCACAGAAAATCACCAAGTTATTGGAAAAACAATTAGCTCGTGAAGAAGAAAAGCGTAATAAATCAAAGAAAAATAAGGCGCAAAACGTGCAATATGGCTTTGCTGAAGGTAAAAAAGAGGCGCAGCGAATTCGACAACTTGAAGAAGAAAATCTCAAAAATACGTCTGAGACGCGGGCCGATTCTGAATTAGATAGTGCGGATTTAGATAGTGAAGTAGCTACGATTAAACCTCGGTCTAAAAAGGTATCAAGTAGCAATGATATTAGTAAAACGGTTAACACAACTACGAAAGCAACAATCCCAGTACCACTGGCTTTACAACCCGCAAGGCCGCTAAATTTGCCTTCCACTCAAAAACCAGACACCTCCATACCCAACAATGACCCCAGCGAACAATTAACGGCATATGGTGAAGAAACCAACACCGAAAATGCGAATAAAGAATTCACTGAAAACGAAAATATCAGCTCCAGCAAAGAAGTTACTCAAGGGGAAAAGAAAGAATTTAATGTCAACCCATGCAATGGCCCAGCTGCAAAATTTATGTCGACATGCCGTTAGTTTTATCTGCTAATCAACCAATTTTAAATCTAACAACTTACCCACTGAAATCATGTTGAATCTACCGAAAATTTTAAAATTTTTTGTCTTTTTTGTATTTGCATTTACCGTAGCGAACCTTAGTGCTTCTGATCTGCAAAAATCATTTCTGTGGAAAATACAGTCAAATGAAAGCACATTATTCCTGCTTGGCTCTGTACATATGGCAAGTAAAAAACTATATCCCTTAAACAAAATTATAGAAGACAGTTTTGGTAAAGCCTCGGTGCTTGCTGTGGAACTCAACGAAAACAAAGTCAATCCTGAAGAAATGCAGCAGATGATCGTTAATCATGGCATGTACAGAGATGATGACTCCATTAAAGCGCACATTTCCACTGATTTATTCAATTTGCTAGAAAAGTTTTTATCCGATAACAAAATACAGAATACAGCTCTCTACAAATATAAGCCAGGTATCTTATCAATGGTACTCAGTTCTATTCATGCCAGGAATTTAGGATATACTACAGAATTTGGAATTGACCATTATTTTATTAATAAGGCAGAACAACAAAATAAACTGATAGTTGAGCTGGAAAGCATGGAAGAACAACTTTCGTTGTTTGTTAATATGCCAAATCAATCGCTGATGTTGCAATATACACTCGACGAATTATCCACTATGAATGATGAATTTGACGATATGCTCAAATACTGGAAATACGGCGACCATAAGAAACTTAATGAGTTAACAATTTTGGAACCACTACAGAAACATCCAGAATTAGAGCCAATCTTTGAAAAACTATTTTTTGCCCGAAACCGTCGCATGACCGCTAGTATAGTTAGCTTCCTGGAGTCAAAGCAAACCTATTTCGTTATTGTAGGAGCAGGCCATCTTATCGGAAGCTCAGGTATACTGGAATTACTCAGAAAGCGCCATTATTCTGTAAAACAACTCTAGTGTCGTGCCCTAATAGTGTAGTTTTTTGTTAATCTAGGCTGATTTTATGGAATTAATAACAATTTCATAAACAATACGTTGACTATCCATCAATACCTAATATATTTAGTCCTAAGTACTCAATTCTTAAATCACAGCTTTTAAAATGAGTTTATTGCAATGATCAACAAGATCCTATTATCTCTATGTATCCTTTTTGTTTGCGGTATTGCTGCCCAGGTATCAGCAAAAAATGATGATATAGGTTTATCAGTAAATATCACCATGAGTAAAGTTGGTGATATCATGGAAGAATTATTACCAATAATACTGAATAATGAAAGATACAACGATCCAGACAATAGCCCATTTATTGAGAATAAAATACAGGACTTAGTCCAATTATTCAGCAAAGCCAGACCTCATTTTGAGGGTAAAACCGAGACATTCAAGATTTCATATGATGTGCTTTTACTAAACATTAAAGAGGCCCAAAATGCCTATAAAACAAACAGTGTGTACACTCAAAACTTATTAAGAGAAATCACCTCCATTTGTACTTCATGCCACACACAAGATGCCAAACAAAGAACTTTATTTAAAGGCGCAAATAGAGAATCATTTGCAAATGACCTTGATTATGCGGAATTCAATTTCCTCACTCGCAACTACCCAGATGCAATTAAATATTTTGATAAATATCTATTAGCATCGAAAAAAGGTACAAATGAAAAACAGATATTGTCCGCCTTAAACCGAGAGTTGCTTATATACACCCAGATCTATAACAATCCCGTAAAAGGCGCTGAACATTTCCAAAAATATGTAGCCACTAAAAAATTCAGCCGCTATGTAAATGCAAATCTTGGTGAGTGGGTAGAAGGATTAGAAAATTTAAAAAATAGTGATTTATTAAAGACCAACCTGGATGATTTTAACAACTTGGAAACAACCGTTTATAAAGTTTTTGGCGCAACGAATAAATATGATTCCGCTGTTGTTCCATCAAAACGAAAAGTGGTCTCCTACATATGGTTAAGAGGACAATTGTACCGTTATTTTATGGATAAAAGTGAAAAACAGGAAATACCAAAACTACTCTTTTGGTTATCTATCATAGATAGAGCAACAAATTATAGCCATTATTATTCTTTTGCAGATTTATACCTCACCGAATGTATCGTAAAATACACACAAGACCCATTTGCCAAACTTTGTTTTGATGAATATGAAGACTATGTCACATTTTCGTATTCGGGCAGTATGGGTACAAACCTCCCCCCGGATGTAAAAAAGGAATTGGAACGTTTGGAAAAAATGGTTTACCCTCAATAGCGACATGCGTTAATCCCTTAGAATCAATCAATTAACAGGCTTACCTGATAATTTTATAAATCCCACAGTGTACGACAATACTGATATATTTTCGATAAATATGAATCAGTACTTTCCAAATGTTAGCTACTTCACAAAACCACTAATTGTCATTACGAAATCACCGATATCGGTCGATATATCTGTCAGATAAGTATGTTTTAATTTTTTAACATTAAAAACCTTAACCACAACTTGGTTCTACCATGTATATTATCGCACTAATAGGTATCGGATTGTTTTTCCACGGATTTATCTTAATGACTATCACAGCATTTAGGGTAAATAAACAGTGGGGCCTTGCTGTGTTGCTAGTACCTTTTGCGCAAGTATTTTTCCCGGTTTATCATTGGCAAAAATCTAAAACAGCTTTTTCCAGTCTAATTCTCGGCTTGAGCTTGTGGATGGGTACAGCCATTATATTTGGAGAAGGTGCGCTTGATGAGTACTGGCTTGATTCCGTAAATCAAGCACAAAGTGCGGAATTCATTGCTAATAATCCAAAAATACCCACTATGTCATTAGAACAAAGAATTAAGAAATACAATAGAACAGGCATACATGCATATAGATCAGGACGGGTAATTAAACATAAAAAATATAGGCAAGTAAATGTTAACTAATTCTACAATTTTACTGGCGAATCTATTAAAATTACTCTACATAATAA
>Ga0316192_10000621_pt1 | contig 26111 bp, 20 predicted proteins | sample MerIslwburrow_MG_FD_204931 | JGI IMG/M metagenome (GOLD analysis project Ga0316192, IMG submission 204931) | Coastal sediment microbial communities from Maine, United States - Merrow Island worm burrow | ecosystem: Environmental > Aquatic > Marine > Coastal > Sediment | place: USA: Maine...
CGATGCCGACCATGCGGCCAACCTCGCGTGCCCACAGGCCGCCGCAATTGATCACGTGTTCGCAGCTGATGGTGCCTTTTTCTGTAACCACGTCCCACCCGCCATCGGCGCGCGGGTTCAGTTCAACAACGCGGTTTTCCAGTACGATTTCGGCACCCTGGATACGAGCGGACTTGGCATAGGCATGCGTGGTGCCGGACGGATCCAGATTGCCTTCAGCTGCATCCCACATGGCCCCGGCGAACTTGCTGTCATCCAGCAGCGGCATGCGGGCCTTGGCTTCTGCCGGGGTAAGAAGCTCGGTTTCAAGTCCGAGATAGGCAGATCGCGCATGGGCCATCTTGAGCCAGTCCATGCGTTCGTTGGTGTCTGCCATGAGCAGCCCGCCACACCGGTGCAGGCCGCACGATTGTCCGGAAATGCGTTCCAGCTCGTCGTAAAGTTCAATCGTGTAGGCCTGCAGCTTGGCAACGTTGGGATCGCCGTTCAGGGTCAGAAACCCGCCTGCTGCATGCCACGTAGAGCCTGATGTCAGCTGTGACCGCTCGATCAGCAGTACATCGCTCCACCCGGCCTTGGTCAGGTGATACAGCACAGAGCAGCCGACCACGCCGCCGCCAATGACTATGGCTCTGTAATGCGATTTCATCGGCGGCTCCTGGACTGGTTATAAAATCATGATCGCATGTGCGATGCGTCTGCATCAAACAACGGATCCTGCTGCGGGCTAGCCTTGTAGTTTTGCCCGAGGATTTCAATCTCAAATCCATCGGTTTCACCAGCCACTTCAGTCGGCACAAACCCGATCGCCACGGACTGGCCTGCCGCATGGGCATAACCGCCGGAGGTGATCCAGCCAACGCACTCGCCATTGTGATAGATCGGCTCATCGCCGATGACGTCCACCTCATTGCCGTGGACGGTGAACACGGTCATGGCGCGCTGGCCACCGGTCTCCTTTTCCTTCGCTGCGGCTTCGCGGCCGATGAAGTCATTCTTCGACAAGGCGACGAAGCGGCCAAGACCGGCTTCGAACGGACCATAGATCGGGCGGTATTCGCGTGCCCATGTTCCCCAGTTTTTCTCAAGCCGCAGTGACAATAGCGCCCGGCCGCCGACCGGCTTGATACTGAACTCTTCCCCGGCCTCCATGATCATTGTGTGCAGCGTTGTAAGGTACTCCGCCTTGACCCAGATCTCATAGCCCAGGTCCCCGGTAAAGCTGACCCGGGCCAGTTTTGCCGGCACCAGTCCCAGGTCCATCTCGCGGAACGACATGAAGGGCAGGGCGCTGGTGGAGACATCGGCGTCGGTCAGCTTGGCCAGCAGCTTCTGCGAGTTTGGTCCGGCGATGGACAGACCGCACATTTCCAGCCCGAAGGCGTGCACCTTGACCGAACCGTCATCGGGCAGATGCTGCTCAAACCAGCGCATGTGATAGTTTTCAGCCGCACCCGAACCGAATATGTAGAAACGCTCATCATCGGCCTTGGCGAGTGAGAAGTCACCGATCAGCTTGCCGTCTTCCTTCAGCATCGGTGCAAGTGTCATGCGGCCCTTGGCGGGCACCTTGTTGGCCAGCATGTGCGACAGCCAGCCTTCGGCACCGGACCCGGTGATCTCGTACTTGGCATAGCCGGAAATCTCCAGCACGCCGACTGAATTGCGCACTGCGCGGCATTCATCGCCGACAATATCAAAAGCCTCGGAACGCCGGAAGGTAACAGCTTCTTCGGCCTTCTTGCCTTCCGGAGCAAACCACAGCGCATTTTCAATACCGTAGGAGACACCGAAGAACGCCCCCATGGCCTTGAACCGGTCATACAGTGGCGTGGTGCGCAGCGGCCGTGCGGCAGGCAGTTCCTCATTAGGGAACATGATGCGGAAGCGTCGGCCATAGTTCTCGCGCACCTTCTTGTTGGTGTAGGCCATGTTGGCGTATGAGCCATAGCGCGCAATATCCATCGCCCACACATCGAAGCCCGGGTCGGCATCGACAATCCAGTTGCTCAGTGCCAGGCCGACACCGCCGCCCTGACTGAAACCGGCCATGACGCCACATGCCACCCAGTAGTTCTGCAGGCCCCGGATCGGGCCAACCAGCGGGTTGCCGTCAGGCCCGAAGGCAAACGGGCCATTGATGATGTTCTTGATGCCGGCATTCTGGAAGGCCGGATGATGCTTGAACCCACGTTCCAGATTGTCGGCAATCTGGTCCAGGTCCGGCGGCAGGAGTTCGGTGGAAAAGTCCCATGGCGCTTCGGTCGGCGACCACGGAATGCCATTGGGCTCATAGGTGCCCATCAGCATGCCCTTGCCTTCCTGGCGCATGTAGATCTCGCCGTCGAAATCGATGGCGTGAACGATCTCCTTGCCGTCATTGGCATTGTTGTAGGCAACGACCTCTTCCATCTCTTCGGTGATGAGATACTGATGCGCCATGCACAGAACCGGCAATTCAAGGCCTGCCATGCGGCCAACTTCGCGGCCCCACAGGCCGCCGGCATTGACCAGGTGTTCGCAGGTCATCGTGCCTTTTTCCGTCACCACCGACCATGTGCCGTCCGGCAGTTGGTTGGTTTCCAGCACCCGGTTATGGCGGACAATTTCGGCCCCGTTGACACGGGCTGCCTTGGCATAGGCATGCGTGGTTCCGGACGGGTCGAGATGGCCTTCAAGCGGGTGCCACATGGCACCGACGAACTGGTCCTTGTCCATCAGCGGGAAATGCTCAGCGGCTTCTTCAACCGAGATCATGCGGGTATCCACGCCGAGATACTTGTTGCGGGCATGGGCCATTTTCAACCAGTCGAAACGGTCCTGGTTGGATACCAGCATGACACCACCGGTGACATGACATCCGGTTGACTGGCCGGACACCTCTTCAATCTCCTTGTAGAGGTTGATGGTGTATTCCTGCAGCTTGGCCACGTTGGGATCGCCGTTCAGCGTGTGAAAACCACCCGCTGCATGCCAGGTTGAGCCGGACGTCAGTTCATCGCGTTCAACGAGCAGGATGTCCGACCATCCCTTTTTCGTCAGATGATACAGAATTGAACAGCCGACTACGCCGCCGCCGATGACAATTGCGCGATAATGCGATTTCATGACCCATGTCCTTGATGAAAGTATTCAATGCAGCGATGCAATCACTTAGCGGCAAGCCGCGTCATGCCTGCAAGCGACAATGGCTTCCGGAACATGGCCCTGTGAGACAGTTTTTTGGCGCAATGGCAGCAGTCTTGCTGGGGCTGACGGTTCCTGCGACGGGGTCGGCATTTGCCGGGGACGTGGTTGACCTTGAATTGGTGCTTGCAGTGGACGCATCGGGCAGCGTCGATGATGCGGAATACAGGTTACAGCTGTCTGGAATTGCCACTGCGCTACGCGATCCATCCGTTGTGCGAGCGATCACGTCAGGGCCGCACAAGCAGATCGCGCTGAACGTATTGATATGGGCAGAAGCCCGCCATCCGAAAGATGAAACCGGGTGGTTTATTCTGGCTGACCGGGCAGAAGTGGAACGCGCGGCAGCCATGATTGCCGCCATGCCGCGACACCAGGTCGGCGGTACCGGCATTGGTGATGGCGTTGCTCATGCCATCCGGTCAATTGATGAAAATGCAATCCGGTCTGATCGCCGTGTCGTGGATGTCTCCGGCGATGGCCGCGAAACTCCGCCGCGCCAGTATTCAACCGTGCTGAGTGATACCAAAGGACCTGGCTATTGACTCACTTGATGGAGGCAAATCCGTTCACTCTGGCAGGCGCGGTGCGCAGCGCGATGCGGTGCATCGGGCAAGCGCCGCAACGCACCAGATGGACGAATTTGGCCCACCGAAGGCCGGGTTTTCGCGCTCGCTGGACGTCGTTATGCTCCACTTGTGGTCAACCAGACCACGGCGCGAAGCATGCCTAGCCAGCAAACGTGAAAACCCGGTCAAATGGGTCAATAGCCAGGTCCTTTGGTATGAGACTCGCTCAATGGCCATCGCGCGTCAGGTGACATTGAACGGTTTGGCTATCCTCAATGAAGACAAGCAACTGGATGCCTATTATCGCGCGTGGCTGGCTGTTGGTGACGGCAGTTTTGTGGAAGTGGCGCAAGATTATGATGATTTCGCAGATGCCATGCGCCGCAAACTGTTGCGCGAGATCGAGCCTGAGCCGATTGTTGGACTGCGATGATGCGAGATTGCCTGACATGAAATTGGACACAGATTCAGGAACAGGATTCCGTGACAAGACCATTCGAAAGGTGTTCGAGAACCATGACGAACCTGTGCGCGAGCGATTGCTCGAGCTCAGGGAGTTGATCATCGACGAAGCAGGTCGTCATCCCGAAATTGGGGAACTGCAGGAAACCCTGAAATGGGGGCAAGCGAGCTATCTGCCCGCAAGATCACGGGTTGGAACAACCTTGCGTATTGATGGTAGCCGAAAACACCCCGGACGGGTCGGTCTCTACTTCAATTGCAACACGTTATTGGCTGATGACTACCGGCAATTGTATCCTGGGATTTTCGAGTTTGAGGGTAACCGCGCAATTCTGCTTGAGGTAAACGGGGCGTTTGACGAAAAAGCATTGCGCCATTGTATAGCACTTGCCTTTACCTACCACCTGAACAAGAAACGCTAAGACGGTTTCGCTTACTTGCGCGCCAACGCCTTCGCCTGCTTGACCCAGTCATCCCTCTCGATACGGCCCTTGAACGTCAGTTCCTCATCAACGATGGCGATGTCGGCTTTGCTCCATTTGGCGACCTGGTCGAAGTGCCAGAAGCCAAGCTTGTTGAGCGTCTGCTCCAGCTTGGGGCCAACGCCCGAGATCTTTTTAAGATCATCGGCCTCGCCGCGGGCTTTCTTGAGCCGCTCGGGTCCGGCTTTCTTGGTAACTGTTTTTTTCGCAGCCGGTTTCTTCGCAGCGGTTTTTTTCGCCGGTTTGCTCCTGGCTGCAGGCTTGCTCCTGGGTGCAGCTTCACCGTTCGCGTCGGTCTCATCCTGTGTTGCAGCAGGTTTGCTGCCGGTTCCCGGTATGGCGGCGATTGAAGCGGCAGCCAGGGCCGCCTTCACGCGTCCGGGGCTTGCGGTGGCGGCAGACTTTTTCTTCTTGTCTGACGCTATCGCGATGACCGGTTCCATCGCCCTGAGTTCCTCTTCACTCAGATGGCACAAGATCTTGTGGCCGTTGCCCATATTCTTGACCGCCGGCAATTCGGTTTCACAGATTGAACCGATCTTGCGGGGACACCGCGTCTGAAACGGACAACCCGATGGCGGGTTCATTGGCGACGGCAGTTCACCTTCAAGCACGATGTGCTTCTTGGTGATGGACGTATCGGCAATCGGCACTGCAGACAGCAGGGCTTCCGTATAAGGGTGGTATGGCGGCGAATAGATATCGTCCGTGTCGCCTTGCTCCATGATCTGCCCCAGGTACATGACCACCACACGGTCGGCCAGATAACGGACCACCGACAGATCGTGCGAGATGAACAGCATGGTTGTGCGCCGTTCGCGCTGAATATCCGTCAACAATCCGGTCACGGCTGCCTGTACCGACACATCAAGCGCTGATACCGGTTCGTCAGCCACCACCACCTGTGCTTCACCGGCAAACGCGCGGGCGATGCCGACACGCTGTTTCTGGCCCCCGGACAACTGGCGCGGACGGCGCAGGGCGAAGTCACGCGGCAGCTTCACCATATCAAGCAGCTTGTAAGTCTGTTCCAGCGCGTCTTGCTTGTTCTTGGCCACGCCGAACATCCGCAGCACCCGGCCGATCTGACTGCCGACCGTGTGTGACGGATTGAGCGTTTCAAACGGATTCTGGAAAATCATCTGCATCGAGCCGACCATTTGCGGCGTGCGTTTCCCGACAGGAATTTGGCCAATTTCCTGGCCGTTCAGAATGACTTCACCACCAGTCGCTGTTTCAAGTCCCAACATCACTTTGGCAAAGGTGGATTTGCCGCACCCGGATTCACCAACGATTGCCACGGTTTCAGCTTCGCGAGCCTCAAAGTCCAGCTTTTCGTTGGCCTTCACGTACTTGGGGGCCTTGCCGGTGAGCAACGCCTTCAGTGATCGGTCGTGAACCTCGTAATACTTCTGCATGTTCTTAACCTGCAGGACGGTCTTGCCGAACTTGACGCTTTCGCCTGCCACGGCTTTTGGTTTGGCAGCTTCCCAGTCGATGCTCAGATATCTCTCGCAACGTACGCGATGGCCGCGGTGGCCGCTGACATTTTGCATCGACAATGCCTGAACGTTGCAGACACCATCCTTGAAATGATCACAACGCGGCCCGAAATTACAACCGGTCGGGCGTTCGTGCGGCAGCGGCAACTGGCCGCGAATGGGCACCAGTGGTCTCGAATACCGGTCAGCGCCGGGCAGGGGAATTGAGTTGAAGAGACCACGCGTATAAGGGTGGCGCATCTCGTCGAAGACCTGGTTGACCGAGCCGAATTCAACAGCCTCGCCGGAATACATCACCGCGATCTTGTCACAGGTTTCCAGGATCAGGCCCAGATTGTGCGAAATGTAGATCATTGAAGTGCCAAACCGCTTGGAGATGTCCTTGATCAGTTCGACGACACCAGCCTCAACGGTCACATCAAGCGCGGTGGTTGGTTCATCCAGCAGGAGTAATTGTGGCTTGGACAACAAGGCCATGGCAATTACGACGCGCTGTTGCTGGCCACCTGAAATCTGGTGTGGAAACGAATCCATCAACCGTTCTGCATCAGGCAGGCGCACTGCATCCAGCATTTCTATGGAGCGTTTGGAGGCTTCTTCGTCACTGATGCCTTCATGGTAGATCAGCACTTCGTTGAGCTGTTCACGGATCAGCATGGACGGGTTCAGCGATGCCATTGGCTCCTGATACACCATGGAGATGCGAGATCCCCGGATGTCGCGCAGTTCTTCTTCCGACATGGTGCGCATGTCGCGTCCCATGAACTTGATTTCACCGCCGACAATAGCGCCGTTCTTGCCCATGTACTGCATGATGGCGAGCGCGACTGTGGATTTGCCACAGCCGCTTTCGCCGACAATGCCGACCGCCTCGCCGGGCATGACCTTCAGGTTGAAGTCCACCACGGCAGGTATTTCACCGGCTCTCGTATAATACGAGATCGAGACGTTGTTACATTCCAGAACAGGCGTGTTCATGTCCGGTGTGGCCATAGGATCAATCCCTCAGCGAAATTTCACGCAGGCCATCGGCCAGCAGGTTCAAACCCAGCACCAGCGAAGAGATCGCAAGAGCAGGCCACAGCATCATGTTCAGGCCAAAATATCCCCATTCCCTGCCTTCAGAGATCATCTTGCCCCAGTCAGGATCCGGCGGTGGCAGGCCAAGCGACAAGAATCCGAGCAGCGCTATGGTTATGATGACGTAGCCCAGGCGCAGGCAGGCATCTACAATCAATGGTCCACGGGCATTTGGAAGAAGCTCGACCAACATGATCCGCAACGGACGCTCGCCCCTGACTTCAGCCGCCGCAATATAGTCACGCGTCTTGAGGTCCAGCACGATGCCACGCACGATACGCGCAACCTGTGGTGCGGTCGAAAACGTAATAGCGACAACAATGAGCGCGCCGGAGACAATGGTCTTGTCGAGGCCCAGGGTAGACTTCAGCCACAGGCCAAATGTCGATGTAGGGCCGAAGGCGGACAGTATCACCAGCAACAGCACAATCTGGGGAAACGCCAGCAGCACATTGCCGATATAGGAGATGACTTCGTCCCACCATCCGCCACGATAACCGGCAGTGACCCCCATGAGCATGCCCAATGAGTAGGCAACCACCGTGGCAATCGTGGACCAGAACAGCACGATGCGCGAGCCGTGCAACAGACGTGACAGTATATCCCGTCCCTTGCTGTCCGTTCCCATCCAGTGCATCACGCCGGTCTTGTCCTCGCTCATCATGGCCATGTTGACAGCACCGCGCGTCTGGGCAAGAGGGTCCTGCAACGGCAAGAGATCCACGATAACCGCCATCGTGACCCAGAACACTACAATGGCAAGGCCAAGCATTCCGATACGGCTCTCGCTCAGCAGGGCGAAGGCTTTCAGAAATCTTCCCCCTGCGCTGCTGGCTTCCGGTGTGCTGGTTTCTTCGGCTGTCGTATCAGTCATGGCCCTGGCTCCTCAGCTTAACCGAATGCGTGGGTTGAGAAGTGTGTAGCCGATGTCGGACACAAACTGCGAAAACACTGCGATGAACACTGCCACCATTGCGCAAGCCTCAATCACGTAGATATCGTTGAAGGTTGCTGCCTGGTAGAGCAGTTTTCCAAAGCCCTTATATGAGAAGAATACCTCGGTCACGATGACCCCGGACAACAGATAGTTGAGTTGCAGGATCATCACCGTGAACGGGGCAATCAGAGCATTTCGCAAGGCGTGGCGCATGATCACGCGCTTGTAGGGCAGGCCTTTCAGGATGGCAGTCCTCACATATTGCGAGGTCATTACCTCGGCCATGGAGGCACGGGTCATTCGAGTGTAGTACCCGAAATTGTAAATCACCAATACCATGACAGGCAGCACAAGCTGGTTGGCGTCAGCCCAGTTCAGTCCGTTGGTAAACGGAGAGGTTCCCGGCAGCCAGTCCAGCCAGAACACAAAGATCGCCACAAGAATTGTGGCTGATGCAAATTCCGGTATGGAAGTTGTTACAACGGCAAGCACCGTAATGGACCGGTCGCGTGGCGAGCCTTCGGCAATGCCGGACAGAACACCAAGCACCAGCGATATCGAGACTGTAATCGCAAACACCAGCCCGCCCAGGATGGCCGTGTTGAGCAGATGGTCCTTCAGCAACTTTGAGACAGGTGTGGCAAACTGCAGGGATTCACCGAAATCTCCGCGCATCGCATTCCACGCCCACTGCAGATAGCGCATGACCAGAGGTTCATTGTAGCCGTTCTTTTCCAGCCAGAGCATCCGCTGGTCTGCGGTTGAATACTGCCCGAGTATCTTTGTTGCGAGATTGCCAATGTCAGCTTCAAAGCTCAAGAATAACAAGATGGAGACAGTCAGCATAATCAGTGCCATCTGTACCAATCGCTTGCCGGCTAATTGCAGCATATGTCCCTCTTCCCACCCTGTTGAACGCCGTTCGCCGGCGTCTCTCAGTTCCCCAGGTGCTGTTTCCCAATAATGTCAGCACCACCGTAACAGCAAGCTGGACCCAACCATTCTGCTGTAACGAGACACTTAATTGTCACCAAGCGCCTTTTCTACCTTTAACCTTAACGCATGTTTCGCCAACTGCAAGACATTCCGGATTTGCCCGTGCCGTGTGCCGGGATAACCGCTAGCAGACTTTGTGGGTTAGATGGTTAGCTGCTAGGGTGCTGAACTTGGCTGCTTTCCCGTCTGTACGAACTATGGTTTCCCGATGAACTTTGCCTCTCTTCCCATGTATGACCTGCCGGAACTGGCTGCACTGACCCATGCGTGGTGGGCTGGTCTTGCCGCGCACATGCAACGCCAGGGGATTGCCGACGTGCCGGATGTCTGCACAACGCCGGAAGCGCTCGAGCAACATTGGTGTGCGCCCAATCTTCTGTTCTCGCAGACATGCGGCTACCCGCTGACGCACCAGTTGAACGGCAAGGTCCGGCTCCTGGGACTGCCGGTATATGCCTGCGAGGGGTGTGACCCGGACGGGTTCTATTCGTCGATGATTATTGTGCCTGCTTCTTCAAATCTGCACTCGATGAAGGATTGCCGAAGTGCACGCGCTGTTTACAATACCGATGACAGCATGTCGGGCCTTCTCGCTTTGCGCTCTGCGGCAGCTTCGCAACAAGATCATGCCAAACCGTTCTTCAGGTCCTTGTCGAAAACCGGCGCTCATCGGCAGTCGCTGCAGTCGGTTGCAGATGGCGAGGCGGATGTTGCCTGTATTGATGCAGTGACGTTTGCGCTGCTGTCGAGGATTGACCGTGATTTGATCTCGCGCGTCAGAGTGCTGGGGCAGAGTCCAAAGGTACCCGGTCTTCCCTACATAACTTCGATGAAGACAAGTGCCGAAACGGTGGAGCGATTGCGGATTTCTCTTCGTTGCGCGATGGACGATCCTGCCCTAAGTGACGTTCGCGCAGAATTGTTGTTGTCGGGCATTACATTTCCCGACCCCGCGAACTACAACGTCATTCTCGAACTGGAAGCAGCAGCGGATGGTTTTACGCTGGCCTGAACCAAACGCGCGTGGCGGCTCATTGCTGATTTTCAATACCTCAAGGAGACTACGACTACCATGATTGATCTTTACACCTGGAGTACACCCAACGGCTACAAGGCATCCATCGCTCTTGAGGAGATGGGGCTGGACTACACCACCCATCCGATCAACATCATGAAGGATGAGCAGTTTCAGCCGCACTTCCTGAAAGTGTCGCCGAACAACAAAATCCCGGCAATTCATGATCATGAAACCGGCCAGTCGGTGTTCGAATCCGGGGCTATCCTCATGTATCTGGCCAACAAGACAGGCACATTCCTGGCGCCGGACGGACCGCGTTACTGGCAGGCAATGGAATGGCTGATGTGGCAGATGGGCGGTTTTGGTCCGATGCTCGGTCAGGCGCATCACTTCCTGCACTTCAATCCGGGCAAGGCAGAGTATGCCGAAACCCGTTATGCTGCAGAGACCAAGCGGCTCTATGGTGTGCTGGATCGCAGGCTGGCAGAAGAGGAATATGTGGCTGGTGATTATTCGATCGCGGACATGGCCATCTGGCCGTGGGCATCGCGGTTTGAATGGCAGCATATTGACATGAACGAGTTTGCCAACGTCAAGCGCTGGTACAAGGCAATCGCGGAACGTCCTGCTGTCCAGGCGGGTTTCAAGGTGCCGAATCCGGAACGCGAAATTCCGCAAGTTGACTGACACATCGACCTCCATACGGCCATCGCCGGCGGGGCTGCCCATTGCAGGGTTTGTTCTGCTGGCGGGGGTAACGCTGTTTTGGGGTATCAACTGGCCGACTATGAAAATAGTACTCGGCGAAATCGGGCCGTGGTGGTTTCGCACAATTTGTCTGGCGATAGGCGGTGGTGCCTTGCTCACCATTTCGGGCCTGTCGGGCAACCGGTTGCGTGTACCTGCCGGTGATGTTTGGCCGTTGTTGCTGTGCGGCGTTTTCAACATGGTCGGCTGGCATTTGTGTTCGGCCTACGGGCTGACGCTCGTGCCGGCCGGCAGGGCGTCCATCATCGCCTTCACCATGCCGGTTTGGGCAGCCCTTTTTGCGATTCCGATTTTGGCAGAGCGGATCTCGACACCGGTGTTTCTCGGCCTGGGTCTGGGCATGGCTGGTCTCGGGGTTTTGATTGGCCATGACCTTGCGGTACTGGGATCTGCCCCGATCGGGTCATTGATAATGCTGGGTGCTGCGGTGTCATGGGGCATTGGCACGGTTTTGTTCAAACGGTTTGACTGGCGCACGCCGGTGGCCAGCATCATCGGCTGGCAATTGCTGCTGGCTTCGATACCGGTCGGTATGGGCGCCATGATACTGGAGACACCTCCCGACCTGAGCACTTTGAGCGGACCGGCAATCATTGCGTTTTTGTATGTGCTGGCGTTTCCCATGGTGTTTTGCCAGTGGGCGTACTTCAAAATTGTGCAGATGTTTCCTGCTGTCTATGCCGCAATCGGGGTTATGGCGGTGCCGGTAATCGGGGTTTACTCGAGCCTGCTGTTGCTCGGTGAACCAGTCAGTTGGAGGGAGGTTGTTGCCCTGGTGCTGGTGTGTTCCGCCATCTTCATGGTGCTGATCCTGCCCAGGTTGAAAACTTGACTCCCAGACTCACTATTGCAGCGTAACGTGTTGTTTTAACTTATTATAAAGTTTAAATTGCACTGCTGCGTCAGTTTGTATGATTCAATCTTGCCATGGCACGTTCGCGCCCTATGAGGGGCAGGAGTGCTGCCAGTTCAGGTCCGTGCGGTTTTCCGGTCAGCGCCAGGCGCAATGGCATGAACAGCGCCTTGCCCTTGCGGGCGCTGGCCTGCTTGACTGCATCCGTCCAGGATTTCCAGGTCGTTGCATCCCAGGGTTCATCCGGCAGCAGGCCGGAGGCTTGCGAGATGAATTCACGATCCTCGTCCGCAGTTAAGCCGGTGAGTTCGCCATAGATGATCTGGTGCCATTCGGCAGCATCACGCAGCTTGAAGAGGTTGCCGTGTACCGCCTGCCAGAACGGTTCACCGCCATCAGCTTTCAAATCCACCAGGCGCTGTCTAACATCGCCGTAGGAAAGTTGATGCACAATACGGGCATTCAGGTTTTCAAGTTCCGTCATGTCAAACCGACCCGGCGCGCGCGACAATTTCGACAGATCGAAGACCTCCAGCAAGGTGTCCATCGTGGTATGCGGCTCAATAGCCTCTGACGTGCCGATCAAGGCACCATGGCTGACCACGGCCATGGCTTCCAGTCCCTCATCACGCATCGCTGCAATCGACAAAGACCCCAGCCGCTTTGACAGGCCCTTGCCGTCTGAACCAATCAGCAGCGAATGATGCGCAAACGCCGGTGCCTTGGCGCCAAGCGCCTCGAAAATTTCCACCTGCACGGCGGCATTGGTGGTGTGATCCTCGCCCCGCACGATGTGGGTCATGCCCATGTCGATATCATCCACAACCGACGGGAGCGTATACAGATAGCTGCCGTCTTCGCGGATCAGAACGGGGTCAGATAATGATGATGTATCAATGCGGACACCACCGCGTACCAGATCGTCCCAGTGAACTTCACGTTGATCCAGCTTGAAGCGCCAATGGGGCCTGCGCCCTTCCGCTTCCAGCCGGGCCCGGTCATCGTCTGACAGGTTCAGTCCTGCTCGGTCATAGACCGGCGGTTGGTGCCGGGCCAGTTGACGCTTGCGCTTGTAGTCGAGCTCTTCTGCGGTTTCATAACACGCATAAAGCCGGCCATCACTTTTCAGTTTTTCGGCAGCGTCGTCGTAAAGCGCAAAGCGCTCCGATTGCCGGTATACCTCATCCGGTGTCAGGCCCAGCCAGTCGAGGTCTGTTGCTATCCCGTCAGCAAATTCGAGTGTGGACCGCTCAAGGTCGGTGTCGTCAAACCGCAGTATGAAACGACCACCGGCCTTGCGCGCGAACAACCAGTTCAAAATGGCCGTACGGGCATTGCCGATATGTATGCGGCCGGTGGGTGAAGGTGCAAAACGAACTGTAACCGTCATGTCTCAAGCCTTGTCCCGGAAGCCGTTGGTAATGGGGTAGCGACGCTCCTTGCCGAACGCCCGCCGGGTTATTTTCACACCCGGTGCAGCCTGACGGCGTTTGTATTCTGCAATATAGAGCAAATGCTGAATGCGCTCGACCACTGCCGGATCATGACCCTTTGCAACCAGTGCCGACAGCGAGGTTTCATGCTCGACGAGGCCGTCGAGAATGTCGTCCAGCACGTCATATTCCGGCAACGAGTCCTGGTCCGTCTGATCCGGCCTGAGTTCGGCGGATGGTGCCTTGGTGATGATGCGTTCCGGGATAACCCGCGCGGCCGGTCCTTCAAGACCGGTGGCGTCAGACTGGTTGCGCCAGCTTGCCAGCGCATAGACGTCTGATTTGTATATGTCCTTGATCGGGTTGAAGCCGCCGTTCATGTCGCCATAGAGCGTGGCGTAACCGACCGACATTTCCGATTTGTTGCCGGTGGTGAGGACCATGGCACCGAACTTGTTGGAGATCGCCATCAAGATCGCACCTCTTGTGCGTGACTGGATGTTTTCTTCCGTGACCCCTGCCGTAGTGCCTTCGAACATCGGCCCGAGTGAATTCAGGAAACCCGTGACCGGTTCGGAAATCGGCACGATGTCATAGCGCACACCCAGTGCACTGGCGCAGGCCTCGGCATCTTCAAGGCTGTCGGACGAGGTGTATTCATAAGGCAGCATGACGCAATGAACCTTGTCCGCGCCCAGTGCGTCGACCGCCATTGCTGCAACCACGGCGGAATCTATCCCCCCGGAAAGTCCAAGCACGACACTTTCGAAGCGGTTCTTGCGGACATAATCACGAGTGCCCAGGACGCAGGCGTGCCAGATTTCCTCATACCCCATCAATTGACGCGCAGTAGCAGCCTTGGCGCACACCCAGCCGTCGGGGCCTCGTGTCCACTCGGTCAACAGGGTTGCTTCTTCAAACTCAGGCATCTGACATGCCAGCGTGCGGTCTGCATTCAGTACGAACGAAGCGCCGTCAAACACCAGTTCGTCCTGGCCCCCCACCTGGTTGACGTAAATCATCGGCAGGTTGGTTTCAGTTACCCGTGCCACGACAAGGTTGAGGCGGACATCCTGTTTGTCGCGCTCAAACGGTGACCCGTTCGGCACAATGAGCAGTTCTGCACCGGTTTCCTCCAGCGTTTCGCAGGTTTCTTCGGTCCAGATGTCTTCACAAATCGGCACGCCTATACGGACGCCGCGAAAATTGACCGGCCCCGGTGCAGGGCCCGCATCAAACACTCGTTTTTCATCAAATACGCCATAATTCGGCAGGTCATGTTTGAAGCGCACAGCATCTACCTTGCCGTCTTCAAGCAGGATGGCTGCGTTGTAGAGCTTGCCGTCCTCGACCCATGGTGAGGTGATGAGTATGCCGGGCGCGCCATTGCCGGTCAGGCCTGCAAGGGCCTCAACAGCTTTTTGACAGGCATCAACGAATGCTGGTTTCAGTACCAGGTCTTCAGGCGGATAGCCGGAGATAAACAGTTCGGTAAACACCACAAGGTCAGCGCCCGCGGTCACGGCGTCGGCGTGTACTGCGCGCACGCGTTCGGAATTTTCCGCAACCGCGCCGACAGTCGGGTTCAATTGAGCCAGCATAATTTTCAGTTTATCAACCATGCCCGCTCTATTAGCGGTATCGGGACCCGCCATCAATGATTGCTTTAGATATTAGGGTTAAATTTGCATGGAACACGCTAACTGTCGGGGTGTTGGGAATTTGCCGGTTGCGCACCTGTTTCAGATGGCGGCCGGAATTGTTCTGCTGTGGAGGATCTACCTGTGGCAATGACTGCCAGCCAAGATCAAGTTGTTGCTGCACCGTCGGAAGCGGAACTTCTGCAGACCGCCTTGAACCATGTGGGCGTGGGGGTGGCATCGCTTCGCGCGGACGGTAGCATCATAACCAGCAATGACGGGTTTTTTGACATGCTGCGCCGGGCTGGGATGATAAGCCTGGAGTTTGTCGGCGGGACCAGAGATGAACTGATCTCCCGGTCGCTCTACGACATCTCACCGAAACTACGGGACCGTCCGAAGCAGGTGGCGGGGCTGACAGGTTGCACGTTTGAACTGCAATACAGTGATGTGCGCGATGAGATGGGTGCTATTCTGATCCTGATAAAAGATGTCACATCGCGACACCGCAGCGAACAGGCGATGCAGGATGTGCTTGAGCAAAAGAACATAATCGAGCAGGCCAGAACGACATTTGTGTCCCAGGTCGCGCATCATTTCCGCACGCCACTCAATGTGATTCTAGGATATATCGACATTCTGTCCGCCGGCGATGGCAATGAGATTGATGCCGCGACACGCAATTCCTATCTTGGGTTTACTCGCGAGTCTGCAAAGGCATTGCTGCTGAACATGAACGAGATGATGGAAATCATCCGGTTGCAGCGCAACCAACAGCCGGTTGAGCTGGAAGTCCGTGAGTTGCGGACCTTGATGTCCGGCGCTATCGAGGAAATTCGACCGGTGCTGGTTGCTGAAGATGTTGAACTTGAAGCACAGGCTCTGTTTGACGTTATCGAGGGCAGTTGCGTGCGCATGGACGCCCGGCTTGCCAGGCGCGCCATTGCCAGCCTGCTGCGTACGTCAGCTGTACTGGGCGGACCTGGTAGCAGGTTGAAACTGGATGGGCGAAAAGCTGAAAACAATGCCTTGAAAGTCCTTGTGGAATTCGAGGTCGGCCGCACCGACGTGCAATCCATATTGGACAGCATTCACAGCGGGGAGCCCGTGAAGGAAATCAGCCTTACCGGCCATGCCAGTGGCTACGGATTGGCTTTGGCTGCGATCCTGCTGCGCTTGTGCGAAATCGAAATTTCCGCAACTGCCGTCGGCGAGCGCGGTGCATGCATAGAAATGACGTTCTCAATGTCGGCATGAATGTTTGACTGAAAGCCTGCACGGCCACAGCAACATGGCTTCAGCCAACCCGGAAATGCTCACATGCAGCCACCGGGTGTTTGACCAAAGCCCCCTGGAGGACGGGGGTTTTGTGTGAACGGTGCCAGTCCTGACCGGAACCTTGAAAATCGCGCTGAACGGCTGTTTTTCCGGTCACGCCGGCATCTGCATCCACAATGTGGAAAGCCGACTCTGCTTACTCGCTCACTCGTGCAATGTTCGTGGCACTTGGTATACCACGGACCGCAAGGGCTGGCATTTTCATCGGGTTTCTTTTGGAGGCTTTGGTGATGCTCGATCTCGCTGGCCCGGTTCAAAGAGGCCCACTGTAGAAAATGGCAACCCGTCTGAAGCTTAAGCCCGTCGGCATCAATTTCAGCCTCAAGGAGCACATTTATGATGTGCTCAAGGATGCCATCAGCAGCATGAACCTGTACGATGCGGACGCAAATCTGCGCCTTGACGAGCGCGCACTGGCAGAGCAGCTGGGCATTTCCAGAACGCCGGTTCGCGAAGCGCTGACCAGGCTGGAACAGGAAGGTTTCGTCGAAGTTCAGCCACGACGCGGTGTATTCATCCGTCGCAAGAGCCTTGAAGAAGTGCTTGACATGATTGTGGTGTGGGCATCGCTTGAGAGCATGGCTGCGCGCCTGGCTATTGAAAATGCCGGCGACCGGGAGATTGCATCCCTGCGCAAGGCGCTGCCCAAGCAAAAGGGTGAGTCTGAATTGCGGGCGCATCTGCATGAGTATTCCGAAGCCAATATCTCCTTCCATCTGCGCATTCTTGAACTGTCGGGCAGTCCGATGCTGCTGGACATTGCCAAGGGGCTGTTCCTGCACATGCGGTCTATTCGCGAACGCGCCATGGCTGAGGGAGACCGTATCACCCGGTCGGTGGTTGATCATATGAACATCATCGAGGCAATTGAAGGCCGCAATGCCGAACTTGCCTCGGTCTTGGTGCGCGAACATACGATGCGTCTGCATGATCACGTGCGCCGCTCGTGGAAAACGCTGGCAAACACAGAAAAAAATAGCGATGCCGGTTAACCGGCTATGGAGGAACGACACATGGCCGATGCAGCCATTAACATAAACGCCAACGATGCGAACCCGGAAGCTGAGCTGACAGATGGGTTCCATCTGATTATTGACGCTCTTAAGTTGAACGGTGTCGAGACCATCTATCATGTCCCGGGCATTCCGGTGACGGACCTTGGCCGCATGATGCAGGCTGAGGGCATGCGGGTGATCTCGTTCCGTCATGAATCAAATGCTGGCAATGCAGCTGCGATAGCCGGCTATCTGACCAGGAAACCCGGGGTCTGTCTGACGGTGTCTGCGCCAGGCTTCCTCAACGGTCTGGTGGCCTTGAGCCATGCAACGATCAACTGCTGGCCGATGATCCTCATCTCAGGTTCATCCGAACGCGAGATTGTGGATCTGCAGAAAGGCGACTACGAGGAGATGGACCAGTTGGCCATCGCCAAGCCGCTGTGCAAGGCGGCTTATCGTATACTGAATGCAGAGGACATCGGCGTTGGGGTGGCCCGTGCAATCCGTGCGGCCTCGTCGGGCCGCCCGGGCGGCGTCTACCTGGATGTGCCGGCAAGCCTGATGGGCCAGACAATGGACGCACTGCACGGCGAGAAGTCACTCGTTAAAGTCGTCGATCCGGCGCCTGCGCAGTTTCCTTCGCCGGTGGCGATTGACCGGGCAATTGGTGTTTTGAAGTCGGCAAAGAAGCCGCTGATCATCCTGGGCAAGGGCGCTTCTTATGCCCAGTGCGACGATCTTGTGAAGCAATTCGTTGAAACTTCGGGCATCCCCTATATCGCCATGTCGATGGCCAAGGGGCTCTTGCCGGATGATCACCCGCAATATGCCGGTGCAGCCCGCTCCCTGGTGCTCAAGGACAGTGATTGCGTGATGCTGATTGGCGCACGCCTCAACTGGTTGCTGAGCCACGGTAAGGGCAAGCAGTGGGGTGAGCCATTCACCAAGAAGTTCATCCAGATCGACATCGATCCGAAGGAAATGGACTCAAATCAGCCCATCGATGCACCGCTCGTAGGTGATATTGAAAGCTGTCTGACAGCGCTGCTGAACGGCATGGATGGCTGGAAGAAGCCTGATGAGGAATGGACAGCTTCCATCAGCGCGAAGGCTGCAGCGAACGTTGAAAAGATGAGCGGCAAGCTTATGTCAAATGCTGTGCCCATGGACTTTCATGGCGCACTCGGCCGGCTGAAGCGGATTTTTGCTGACAATCCGGATGCCATTCTCGTGAACGAAGGCGCCAACACACTAGATTTTGCCCGTTCGATAATCGACATGTACAAGCCGCGCAAACGGCTGGATGTGGGTACCTGGGGCGTTATGGGAATCGGCATGGGCACTGCTATTGCCGCCGCAGTGGAAACCGGCCAGCCGGTAGTGTGCGTCGAGGGCGACAGCGCCTTCGGCTTCTCCGGTATGGAGGTTGAAACCATCTGCCGGTACAATTTGCCGGTGTGTATCGTGATCTTCAACAATTCCGGCATCTACCGGGGAACCGATATGGACCCGACGGGTCGCGACCCTGGTACCACGGTGTTCGTGCCGGAAGCAAAATACGACATGATGATGCAGGCTTTTGGTGGAGAAGGCGTCGTGGCCCGTAGCCCCGATGATCTTGAACGTGCAGTCCGCGCCGCCATTGCCAGTGGGAAGCCAACTCTGGTCAATGCCATTATTGATCCTGAAGCCGGGACAGAGTCAGGCCGCATCGGCAATTTGAACCCGCAGAGCGTGGTCAAGAAAAAGTAGGAACTGTCGTCAGACCGGCCTGGATGTGGCCCGGAACGTCTATCAGAGCATAACAAAAAGCCCCGCATCACAGTCGGGGTAAATGGGAGATAAAGATGCAAGCACTCAAAGGCGTAAAGGTTCTCGATTTCACGCACGTGCAGTCAGGCCCGACCTGTACCCAGCTGCTCGCGTGGCTTGGCGCAGACGTGATCAAGGTCGAGCGTCCCGGTGTGGGCGATGCGACGCGTGGCCAGTTGCGTGATATCCCGAATGCCGACTCGCTGTATTTCACCATGCTGAACCACAACAAGCGCTCCATTACGCTCAACTCCAAGAACGAGCAGGGCAAGGATGTGCTGGAGCGACTGGTGAAAACCTGCGATGTGCTGGTGGAAAACTTTGCTCCCGGTGCGCTTGACAGGATGGGATTGACGTGGGAGCGGATTCAGGAACTGAATCCGAAGATGATCTATGCGTCGGTCAAGGGCTTTGGTCCCGGCCCGTATGAAGACTGCAAGGTCTATGAAAATGTAGCCCAGTGTGCAGGTGGCTCGGCGTCAACGACAGGTTTTCTTGACGGGCCGCCATTGGTTACCGGCGCTCAGATCGGTGACTCAGGCACGGGTCTTCATCTGGCATTTGGCATTGTGTCGGCGCTTTATCAGCGTACTCATTCCGGCAAAGGTCAGCGCGTGCTCGCTGCCATGCAGGACAGTGTGCTGAATTTGTGCCGGGTCAAACTGCGTGACCAGCAGCGCCTGGCGCATGGACCGTTGAACGAATACACACAGTTCGGCAAGGGTATTGAATTTGGCGATGCGACGCCGCGTGCGGGCAATGATTCCGGCGGCGGCCAGCCGGGCGCCATTCTCAAGTGCAAGGGTTGGGAAACAGATCCCAATGCCTATACGTATTTCATCACTCAGGCAGCGGTATGGGAAAAGGTCTGTGACACCATTGGTGAGCCGGACTGGAAAACCGACCCGGGTTACGCAACGCCACCTGCTCGTCTGGACAAGCTGGAACAGATTTTCGAGCGTATCGAACAATGGACCAAGACCAAGACCAAATTCGAGGTCATGGAAATCTGCAATCCGCAGGACATTCCTGTCGGTCCGATTCTGTCGATGAAGGAAATCGCGGAAGAACCATCGTTGCGCGAAACTCAAACCGTGGTTGAAGTCGATCATCCTGAACGCGGCAGTTACCTCACTGTGGGCATGCCGGTAAAATTGTCGGATTCTCCTGCTGATGTGAAACGCTCACCGTTGCTGGGCGAACACACCGAGGAAATCCTGACCCAGGTGCTGGGGTACTCCGCGGACGAGATTGATCAGATCAGGGCTTCCGGCGCCATCGGCGAGATGAAACAGGCAGCAGAATAAAAAGAAAATCGGGAGTAACACTGATGGCAGAAAACTGGCAAAAACCCGGCGACCCAATGCGAATTATCGTGATGGGCCAGCAGGCATTCGGCAAGGACGCGCTTGCGAAAATTCTTGAAGCGGGCAGGGACGAGGTTGTTGCCGTGTACTGCGAGCCCGACCGGGAGGGTAAGCCTGTCGACCCGATCAAGACGTTTGCGCTGGAAAACGGCCTGCCGGTGCATCAGCCTGCAGATTTCGATGCTCAGGAAGCCCTGGACACGCTGGCTTCCTGCAATGGCGACCTGATGGTCATGGCCTTCGTCAATGTCTTCGTACCTGAAGCTGCCCGCGATACGCCGAGATTGGGCTCCATATGTTTCCATCCATCGTTGTTGCCGCTTCACCGCGGCCCCAGCGCTGTGAATTGGCCGATTGTCATGGGCTCCACGAAGTCAGGCTATAGCTGGTTTTACCCATCAGATGGCCTCGATGAAGGCGACAGTCTCTTGCAATGGGAATGCGAGATCGGGCCGGACGATACCGTCATCAACCTCTACTTCAAGAAGATTTATCCGTCAGCCATCGAAAGCGTTCTGGAAGTCTGCGATCTGTTCCGCACCGGCAAGCCACCGCGCATTGTGCCGGATGAGGCCGACGCAACTTACGAACGTCGCTGCACCAAGAAGCACGCCATGATTGACTGGAACAAGCCGGTAAAACAGGTTTACGATCTTATTCGCGGTACCAACCCCAGTCCGGGTGCATGGACGACGCTGAACGGAGCCGAAGTGCAGATTTACGACTGCAAACGCGTGGCCGGTGACGGCGTTTCGTCTAAAGTGGTCAGTGTTTCGGATGAAGGTGTCGTGGTGCAGCTCGTTGGCGGGCGAATTTGCGTCAAGCGCGTTCGTCCTGCCGGTGGTGAAAAGCTGGCGGCTCACGAATGGGCAGAGCAGGCAGGTGTTGGCACCGGCTCAATATTGGGCAGTTAACTTCCAGGCTTCGAGCCGGGAAAGAGGAAACCGATTATGGCAGTTCGCAGACTACTGGTTCCGATCCGTATGGATGGCAAGGGTGAAAATGTCCTTGACCATGCTCTGGCACTTGCCGGCAAGGCCGCGCATATCGAGGTGATTCATTGCAGGCCCAGCCCGAAAGACCTTATCCCGTTTGGTGTTTCGGTTCCCTCTATCCTGCGCGATCAGATTACTCAATCAGGCGATGAGCTGGCGACTGCCGAAGAACAGCGCGTTGCCGAAATGTTTGAACAACTCGCGGCCGCTCGAAAACTGACAGTGATTGAACCGGGTCAGGCCCACCCCAGGAACAAGCAGAGTGCAACCTGGCGCGTTGAGCGCGGCAAGCAGGCCAGCATTGTGTCCTCGCGTGGACGGCTCGCTGATGTTGTTGTGGTGGCACGCCCCGATCGGGATCGCGCGATTGGCCGAAACACACTGGAAGCCGCATTGGTAAACACCGGCTCTCTGGTTATGATGTGCCCGCCGGTTGCACCGCCCAAACGGATCGGGGAGCATGTTGCAGTTGCCTGGAATGGCTCTCGCGAGGCAGCCCGTGTCCTGGCTCTGGCGATGCCGATTCTGGTTGAGGCAAAAACCATTTCAATTTTGAGCGTGGCCGGTGAACAACTGGAACTCACCGGCGCCCACGTACTCAGTTATTTGAGTGATCACGACCTGAAGGCCCAGCATCTGGAAATTGCGGCTGAAAGCTCTATTGGCAAGACATTGATGGACGGTGCCGGCCTGGCTGGCGCGGATTGTCTTGTGATGGGTGCATATGGATCAAGCCGCGGTCGCGAATTGGTGTTCGGAGGTGCCACGCAATATGTTGTCGACCATGCAGATATGCCTGTGTTGATGGCGCATTAAAACAGTTTCGAAACCGATCAAGGCGATGACAGTTGTTTGAATCAGCCCAAAATCAACATGATCTTGAAGCCTGAAACGAAAGGAGTAACCACTGGGCGGAAAAACATCGAGAAATCTGCGACAAGCTGTCCGGTTTCGCTTGATGCCCACCGTCAATCTGATACGATCTAACCGTCATCTGGTATACCACACGCCAAGATTTCTTGATTTTGACTTGTATATCAGATGGTTCCACGATGTGGATAGATGCCAGAGTTAAGCCTGCGACAGAAAAGGCAGTCTGGTGACCAGGGTTTCAAATTTGCAGCAACACGTAGTTTAGCTGTTGTATTCAACGACCCCAAAGGGAGAAAATGGAATGAAACTTACTAGAAGAATTGCACTTGGCCTTATGTTTGCAACCGGGATGATGGCTTCCGTCGTCACCGCGACCACCCCTGCACATGCATGGGAGCCAAACAAGCCAATCGATTTCGTAATCATGGCCGGTGCCGGTGGTGGTGCTGACCAGATTGCTCGCTTCATTCAGTCTGTAGCTGAAAAGAAGAAACTGACAGTGCGGCCTCTGGTGCCAAACAACAAGGGTGGCGGTTCAGGCGCAGAAGCCTTGATCGCTCTGAAGGGTGCAAGCGACCCGGATCATACCATTCTGGTGACCTTGAACTCGTTTTTCACCACTCCGATCCGCCAGCCAAACCTGGGCATCGACATCCAGACCTTTACGCCAGTTACCATGATGGGCGTGGATCCGTTTGTACTTTGGGTACACAAGGATTCAGGTATCACAACGTTCGAGCAGTGGCTGGAAAAGGTCAAGGCCGAAGATGGCAACTATATCATGGGCGGCACTGGCAAGGGTCAGGAAGACTCCATCGTCGTCGCCTGGATGGAGAAGAACTTTGACGTGAAGATCAAGTACATCCCCTACAAGGGCGGTGGTGCTGTTGCAAAAGATCTTGCTGGTCAGCAGATCATGGCGTCGGTCAACAATCCGTCAGAAGCTCGCGGTTTCTATGATTCAGGCGACGTTGTTCCGTTGATCTCGTTCTCTGACGAGCGCTTGCCGAACCTGCCTGATACCCGCACGGTCAAGGAACTGGGCAAGGATTTCTCCTACTACAACCAGCGTGCTGTTGTCGGCGCACCGGGCATGTCGGATGATGCTGCCGCCTACTACCGCGACCTGTTCCAGAAAATCTATGATTCCGAAGAGTGGCAGTCATACATGAAATCGGAAAGCCTTGAGCCTCTGGTCATGGACGCTGCCAAGCAGAAGGAATACTGGACGACCCAGGTCAAGCGGCATGAAGAACTGCTGAAGGAAATGGGCGAGTAAACCCAGGACTCCACATTAACTAGTCCGGAGCAAGTGGTCGGCCGGTTTGACCGGCTCTTGCTCCGGCTCCTCAACGTGAATGTCATCTTCGCGACAGGGTAGCTGTATCCTGCTGGTGGAAGATACAGGAGAGCAAACGCCATGCGGCGCGCAGAAATAATTACAGCCGGAATTCTTGCGCTTTTCTCTGTCTATCTGATGTGGAAAAGCACTGAACTCGATATCGGGTACATCAAGGGTGAAGGTCCAGGCGGCGGTGCATGGCCATTCTGGCTGTCGGCCGTCATGTTGATCTGCACCGGCTTCATCGCCTTGAACTGGGTGCGCCGCACCTCGCCACCATCCCAGTCGGATGATGTGTTTCTCGACGGCTATGGCAAGAAGATGCTGCTGCTGGTCGGTGGGGGAATTACAGGTTTTATTGCGCTGATAAACATCATTTCCATGTACGGGGCGATGTTTGTTTTTCTGATTTACTATCTCCGGATTCTCGGACGTCACACATGGGCAATGACCATGACGATTGCGACGCTCATTCCGGTCAGTTTCTTCTTTTTCTTCGAAGCACTCATGCGCATCACTTTGCCGAAGGGCATGAAGTTTCTCGAACCCGTTTTCAACGCACTGAACACAATCATCTACTGATCGCGCACGCCAGCTGTGGTTGCCGCCAGCGAGGGACATAAATTCAAATGATGGAAATTCTTGGACATCTCGGTGACGGCTTGTGGCTCTCGGTTCAGCCGGTCAACCTGATGCTGATTGTCATCGGTGTAACGCTGGGCCTGTTTATCGGTGCAATGCCGGGGCTAGGTTCGGTTAATGGTGTCGCCATACTGTTGCCGATTACCTTTCTGGTGCCCCCGGCCTCGGCCATCATCTTTCTGGCAGCGATTTATTATGGCGCGATGTATGGTGGGGCGATCAGTTCGATAACACTGGGCATACCAGGTGCTTCAACGGCGGTGGCCACCACTTTTGACGGCAGACCGCTGGCGCTGAAGGGCAGGGCAAGTCTTGCATTGGTAACCGCAGCGATTGCCTCGTTCATCGGCGGCACCGTATCCAATATTCTTTTCACGGCATTTGCCCCACCGCTCGCCACAGTCGCCTTGAGCTTCGGGCCGCCGGAAATTTTCGCGCTGATGCTGATGGCGTTTGCCACCTTTGTTGGACTCGGCGGCGATGACATACCTAAAACCATCTTCTCTATCTGTCTCGGCCTGGTGTTTGCAGCCGTTGGATATGATGAGATTTCCGGTGCGCCGCGGCTGGTGTTCTTTGAAATCACCGGCTTCCTGCATGGCGTCAACTTCCTGGTATTGGCCATTGGCGTCTACGGCATCGGCGAGATGCTGTGGACCATCGATTCAACTCGCGGCAAGATAACCTCCACCGACGCGAAGATGTCGTTGAAGAGCATTATTTCCGACAGTAAGGAAGGCATGCGGCGCGGCTGGAAGGGCACGGCTATCGGTTCGTTTCTCGGCTTCTTTGTCGGTATTCTGCCGGCTGCCGGAGCAACACCCGGCTCGCTCATGTCATATGGCGTGGCGAAAATGTTCGCCCGCAATCCGAAAGAGTATGGTCAGGGCCATCCCGGCGGTGTTGCAGCGCCTGAAGCTGCCAACAATTCAGCCTCGACCGGGGCCATGCTGCCCATGCTCACGCTGGGCATTCCCGGATCTCCGACCACGGCCATTCTGCTCGGCGGCATGGTGATATGGGGGCTGACACCCGGTCCGCGCCTGTTCACCGATCAAAGCGAGTTCGTGTGGGGATTGATCGGTTCGTTCTATGTGTCGAACTTTTTTGCACTGGTCATCAATATCGCGTTCATCCCGCTGTTCATCTGGATGCTGCGGATGCCGTTCACTGTTCTCGCCCCCCTGATCTTCGTGCTGTCGGTCGTAGGTGGCTATGCCGCTACCCAGGACATGCATGATGTCTGGCTGATGCTTGGCTTTGGCTTTGCGGCGTTCTTCCTGCGCAAGCTTGACTACCCGGTCGCACCAGCGGTGCTGGCCATCGTGCTGGGCCCGATTGCAGAACCGACATTGCGCCAGTCATTGCTGTTTTCGTCCGGTGATCCGTCGATCTTTTTCAACCGTCCTATTGCCGGTCCGATTACGATCATCGCAATCATCCTGATCTTCCTGCCGTTGCTCAAGATGATCTGGACGAAGATCAAGCCCTCCAAAGCCGAAACGCCGGTATAACAGTACGGTTGCACCGGCATCATTCCGGGTTCGCTTCGTCCCCTCGGCCTGCCCATTGGTCCAGGGGGGAGCGGTTTCATCAGCCGATGCTTGATCCCGTTCTTCACGTCTGGCAGGCATGCGTTGTCGTGGCGCAGCCGCGGAGTACCTGGCCCACAGAATGACAGCTGCCTGGATATCGTAGCCGTTCCACCATGTGGAACGGTTTTCCACATTAGAACAAATAAGCATTCATAATTGTAATGGGTGAACTAAAAAAACATTCAATTACAATATGTTGAAAAAATCATGAATTCATCAAATT
>Ga0316192_10000622_pt1 | contig 26102 bp, 15 predicted proteins | sample MerIslwburrow_MG_FD_204931 | JGI IMG/M metagenome (GOLD analysis project Ga0316192, IMG submission 204931) | Coastal sediment microbial communities from Maine, United States - Merrow Island worm burrow | ecosystem: Environmental > Aquatic > Marine > Coastal > Sediment | place: USA: Maine...
TATAACACGGTACGGTTACACTCTGGTTTAGATTATGTGTCACCGATTAAATATGAACAATGCGCAACATAGATAAAACGGTGTCCATTTTATCGGGGGAAGATCAGACCTCCGCGGCGTTCAATTTGTGCTAAGTTAGCACAAGTATGCCCACCTCTACGGCATGCCCCTTAACGCGAACGTTAGGCTTTGAGGTCTAGAATAGAGTCGCGAAAGACATCGCTTTTGAGAAAATCGGTGTTTTCCGGTGCGACGACCTTTACCGCGATATTTACCGTAATTCCGTGAGCTTCCATTGATTGTGATAGTAAACTCTTTTCTTAACTACCAACTGTCAACCGTGAACCATTTTTTAAGAGGTAACATATGAACAAAATTGCGGTATTAATTTTTACGTGTTTCATCATGTCTACGTCAGTAACTGCTTTTGCCGAAAAATTATATGTAGGGACTGACACTGCTTTCGTCCCTTTTGAATACAAAGGTAAGGATGGAAAATACACAGGGTTTGATATTGAACTTTGGGCTGAAATTGCAGAACGGATAGGTGTTGAATATGAATTAAAACCAATGGATTTCAATGGGCTAATTCCTGGCTTGGTTACCGGAAACCTTGATGTTGCCCTTGCGGCAATTTTTATTAAATCTTCCCGAGAGAAAACGATTGATTTCTCTCACCCCTATTTCAAGGCTGGACTCAAGATAATGGTTCCAGAAAAAAACAGTGACATTACTTCTTCTGCAGATCTTAAGGGGAAAGTTGTTGCCGTGAAACTCGGGACTGCAACCGTTGATTATGTGAAAACATTAGGGGCTAAGAAAATTGTTAAATTCCCAAACATTGATCAGGCTTATCTTGAAGTTGTAACGGGTGGTGCTGATGCAGCAATGCATGACACTCCGAATGTACTCTATTACATCAAGATGGTTGGAAAGGGGAGAGTTAAAGCTGTTGGGCCAGATGTTAAAGCTGCTCAGTATGGAATTGCCTTTCCACAGGGGAGCAAGTTACGAGAAAAAGTGAACGTTGCGCTGCTCGAGCTGATGGAGGATGGCAGTTATGCTGCTCTTTACCGGAAATGGTTTAATGTTGATCCTGAATAAGAAGATGGAGCAGGGTTCAGTTGTCCGCAAGCCTTAAGATTGATAAATATGGATTTTGAATTTTCAATCATTACCGAATCACTTCCTGCGCTGCTTGAAGGGGCCCAATTAACCTGGATTATTACCCTTCTGGGAATTACCGGCGGTATGGTTTTGGGCGTTTTAGCTGGATTGGGGCGTTTGGCAGGGACAAAATATCTGGGAGAAAAACCGCAGGGCGTTTTCATGCTGGTGAGTATCATTATCAGGTACCTATCCGGTTGGTATGTTGAGTTGATACGCGGTACGCCAATTATTGTTCAGGCAATGTTTCTTTATTTTGCCTTTCCTATGCTGGTCAAAGGACTTACCGGTATGGAACAATTTCGTATCGAAGCAGTACATGCTGCGATCATAACGCTCATTATCAATGCCGGAGCCTACATAGCTGAGATCGTTCGTGGCGCAGTAATATCCGTAAGCAAAGGTCTTTTGGAAGCGGGGATGTCTCTGGGAATCAGTCGTTTTCACCTCATCTTTCACATTATCGGCCCCATAGCCATCCGAAGAATGATTCCACCTCTTGGAAATCAATTTATTATTAGTCTAAAGGACAGTTCTCTTTTTATTGTTATTGGCGTTGGCGAATTAACTCGGCAAGGGCAGGAGATTATGGCGAGTAATTTTCGGGCGCTTGAGATCTGGCTCGCGGTGGCAGTTATATATCTTATTATGACAACAGCAATTGCCATGACATTAAAATGGGTCGAGAGAAGGATGAAGATATTTTGAAACAAAAGTCAGAATCCAACGTTCAGAAAAAAACAATGGCACCTATTATTGAGTTAAAAAATGTTGGTAAATCTTTTGGTACTACGGAAGTTTTACACAACATTAATTTATCTATCACCGAGGGTGAGGTTGTTGTAATTATTGGTCCTTCCGGTTCGGGGAAATCCACCCTGCTGCGCTGTATGAACTGTTTGGAGATGATTACAACAGGGGGAATGACTGTGGATGGCATCACTGTTCCCGCGAGCAGTGAAAAAGTGCGTCAGATACGGTTGGAGGTTGGAATGGTCTTTCAACAATTTAACCTATTTCCCCACATGAATGCCGTAGAAAATGTTGCCTTTGGTCCCCTGAAAGCCAGAAAAATCAATAAGGCAAAAGCGCTTGATATTGCAAGAAATTTGCTTGATAAAGTTGGTTTAACCGAATTTACGAGCAAACTCCCCGAAGAGCTTTCTGGTGGACAACAACAACGTGTTGCCATCGCGAGGGCACTGGCGGTCAATCCAAAAGTACTTCTCTTCGATGAACCAACCTCTGCTTTAGATCCTGAAATGATTGGTGAAGTTCTTGATGTCATGAAGAGTATTGCCAAAGAGAGTGGTATGACAATGGTTGTTGTCACTCATGAAATGGGATTTGCCTCTCAAGTCGGTGACAGATTAATCTTTATGGATGATGGCAAAATTGTAGAGGAAGGCATACCGAGTGAAGTCATGAAAAATCCCAAATCTGAAAGAGTTAAAGACTTTTTAGCTCATGTGAAGCACCATTAAATAAATTTATAAGGCGCTACCCTTTAATTTACTAAGACATCTAACAAGAGCATTCAGCCGAGCTTCGCCTGCTGATGCTTGCCGTTAACTGAAACAAAGGAAAAATAATTGCGCGGAGAAGTTGAAAAGGGAGAAATTGAATTAGAAGTATTTTACGAGTTTGCACGTAAGGTGCCGCTGACGATTCAAGGTGACCCTGAAAAGCAGAATCCAAATGAAGGAAAGCCGGATATTCTGTGCATTCTCGAAGAAGGGCCTGTTTACTTCGAGTTAACGGAAGCCTGCGCACCAGAATTTGCTGCGGCAATCACTAAGTCATTAAAACAAGAAAAGGAAGTTTTTGCCCGAGGTGATGATGTATCAAAGTTTACAATTGCAAAAAAACTTCGTAACACCTACGAGGTAGAAGAACCAATTGAATTGGTTCTTTATACGGCTGGTCGCACTGTTATGCCTGATGAAGCCATTGCACTCAGAGTATGTGATGTACTGTCAAAAGATCTTGGCCCCTTTCGCCGCATTTGGTTTTTTGGTGAGGAGCTGGAGTTACTTGCAAGCAATGTCAGTTAAAACGTTGAATGGCTGCTCTTGGCTGCAGTCATTCATAATCAAGTTGTGATTAGCCCTTCAATACAAAGCAGAAGTTTAAGGCAGGAAGGTAAAAGGTAAGACTCAATCTCAGTACCCTATTTGCAACCCTTTAAAAAAACTACGAGATCTTCGACCCTATGGCAGGACAGCTAAATGTAAGCTATATCTATGAAGAGAAAAGAAAGTGAGGTAGGAGGAACCGAACATCATCTTTACTTCCAAGAAGTGGGCGGGTCTGGCACCTAAATAATGACAGACCCTAAGGAATGCTGTACACAACCTGGCTATTTTAACCAGCCATGGAGCGATCGAACGGGTCCGCAGCAACCACCCTGAGATAGCTGGCAAACTACAATTGCAACTCAGGGAGTTCCACTTTAATCGCATCCTTGAATGGCTGGCATGAAACGCATCATCTATCTCACTATACTCAGGTTACTGCTCCCTATTCTGATGCCAGGCATCCTGTTTGGCTCTGAGCGCATTGCCTCCATCACTTCCCAGGAGCAAGCTTGGCTCGAAGCTCATCCTGAAATCACCCTAGGAACCGACCGTGGCTGGCGGCCCTATGTAATGGTGGAGGAGGATGGCACTGTTTCCGGCATCGAGGCCGATCTGATCCGACGCATCAATAAACTCACCGGTGCAAACATCCGGCTCATCACGGGTGAATGGTCAGAGATAGTGGAGAAGGCCAAGGCGAGGGAGATCGACGGCCTTGCCCTTTCCGCCTATCACCCGGAGCGCAAAGCCCATTTCCTGTTCACCGACAGCACCTATAGGATCTCCAAGTACATCTTCACCCGTGCGGCCAAGATCAACACCATGGAAGATCTCAGCGGCAGGCGCATCGGCCTGCGGCAGGGTAACCGGTTGGAGGAGAAACTGCTGGAAGGAATCCCCAGGATCACCCTCGTTCCCGTGGGCAGCGATGAGGCGCTGGTCTCGCTACTTCAAAGCAGACAGGTGGATGCAGTGATCGGCGGCATCAGTCTCCGCTTAACTGCAGTGGAAAAGATGCTCACTGACATCAGGCTTGCCTTCATCGTCCCGGACAGTGAGACGGAAATCCTCTATTCGATCCGCAAGGACTGGCCTGAACTACAGTCGATCATGAACAAGGCACTGGCATCAGTTCCATTTGGCGAGCGTATGGCCATCCTGGAAAAATGGGGTCGCAAATATGAGGCTGAACCGGAGCTTCTTCCACTTGGCCTCAGTGCGGAAGAAAAACAATGGCTAGACAGCCATCCTGTCATCCACCTGGGCGGAGGCATTCTTCTGCCCATGGACGGCATGATGATCGGAGGTGAGGTGAAAGGGATGGCACGCGCCTACAGTGACCTTATCGCCGGTAAGTTGGGCATCCGTTTCGAGCACAGCGCCGGGGTGTGGGCCGACGTGCACGAACAGGCAAAACAGCTGGAGATCGACGGCATTCGCCTGGTGATCCCCAACCAGAAACGGGATGCCTACCTGAACTTCACCGCCCCCTATGCTGAATCAAGCTTCGGCGTCGTAACCCGAGATGTTGCCACGCCGCCGACCCGTCTTGATGAGCTCACCGGCAAACGGGTGGCGGTGTTGAAGGCCTCCTATGTCCACAACTACCTTGCCGAAAACCATCCGGATATCACGCTGGTCTTCAGAAAGAGCTTCGAGGCGGGCATCGATGCCGTCTTCAACGGGGAGGCGGATGCGTGCATCGGTGCCCTGGCCATGGTGGACCATATCGTCCGAACGAAGAGCGTTCCCGGCCTCAGGGTAACGTCGTTAATCCACGGGATTCCGTCACAGCCATTCACCATCGGCATCCGCGAAGACTGGCCGGAGTTTGTTGCCATCCTCAACAAGACCATTGCGGCGATCACACCCAGGGAGCACGCCGCCATTACGCGGGAGTGGATGGTCCTCAGGGAGGCCGGCGACAGGATCCCTAAGATGGAATTGAGCGAGGAGGAAAAGGCGTGGATCGCTCAACACCAGGAGCTAGGCCGGTTGGCATTTCAGATCAAATCCCGAGTGGCGTTGAGCGATGCTGAACTTGAGTGGCTGGCAACCAACCCCAAGGTCCCAGTGCGTGTGGGGGACTACCCCCCCTTCCACTTTGTTGACGATGGCAAGCCACAAGGACTATCCATCGACTACGTCAAAATCATCTGCATCGCGCACAATCTTGATTGCGACTATGTACCGGGACTGACCATTGCCCAATCCATCGTCTCTATGCAGAAACCCGAAGGCATTGCAATCCAACCGGCCTGGCAGCGAAACGCCGAGCGGGAACGGGTGGCGACCTTTACTCAATCCTATGTCGTCTCCCCGTTTGTCATCTTTCAACGCCAAGGTGGTGAATCCATCCTCGGCATGGAGGATCTTGTTGGAAAGCGAGTGGTGGTGGAGAAGAATTATGTCATCCACAAAATGCTGAAACGAGACTATCCTGAGCTGCAACTGATTGAAGTCGATTTTTCCACCGAGGCACTGAAGGCATTGGCCGATGGCCGGGCCGATGCCTACGTGAGCAGCCTGATGGCGGGACACTACTTGAGCCTCACCCATGGAATACCGAATATTGCAGTAGCAGCGCCAGCCCCTTTCAAACCCAACCGGTTGGAGATCGCAGTGCGCAAGGATTGGCCTGAATTGGCCTCCATCATCGATAAGAGCCTCGCGGCTATTATGCCGGAAGAGCATAAAATCATCCGCGACCGCTGGTTGTCGGTAGAGTATGAACAGAAGATTGACTATGGACTGATTTGGATGATCGTATTGCTGGCTGCAGCAGGGTTTATCCTGTTCATCCTCTGGAATGTCAGCCTGAAACGGACAGTTGCGCAACGTACCCAGGAGCTGAGGCTACATGGTCAGATGCTGGAAAACATGACCGAAGGGGTCTATCTGGTCAAAATGTCAGACCTCACCATCGCCTATGCCAACGCCAAGTTTGAGGAGATATTCGGCTATGCTCCTGATGAATTGTTGGGTCAACATGTGGGGATAATTAATGCGCCCACAGATCAAGATCCAAAAGAGATCGCACAAATCATCGAAGCTGAGCTCAAAAGATCAGGAAGCTGGAACGGTGAGGTGCTGAACATAAAGAAAAACGGCGAGCAATTCTGGTGTCAAGTCAATATCTCCGCATTCGACCACCCCCAATTTGGCGAGGTGTGGCTCTCCATTCAGCAGGATATTACCGAGCGCAAACGTAATGAGGAAAAAATCGATCAATCGACAGCCGAACTGAAAAAGAGTGAATCCTATTACCGCTCACTTTTTGACAACTCACTCTATGCCATCAGTATGACGGGACCGGATTTCAAGTTTCAGCAGGTTAATACCGCTTTTTGTCAGTTACTCGAATATGGTGAGGAGGAGCTGATTGGTGTCATGGGTATCGCTGACGTAACCCACCCTGACTCCGTTGAGGAGAGTAAGAAAATGGTTGGCAAGTTGATCAGTAGGGAGATCGATCATTTTGTTGTCGAAAAACGTTGTGTCGCCAAGACGGGCAGAGTGGTTGATTGCATTAGCTTCGTCAAGGGAATCTACGATGAGCAAGGACAATACGCGGGTAGTAACGCCTCGATCCTGGATATCACCGAGCGCAAACGCATCGAGGAGGCGCTCTACTTTTCCGCCGAGCAAGGGTGGGCTATTAAAGGCGAGGAGTTCTTTCCAACGCTCGTAACCTATTTGGCAGAATCGTTTGGGGTAGAGTATGCCCTTGTCGACCGATTGGACAATCAGGGCAATGCCTGGACCGTGGCCTTGTATGCCGGGAACAAGATTGTCGAGAATGTCGAGTATTCACTGAAAGGCACCCCCTGTGAGAATGTGATAGGAAAGAAACTGTGTGTCTATCCGCAAAATATCTGCCAGCTCTTTCCTAAAGATAAGCTGCTCATAGAGATGAAGGCGGAGGGCTACATCGGTCTACCGCTGTGGGGCGTGAAAGGTGAGCCAATCGGTCTGATTGCGTTGTTGGATACGAAGCCATTAACAGAGGTCGAACTAATGGCATCGGTTCTGCAGGTTGTTGCCATGCGTGCTGCAGCCGAGCTCGAGCGCAAGCTCAACGATGAAGCCCTCGCCAGTCACCGTGATCACCTTGAAGAGCTGGTGGCAGAGCGGACCGAAGAGCTGCATGAAGCCAAAGAGCAAGCCGAAGCCGCCAAGGAGTTATATCTAAAGATCTTTGAAGATTTTCCAGCCCTGATATGGCGGGCCAATCTCGATAAGTTGTGTGACTATTTCAATAGAACCTGGCTCGACTTTACCGGCCGAACCATGGAACAAGAGTTCGGAAACGGTTGGGCAGAAGGTGTGCACCCGGACGATTTTGATCGCTGTCTTAATATATATACAACGGCCTTCGATAAGCGAGAAGCATTCTCTATGGAATATCGCATGAAACACAATTCCGGGGAGTATCGTTGGATACGGGATTTTGGGCGTCCTTTTTTTGATCTGGATAACACGTTTCTAGGATACATAGGTGTCTGTTATGACATCACCGAAAGTAAAATCAACCAAAAGCGTCTAGAAGAGCAGACAGCCCAACTGACTATTACAAAGGAGGCTGCCGAAGCCGCCAACCAGGCCAAGTCCATATTCCTGGCCAACATGAGCCATGAACTGCGCACGCCGCTCAACGCCATCCTCGGCTTCTCAGGAATGATGACACGGGATCACGAGGCCACTGATACCCAGAAGGAGAAGCTCTCCATCATCAACCGCAGCGGCGAGCACCTGCTGGAGATGATTGATGATGTACTGGACCTTTCCAAGATCGAGGCAGGCCGGGTAGAGCTTGAGCCAGTGGCCTTCGCACTGCCACTGATGTTGGCGGATATCGGGCGCATGTTCGAGGTACGCGCCGAGGAGGCTGGGCTGCACTTCAAGCTGGAACTGGATCCAGATTTGCTTAACCACATCAAGGTCGATGCCGGTAAGCTGCGCCAGATCCTCATCAACCTATTGGGCAATGCGGCAAAATTTACCTACAAGGGTGAGTTCTCATTACACGCCCACACACTACCCATTGTTGACGATCCCACCATCTTCACTCTGCAACTGGATGTAAAGGACAGTGGGTCAGGTATCCCAGCAGAGCAGCTGGATCACATCTTTGATCCTTTCATCCAGGTCGGACAGACTCCCACCACCAAGGGCAGCGGACTGGGCCTGGCCATCAGCAAGTCTTTTGCCACGCTCATGGGCGGCCGGATTACAGTAGAAAGCACGATTGGTGCGGGCTCCCTGTTTCGCGTCGAGCTGCCGGTGGCCCTGGCACAAGCCACAGAGGTCAGAGACTTGAAGAGATCCGCACCAGCAGTGCTGAGATTGGCACCCGGCCAGCTAGCGTGGCGCATCCTGGTAGTGGAGGACAACCCCGAGAACCGGTTGCTGCTGTGCAGCCTGCTGACCGAAGCGGGTTTTGAGGTTTGGGAGGCAGAGAACGGCAAACAGGCTATCACCCTGTTCGAGCAGTGGCACCCCCACTTTATCTGGATGGATATGCGCATGCCGGTGATGGACGGCTTAGAAGCAACCCGGCATATCCGCACCTTGCCCGGTGGCAATGAAGTGAAGATCGCCGCCATCACCGCCAGCGCCTTCAAGAATCAGAAAGATAAGGTAATGACAGCGGGTGCCGACGATTTTGTACGCAAGCCATTTAAGCCGGAGGATATTTTCGACTGCATGGCCAGGCAGCTTGGTGTGCACTACCTTTATAAACAGGAGGAAGAGAAAACAGAAGAGCATCGGGTGCCTCCCCGGATCACGCCGGAAATGCTAGCCGGGCTACCCGATGATCTGATCATTGAGTTGGAGAGTGCCGTCAGAGCACTTGATATGGAACAGACGAACGCAGTTTTGGATCGCCTTGACAGCGCTGATGCAGAACTGGCCAATGCCTTACGGCGGTTAGTGGAGGAGATGGATTTTGGAACCCTAAAGCGCTTATTGGGTTTAACCAAGCAACAAAGTGGCGGATAAACTTTAGAAATGAATAGCACTCTTCACAATGCCACTGGCGATATCCTGGTGGTGGATGACACCCCGGAAAACCTAAGGCTACTGAAAGACCTGCTGACAAGCCAAGGTTATAAAGTCCGCCCCGCATCCAATGGTGAAGACGCTCTCGAGGCCATAAATCAGTGCAAACCCGATCTGATCCTGCTCGATATCAAGATGCCGGGTATGGATGGCTATGAGGTATGCCAGCAACTAAAAGCTGCTCCTGAGACTTGCGATATTCCCATCATCTTCATCACTGCATCACTCGATCCCGAAGGGGTTGAAAAGGGGCTCAAGCTCGGTGCTGTGGACTATATCAACAAGCCTGTCCGGGAGGGTGAGGTGCTTGCCCGGGTCGGTGCCCACCTAGATTTATACAAAATGAAGCGCCATCTCGAGCAGATGGTAATGTCTCGTACTGAGGCTCTTCGGGAAAGTGAGGCAAAATTCCGCCGCCTTGTAGAGGGGTTGAAGGAAGAATATTTTTTCTATGCCTATGGTGCAGATGGGATCTTCACCTACCTGAGCCCATCCATTAAACAGGTTCTGGGTTACGGCTCCGAAGAGTTTTTGATCCATTATTCTGAGTATTTAACGGACGATTCCATCAATAAACAGGCAATAGAACATACCGAGGGGAGTATTCGCGGTGAACACCAACCCGCCTATGAATTGGAGATCTACCACAAGGATGGAAAGAAATGCTGGCTGGAGGTGCAGGAAACACCAGTAATAGATGACACCGGGAATATGACAGCGGTCGAAGGTATTGCCCATGACATCACTGCACGCAAGCTGGCAGAGCAACAGTTGATAGCCGCGAAGAATGAGGCTGAGCATGCCAACAGTGCTAAATCTGAGTTTCTCTCCCGCATGAGCCATGAACTACGCACACCTCTGAATGCCATCCTCGGCTTCAGCCAGTTATTGCACCTCGACAACAAATGGGTGGATGAGGAACAGCAGGAATGGGTAGAACATATCTCTGGGGCAGGGGAACACCTGTTGTACCTTGTCAATGAGGTGTTGGACATTGCCACGATAGATGCCCAAAAGATGAGGCTATCCATCGAGGATATCCCTCTAGATTTTGTATTTAGTAGTGCTCTGACGCTGGTAAGAAACCTAGCGCTGAAAAAGGGGATAACCCTATGTGAATTGCCCATGGAAATGCCCGGGGTTCATGCAGATGCCAAGCGCCTGAAGCAGGTGCTGGTCAATCTTCTGAGTAATGCCATTAAATACAACCACAAGGGTGGCTCTGTGGCCATTACCTTCACTAGCACATCGGAAGACCGGGTACGCATCAATATCATTGATACAGGCATAGGTATAAAGTCAGAGGAGCAGGCTGAGGTGTTTGAGCCTTTTTACCGTGTAAAGCTCAAAGGTGAAACTATTGAAGGCACTGGCATTGGCCTCTGTGTTGTAAAGAAGCTCGTGGAGGCAATGGATGGACGAATCGGAGTGGAAAGTGAGTATGGACAGGGTTCTACCTTTTGGGTTGAGTTGCCCATAGCGCAGCCAATAACAACACACCTTACAGACAAGGATACCGCAGCATTATCTGCCGCAATGCTTAACACCGAGCAAAGTATGCGGAAGGTTCTTTATGTGGAAGACAATCCAGCCAACCTGGAACTCATGCAGTTTATTTTTAAAAAGTTGGCAAACCATGAAATCTTGTCTGCATCCAGTGCGGAGCAGGGCCTCAATATCGCCCGAGAACAGCATCCCGACCTGATCCTTATGGATATCGACCTGCCAGCGATGGATGGGTTCGAGGCTCTGGAGAAGCTACAAGCTGACCATACAACAGCAGATATCCCCGTAATTGCCGTGAGTGCTCATGCCATGCCGGAGTATGCCGCAAAAGGGATCAAGGCGGGTTTTATCGATTACGTAACCAAGCCGATACAGATTGACCAACTGATGACCGCCATGAAGCGCACGCTATAAAGCTAGTGGCACTATCGCATTTATAGCCCTGATCTTGGGCTCCTGAAACGAGGGCATTTGATGTGATAGTAGTTGGTAATGCATGCAATCAATGGGGGCTGCTCACAAAGATTGCGAATGCCCGATGTGTGTTAACTCCAGCCTTAAGCTGTCATCACCTAAATGTCAGCTCTGCGTATTCACCCATGATCCAGCAAAATTTTATGAATGGTTCCTTTTGGCACGATTCAGACAGAATATTAGCAATCCTAACGGTCGGCTTTGGTCGAGTTGTCGCTTTGAGACTGTGACGCATGGCAGTCGCTGAACAGCCACCTGTCCCCAGATCTTACTACGACCCTTATCTAAATGACTCTCGCTGCACGCATGAACACGGGGAATACTACTTTTTTTATCTCATCTTTTTCCCAGTATGGCTCAAGCTTATTCATAAGCGCTTGCACCGGGTTGACGCCATTTTTGCGAATGTAGTGATTTACGGATGACCAGGAATTCAGATACCCCTCAAAGCACTCTCTTGTCCACTCTAGCTCGATCTTGAACCTCGGGGTTTGCAGTTCATCAAAAGGGAAGTCTAGCGTTGAATAATTGGCTATGACATGCACTCGCTCAGGGTCCCAATATGTCCACCCCAAAGTTTCATCATGAAACTCCCAGAACAAACGCGTTATCTGTTCACTGATCTGGGGAGTCTCATAAGCCCAAGCGGCAAACAGGGCCCCAGGGCGGGCCACTCGCTTCACTTCCGGGTAGAACCGTTTGTGGTGAAACCAATGAAGCGCAACAGCAACGGTGATTAAATCGAAATGGTTGTCTGGAAATGGCGGCTCCTCAGCACGAGCCACTTGATAATTGATATTCGGGGCCGGAGAAACTTGGCTAAGTTGTTGGGAGCTCAGATCGGTCGCTTCTACTTCAAGAAAGTATTGGGCTAGGACTTGCGCTGCTTGCCCATTACCGGTCCCACAGTCCCACACCCGCTCACGCCCGACGGTTTGACTCAGTAGATAATCATATAAGGCTTGAGGATAAGTAGGCCGGAATTTTGCGTATGTGCTGGATCGGGTCGAAAAGTTATCTTTGGGTTTCATGGTAACGGAATAGTTGGATTTTCAGGACTTGAGTTTACCCGATCAGATAGGTGTGCTCCCCTACTCAGACTTATGGCCTTAACTTTGAACGGCAATGGCCTCATCAGCTCTCTTGCTCCGATCCAGCCACCAACCGAATGCTGCACCGGTAACAAACATCAGAATGGAGTAGGTGACCGCAGGAATCATCATAACTTCATTGCCGATGAGTGTCCCCGCCACCACCAGGGCCAAAGTGCCATTCTGGATCCCCACTTCAAAACCGATACAGATAGATTGAGAACGAGAGAGCTTCCCCCACTTCGCCATCTGATACCCCAGGGTCAATACCAGTAAGTTAAGGACCAAGGTCGCCAACCCAGCCTGGGCAAAGAAACTGACCATATTGCTTGCGTTTTTCATGATGATTAGAGCAATGATCAACAACAGGAAAAAGATCGAGAACCACTTCAGGACTTTCTCAATTTTTCCGGCCATAGCGGGCCAGCGCGAGAGGATAAACATCCCCAACGCCACGGGGATTACGGTAATAATCAATAACTGGACAATGGTTTTAAGCAACGGCAGCTCAAAGGCCATACCATTCCCCATGAAATGGGCCATGCTGAAGGCCACAACAAGCGGAATGGTGAAGGGTGTTATTAGGCTCACAATAGCTGTGAGACTAATCGAGAGGGAGACATCCCCCCTAAATAAATAGGTGAACATATTGGACGTAGCGCCCCCAGGGGCCAGGGCGATAATGATCAAACCCACGGCAATTTCCGGTGGCAACTGGAAGGCAACGGCGATACCAAAAGCGACCACAGGCAATAGCACCATCTGCCCAAGCAATCCAATGGCAATGGCCTTGGGATCTTTAATCACGGCCCTGAAATCGGAAAACCTCAGGGAGAGGCCGATGCCAAACATGATAAGGAACAGGGAGAATGGAAGAATGACTTTAGTGAGTAGATCGGCTTGCACGTTTTTCCCGCCTTACGAAAATTACGGATGCTCGTTTACGAAATTGGATAGTACTCCATCCCTGCATACTACTGACCAAGAATGAGCATCATTATACAGATAATAAGCGTGGTAATAGCCGTTCTGATACTGGGTAATATTGATGCACCAGTCTTACTTCAACAGGTCTTGCATTTGGCCAACAAAGGTTTCAGGTCCCAAACGGTATCTGGGTGATTGTAGGTCTCTGAATGGCAATTTCCGGTCATAGCAGACATCCTCACACTAATAAACACCCCTCACAAACTCAATACCTAAACTGGAACTATGTCACACTTATTGAGTGCAATAGTTCCTGATTTCAGTTCTAAACTGCAAGTGAAGTGCTGGGATGTTGCATAACCACATTATTTTATTTTCAGAATTCACTGTGTGAGTTTGCGCTTTCGTTACATTATTGTGGTGCGTTATAGCAAAAAGCCGCCCCCATTATTGAGGGCGGCTTTTTCAGTAAGCCTCTGTTTTGCAGGCTAAGTTACTTTCTAAAATATGATTGGCTAATTAATGCCCGCAATCGGATTCTGCAGCTATTGCAACTATTGCACCTTGATTGCTATCTGAAATCAGCCCTCGTGATACAAAGCTTTTTGCCGTTTGCGTAGTGCAGGAGACATATTTGCCATGATTACGCCAGATTTCTGTGCTGCCGCGTGGCCCTGAACAGGGGCATAGCTGGGCAATTGCACAGCCTGTATCAGGATCTACAATTTCATCTATGGGGGTTGCGGGACACTGATCCACATCGTTAGTTACAGCATCACCATCGATATCTGGATCACAACTATCACCAACACCATCAGCGTCAAAATCATTTTGGTTGCCATTGGGTATAACTGGGCAGTTGTCCTCTTCATTGGCCACACCATCACCATCGAGATCACCATCACAGGCATCGCCCTGGCCATCATAATCAGTGTCATACTGATCAGGGTTATGGATTAATGGACAGTTATCATTGATATCCAAAATGAAATCAGCATCATCGTCTTCGTCACAAGCGTCGCCGTAACTGTCTTGGTCTGTGTCATCCTGCCCTGGATTGCTGTTAAGAGGACAGTTGTCAGTACCATTGTTAACGCCATCACCATCTTTATCAATATCACACAGATCCCCTACCCCATCATTGTCCAGATCATTTTGATTTGGGTTCGGAGTAAATGGGCAGTTATCAGGCACTGCATCAGCTATGCCGTCGTTATCATCATCTAAATCGCAGGCATCACCAATGCTGTCAAGGTCATTATCTTCCTGACCGGGATTAGGATGGTTGAGACAATTATCTGAATTGTTGTAAACAGTATCGCCATCCAGATCAATGTCGCAGACATCACCGCTGCCGTCACCATCAGCATCTAATTGATCTGGGTTTGGGCTGTACCGGCAGTTATCAAAATTATCTTTGATGCCATCGTTATCATTGTCATCATCACAATAGTCACCAATGCCATCGAGATCGCTGTCCCATTGATCTGGGTTGATAATGGTCGGGCAGTTATCTGAAACATCTAGGATGCCATCATTATCCTGATCTGATGACATACTTTGATAACCATAGACATGGGCGGCATGATCCATGCCACCGATAACAATCGTGTCGCTTGAAATAGCTACAGACCAGCCAAAATAGTATGGGTATGCACTAGAAGAGATCAGCTTCTTTGTTTCATTCCAGGCAGAACCGTTACGAGTAAACAGGTAACCTCCACCAAAATATCCAACAACAATGTTGTTGTTGTAAATATCGGTAGTAAACCCAAACGAGTGATAAGTTTCACCAGATGGTATTAGTTGGCTCTCCAAATTCCAGGCCTCATTTACACCACGCCTATAAACGTAGGCTGAATTACTACTCGTATCGCCAAAAACCAATGTATCTTGGAAGAGGGCTAGGTTTGTATAGCCAAAATTTGAATGCTGAATTAGTTCTTGCGGCTCCCAGATATCACCATTGCGTTTGTGAATTTCAATGTGTGCTCCTGATTTAAAGGCTAGTGTATCGCCGCTAATTGCCACACCACCAAAGACTGAATTGGTGTTTGGGCGCAGGAATTCAGCTTGCTGGCTCCATATGCCATTCGCACGATGGTACACAAGAGTGACCTCATCATGAGTGACGGGGTTAGATACAAACCCCATTACCACCGTATCACCATCGATAGCAACAGAAGGAGATTGAGCATAGCTCTGTTCAAGGGGTGCTAATATTCTAGCCTGTTCAATCCAGACTCCATTAGTTCGCACGAAAATATACATTTTGGTAGATTTTCTATACCCAAACCAACCGGCTGAACCAAGAACAATAGTGTCTCCACTAATCGCCACGGCAGCAGCATATGTATTTTCCCACCCTTCAGAAGGAGTCAACTCTGCCTGTTGGATCCAAGCACCGTTACTGCGAATAAAAACCTGGGCACCTTCATGGCTAGAATATGCACCCCCCACTACAGCAGTATCACCATCAACATCCACGGCATAACTCATCCCATTTGAATATTGATTATTGAATAGCAGCTGGGTCAGCTCTGTTTCAACAGGTGTTTCTGCCCAAAGCAGACTGGCCATGGGCAATGAGAGCAGAGAGACTGCAATGGAAATTAGGCACAACTTAGTGATGCGAACAAACATGATTAAACACCTCCTGTGTGGCATTTAATGCAATACTTTATATTTAAGACACAGTGTTACATCCAGGCTTAGCGTGACCTTAGATGCATAACATTATCTTAAATATGATTTCAAATGCCGGATTATTATTTATAGTTATTGAGCCTTGACATTCAGCACATAAAGCAAGGCCGTATCAGTTAAATTTATTGTTTTATTACTCTTATTATCAGCATAGTAATTTAACTTAATCACTGGTTAACACGGTATACACATTAAATTTAACATACTATCTCAGCATTACTGCCATAAATTAACTGTGGATTTTACCTGCATGAACAAGCTGGTGAATTATTTATAAATAACTATTTTTATTTATAGTTGAATGGCGAACTTATATTTACAGGAACCAATCAAATCATAACCACCCGTAGAACGGGTGGTATGATGAAAGCCCCTGGAAGGGGCTATTGTTAAACTCCTGCCAGCCTCATCTGCTCCTGGCGTTTCTCTTCTAGTTCCTGATTCTTGATATAGTTACGAATTAGCACCTCATCTAACCCCACCGTACTTACACAATAACCCCGTACCCAAAAATGTTTGCCTGTGAAGTTTTGCTTTACCTGCAAATAATCTCTAAATATTCGTATTGCAGACTTTCCTTTTAGAAAACCAATGGTATTCGCCACACTAAACTTAGGGGGAATCATTAAAAGCATGTGAACATGATCACCCATTGCATGCCCTTCCACTAGTTCAATTCCATATTGACGACACAGATCCTTAAAAATACCTCCTATGTCTTTTCTTAGGGTTCCATATATCGGCTTCTTGCGATACTTTAGAACAAATACAACATGATATCTGCAATAATGCTTAACGTGAGCTTGGCTTTGCCACTCTCTCATAATGGCCTCCTATAGAACTTGCCGGTTCAAAAGGAGGTCATTATCTTCTTGCACGCCGCAACGGCAGAGCCTTTTCGAGTCTCACCGCCAGAGGCGGTGGTTTACCTAATTGAATTAAATAACAATATAGCAGCCATCACATAGCCAACCAGTAAATAAAACACCGCAATATTATGCAATCACTCCCAGCCAGCCCTCTCAATTCTCACTTGGGATTTGCACTTTTATATCATTATTAATTTCCATGTACTAAAACAAGCCGCACCCTTTGCAAGGCACGGTTCCTTTCTATTGTGCCTTTATTTTAGGCCAGCTTGATTTCAAATGAGGTCAATATTCTTCTCCTTCGGGATGGCCGGTTTCGCTGATCTGCAGCTATTCTTGATCTGATGCTATCTGTTAGATTAAGCATGAACTGCTACAACAATCCATAAAGGAGTTGTGCTGACATTCACCCGCATGTATTCCCTCTATAATCCAAGATCAATCCCCTTCCTTTTCAAATAAATAGCTCACAAAGCGACACCCTAGGGGTTCGCACATGGAGTTATTTATTTTCTCCCAGATGTTTAACATATCTGGGGTGGCGTTAGAAAAACCACCTTTGTACATCCACTTTGATGAAATTTTCTATTGCCCACTCCATCACCACTAAAAAAGATATTGTAAATCACCTCAGAGCAGATGAATTCATGACATATCCAAACAACATACTTCCTGCCGCTGAAGCACAGCCTGCCCTCTAACCGATCCAGCACTTCATACAACCCTTGCCCTATAAACGTAGATGGAACTTGCTGAGAAAAACTTTGCCCGCATTATCCCAAGGCTAATCCGGTTACGTGATGCATCCTTCTACCTCGGTATGGATCGGAATCGATTCAACGGCGAAGTTCGCCCTTTTTTAACAGAAATCCCCATCGGAGAGCAGGGTATCGCCTTCGACAGACTTAAACTAGATGCCTGGGTAGATCAATATAAGTCCCGCAACGGGCGTCCCGGTCAGAGAAGTGGAGACCAATTATGGGACGCAAAAAAACGCCAGGGCTCAAAAAACGAGCCGGCATCTGGCATATCGACAAACAAATCAGTGGGCGGCGAATTTGCCAAAGCACTGAAACAAGTAGCCTCGAAGGAGCCGAGCGCCACCTTGCAAGAATAAGGGAGGAAATCAGACAAGCTGAAATTTTTGGTGTCAGGCCTCAACGTACTTTTGAGCAAGCAGCTGCCAAGTTTGTACTGGAAAATCAGCACAAACGAAGCATTTCTAGCGATATTGGACGGCTAAAGCATCTAATGCCTTGGATTGGCGGTATATCACTTTCTCAAATCCATACAGGGGCACTACAGCCCTGGATAGAAAGCAGACGCAACGAAGGGGTAGCAGTAGGAACAATCAATCACGGCCTGAAGATTGTACGGCGAATTCTTAACCTCGCCTGTTCAGAATGGATTGATGAGTTCGGGATGACTTGGCTGCCTGCCGCACCCAAAATCAAGCTACTGCCAGACACCAATAAACGAAAGCCTTACCCAATGAGTTGGGATGAGCAAACCAGGTTGTTCAAAGAACTTCCTGAACACTTGGCCCAGATGGCACTATTTGCTGTTAATACAGGCTGTAGAGATAGTGAAATATGCAATCTAAGCTGGGAATGGGAAGTAAAAGTGCCCACATTGAATTCCTTTGTGTTCATTATCCCAGATAACCATGTAAAGAATGGAGATGAGCGGCTCGTTGTACTAAACCAAATTGCCAGATCTGTAGTTAATGCCCAGAGAGGAAAGCACCCCACTCATGTGTTCACTTACAAAAGCAAGCCGGTAAAGAACATGCTTAATAGTGCATGGCAGCGTGCCAGAAAAGAAGCTGAACTAACTCAAGTCAGGGTGCACGACCTAAAACATACCTTTGGTCGTCGCTTGCGTGCAGCAGGAGTCAGCTTCGAAGATCGCCAAGATTTACTAGGGCATCGCTCAGGAAGGATCACAACGCACTATTCAGCAGCTGAACTATCAAGACTCATTGAAGCAGCAGAAAGTGTGTGCGATAGAGGCCAAGGAAAGCCAGAATTAGTTGTGTTGAGAAGGCTTTGTGTCAGCTAGGTCACGCAAAAGTCACGCAAGAGCTTTTTTGCACAACTTGAAAAATGACGTAAGTCATTGATTTTATTGGTGGGCCGTGAAGGATTCGAACCTTCGACCAAGGGATTAAGAGTCCCCTGCTCTACCAACTGAGCTAACGGCCCGAAGTTGGGCGACAAGTTATGAGGGAGTTGCTTGTAACTTGTTATATAAAATTGGGGTGGACGATGGGGCTCGAACCCACGACAACCGGAATCACAATCCGGGACTCTACCAACTGAGCTACGCCCACCATAAAACTGTTATTGTACCGTTTGCTGCGCAAATATGGCGCGCCCGGTAGGATTCGAACCTACTACCCTCGGCTTAGAAGGCCGATGCTCTATCCAAATGAGCTACGGGCGCATCGTTCGACTCGTAAAATTTGGTCGGGGTAGAGAGATTCGAACTCCCGACATCCTGCTCCCAAAGCAGGCGCGCTACCAGACTGCGCTATACCCCGATGTGCCTAACTGTGCTACTCAGTAAGGAGGGCGAATAATACGCATAGTCTCTCTTTTCGTCAATCTCATTTAGGTGATAATTCTCGATTTTCACGGTATCATTCGCCCCCTCTTCAGCAACCCTATTTTCAGTGGACGGTATGAGCGCACAAATCCTCGACGGCAAGGCCATTGCGGCCGATTTAAGACAATCCATCAAATCCAGCGTTACAGAGCGCATCGCAGCAGGCCAACGGGCACCCGGGCTAGCTGTCATCCTGGTAGGGGAAGACCCCGCCTCTCAGGTCTATGTGCGCAACAAGCGCCGCTCTTGTGAAGAGGTAGGCTTCTACTCCGAAGAACACAAGCTCTCTACTGAGACGACTCAGGAAGAGCTGTTGGCACTCATCGACTCACTTAATGAGAAAGAGGCCATCGACGGCATCCTGGTACAGCTACCGCTGCCGGATCAGATCGATGAGGAGACCGTCATCGAGCGCATCCTGCCCACCAAAGATGTGGATGGCTTTCACCCCTATAACGTGGGTCGGTTAGTTCTGCGCATGCCGATTCTTCGCTCCTGCACCCCAAAGGGCATGATGACCATGCTGGAACGGACTGGACAGAAGATTGAAGGAATGGATGCGGTCATCATCGGACAATCCAACATCGTAGGCCGCCCCATGGCGCTGGAACTATTGGCCGCCCGCTGTACCATTACCGTCTGTCACAGCCGCACTAAGGATCTGGAAGAGAAGGTTCGCAATGCCGATATCGTGGTCGCAGCTATTGGCCGGCCAAACTATGTACCTGGAGAGTGGATTAAGCCAGGAGCACTGGTACTTGATGTAGGCATCAATCGTTTGGATAACGGCAAACTGGTCGGAGATGTAGATTTCGAAAGTGCCAAAGAGAAGGCAAGCTGGATCACCCCCGTACCCGGCGGTGTTGGCCCAATGACGATTGCTACTCTGCTGGAAAACACGTTGCAAGCCGCTGAGCTGCACAGCAAATCAGCCAGTTAATCTAAACTAGGCCGCAAAAATGCTACCTCGGAGTATTCTCCATACTCCGAGGTAGGTAGCTAATCAATCAGCTGGTCTTCTTCTTTTTATTTCGTGCATGCTGTCGCTTACCTGAAGCAACAGCCCACCAGATGGCAGCAAGAGGCAGAAGGATAATCAGCAGTTCCATCAACCAGCCTATAGCTAACTAAAGTTAGCCCACCCACACTCGGGCATTGCGGAACATCCGCAACCATGGGGCATCTTCACTCCATTCATCAGGATGCCACGAGTTCTGCACTGCACGAAAAACACGTTCAGGATGCGGCATCATAATAGTTACCCGGCCATCTGCGGTCGTTAAACCGCTGATACCATCAGGCGATCCATTGGGATTGGCTGGATATCGGCTGGCAACCTCACCACTGTTCTCAACATAGCGCAGTGCCACTTGGGATTGCGCCTGCTGCTGGTGTGCTGCATCACGGAACTCTGCCCTGCCCTCACCATGCGCAACAGCAATCGGCATACAAGAGCCTTCCATACCCTGCAGCAGGATGGAAGAAGATGCCTGCACTTCCACCATCGAGACACGCGCCTCAAACTGCTCAGAGCGGTTGCGCACAAAATGCGGCCAATGGTCGGCACCTGGAATCAGTTCATGCAGGTTGGAGAGCATCTGGCAACCATTACAGACACCTAACGCAAAGGTATCTTGCCGCTGGAAAAATGTCTCAAACTGCACTCTGACACTTTGGTTAAATAGGATGGATTTTGCCCAACCTTCACCGGCCCCCAGCACATCACCGTAAGAGAAGCCGCCACAGGCCACTAGCCCTCGGAAGTCACTCAAATCTATGCGCTGCTCAATGATGTCACTCATGTGGACGTCAATGGCTTGAAAGCCAGCACGATCAAAAGCTGCTGCCATTTCAATCTGGCCATTCACACCCTGCTCTCGCAGGATAGCGATTGGAGGTTGGGCGCCACTGCTAATATAAGGCGCAGCAACATCTTCATTCAGATCAAAGCTGAGCTTGGCTTGAAGACCAGGATCAGCTTTATCAGCAATTCGCTCATACTCTTCCTGTGCGCACTCGGAATTATCACGCATGGCCTGCAGGCGATAACTGGTTTCAGACCAGGCCTGTTGCAACTCTGCCCGGCTCTTGCTCAGCACCGAATTCTGCCCACGGGTAAACTTAAGCTGCCCCGTCCTATTAGGGCTACCAATAACATGGCTGTAGTGACCCAGCCCAGCACCATGCAATCTCTTCAGCACAGCTTTCGTGTCTGCATACCGAACCTGCACAACAGCACCCAACTCTTCATTGAACAGTGCTGCCAGAAGATCATCACCCAAACCATCCAGCGAGATATTTATGCCACAACGACCAGCGAAAGCCATCTCGCAGAGTGTCGTGAAAAGGCCGCCATCAGAACGATCATGGTAGGCCAGCAGCTGATCGTCTTTGTTCAGGCTTTGAATAACATTAAAAAAGCTCTTCAGTGCCTCGGGAGAATTCAGGTCAGCACCATGATGCCCAACCTGCTTATAAACTTGCGCCAACGATGAGGCACCCAGACGATCAGCCCCTTTGCCAAGATCAATCAGGATCAGGTCGGTAGCACCTTGATCTGTGCATAGTTGCGGCGTCAAGGTACGGCGCACATCCTGCACTGGTGCAAAGCCGGAGATAATCAATGACAACGGTGAGGCCATCACCCTGTCTTCACCCTGTTCCTGCCAGACAGTTTTCATGGAGAGCGAATCTTTGCCCACAGGGATGGCAATACCCAGTGTCGGGCAGAGTTCCATACCAACCGCCTGCACGGTATCAAACAAAGCGGCATCCTCTGCACCATGACCGGTAGCCGCCATCCAGTTGGCAGAGAGTTTGATATCACTCAGATTAGCGATAGAAGAGGCAGCTAGGTTGGTAATGGTTTCACCCACCGCCATACGACCTGATGCTGCTGGATTGAGCAGTGCCAGCGGCGTGCGCTCGCCCATAGCCATCGCCTCACCAGAGTAGCCATGATAACTACTGGCAGTCACTGCAACATCCGCCACCGGCACCTGCCAAGGGCCGACCATCTGATCACGACAAACCTGGCCAGTAATCGAGCGATCACCAATAGTGATCAGGAAGCTCTTGCTGCCTACTGTTGGCAGTTTTAAAACCCGCAGAGCTGCCTCTTCCAGATCAATACCGGCAGTTTCAAATTCAGGTTTTTGAAAGGTCTGGTGATGCACATCCCGCAGCATGTGTGGCGCATTACCAAACAGCAGCGGCATGGGCAGATCAATCGGATTGTTATTGAAATGGGCGTCACCCAGCAGCAACTCCTCTTCCTGAGTTGCCTCACCTACAACAGCATAAGGGCAGCGTTCCCGCTCACAGATGGCCTTAAATTCATTCAGCCGTTCGGCATCAACAGCCATTACATAACGCTCTTGGGATTCATTGCACCAAATCTGCATCGGTGACATACCCAGATCATCATTTGGCACAGTACGCAGTTCAAACTTACCGCCTCGGCCGCAATCATGCACCAGCTCTGGCAGCGCATTAGAGAGACCACCAGCCCCCACATCATGAATCCACAGTACTGGGTTAGCCTTGCCTCGCGCTGCACAGTGGTCAATGACCTCTTGGCAGCGGCGTTCAATCTCCGGGTTGCTGCGCTGCACGGATGCAAAATCCAGATCCTCAGCACTGGCACCACTATCCATCGAGGAGGCGGCACCACCACCCAATCCAATCAACATAGCCGGGCCACCCAGTACTACCAAAGGTGTGCCTGCAGGATATTCGTTTTTCTGTACATGCTCAGCCCGGATATTACCCAGGCCACCTGCAATCATAATGGGCTTGTGATAGCCGCGTAGCTCCTGACCATTTGGCCCAGGAACCTTCGCCTCAAAGGTACGAAAATAACCCGCCAGATTGGGACGACCAAATTCATTATTGAAGGAGGCTGCACCGATTGGCCCCTCCAGCATAATATCCAGCGCAGAGACAATACGCTCTGGCTTGCCAAAATCCTCTTCCCACGGCTGCTCTGCACCTGGAATACGCAGATTAGAAACGGAGAATCCAGCCAACCCTGCTTTGGGTTTGGAACCTTGTCCGGTTGCACCCTCATCACGAATCTCACCACCTGCACCTGTCGCCGCTCCCGGCCCTGGAGATATTGCCGTCGGATGGTTGTGGGTCTCTACCTTCATCAGGATATGAATATCTTCATCCTGATATCCATAGGCACCCTCTGGGTCAACCAGAAAGCGTTTTCCATGACTACCTTCAATCACCGATGCATTGTCTTTATAGGCTGATAAAACCTTACCCGGTGACTTATTGGTGGTATTACGAATCATTTTGAACAGGGAGTGCTCCTTCTTCTCCCCATCCACAATCCAATCGGCATTGAATATCTTATGACGACAATGTTCTGAGTTGGCCTGGGCAAACATCATCAGCTCAACATCAGTAGGATTGCGCTTTAACCCTTGAAAGCTCTCTACCAGATAATCGATCTCATCTGATGATAGTGCCAATCCCAGTTCACTGTTGGCTACTTCCAGCGCCACCTTTCCTCCACCCATCACATCTACTGTTTGCAGTGGGGTTGGTTCAGCATGAATAAAGAGGCAATTGGCATCTTGCGGATCAGAGAGCACAGACTCAGTCATCCGATCATGCAGTAGATCAGCTGCCTGATTCAGCTCATGGTCAGTGAGTGCCTCTCCGGTTGCCGTGAGGTAATAGGCAATGCCCCGCTCCAGGCGCTCGATAGTGGTTAAACCACAGTTGTGTGCAATATCTGAAGCCTTGCTGGACCAGGGTGAGATGGTGCCAGGACGTGGTACAACCAGAATCAGCTGCCCTTCAGGATCATGTTCAGCCAGGTGTGGCCCATAACGCAATAGACGATCCAGCACCGCTTGTTGCGCCTCACTCAATGTCTGCTCAACATCAGCAAAATGGAGATATTCCGCATACAGGGAAACAGGTCGACCAACATGTTCAGCGACTCGCTGTTGCAGTTTGTTCAGACGAAATTCAGAGAGGGCGGGCGCGCCACGAAGAATCAGCATTGTGCACCTAGATTTTGGGGAGGCACTTTGCAGGCGTCTCCGAGGTAAAAAGATGCGGCAATGATACTAGAAATCAACCTAACCCTACAGCGTATCAAGCCGTCTACGATAAAAAATGGAATAGTAACGAACATCACCAGGAGCATGGGCAATCAATCCCGAGATAACAATCACCAGAACAAGGCAAAGTACCTGATACTCTGGCCACACCAACATCAATGCAAGCAGCGAAAGCTTGAGCAGGATGGCATGCCCTCGTAGCTGCAACAGCCAGATGCCATTAGACCAGATCGACAGCAACATCATGAATAAACCTGATACCAATGTCAGATAAAGAAAGTCCTGCCAGACATCACCAACAGCTGCATAAAAGTAGCCGCCACCAATGCCAGCCATGCCCAGTAGATGTAGCGTACGCAATAGAATATTGACCCAGCGCTGCCCAATAAAGACTCGGGATTGCTTGGGAAAAAGAGCAGACATAATGGGCATTGACTTTAAGTGTGGTTTAGCCGGAGCAGATCTCCAGCCACTCCGTAGGTTCACCTTGCTCAGATATAGTCAGACAGGCTTCAAGCTGTGGAGAGACTCCCAACAGCGCATCTTTAGCCAGTTGCGGTGTATTGTTTTTTTCACTGAGGTGCGCAGCCATCAGGTGCCGCAGTCGGCTGTGATCAATTCTGCACAACAAGCCTGCCGCTTGACGATTACTCAAATGCCCCAAACGACCACCCACACGCGCCTGGAGTGCTGGTGGGTAGGGGCCATCAGCCAACATCAATGAATCATGATTGCACTCCAGCATCAGGGCATCGCAATCCTGCAATAGCTCGACAATATGTGGCGTGACAGAACCGCTATCGGTCAGCATGCCAAATTTCACACGGTTTGCTGTAAAGGTAAACTGAACCGTTTCACTTGCATCATGTGGCACAGGAAAAGGGGTCACCTGGATATCGCCAATCATGAAGGGGGGTTGATGACCACTGAAGCTGTTGAGATGAAGCAGCTCACCACAACGGTGATTACGCCGTGTACCACCAGACATCCAAACCGGCAGTTGGTAGCGACGGGCCATGGCGCCAACACCGCGGATATGGTCACCATGCTCATGCGTCACTAGAACTGCATCCAGGGTATCAGCTGCAACCCCCAGCTGAGTGAGACGCTGCTCAGTTTCCCGCGCAGAAAAGCCACAATCGACCAGCAGCCGGGTGCCACCCACTTCAATCAGAGTGGCATTGCCCCGGCTACCGCTGCCTAAAGATGCAAAACGCATGGGGGCTGTGACAACTTAATGCTACAAGCCTATTTTATCTGCTCATGCAGTAGACTCAGAATGCGCTTGGCTGTCTCTGAATTACTCTGTACGCCTTTAGTATCCTGAATCGTTACGCGAGTGGCCTCACCACTTTCATGCAATCTGACCTGATATTGCGTCTCCTTATCAATATCATCGTCATCACCCCAGAACACCAGTTTGGAGAGAATGCCTTTCTTCTTCTCATCATCCTGCATGGGGTCGTTATAACGAACATAGTAAACGCCTTTGCCACGATCCCTGTCTTCCACAGCAAAGCCGCCACGATCCAG
>Ga0316192_10000624_pt1 | contig 26069 bp, 24 predicted proteins | sample MerIslwburrow_MG_FD_204931 | JGI IMG/M metagenome (GOLD analysis project Ga0316192, IMG submission 204931) | Coastal sediment microbial communities from Maine, United States - Merrow Island worm burrow | ecosystem: Environmental > Aquatic > Marine > Coastal > Sediment | place: USA: Maine...
GAAAAACGTGACGTGCTGTTTAGTCTGGAACAGCGTCACAAACTGAGTGTCACCTTGATCCCTACGCCGAGCCTGGAAACACCACATTACGAAATCAAGCGCGTACGAAGCGATGAACTGGAGGGCGAGGATGGCGCCATCAGCCACACATTGATAGTCGAGGAACAGGAAACCGAAGCGGGTGCGCTGGCAGAGACCGGCGGCGGCAAAGTGCCGGAAGCGGAAAAACCTGCAGTACAAGCCATCTCGCCACAGGCTCCGGCGCCTGTGGTTATACGCGAGGCGCCCGCAGTCGTTACACCACCACAGGCACCAGGGCTCATTCGCCGCATGTGGGACAGCCTGTTTGGCAAAGGCACCCAGGTTGAACAGGAAGAACCAAAGCCTGCAGTACGCCCGAAACGCGCCAGAACCGGGGGGGGTGCTCGCGGACGCAGCAGCGGCCGGCGCCGCAGTGGCCAGAGCCAGTCCAGCCGTGCCAGTGAAGGCAACAAGCAGCAGCGTGCAAACACGAGCCAGAACCGCCGACCCAAAGCCAGTACCGGGTCAGAGGGCAAAGGCAGTAAGGAAGCTAAAAAAGCAGATTCACAGGCCGTGGACAACAAGCAGCAAGACAAGCAGCAAGACAAGCAGCAAGACAAGCAGCAAGACAAGCAACAAGACAAGCAACAAGACAAGCAACAAGACAAGCAACAGCAAGACACTGATACCAAAAGCAGCCAGGGTCAGGGGCGTAGTCGCCGCGGACGTCGTGGCGGCCGCCGCCGTTCCGGACCGCGCAGTAGCGCTGGTCAGCAGCAGGCAAACGGTGAATCAACAGCCGGTCAGGCCAGCAACACCGCAAATGCTGAAAATACCAGGTCTGGTGACAATGCGAACCCGGAGGCAAAAACCCGGCGCCCTCAGGAAACCAGCCCGGCACCGGCAAAGCAATCACCGGTAGCAGGCGCGGAACAAAGCCGACCGGACACCGCTGCCAGCGAAGCTCCCAAGCCATCGCCGGCACCTGAAGTCGCTAAAGCGCCGCCATCACCACCGGAACCAAGGCCCGCCGCAGCCGGCGATGACTAAGGAGCGGGCTTAATCCAGCTGCCGCCGGATATCCGCCAGCAGGCCCCGTGACCCGGCTTCGATCAGGTCGAGCACCCGTTCGAACCCCTGCCCGCCCCCATAGTAGGGGTCGGGTACGTCCTGTTGGAGCGGGTTTTCTGCAAACTGCAGAAACAGCCTGACCTTACCGCGGTACTGCTTCGGGCACATCGACAACAGGTCATCCAGGTTGCTGCTATCCATCGCAAGCACATAATCGAAACGTGTGAAATCCGCCTCTTCCACACGTCGTGCGCGTTGCCCGCCCAGGTCGATACCTCTTTTTGCTGCAGCCTGCATTGCACGTCTGTCCGGACCCTCACCCACGTGATAGGCGTGAGTACCGGCAGAATCGATTTTGATATGCCTGTTAAGATCAGCCTCATCAACAACAGATTCGAACACGCCCTGTGCAGTGGGTGACCTGCATATATTGCCCATACAGACAAATAATACTTTTATATTGCTCATGGTTTGTTAACTTATTTAATATGATTATTACGCCTGGCTGGACCAGAATACCGCATACTATAGACTTGTGCGTAAACAGTCCCGAAGGATACCGCCGTGATCGAATCTACGCTTCTGCAACAATTACGCCTGCTGGTCGGAAAACGTGTCGAATACAGCGGTCATGCTTGCCGTGTGATTGAAATACTCGACAGCGAAAAAGCACTTGTGCTTCGCTGTGAAAATAATCAGCCGGTGATACAGGGCAACCAGTTCGGTGAAGCCACCCGGCGCGTCCAGCAATGCCACACCCTGCATCTGTTCGATGAACACGGATCCCTGAATCCGGTTATCAACGGCTGGCTGGTTTAAGAGTTGCCATTATGCTTCGCCTGCAGCAACTGTTCGGCTATAACAAGGTCATCTTCAGTATCAACGCCCGGCCCCGGCTGTTGGCTGGCTTCTGCGACATGAATACGTTCGCCGTACCATAGCGCACGCAACTGCTCCAGCTGTTCGGCCTGTTCCAGCGGGCAGGCGCGCATTTGCGCATAGCGACCCAGATAGCCGACACGATAGGCATAAATACCGATGTGGCGCAGCGGCACAATACCAATCGGCAGGGCCTTTGTACCGTCGTGCAGTAAATCCCTGTCCCAGGGAATTGACGCCCGGCTGAAATACAGTGCAAAACCGGCGCGGTCAGTGACCACCTTGACCACGTTGCTGTCAAAGAACTCTCCGGCGGCGACCATCGGTGTGGCGATGGTCGAAATTGCCGCGTCAGGATTATCCGCCAGGTCGCGGGCTACCTGATCGATCAGCGCCGGCGGCATCAGCGGCTCATCACCCTGCACGTTGACCACGATGTCGTCATCCGGCCATCCGAGTTTCGCAACCACTTCGGCCAACCGGTCGGTACCACTGGCATGTTCAGAAGAAGTCATACATACCTCGGCACCAAAGTCCCTGGCGACCGCCCCGATACGTTCATCATCTGTAGCAACCACAACCTGCCGGGCGCCACACTGGCTGGCGGCTTCATGCACGTGCTGCAACATGGGTTTCCCCAGCAAATTGCGCAACGGTTTGCCCGGCAAGCGGGTCGAGGCGTAACGCGCAGGTATCACTACCCGGAAGGCATTGGACATGGACAGGGTTCCCTAAACGTCTTCCTCGGCGGGCAGCTGCCGGGCTTCTTCTTCCAGCATGACCGGGATATCATCGCGAATCGGATAGGCCAGGCGGTCTGCCTTACAGATCAGTTCCTGCTGCTCCTGGTCGTATACCAGGGGGCCCTTGCAGACCGGGCAGGCGAGTATATCGAGTAGTTTTTTATCCAAGGTCAGTATCCTGATCAAGTTGTTTCGCCAGCCATGCTTCAAGGCGGACGTTCGGTTGCGCATCAACCGGCACGAACCACCAGTGGTGTTGCGCGAAGTGTTCGCATTTTAGCGCGTCTTTCTCGGTCATTAAAACCGGGTTATTGTCGCCGAAGTCCAGGTCCGCGGCAGTGAACGGATGGTGATCGGCGAACGGGTGAGTCCGAATCCTGAGTCCAGCCGCACGCAGGCTGGTAAAAAAACGCTCCGGGTTGCCTGTTCCCGCTACAGCGTGCACTGTACTCCCGCGAAACGAATCAAGGCTGCGACTGATTGACGCATCCGCAACACCACGGGCTGCACCCGACACCAGGCACATTGAATACGGCCAGCCGGCATCATCCCCCAGCGCAACCACAGCATCAACAGTGCGCAGACGTGCGACGGGTTCACGCAGGGGTCCGGCAGGCAGGCAGAGGCCATTACCCTGGCCCCGGCTTGCATCAACCACTGCAATCTCAGTATCCGCTTGCAGGGCATAGTGCTGCAAACCATCGTCACAGATCAGCAGGTCACAAGGTGATGCCTGTAACAGCGCCCTTCCTGCTGCCACTCGATCCGGTCCGGCAAAGACCACTGCCCCGGTTTTTCGTGCCAGCAATACGGCTTCATCACCCACTTCACCTGGATCACTGCTGTCACTGACCTGCTGTGGCCAGTGGCGCGCACGACCCAGGTAGCCGCGTGTCAGGATACCAACCCTGAGACCAGCCTGCTGTGCACGCCTGGCGATAGCAATCACCAGCGGTGTTTTACCGGTACCACCCACGGCAATGTTGCCGACCACGATAACACGCGCGTCGAGGCAGGTTCTGTGTAACAGGGCGGTGCGATAGACGAGACGCCGAATCCATACCAGCACGCAGTACAGCCATGAGAATGGCAGCAGGGCAATATAAGCCCGGGAGTCGCCATACCAGAGCGTGTGCAGGCGTTGCTCCCAGTGTGTGCGGTTCATGAACGGCTGCCGTCTTCCCTGAATTGCAAACGGTACAGATCAGCGTAGACCCCTCCTTTTGCCAACAGCGTCTCGTGGTTGCCCGACTCCACGATCCGGCCCTGTTCCAGCACCAGGATACGATCAGCGCGCTCCACCGTGGACAGCCGGTGTGCAATGATCAGCGAGGTGCGATTCTGCATCAGCTGTTCCAGCGCATCCTGCACCATGCGCTCCGACTCACTGTCCAGGGCGGAGGTCGCTTCGTCCAGCACCAGCACTGGCGCATTTTTGAGCATGGCGCGCGCTATGGCGATGCGCTGCCTTTGACCGCCCGATAGCAGCACACCGCGATCGCCTATCCGGGACTCGAGACCATCCGGAAGATCGCGAATAAACTCCACGGCGTGCGCGGCTTCGGCGCTGGCGCGTATCTCCTTTTCAGACACCTCACCTGGGCGTCCATAGGCGATATTGTGCGCAATGGTATCGTTAAACAGGGTAACGTCCTGCCCGACCATCGAGATCTGCTTGCGCAGATCAGCCAGGCGGTAGTGGCGAATATCTTCCCCGTCCAGATAGATCGCGCCTTGCCCGGGGTCGTAAAAACGCACCAGCAGGTTTGCCAGGGTTGTTTTTCCACTTCCGGAACGCCCCACCAGCGCCAGTGTCTGTCCGGGCTGCAGCGAAAAGGAAATGTCCTTCAGTACCTCGCCCTTGGCAGGATCATAGGCAAAGCTCAGGTTACGGAATTCGATCGCCCCGCTGGCGCAAGACAGCGCCAGGGTGCCCGTATCCTGTTCTACAGGCTCATCGAGCACTTCAAAAATGCTGCGCGCCGCTGCGACACCACGCTGAATCGAGGCGTTGATATTGGTCAGACGCTTTATAGGTTGCATCAGCAGTAACATGGCAGTGATAAACGACACAAAACTGCCGACACTGATTTCGCTGGTAACCGATTCCAGTGTGGCAAGGTATATCACCAGCGCCAGTATGCAGGCTGCGATCAACTGTACGATGGGTGTACTGGCACCGAGTACCGCGGCCATTTTCATATGCAGCTTCCGGTTGCGCTCATTCACCTGTTCGAACAGGTTTTCCTGCCATTGTTCTCCGGTGAAAGACTTGACCAGCCGCTGGCCATGGATCACTTCGTCGCTGAACTGCGTCAGCTCACCCATGGACTCCTGGATACGATGACTGATCCTGCGGAAGCTGCGGCTGACAGCACGGATCAGAACAACCAGTACCGGGCCGATGATCAGGAACAACAGCGTCAGCCAGCCACTGATCCAGAACATGTAGGCCAGCAGGAAAAGCATGGTCAGGCTGTCCCGAATCAGGATAGTAACTGCATTGGTGGTTGCTTCCGCAACCTGTTCGACATCGAAGGTCAGCCGCGACAACAGGCGGCCCGAGGGGTTAAGATCATAGTACTGCGCCGGCAGACGCAACAGCTGGTGAAACAGGTCGCGGCGCAACATCTGAATCACGCGCCGGCCGATCCAGCTCATTCCATAGCGTGATACGAAGCCAGCCAGACCACGGAAAACAAACAGCGTGATCAGTGCAATCGGCACAAAGCGGATCATATCCGGATCACGCTCGGTAAAATTACCGTCCAGCATGGGTTTCATGAGTGCGGCAAAACCGGTATCGGTAGCCGCAAACAAAATCATCGCCACGACGGCGATGATAAAGATGCGCCAGTAGGGTACAGCGTAACCGAGCAGGCGTCTATACAGTGAGGCAGCCGTAAATGGCTGTTGCTTCACTCCTGCGTGTTTTCCGGCTGGCTGGTAGCCAGGGACATCTGCACCAGGCCCAGCTGGGAGGTGGCATCCATGGCACGCACCACAGATTCGTACGGTGTTCGTCTGTCAGCCCGAATCACGACGGGTATCCCGGTCCGCTCACCAAGGAATTTACCGATGGCCTTTTTAAGCGTTTCCAGCTCGGTATTGACTACCTGCTGCTGGTCTATGAAATAGCGGCCTTCGGCGTCAATAACCAGTTCCAGCACATCTTTCTCTTCTTCCACTGCATCGGCGCTGGCTTCCGGCAGTTCGATTTTAATTTCCGATTCTTTCTGGAAGGTGGTCGAAACCATGAAAAAGATCAGCAGTATAAACACCACATCGATGAGCGGTGTCAGATTGACTTCCGGTTCGTCACCGCCCGCCTGGCGCAGGTTCATAGCTGCTGACCCTCGACGCTCTCACGACTGCGCTGGCCGTGCAGCACCTCGACCATGCGCAAGGCCTGCTGTTCCATGCGAATCACCAGCATGTTCACCTTGCCGCGAAAGTAGCGGTAAAACATCAGCGTCGGGATGGCGACAACCATCCCCGCAGCAGTGGTTATCAGCGCTTCCGAGATACCACCCGCCAGTGCACTGGGGTTGCCAACGCCCTGCGTGGTAATGGCCGAAAACACCTTGATCATGCCGATAACGGTACCCAGCAAACCCAGTAACGGGGAAATCGCGGCGATAGTACCCAGCGTATTGATGTAACGCTCCAGCTCGTGGACCACATGGCGACCGGTGTCCTCGATGGATTCTTTCATGATTTCCCGGCTGGCATTCCGGTTGCTCAGCCCTGCAGCCAGAATCCGGCCCAGCGGTGAACCGGCGCGCAGGGTCTGCATGCGTTCCACGTCCAGTTTCTTTTCCTTGGCCCAGTCCCAGACCTGAGCCACCAGTGGCCCGGGGATCACCCGCTTGACGCGCAGCGTCCACAAGCGTTCGGCAATAATCGCAAATGCAATGATGGAGCAAGCGATAATGGGGGCCATAAGCCAGCCGCCCGCGGCTACCAGTTCAAACACGTAATGTCTTCCTTTCCTGTCGGGATTAAACCGGGGGAATAATACTTGATTTGGACGAAAATACGAATGATTTCAGTATAAAGGCCTGCACTCACGGAGCGCGGCCAGCCCCTGCCCGTTGCCGATAGCCAGTTGCCTCTATGCCCCGCCCCGCCTCAAGGCGAATATTCACAGCACCGTTGCTTGCCGTATCCAGGGTGCGCGCGCCGATCCTCTGGTATCGGGCCACTACATCCGGTTTTGGAAAGCCGAAGCGATTCCGGTGACCAACCGGGAACAGAACGTATTCAGGGTGTACCGCGTTGACAAACCCGTCCGTCGAAGATGTCCGGCTGCCGTGGTGCGGTGCAACCAGGACATCCGCGGCCAGTCGCCGAGCGTGCTGTTCAACCAGTTGCTGTTCGATGCTGCGCTCAATATCGCCCGTCAGCAGCAGCACGCGACCGGCTGCTGTTTCGATGCGCAACACACAGGAACTGTTATTACCCTCCCCCGCTGTAAAAGGCGCCAGGTATTCGAACTGAACCTGGTCCCAGACCCAGCGCTGACCAGCCATGCACTGCTTCGATTGCGCCCAGTCAAATTCTCCCGGTTCTCCGCTGTAGATGCTGAAAACATCCATGCGCTCAAACAGTGAGCGTGCCCCACCGATGTGATCATTATCCGCGTGGCTTATGGTAAGACGATCGATATGCCGGTAACCCTGGTTCACCAGGTACGGGACAAGCACCGCATCACCGGTATTGAATCCGCTTCTGAATGCCGGCCCGCTGTCATACACCAGGACATGGTTGCTGGTTTCCGCAACGGCGGCCAGGCCCTGCCCTACATCAAGCAAAGTGAACCATACATCGCCCCGGGCCGGACGTTCGGGTTGCAGCCAGAACACGGGTAACAACAGCATGACACCGACCGGTGCCAGGCGGAATGCCCCCGGTAACAACACAATTACGATACCGAGCGCGAACAGCAGCATCCAGCCAGCCGATACCGCCGGCGACTGCCACAGATTCACCGGCAGACCGGCCAACTGCTCCAGCAGCCACCAGAGTATTGACAAACTATGTGCAGACAGCCCCAGCAGCCAATCGCCAACAGTGGGTGCGAACGGCAGCAACAGGATTCCCGCCAGCATTACAGGTACCACCAGCAGGCCAATCCAGGGGATTGCGATGAGATTGGCAAAAGGCGCACTGATAGATAGTTGCTGAAACAGAAGCCACTGCAGCGGCGCAAGCCCGACTAGCAGGCCGAACTGAACGCTCAACAGGCGTCGCAATTTTCCCGTGCGCCCGTGGCGCCCAAGGGTCAGCTGACAAATCAGTGCCACCGCCGCAAAGGATAACCAGAAACCGGGAGCCGCCACCGAAAACGGATCCATCAACAATACGGCCAGCAGAGCAAGGCCCCAGACCCGCCATGGGTCGGGTCTGCCCGTCCACATAACTGCCAGCATCCACAGACTGACCATCACCAGCGCCCGTTGCGCCGGAACCTGGAAACCAGCCAGCAGCGCATAAGCCAGGGCTGCGATTATGGAACACGCGGCCGCGACGCGGGGCGCGGGCCAGCGTTGCGGATCGCCGAGCAGGCTCCAGCCCTGACGGGTGATGAAAAATACCAGTCCGGCAACCATCCCGACGTGCAGGCCCGATATAGCCAGCAGATGACTGGTCCCGGTTTTCTGCAACACCCGCCACTGGGCTGTCGACATGGCGCTCCGGTCGCCGACACCCAGTGCACGCAGCAAGGCGCGCATGGTTTCCGCCACGTCCAGCTGCTGAATGTGTGCTGACAGCTGTTGCCGCAGACCCTGCACCGCTTGACCTCCGGTCTGGTACAAGCGCTGGTTCGCCTTTTCTTTCCGCACATAGCCGGTTGCCTGGATGCCCTGTGCCAGCAACCAGCGCTGATAATCAAATCCTCCCGGGTTGGAAAAACCGCGCGGCCGCTTGAGGCGGACCTTGAGTTGCCAGCGTTCTCCGGGCTCTACGGTCAGCTTGTTCCGGTACCAGGTGATACGAGCGAGCAGCGGCAGTGTCCGCCAGTGGCCCTGTTCAGAGACTTGATCGATCAAAAAACCAAAACGTAACCGCTGACCACCCAGTGTCTCGGGCAGCCCCCGAACTATGCCCCGCACCAGCATATCCTCGCCTTCCATATGGACCGGAAGTTGTGCATCTGCAACCTGGCCGGCCTGCCAGCAAATCCACAGCAAACCCGCACAGGACAATCCAGTGACGCGCAACAGAGCAACAGGGAACACTGCCAGCGGAATACCGGCAAGCAGCCACCAGCAGTCGCTGAACGACAACCCCGGTACATACTGATAAACGCAAATGCCGGCTAGAAACGCCAGCGCTGAATAAAGCATTTCATCCTTGAAATCCTTATCTGTTCAGTTTGGAAGGCGACTGTAACTCAAGTCCCGCCCTTCGGCAGCCGATATGCTAGTCCGATATGCTAGTGTAGCGTAAATTTGCCAACCAGGAGGGCGTCGTATGCGCCAGTCACACAATCTTGTTCTTGCAGCCATGTTACTTCCCGCAGCAGCCACGGCTGACATACTTGGAGTAACAGTCGGCGCCAATTACTGGAATTATGATATCAGCGGTACCGCACGCTACGAGACCAAGGACTCATCCAACGATATCGATGTTAATAAAGACCTTGGCTATGATGACGGCAACCTGGGCCACTACTACATCGAGCTGGAGCACCCCGTGCCTTTCCTGCCTAATGTCAGAGTCAGCAAGACAGATATCGACGAGGACGCCAATGGCAAACTGTCAAAGACCGTCGTCTACGGTGGCACCATCTTTTTTGCAAACGAAGATGTCAGCAGTAAGGTGCAACTCGACCAGACAGACATCACCCTTTACTACAGTCCTCTTGATACGGTTGTCAATATAGATGTTGGCCTCAACGCCAAGTATATAGACAGCAAAGCACGCATCACCGGCGCTATATCAGGCACACAAAACTCCGACGTGTCCGGTTGGGTGCCCATGGCCTATGCCGGCGTCGGGATAGACCTCCCGCTAACAGGCCTGGCCGTCAGTGCCGATGGTTCGTATATAAAATACGAGAGCAGCTCTTTCTACGATTACACACTGAGAGTCACCTATACGTCACCCTGGCACGTGGGCGCAGATGTCGGTTACCGAAAAATCAAGCTCGACCTGGACGATTTTGATGACTCCTTCGCAGATGTCGAGTTTGATGGACCGTATGCAGGGCTTTATCTGCATTTCTAGTTAATTCCATCGTAGGAGCGGGCTCGCCCGCGAACAAGGTGAATTGCGAAGCAAGAGAGGGTCCCCTGGGGGACAGTTCGCGGGCGAGCCCGCTCCTACAGTTATCGCTGCAGAACAGGACCATGCACAGGGCCTGTAATCTGGTAAGCTTGGCTTCCAGATATGTCCGGTCTGTACAAAAAATCTGTCTTCCTGATTGCGCTGCTGCTGTCCAGCGCTATTGCGATGCTCGCCTGTTCAACCAGCCCTCCGGAAAACATCAGGGACAGTTGCGAGATATTTACAGAGAAGGATGACTGGTATCCGGCAGCGCTCGACAGTTACGAAAAATGGGGCGTACCGATACACGTACAGCTTGCTATCATCTACCAGGAATCTCGCTTCGTACACGACGCGAAACCACCGCGCACAAAGCTGCTGTGGGTTATCCCCTGGACACGCATGTCATCGGCCTATGGCTACGGGCAGATCAAGGATTCCACCTGGGACTGGTATCTCAAATCCACCGGCCGGCGCTGGGCTGACCGCGATGACTTTGACGACGTAGTGGACTTTATCGGCTGGTATGGCAGTGTCTCGCATCGCACACTGGGCATATCCAAATGGGATGCATACAACCAGTACCTGGCTTACCATGAGGGTCATGGTGGCTTTAAACGCAAAACCTACAAGAAAAAGGCCTGGCTGATGAAAGTCGCACGCAAGGTAGACGCACGCGCTAAAAACTACCGCGCACAACTCAAACAATGCGAAGACTCGCTGGACAAGGGCTGGTGGTTTTTCTGATGAAACTGGGAACGCCTCTATCTGACAGCGCCACCCGCGTCATGCTGCTGGGCAGCGGCGAACTGGGCAAGGAAGTGATTATTGCCCTGCAGCGGCTCGGTGTTGAAGCTATTGCGGTGGACCGTTATGCCAATGCTCCCGGCCACCAGGTCGCGCACCGTGCCCATGTCGTCGATATGACTGACGGGGCCGCGCTCAGGGCGCTGGTGGAATTCGAGCAACCCGACATTATCGTTCCCGAAATCGAAGCTATTGCTACTGACACCCTGGCCGACATCGAACGCGATGGCCTGGCTAGCGTAGTACCGGTCGCGCGTGCTACCCAGCTGACTATGAACCGCGAAGGTATCCGCCGCCTTGCTGCCGAAGAGCTTGGACTGGCAACATCGAACTATGCTTTTGCGGAAAGCCTGGACGAGTTACAGGCTGCGATTGACAGCGGTATTGGCTATCCCTGCATCGTAAAACCTGTCATGTCATCCTCCGGCAAGGGTCAGTCGCTGATCAGGGACGCGGAAGATGTCATCAAGGCCTGGGATTACGCCCGCAGTGGAGGACGAGTGGACAGCGGTCGTGTCATCGTCGAGGAGATGATTAAATTCGACTACGAAATAACGCTGCTCACTGTACGTGCAGTCGGCAGCTCCGGCACCGTCGAGACGCATTTCTGCGCACCCGTGGGTCACATTCAGAAGAATGGCGACTATGTGGAGAGCTGGCAGCCACAGCCCATGACCGATACCGCCCTGCACAGGGCGCACGACATTGCCCGTACGGTAACCGACAATCTCGGCGGCTGTGGCCTGTTCGGCGTGGAACTGTTCATCGCGGGTGACCAGGCCTGGTTCAGCGAAGTCAGCCCCCGTCCGCACGATACCGGCATGGTCACCATGGTCACCCAGTGGCAGAACGAATTCGAACTGCACGCCCGCGCCATCCTCGGACTGCCGGTCGATACCTCGCTGCGCAATGCCGGCGCCAGCGCCGTTATCTATGGCGGGATGGACAAAACCGGCATCGCCTTCGAGGATGTCGACAAGGCGCTCGCCGTTGCGCAAACAGAATTGCGTCTGTTCGGCAAACCCGAGGCCTTTGCACGCCGCCGCATGGGGGTCGCACTTGCGTATGGTGATGATGCCGAAGATGCCCGGCTACGGGCCAAACAGGCAGCCGGGCTGATCGTCCCTGTGGCCGGCGAAAAGGGGTCGTAACGATGGCACTTACTCAAGCGCATTTTTGCTACATTTGTGGCATTGTTGGGTTACGCTGCGCTAACCCAACCTACGAAACACTGACGTTGGCTTTACTCGGTAGGTCGGGTTAGCGCAGCGTAACCCGACAAATCGCCTTGAGTAAGTGCCATCGTTACGACCCCTTTTCTTTTAGCCGGCCGTCTTCCAGGTGCAAGACCTTGTCCATGCGCGCGGCCATGTCATGATCATGGGTGACGATCACGAAGCTGGTATTCAGGTCTCTGTTCAGTTCCAGCATCAACTGACGCACCTGCTCGGCATTGTGCCGGTCGAGGTTGCCGGTCGGTTCATCAGCCAGTACGCAGTCCGGTTTGGTGACCAGCGCACGGGCCACGGCAGCGCGCTGACGTTCTCCGCCTGACAGTTCTGACGGTTTGTGGACCAGGCGTTGCTCCAGCCCGACCCTTTGCAGCATCTCCATTGCCTGCTGCCGCGCCGCGCTTATATCGTCGCCGCGAATCACCAGCGGCATGGCAACATTTTCCAGCGCGGTGAATTCAGGCAGCAGGTGATGAAACTGGTAGACAAAGCCCAGGTGCCGGTTGCGCAAGAGACTGCGTTTCGCCTCGCTCAGGGTGCTGAAGCGCTGCCCTGCCAGTTGCACCTCGCCGGAGGTCGGCTTGTCGAGCCCGCCCAGCAGATGTAGCAAGGTGCTCTTGCCACTGCCGGAACTGCCGACGATGCCGATCTGCTGGCCCGCTTCTACCGTCAGAGTTACGTTTCTCAGCACGCTGACATTGAGATCCCCCTCCACGAAAGACCGCACCAACTGCGAACAGGACAGCACCGGCTGCTGGTCATTCATAACGCAGCGCCTCGGCAGGCTGTGTTCGGGAAGCACGCCAGGCCGGATACAGCGTGGCCAGCAGACTCAGCAGGAAGGCAACCACACCGATCTGCCAGACATCGGGCCAGTTCAGCTTCGATGGCAGATCGCTGATGTAATACACGTCGGCTGGCATAAACTGGGTATTAAATGCTTTTTCGATAGCCGGCACGATGGTTTCAACGTTCAGCGCCAGGGCGATACCGCCGGTAATGCCCAGCGCTGTTCCCAGCAAGCCAATCAGCGCGCCCTGAACAATGAAGATACGCAATATGACACCCGGTGTTGCACCCAGTGTGCGAAGGATCGCGATGTCGGCACGCTTGTCGGTCACCACCATCACCAGCGTGGACACAATATTGAAAGCCGCCACGGCAACAATCAGGGTAAGGATAACGAACATGACCCGTTTTTCGGTCTGCACGGCACGGAAGAAATTGGCGTGCTGACGGGTCCAGTCTTCCACTTTCAGCCCACCACCCAGCCGCCCCGCCAGTTCACGGGCGACCTGCGGCGCCTGGAACAGATCCTCCAGTCGCAGGCGTATGCCGGTCACGGCGCTATCGAGCTGGAACAGTCGCGCAGCGTCTTCCATGTGCACCAGTGCAACACCACGGTCATATTCGTACATGCCGACGTCGAAGATTCCGCTTACGCGGAAGCGGCGCAGGCGTGGCAACACCCCCGCGGGGCTGAAATTAGCCTGAGGCGTTACCATGGTGATCTGGTCACCCAGTCGCGCGCTGAGGCTGTAGGCCAGTTCGGCGCCCAGGATAATCCGGTATTCCCCTGGTTGCAGGTCTTCCAGCCGGCCGCTACGCATATGCTCGCCGACGGTAGACACATCGGGTTCCATGCCCGGCAGAATACCCCTAACCAGTGCACCGCTGACTTTCTTGCCTTTGGTCAGCATAATCTCGCCCTGGACGTAGGGCGCCACCCCGACTACCTGCGGATGCTCCATGGCCAGACCGGCGGCATCTTCCCACTCCGCCAGGGGTTGCCGGCTGCCGCTGATGCTGGCGTGTGAAGCCATACCCAGAATTCGGGTTCTAAGCTCCTGTTCGAAGCCGTTCATGACAGATAGCACCGTAATCAACGCAGAAACGCCCAGACCTATACCGATTATCGATATCAGGGAAATGAACGAAATGAAATGATTACGGCGTTTTGCGCCGGTATAGCGCAGGCCGATATACAGTGCCAGAGGTCGAAACATAGCGGCGCATTAAATCACAAGCGCAAGCTGCCGAAAACAACTATTGAATCAGTCCAAATTGACACAAGGATCAATAATCATGCAACGCATCAGCTTTTTCCTTCTGACTACGCTTGGCGCAGCGTTCGCAGGCAGTAGTGCCTTTGGCGATACACTGCTTGTGGATGCCGTCGCATCGGACGCCTCGGTAGCCCGACCTGCCGGGGGTATGACCATGGATCAGGTTCTGCAGCAGCATGGTGAACCGCAGCAGCGCCTGGGCCCGGTTGGCGAGCCACCCATCACGCACTGGGTGTACGGCGACACCATTGTGTATTTCGAGAACCAGTACGTCATTCACTCGGTCGTTCCGCACAAGAAGTAACAACCTGGTGGCAAACAAACACCTGTAGGAGCACCCGTTAGCCCGACGGGCTAACGGGTGCTCCTACAGGTATTTAATAAATCAACTGGCGCCGGTCTCCCCGCGCTGATTACAATGCGTCGTCTATGTCTCCTCCTGAACGACGCATGCCCGCCGAGTGGGAACCCCAGAGCGGGGTCATGCTGACATGGCCACGTGCCGACGGTGACTGGGCGGCAACACTCTCCGAAGTCGAACCGCTGTTCCACACCATCGCTGTGGAAATCGCACTGCGTGAAAATGTGTTGATCAATTGTGCTACTGCTGCGCAGTCCAACCAGGTCAGAACCGCACTTATCACATCCGGAGCGCCCGCGACCAACATCGTCACCACGGTAACAGCGTCAAATGACACCTGGGTACGCGATTACGGGCCGCTCAGCGTTCTGGTCCAGGGTGAACCACGGCTGCTGGATTGCACATTCAATGGCTGGGGCGGTAAATATCCCGCACAACTGGACAATGCCATTAGCGGGCAACTGGCCCAGCAAGGCCAGTTCGGGCGCACGCCGTGTGCGACTGTCGCACTGGTACTGGAAGGCGGGAGTATCGACAGCGATGGTGCCGGTACCCTGTTGACAACGGCATCCTGTCTGCTCCAGCCAGGCCGTAACCCCGGGCTTTCAAGGAAACAGCTGAATACCAGATTGCGTAGCTTGCTGGGCGCAGAACGGCTGTTGTGGCTGGAGCACGGTGGTCTGGAAGGCGATGATACCGATGGCCATATCGATATGCTGGCACGCTTCTGTGACACGTCGACTATCGCCTATCAGGCCTGCGATGAATCCGAATACAGCTGGCACGGTGAAATGCAGGCCATGGCACAGGAATTACTGCAATTCACAACATGTGAAGGCGATCCTTATTGCCTGATCGCCCTGCCCTGGCCGAAGCCCAAATTCAACGACCATGGCCAGCGTCTGCCGGCCAGCTACGCCAACTTTCTGGTAATCAACGGTGCTGTCCTGGTACCCGCGTACGATGACCCGGCAGATGACGAGGCGGCGCAGCTGCTGCAAACCTGCTTTCCGGCACGTGAGGTGGTTCAGGTTCCCTGTCTGCCGCTGCTCCAGCAATCCGGAAGCCTGCACTGTCTAACCATGCAGTTCCCGTGTGGCATGTTGTAGAATTGCTGCGATGAGCACCGATTCAATCCTGACCGCCGCTCTTGTGCAGATGAGCTGCAGTGCTGACCAGACAGCCAACGAGCACCTCATTCGTGAACAGTTACGAGCCGCCGCGGCACAGGGCGCACAGCTGGTCCTGTTACAGGAGCTTCACAACACCCGGTATTTCTGCCAGACCGAGGACAACGCCTGTTTCGATCTTGCTGAGCCTGTACCGGGGCCAGGCAGCGAGAAACTGGCGGCACTGGCCAGAGAACTGGAACTGGTCATCGTCGCATCCCTGTTTGAGCGTCGTGCAGCAGGCCTGTACCACAATACCGCCGTGGTGCTGGACCGGGACGGTTCACTGGCCGGCAGGTACCGTAAAATGCACATCCCGGATGACCCCGGTTATTACGAAAAATTCTATTTCACACCGGGTGACCTGGGCTTCCAGCCGATACAAACCAGTATCGGTAAACTGGGTGTATTGATTTGCTGGGATCAGTGGTTTCCCGAGGCAGCGCGGTTAATGGCGCTGGCCGGCGCCGAACTGCTGCTGTACCCGACAGCGATCGGCTGGGATCCCGATGATCCCGGAGAGCAGCAACAGCGCCAGCTGAATGCCTGGCAGACCGTACAACGCGCTCATGCAATTGCCAACGGAATACCGCTGCTGGTTTGCAACCGCACCGGCTTCGAGAGCGACAGCTCGGGACAGACCGCGGGTATACAGTTCTGGGGTAGCAGTTTTGTGGCCGGTCCACAGGGCGAAGTACTGGCGAGTGCACCCCCGGACAGTGCGGAACTTCTGATTGCGTCCGTCAATATGCGGCGCAGCGAAGAAGTACGCCGCAGCTGGCCCTACTTGCGGGACCGGAGGGTTGATGCCTATGATGACCTGTCGCTCCGCTTTCGGGATTCAACATGATTTTAATTCTGGCTCCAGATACTTCAACCGACTGTGCTGAATTCCGCCAGCTGGAGGAATTTCTCGCCCGCATGCCGAATATTCGCCACCGCATACATCAGGAGACAGGCGAACAACAGCTGCTCACCGAAGTGTATCTGATAGGCGATACCGCATCATTACCGTTGGAAGAACTCTCTAATCTGCCGGCAGTGGAGCGCGTAGTACGCATTTCACAGGAGTACCGGGTACTCGGTCGCCACAAGGATGACAACCGCGCAACCCATTTCGAGTATAACGGCGTACGCTTCGGGCAGGACAACCTGAACCTGTTTGCCGGGCTGTGCGCAGTAAGCACTCCTGAGCACGTTGAAACCATGATGCGTGCATTGCAGGAACACGGCCAGGTGTGTACCCGCATGGGCGCCTACAAACCGCGCACCAACCCCTACTCTTTCCAGGGTCACGGCAAAGACTGCCTTCCTTACGTGTTTGAACTGGCCGGCAAATACGGCATCAAGGTGATTGCCATGGAGATCACCCACGAGTTGCACGTTGAGGAAATTCGTGAAGCGCTTGAGTTGACCGGCAATCCGACCGGCGTGATGCTGCAGATTGGCACACGCAATACCCAGAACTTCGAACTGCTTAAATACGTTGGCCGCCAGCGCGACTTCCCGGTGCTGCTGAAACGAGGCTTCGGTATCACGCTGGAGGAATCACTCAACGCCGCAGAATATCTGGCCAGCGAGGGCAACCGCAATGTAGTGTTTGGCCTGCGCGGCATGAAAACCAATATGGCCGATCCACACCGTAACTTTGTCGACTTTGCCCATGTTCCGGTGGTGAAGCGTCTGACGCGTATGCCGGTGTGCATCGACCCGTCGCACTCGGTAGGCTCGCGGGACCGCGCGCCGGATGGCTTGCTGGATGTTATGCATGTCACTGCACAGGGCGTGATAGCGGGCGCCAATATGATACTTGCCGACTTCCACCCGGAACCCGCCAAGGCTCTGGTTGACGGACCGCAGGCGCTGACGCTCGATGAGCTGCCCTGGTTTCTGGACGATATCCGTATCGCACGTGAAGCCTATGAGAAAAGACTGGAGCGTGCCAGCCAGGCCCAATAAGCACAGATGTTCGGGGGTACAGGCCCAGGCGCCTGATTCTCGTCTATACTCATTCTACCGGAGCGTGGTAACACCTGTTCAGATGAAAAAACTGGTGCTTTTGATTTTGCTTCTTTCGCCGTTTGCGTACGCTGATAAAGGTGCCAGCTTTGTGCAGACCCCCTATTCTGAACAGAAAGTAGTGTTCGATTTCTATCTGGATAACCCGCAAAAGATCAATTCAGCCCTGTACTGGATACGCTCATTGATGAACCCATTGATGGATTCGCCTTATGACATGGCACCGGAATTCCTGGATCTGAAAGTCATCATCCACGGCACGGAAATCGTGACCGTCGCACACAAGAATTACGAAAAATACAAAGATGCCGTGGAAAGAATGCGCTATTACGCGGCGCTCGGTGTCGAATTCCGGGTTTGCGGACTGGCGGCAGAGGATTACGGCTACAGCAAGGACGATTTTTACGACTTTATCAAAGTCACACCGTCGGCCATCACCGAGCTCGCCCACTGGCAACTTGAGGGCTATGCCGTGATCAGGCCGATTGTGGTGGAGAAGACGCTGTCTATCGAGGAAATCCGTTAGCAGGCTATTTTCCGGCAATAGCCATTTTATGCGTCTTGTCCTTTATACAGTCCAATCCATTATTCTTGTTCTGTTTGCACTCAACCTTGTGGTTCTGCGTCCATCCTGTCTTGATATGAAAACCCTGCTCTGTTTCATCGTTATAGCCGAGCAGCTCTTCTTCATCGTCACTCTCAATACTTACCACATCGATGACCAGATTGCGGTAGGTGACATAAAACACGCCCCGCTTTGACGTTACCTCTGATTTTACCCGGTAGTGCACCGTATTCGAACCGCTGGTGCGCGTCAGCAGACCGCTAAAACAAACGAGCTTACCACTCTCCATTTCGCAATCGTTGAGTTTTGACGGCAAAAATTCAACCTGCTTCTGTCTGCGCGACCATTGTTTGCCCGCCAGCCCCTCCAGCGGGGAAAGCTTGACCGCCTTTTTAGCCACTGCAGCCGCTTTTTTCTTATGCTTTGCAGCCAGCTTCCTTTGCGCTGCCAGCCGTTCCGCATCTGCCTTCTGCTTGTTTTTTGCCTGTTGTTTTTCCGCCGCCCGTTGTGCCGCAGCCTTGTTGGATTCTGCCTTACGCGCAACATTTACTTTGCGGCGTTTTTCCATCTTTTGTTCTTCTTCCATGTTAATGATTTTTCCGCTTGCCCGTTGGAACCCTCCGTCAGCCGCTTTTTGGTACCATTCAATCGCCGTCGTATAGTTTCTGTCCACACCCTTACCGCCGGCATACATTTCGCCGAGATAATACTGCGCCAGGACACTACCACTACTGACATTGTTAAAAAGCTTGAGGGCCTGCCTGTAATCTTTCTCTCCGCCCTCGCCTTTGTAATACAGTATACCCAGACGGGTGACAGCCTTGCTGACGCCCCGATCCGCTGCCTTGCCTATCCATAAGCGCGCCTTGCGTCCATCCGACTCGACACCTTTACCCTTCAGGTACATGATGCCCACCTCGTACTGCGCTTTCAGATCGCCGGCTTTCGCTTTGCCCAAAAGTTTCTCGAACTGCTTCTTTTGGTCCTGCAGGCGTTGCAGCTTGTCTTGCGCACCCTCATGCCCGGATGTTGCCGCCTGCTCCAGCCAGTGTAGGGCTTCTTTACGATCCTGCTTAACGCCTTGTCCCTTCAGATATTTAATGCCCACGCCATACTGGGCATCGGCATCACCATCGTTGGCTTGTTCGAGCTGTTCCTCAAGCAGTTGTTCCCACATCTGCATGGAAAAAGCTGGCGCCTGAAAACAGCACAGCAGCACAACTGCCGCAAGAATGCTCACGCCGGTACGCGCACGGGGATATCTCTTCGTTTTCCAAAACTCCATCTTGATCACCCCTGTTGGTTAGTGTCGGGTAAGCCGGCTTTCTCAGCGCGGGCTTACGCACCTATCGGCTTTGGGGCGAATGTCTGAAGTTTCTGATTTATCCCGATTTTTATTGCCCGCCAGGGCGTAACGCCTGTTTTGGCGGTAAACGACAACGGATTCGGATTATTTGACCCTTTTCAGGCTGTTACGATCAAAATCCCGTTCCGTCAAGCCAGTCTGGAACCTGTATTCATCCCAGACCAGTCGCGTGCTCTTGCCGGTTTGATGATTTTCCATAAACATATCGTGTGCACGCCAGTACTTTTCCAGGTACTGCTGATAATTGCTGTAAACCAGCGTTTTCAGTTTGGCATTTTTGCGATCGTAGAAAACAATCTTTTGTGGCCGGTACTCCTGCTGATCCAGCCATGCAAGCTCGCGGGTATAGCCTGAATACCTGTCAACCGGGACACGCTCGATCACAAAGCACTGCAATTCGCCGCAGGCTTCATCACGCAGATACTTATAGGTGAATTTTTCAATTTCCTGTGAAGACAGATCCTCGTAGGCAAACTCGCTACCCATAAACGGGCCGGATTTGTTGCGCGATGATATCCGTTTTACGCGTTTCAGCGCCGGGAGATACAGCCACTGGTCATCCGGTCCGGTTTTGTGGGTAAAGGTCAGGAAGTTTGTGCCTTTAACGTCTGCAGGTTTGTCAAAGATCGTCAGACTCTTGTCCCCGTCATCCAGCTGCTCCAGGGTGCGAACACGGATTTCACGGGTACTTTCGTCACCCCGCTTGTTGCGTAATATCATGCGCATCGACGCCTGTGCGTCGTGAAAACCGGTATCACGGCGATCTGCTTCAACGGCAATCTCCAGACCGCGTTCCTCTGCGGTTTGCGCCAGCAGGTTAAACGGAAGACTTAACAGTGTCAGCAGCCACAAGTTTTTCATAGCGTTCCTTTTTATCCAGTGTCATTAACAGGGTGGGTAACAACAGAAAATCGGCGATCAGCGCCAGACCTATGGTAATAGCGGTTAAAAGCCCCATACCGGAATTCAATTTGAACGGGGACTGGGTTAATACCATGAAGCCGGCTATCAGTACCATCGATGTTATCCATAGAGCCGTTCCCACATTGTGGAACGCATAGCGCACGGCATCGGCAGACGACAGGCCTTCCTCCCTGCGCGCGCGCAGGTACTTGCTGAGAAAATGCACAGTATCGTCCACCACAATCCCCAGCGTCATTCCTGTTACCACCGACAGGGCCAGGCCAACCTCTCCCACCAGCAAGCCCCAGAGACCGAATGCCATACCCGCCGGCACCAGGTTGGGAATAACGCTGATCAGGCCGATACGCAGCGAGCGCAGCGCGAATATCAGGATAAACGAGATGAGCACCAGTGCCAGCGTGGTCCCGGTCAGCATACTACGGATATTGCGCGCACCTATATGGGAGAACATCAGCGAGGGACTGGCGCCATGCACCTGCATGGAAGCCGGTGCATTTTCAGCCAGCCAGTGTTGCGCCCGTTCCTCCAGCGCTATGGTCTGGTTGCTTGAGATACTCTGCAGGGAGACATCCAGCTTGGTGGCGGACTTGTCGACATTAATCTGGTTGTTCAGGTCGAGCCCGTAGGGCAGAGACATTTCGTACAGTAACAGGTACTGGGCCGCCAGGTCGCGTTGATCCGGCATCCGGTACCAGGCGGGATCATCACCGTGCAGGTTTTTGTTAAGCCGTTTCATGGTGTCAGAAAGTGTATTGACATGCATTACTTCGGGCTGTTGCCGGTACCAGACGGCAAACTCCTCCAGCTTGTTCAGAAATGCAGGTTCGCTGATACCCCCCGCTTCTGCCGCTTCCAGTGAGTAGGAAATATTGTACAGCCCCGTCAGGTTATCCGTCGTAAAGTCGGTAGCCACCCGAAAGTCGACCCGCTCATCGAAATACTCGACGAATTCATCGTTGAGCTCGTTATTCGGTATAAAGGCCACCAGGCCGATAACCGACAATGACATGCCCCACAACACCGGCCGGCGATGCCTGACCACAAAATCCGCCAGTGCATCCATGCCCGCCACCGAACGGCTTCGCGCTGCTTTTACCTTCACCGGAAACAGCAGCATCAGCGCCGGCAACAGGCCAATGCAATAGACAAAGGACGCCAGGACACCAATAGCGACGATATTGCCAAGGTCGCGGAACGGCGGCGCATCACTGAAATTCATGGACATAAAGCCAATCGCGGTTGTGACGCTGGTAAGAAATATGGGTTGAAGATTGATGCGCAGGCTCTCGATCATCGCCGCGGACTTTGATTCCGCCTGCCTCAGTTTCTGCAAAAAGGTCACCAGCAGGTGCACGCAATTCGCGACCGCAAGTGTCATGATCATGGTCGGTGAGCTGGCCGAAGGCGGCGTAAGCTCGATACGCAGCCAGCCAGCCATGCCTATCGCCGTTACAATCGACAGGATGATAACCAGAAGCGTGGCCAGCGTCCCCCACACCGAACGTATCAGGACGGCCATCACCAGTATAATGATGGCGAACATTATCGGCACCAGCGTCTGCATGTCCTTCATCGCCATTTCTGAAAATGCGTTGTTCAGAAAAACGATGCCGGTAAGGTGCATCTCCAGGTCAGGAAACCGGTCTGTCAGCTGGCTGGCGAGATTTCGCGAGAAACTGACGACTTCCGGCACTTCGGCCGCTGGATCAACGCCCGGCAACTGGATGATGACATTAACGGCAGTGACGTGCCCGGTGGGGGAAACGATACGATTGACCAGCAGGGGTTCGCTGACAGCAATGTCACGGATATTTTCAAGTTCACCTGGCCCAAGCTCGTTTGCCTGCATGACCAGGTCTTCGACAATCAGCTCATCCCCTTCCGCACGCGTGTACTGGAAGTTTGTAACCGAGTCTACGCGAATCGAGTAGGGAATCTGCCACGCCTGTTCAGTAAGCCACTCAACAGCTTCCAGCGCGTGCGGGGTGAATACATCGCCGTCCACCGGCGCAATAACGAACAACACATTGTCCGATTTGGTGTAGGTATTCTGCAGATTTTCGAACGCAATAAGCTGCGGGTTTTCCTCGCTGAAGAATACCCGGTAGTCATTGGAAAACCCCAGGAAGCGGGCGCCACTCGCCGCGAAACCCACAAAGGCAAAAACCAGCACCACAAACAGCCAGCGCCAGCGCACCAGCCGTTCGGCCAAAGATAGCGACATACAATTCCTTTTTTAAGCGGCTAAGCAACGTACTGTTTAATATCAGGACCTCAGGGATTCAATAAACTGAATCAGCCCGCGGTTACATACATGCAGCCGTTCGACACTCTGCGCATTCTTGGCAATGCCTATGCAGCCTTCCAGCGCTGCCATGATGAAGGTTGCCGTTTCATCACAATTCACATCGTCGCGAATAGCGCCTTGCAGCTGGGCGCGCTCCAGCGCCTCCTGGGTAACGTCGTGCCAGACGCAAAACGCATAATCCAGCCGTTGCCTGAAGCCTTCATCCAAAGGCGACATCTCCTGGGCAAGATTGTTCAGCGGACAACCATACTCGATCATCTCCGGGAATGGTTTGCTATCGGGCATCTGTTCGATAACCGCCACCAGCCCTGCGAGCGGATCCGACGCGCTCTTCAGCGGTTGCAGCCACACGGCTTCCATGGTGGGGATAATCACCTCGTCAACCACCGCATAACCCAGCGCCTTTTTACTGGGGAAATGGTGGTACAGCGCGCCCTTGGTTAAATCAGTGGATTTAAGCACTTCATCCAGCCGCATACCCTGGAAGCCGTTACGGTACATTTCCATGAATGCTGCTTCCAGAATGCGGCTGCGGGTCTGATCGGGGTTACGCTCGATACGGGTCACATTTTCGGCATTTTCCATACTTCACCTGGCTGTCCTGTTCCCGGTCATTATTAGGGAACTAATCGCTGAAAGCCATTGACATACCATCTGGTCGGTATGTACTATACATACCAGTCGGTATGTATTCAAGCATTTGAATGGACCCTCTAACCCATCACCCTCGCCAGGAGGTACGATATGAACGCAGTAGTCGCAAACACTGATATGGATCAGTGGCTAAGCCGCAAGCTCGACGAGCTGTTACCCGCCAAGTTACAGGAAATCGAGGATAGCAAAACCCCTTCCATGGCCATTATTGCCACCAAAGGCACGCTGGACTGGGGCTATCCGCCCTTTATCCTGGCCTCAACAGCATCCGCCCTCGGCTGGGATACCTCGATATTCTTTACCTTCTATGGCCTGTTGCTGCTTAAAAAGGAACTAAACAGTGAGGTAAGTCCGCTTGGCAACCCCGCTATGCCCATGAAAATGCCGTTTGGACCGAAATGGTTCCAGAATGTCGACTGGCCCATGCCAAACGCCCTGATGGCCGGCGTACCCGGTTTTGAAAAAGTCGCCACCGGGCTGATGAAGAAAACATTCAAGAACAAAGGCGTGGCATCCGTCGAAGAGCTGCGTGAACTATGCCTGGAGGCCGATGTCAAAATGATTGCCTGCCAGATGACAGTGGATGTTTTCGGTTTTGACCAGAGTGAGTTTATCCCCGAGGTCACCGATTTCGTCGGCGCAACGTACTTCCTCCCCGTTGCCCAAAAAGCGGATGTCTGTTTGTTCATCTAGCGGCTTTTTAGCGATTCCCATCCCTTTTCCGGCGCCCTGCGCCGGTTTTTTTTTGTGGTATGTGCGAAAATACGCCGTTTCATCCTGCCCTGACTGACCATGCAGCAAATCGTTACAACACCAGACCCGGAAACTGACGCCATTAACCCCGTGCAACCGCCACTGCCGTCAGCCGGCACGCGGGTGCTGTGGTCAAAACTGTATGGTGACAGTCTGCCACTGGCACTTGCCAGCGCTGCGCAGCAGTACGACGGGCTTCTGGTGATAGTCACGCCGGACAGCCAGGAGGCCGAACAGCTGCAGCGCCAGCTTGGTTTCTTTTGTGCAGATCAGGCGCTGGATATGCTGTGTTTCCCGGATTGGGAGACCCTGCCTTACGACCGTTTTTCTCCTCACCCGGACATCATTTCCGAACGACTGGAAACGCTGCATCGATTACCCACGCTCAGCAAAGGTATCCTGCTGGTACCTGTCGCAACCCTGCTGCAAAGACTGCCGGCGCCCGAATTTCTTGATCGCTACAGCCTGTTTCTGAGCAGCGGCGACACGCTGAATCTCGATACCATGCGTGGACGCCTGGAAAAAGCCGGCTACCGATGTGTTTCACAAGTTATGGAACATGGTGAATTTGCAGTACGTGGTTCCATACTGGACCTGTTTCCCATGGGCAGCACACTCCCCTATCGCATCGATCTGTTTGACGATGACATTGAATCCATAAGCAGCTTTGACCCGGAAAGCCAGCGTTCTCTGGACAAGGTCGACCAGATCAGCCTGTTACCCGCACGTGAATTTCCGGTAGACGACACCGCCATAACACGCTTCCGGCGCGCTTATCGCAACCAGTTCGAAGGTGACCCGCAACGCTCCCTGATTTATCGTGATGTCAGTGCCGGACTGATTCCCAACGGCATCGAGTGCTATCTGCCGCTGTTTTTTGAACAAACGGCCAGTCTGTTTGATTACCTGCCCCGCACGACCTGCCTGGTGACAAGCGAAGACGCGCGTACTGCCATTGAAAAATTCCGCGAAGAGGTTGCAGAACGTTACGAGTCGCTGCGCCACGATATCGAACGACCGCTGCTACCACCCCAACGGCTCTACCTGCCGGACGATGAAACCCGGACTGCCTTGTCGGTCTATGCACGTATCGATGTACAGCGTTCGGAAGCGCTGGACAGCGCACCGTCTGCGCTAAATTTCGCCACCCGGGCGTTGCCGGATCTGCTGATCAGGGCCCGGGCCGAACGCCCGGCCGGTGCGCTGCAGGATTTCCTCGCCGATTTTCCGGGACGCACGCTGATCTGTGCCGAGTCGGCCGGCCGGCGTGAGACACTTATCGGCCAGCTGAAAGAGTTCGGCATCCATCCGCGCGTGGTCGAAAACTGGAGTTCTTTCCGGGATGGAAGCGAAACTCTCGCCATTACCACCGCCCCCATGGAACAGGGTGCCTGGCTAACGTCACAACCGCCACTGATCATTATCACCGAGCCGCGATTGTTCGGTGAACGCGTCTTGCAACAACGCCGTCGCCCAAAACGCGACGCCGATGTCATTATTCGCAACCTGACTGATTTGCATATCGGCGCACCGGTGGTGCACGAAGATCACGGTGTCGGACGCTATCTCGGATTACAGAAACTGTCGGTGGGCGGATTCGAAGCCGAATTCCTGACTCTGGAATATGCAGGCAACGACAAACTGTACGTACCGGTCGCCTCCATGCACCTGATCAGCCGCTATACCGGCTCGGCACCGGACAGTGCGCCACTCCACAAGCTGGGCAGCGACCACTGGCAAAAAGCACGCAAGAAAGCCGCCCGGCGTGTGCACGATGTAGCCGCAGAGTTGCTGGATATCTACGCGCGCCGTGCCGCGCGCAAAGGCCATTCTGCACAAATCAATGCGGAAGAATACAA
>Ga0316192_10000625_pt1 | contig 26038 bp, 24 predicted proteins | sample MerIslwburrow_MG_FD_204931 | JGI IMG/M metagenome (GOLD analysis project Ga0316192, IMG submission 204931) | Coastal sediment microbial communities from Maine, United States - Merrow Island worm burrow | ecosystem: Environmental > Aquatic > Marine > Coastal > Sediment | place: USA: Maine...
TGGGAGTACGTCGCCGTTGCGTCGGATGACATGGGGTCGGTATTGGTCGGGGATGAGCCGGCTTCGGTCGTGGTAGGCGAGCAGCGTGCTGTCCCACATGGCCATTAGCCGTGGCGGGGTCGGCTCGCCGGGGTCGGGTAGTTCGGGTGCGTCGGGCAGATCGAACAGCTCGTCGCCATCGACGGTGCTGTAGGTGACGAGTTCGTCGCGTATGGACTCGAACGCAGGCCGAGCGACCGACATCGCTTGCAGGCTGAACTGGGTGAAGTCGGCGATCGTGGCCGGGCCGAACCCCGCGAGGTAGCGGCGCACGAGCGATCTCACCGCGTCGTCGGCCGGCGGGCGAGCCAGCGTCGGCGCTCGTTCATAGTGGGTGTGGCGATCGAACGACCAGGGTCGCCCAGTAGGCGCGTGGACGAGTGGTGCGTAGGTTTTGAGCGCCCACCACAGGCGCGGCTCACTGCTGACGTTGGCGGCGAGGTGGTCGAGGATCTCGGTCTTTGATCGTGGAGTCTCGACGAAGGCGAGTAGGTCGGGTACCGCACGGTCGGCGTCGTCGATTGTCAGGCCTGTGTCGCGGTAGCGGCGGTCGTTGAGGCGAGCAGCCCGCAGGATCGGTGTCGACGCGCTGTGGAAGGTCGGGTGGTCATCGGCACCGACGGCGTGGAGGGTGATCCTCATCAGGGATGCCTTGACGAGCGACCGCTCGGCGAACGCCCGATCGACGGCTTTGAAGTCGAGACCAACGATGCGGTTCCACAAGGCGACGTAGGGTGCCGGTGACGCCTGTGCCTGCAGTGCAACGATGCGCCGTACGACATCATTCACGGTGGCCGGCTCACGTTGGAGGAGCAGTTGACGCCGGAGGGTGGAGCGGTTCAGCTGGTCGGGACTGAGGGCGATCATTCGCGCGTGGCGCCATCGACCGCTTCGCGGAGCAGGTCAGCGTGAACGATGTGGCGGGCGTACTCCTGGGTCAGGTCGAGATCCATGCGATCCACAGTAGTTCCGCGCCTTCCATAGGCACCACGGTCAGACCGGGTGCATCACACGAGGCTCGGCGTCTCGTTGTGCTGCCTCGTTCGGTTCGAGGTCCCAGCCCGCCGGCAACAACGTGCCACAGCCATAGCGGCACATCCGAGCGGGTCGAGGCCCTTGGCCTGCCCAAGCCGCTCGGCAACGACGCTCCGGAAGCTCGGTGCGTTGCGCTCGGGTGCCGGAGCGCGCTTCTTGCTCAGAGATGGTGGCCCTTCTGGCGGCCGAGCCGTGTCAAATCTGTGTCAAACACGAGACCTCGGTTCACGAGTTCGCAGGGTCGTCGTCGCGCTCTGAATCGGCGTTGGAGCGATTCAAGGCGCACACCGCCGAGGTCATGGAAGCTGTTCGCCGCTGTCGCAGATCCCACCGTCGAACAGGGCAGCCCGATTGCCCGGGCTCAGGAGGTGTCCAAAGACCGCAGCACGGCCGATCTGAACCACGACGGCCGCGCAGCCGCGCCGGCGACGTCGTCGAGATCGAGATCGAGGGGATCGGCACGCTGACAAACACAGTCACCACGTCAACGGTGACTCGGGCGCCCTGTATCGGCGGACGCTCGACATTGCCACCGCCAACCGCCGCCCCCGAGCTAACTATCGCTTTCTGGTACTCAACCAGATCATGGCAGGAGACCTGGAGGACCCGCGCACCTGTGGGGCTCGGAAATCCCGTCGCCGCAGGTCATGCGGCGTTTCTGTATTCGTTGATGAGGCCGTCGCAGCGGGTGGTTCGGAGTGCTGTGACGGTCGTCGGGGGTGAGGGTGGAGGGACTGAGGCCGGTGTCGGTGGTCGTTGGTCGAGAGACCGGTGGGGTCGGTGCTGGTTGTAGTGGCGGACGTAGTCGACGACGAGGCGTTTGAGCTGGCGGCGGTTCCAGATGATGGTTCGGTCGAGCAGCTCTCGTCGGATCGAGCCGATCCAGCGCTCAGCGAATGCGTTCGCGACCGGAGTCCGCACCGGGGTCTTGAGGATCTTGAAGCCTTCGGTCCGGAAGATCTCATCGAAGCCGTCGACGAACTGGCTGCCGCGGTCGCGCACGAGAGCACGGGCGCCGGCGAGTTGATCGCCGTGACGGAGGAACAGGTTCCGGGCTGCTTGAGTAGCCCACGCGCCGCTCGGGTTGGCAGTCGCACCGGCGAAGACACCTGCCGGGTCTCGATGTGGATGAAGAACAGTACGTAGTAGCGGCGCGGGGCGGCGGTGTCGACGGTGAAGAAATCGCAGGCGACAGCGGCTTGGGAGCGGAGGAACTCGGTCCAGGTCACCGCAGAGCGCTCCGGGGCGGGGCCGATGCCATGGTTCTTGAGGATCTGCCACACAGTCGAGGACGCGATGGTGTAGCCCAGGCCGACGAGTTCGCCCTGGATGCGCCGGTGGCCCCAGGTCGGATTCTCAGCTGCCAGGCGCACGATCAGGCGGCGTAGCTCGATCGAGGTGGGCGGCCGACCTGGGCGTCGAGTCTGGGGTTGGGTCCAGTGTCGGGCGATGCGTCGGCGGTGCCAGCTCAGCAGCGTCTCGGGTGTGACGATCCAGCCGTTGCGGAGTCGGCGGGGGAGCGCGGCCGCGATGGCGCCGAGCAGGTTTCGGTCGTCATCGTTGAGTTCGGGCCGGTCGATCTGTCGGCGGAGGACCATGAGCTGGTGGCGAAGAACGATGATCTCGAGCCCCACACGGTTCGGTGCAGGATCGATTCCATTGTCTTTGAGGATCTGCCACACGGTCGAGGACGCGACGCTGTGGCCGAGGCCGACGAGTTCGCCGTGGATGCGCCGGTGTCCCCAGGTCGGGTTCTCAGTTGCAAGGCGCACGGTCAGGCGACGTAGCTGGATCGAGGTCGGAGGCCGACCTGGCCGGCGACGCGGAGGTTGGGTCCAGTGTCGGGCGATGCGTCGGCGGTGCCAGCGCAGCAGCGTGTCCGGTGTGACGATCCAGCCGTCGCGGAGTCGGCGGGGGAGGGCCGCTGCGACCGCTCCGAGCAGGCTCCGGTCATCATCGTTGAGTTCGGGCCGGTCGATCTGTCGTTGCAGCACCGTGAGCTGGTGACGCAAGACGATGATCTCGACGTCCTTAGCGCGTCCGGACCGCACTGCGAGACGGGCAAGGGCGCCGAGGAATGGGTGGAGAAGGCGAAACACGACCCGCCAGGATGGCGGCATCGGCCCTGGTCAGCACCCACGCGCGCATTTCCGAGCCCCACACGCTGCAGGTCGTGGTCCACGACGACCTCGCGTCAGGCTCGGTGCTTGCGGCGGTAGGCGCTGAACCGCCCGAAGAACTCGTCGCACTGCGCAGCTGACCACTCGACGCCCGGCCACCCGCGTAGCGAACGGCACCGTTCCCCGTGGGCGGCGAACGACGCGGGAATCTCGGCGGTGAAGCCTAGCCGTTGCAAGCCGGCCAGACGGACGTGGATTGGCATGGCAACTGCCTCGGCGAGGGACACATCGGGCCCGGCGAGCCAGCCGGCCTGTTCGGTCCACGTACCCATCTCGGCGAGCGCGGCCGCGAGCTTCTCGGTGGCGCGCTCGATGCGGTCGGGGTCGGTTCCGTAGTACACGCCTACCATGGGTCGGAATGCGTTCCGGTCGATCCACGCCATGCGTTCGCGAACGAGGGCGCGAGCAGACGTGTCGCAAGGGAGGAGTGGGTCGTCAAGGAGCTCGGACTCCATCCACTCGAGGATCGGGATGGAGTCGGCCAGGTAGCGGTCGCCGATACGGAGCATCGGAATCTCGAGTCGCGGGCTGTGCTCGACGAACTCCGGCGACAGCTCGAAATCGGTGCCCCGTACAGCCGAAGGCGGGAGGTCGATGAGGTCGTAGGCGATGCCGCGATGGTGCAGCGCAAACTGCACGCGAGTCGCGAACGGGCAGATCCAGTGCCCGTACAGCGCGACCTTGGCGGTCATGCGAGCAGGGCCTCGCAGCCGGTGCCGGCGAGCACGGTGTCCACGCGGGTGCGATCCTCCGCGTCGAGGTCGGCGTAGGCCTCTCGGAGCCATTGGAGGCACTTGCCCTGGTACTTGAACGGGCCCTGGCGATACTCGGCGCCGTCGATTTCGCACACGACCTCGTCGACACCCGACCGCAGCGCTTCGTCGTTGGCCAAGATGAACGGCGCGTACGTCCGGCCGGCCTCGATCATGAGGGCGCGCACGGTCTCCTCGAGCTCGCCGAGCGCAGACCAACCGTTGTCGCCGTCGACGGGTAGCCATGCCAGGTCGTCGACCCGTTCGATCCAGTTGACGGCGCGCGGCGCTCGCTCGACGGCGATTGCCGTGGGTGTGGGATCCCACCACAGCAGGGGTTTGAGCTGGCCGTAGAGCGCGAAGTCGGTTCGCCCTGGCCGGTCGCCGAACAGGAAGTCACGTTTGGCGAGATGGGCCTGGAGGATGTCCAGCACGTTCCGGTACGAGTCCTCGATGATGGGCGTGTTGGCCTTGGTCGAGCCGACCAGGGCTCGGCGGCTGACCTGGCGCTCGATGATGAAGTCGTGCGCCGCCGTGTGTGCGTCCTCGGGCATCTGGAGATCGCGGTCGAAGGGGAGGAGCTGGCCGGCCTTCTCGATGTCGGGGTCGTACGCCCAGCGGAAGTGATACATCGCCTTGGTCACCCACTCGTCGGCGAAGTCCTCGAGCAGGAAGTCGATGAACGCGAGCGCCGGGTCGGTCGGCACCACGCTGCGGTCGCGGTGTTCCGCTTCGAGCCGGGCGATCTGGGGCGACGAGTCGACCATGACGTCGCGGTACCCGCCGGCCCCGTCGGGCCAGGCGAGGACTGGAATCACCGGCACTGGCGGTGTGGGTAGGTCGTCCCATCGCGAGTTCCGCAGCACCCAACGGTGTGGGATGTGGCGGTATCGGAGGACAGCTCGCATCTTCAGGCTGTACGGCGAACTGAATGCGCCGCCGATGACGAGGGGAGGTGCTTCGGTCATGGTGTGGTCTCCTCGGGCTGCGGGATGCAGATGAAACCGGCCGCGGGGTCGGCGCTGCCGTTCAGCAGCTCGCTGTAGGTGGCCTCGATCCAGGCGGGGCCCTGCCGGTGGTCGACGCGAAGCCAGCCGCCGCCGTGGTCGACGAGGTTGCGGTAGGCACGGTCGATGCGGGCGTCGAGCTCGGCGGCGCCCCAGTCATCGACTCGCTTGGCCCGCTGCCCGGGGGCGAAGAAGAACTCCGGCGCGGGCCCTGGTAGGGGAGTGGGGTCGGTGGCGCGTTGGTCCCAGTGGGTGGCTCCGACGCTGATGGAGAACGCCAGCGACGCGCCGTAGTGGCGGTGGATGTTGGCTCGTACCTGTGCGTTACCGGCCATGTCCACCACGCCGGTGCGGGCCGAGGGGTCGAGCTCGGCGACCTCGTCGTAGGCGGCCACCCGGTCGTAGAGCCCGAGGCTTTCGACGAACGCTCGGTTGCGTTCGGATGTGAGGCCGATGGCTCGCACGTCGCCGCGGGCGGCGAGGCAGGACGCCAGCGAGATCGCTGTCTTGGACGATGCGCTGGTGACGATGGCGGTGGAGGCGCCCTCGAAACCGCGGTCACCGAGCTGATCGTCGATGAGGAATGAGGTCATGAACATGCCCCACAGCAGGAGATATTCATCGGCCTTGTCGATGTCGAAGGTGGGATCGGCGGTGATGTCGCTGAAGTCGGTGTAGGTGGTGGCGTGGTTGGCCCGATGGGGCCCGACGTCGCGGAAGCCGTGGGCGCCCCTGCGCTCGGCTTGAACGATGAGCTCGTCGGCCATGGGGTAGAAACCGAAGTAGCGGCCGCCGACGCCGATGTCGGGGTTGGCGGACTCGACGACCGAGCCGATGCCGATGGCCGGGATCCGGCCCCATGGGGCGTCGGTCGGAAAGAACCCCCAGTAGTCGAGCATGTCGCCGGCAACCGCATAGCTGATGTTGTTGCTGGTGAACGCGAACCGTTCGACGCTCAGTCGCACCTGACCGGGCTCGAGTGTCGTGGGTGCAGCGTCGATCACTCGCGTGGTTCGAATCTCTTGACGGTCGACCTCGAACATCATCGCGGTGCAGAGTAGCCCCAACCGCTCAGATATGCCAGTTGTACTAGCACTAAATCCTGGAGCGGCTATGGCGGGCGCCGGCGTCGTACGCCCCTAGGGCGCAAGGAAGGAACCTCGAATGGATTTTGAATCGTTGGTTGGAGCCCGTCGCAGCACGCGCGGCTATCTCGACAAACCTGTGGCCAAGGAGCTGATGATGGAGATCATCGACCTCGCCCAACGGGCGCCTTCATCGATGAACACCCAGCCATGGAACTTTCATGTGCTCACTGGTGCTCCGCTGGAATTGGTGAGGGAAGGCAATACCGAGCGCATGCTGGCGGGTGCCGCTGTCGACCGGGAGATCAAGATGGTCGACCACGGCTATCAGGGCATTCACCGCGACCGTCAGGTCGAAATAGCGGTGCAACTTTTCGAAGCTATGGGGATTGAGCGTGACGACAAGGAGCGTCGCCAGGACTGGGTGATGCGAGGATTCCGTCAGTTCGATGCGCCGGTCTCGGTGGTTGTCACCCTGGATGCGGAGTTGGCGGATGACACTATCGGTCACTTCGATTGTGGGTCGGCGACCTATGGGCTTGTACTGGCTGCGACGTCGAAGGGGCTGGGTTGTGTGATCAATGGCCAGGGCATCATGCAGTCGTCGGTGGTGCGCGAGCACGGCAACATCCCCGAAGATGAGGTCATCATGACGTGTGTGGCTATGGGTTGGCCGGATCCCGACTTCGTTGCGAATGATGTGGTGTCGCGTCGTGCCGCCAACGTTGACGTGGCTTCCTGTGTCGGTTTTGACAGCTAGCTCATCGCCGAGGGTGCTCCCGAGGCGCTCGAGCTCGCGGCTCGGCGCCAGCCCGCCAACGGCTGAGCGCAGCGTGGTGATTGGTACCATCGATCGTCGATGACCGACACCGATGACATCACCGGAGCGGTGGACGGGCGGATGGCGCGTCGGCAGCGCAACATCGACGCGGTGCTCGACGTCGTGCTGGAGATGTTCTCCGAAGAAGCGATGTTCCCCACCATCGAACAGGCCGCCACCAGGTCGGGACTGTCGCTACGGTCCTTGTACCGCTACTTCGCCGACCCCGGTGAGCTACTCGAAGCGGTCATCAAACGCAGCGACGAGATCGGGGCCGGACTGTCGAAGCTGCACGCCATCGGCCAGGGGTCACTCGACGCCCGCATCGCCGACTACGTGACCATGCGTCTCAAGCTCCACGACGGCATCGGACCGATGTATCGGGCCACGTTGGCGAACGCCGCTCGCCATCCGCGCATACGCGATGAGCTGGCGAAGAACCGCAACGCCATGCGCGAGCAGTTCGAGCTCCAGTTCGCTCCTGAGCTCGCTGCACACAAGCCCGCCCACCGCGAACCCGTCATCAGCGCCGGTGACCTGTTGACCCAGCTCGAATCGATCGACTACCTCCGCCGCCACCGCCAACTCTCGGTGGCCGAAGCCCACGCGGCGCTCACCTCCGGCCTGGCAGCCCTGCTCGCCTGACATCCGACGTGGGACGAGGCGAATCCGGGTCGGTTGCATCTGCGTTCGCCTCAGCCTAAGTTATGCCGGTAGCACTGGCAATACGTCGGAGGTGGTTCCGTGGCAGATCAACAGGGCGCGTTGCCTCTCATCCAGGATTCACTGCTGCGGCGAATGCGCACGATGTTCTCGCTCTACCACGATGCGGTGGACACGATGGACTTGCACCAGGTGAACCACGTCGACGCCGAGGGGCGACTGCCCATCGCGTTCTCCCTGTACCACTACGTGAACATCCACGACGCGACCTACATGGGCATCACGGGTCAGCTCCCGATCTGGAACGACGACTGGCAGGACCGGGTGCAGGTGGCCATCCCGGCCCACGGTAAGGACCGCCCCGTCAGCGAAATGGCGAACCAACGCATCGGCAACTACGACGCCTTCAAGGAATACCAGCGCGCGGTCTTCGACCGAACCGAGCACCACCTCGCAACGATGGACCCGAGCGACTTCGATCGCGTCATCATCGCCCCGCCGTACCCACCACAGGTGGCCGACACCTACAGCGCCCGGTGCGCGGGCCCGCAAGGCATCACCGTGCTCGATGCCTTCGAGTGTTGGCACTACCAGCACGGGCTACGGCACATGGGAGAGATCGAGCTGGCCCGGGGCTTTCTGGGCTTGGGAGGGATGACGGCCTGATGCCGCGCTACGGAACGATCAACTCCGACTACATCGCCTCGTGGTTCCAGCGGAAGGACCCCGGCGGCCCGATGTGGGCGCTCAACCTCATGCAGTACCGGGAGCGGGCCGAATACGTCGACGGACGCGGGACCGATCTCACCGGCGCCGAGGCCGACGATGTCTACGCCCCCCACGAGCACCTGGCCGCGGTCGGATCGCGGATCATCCTCATGGCCCCCGTGGTGCATCATCTCCGCGGCGACGACCGGCGTTGGGACCGCATCGCCATCGCCCAGTACCGGGATCGAATGGCGATGGTCGAGATGAGCTCGTCGAAGGAGTTCCAGGTCGACGAGCAGCACAAGGACGCCGGGATGGAGTTCACCATCGTGATGGCCACGTTCCCGGTCGACGGCGATCCGATTCCACCCCAGGAGTCGGCAGCCAACACCGACAAGCTGATGTTGCTCCACGTGGCCGGCGACCCGGATGCTCCCGACCTCGCCGAAGGCCTCGACGCCACCCGGATCGGGCGCTTCTGGATCGAGGATCGTTTCATCGGCGATCACCGCACGTTCGCCGAGGCTCGTTTCGATCTGATCTCGCCGGCCGCGGCTACGGAACTCGGCTCGCGGGAGTTCGTGCGCGATGACTCCAGCTACGCCCTCATCGCCGACCCGACAATGGACGAAGTCGCCCGCTCGCTCACCGAACCCACGAGGGTCCTGTTCTGAAAGGCAGTTGCACCGATGCGGATTCTTCGTAGCCCCGACGATGCCATCGACGGTCTCGGTGGCTATCCGGCCGAACGTCGTCGGGTCGAGATCCCGGCCGGCGACGGAGAGCGCCTCCGTGTGCATCTGGTCGATGCGAAACCTGGGGGCTCGTCGCCTGCACCGGTGGTGGTGATGTTGCACGGCAACCCGTCGTGGTCCTACCTCTGGCGATTTCAGGTCGGCCCACTCGTCGAAGCCGGCTACCGGGTGATCGTTCCGGACCTCGTCGGGATGGGGATGTCCGACAAGCCGTCGGATCTCGACGACTACACCGTCGAGCGTCATGTCGAGTGGATGCGGGCCCTGCTCGTCGACGAGCTGGCAATTTCCGACGTCGACATGGTGCTCCACGACTGGGGCGGGATCATCGGCATGCGTCTAGCGGCCGAGAACCCCGGACTCGTGAATCGCATGGTGATCTCGAACACGGGCCTGCCTGACCGCGACCCGGCCGAACCGCTGCCGGACAACATCGAGGCGAGCGGCCCGTTCGCCGACTTCCAGCGGATGGCCCGCGAGGCGCCGGTGTGGGAGCCCTGGACGATGCTGCCCATGGTCATGGTGACCGAGGCGAGGGCCGAGGTCGTCGAGGGCTACCGGGCCCCGTACCCCGATCCGTCGCTGACGATCGGCAGTCGCGCCTTCACCCAGCTGTTGCCGACCCGTCCCGACAACCCCATGTATCCGGCCAACCACGAGGCATGGAAGGTCTTCGAGCAATGGACCAAGCCGGTGCTCACGATCTTCAGCGACAAGGACATCGTCGCCCCCGACGGGTGGAAGCCCATCGTTGCCCGCATCCCGGGTGCCGCCGATCAGCCTCACGTGATCCTCGAAGGTGGCGGCCACTTCCTCCAGGAGGACATTCCCGAGGCCTATACCGAAACCCTTCTCAGCTGGTTGGGGTCTGCGTCGTGACTGCGCCGGATCCACGGCTCGGGAACCCCGAGTGGTCCGACAACTGGACGCTCGGCCGCGGGTTGCGGTTCGAGCTGATGGAGGCGGAGACGAGGCGGGTGTTCATCTGCCAGGCGGAGGTGACCGCCACCGAAGTCGGATCGTTTGAGCCGCCGGCCGGGTTCGGCCACGCGCTGGCCGGTGCAGCCCGTGCCGACGTGGCGTTCTTCGCTCGGTCCCCGGGCGCAGACCACGATGGCCCCCTCGAGACCCTTGAGCTCGGGGGACGGCGCTTCGCGTATGTTGCCCGGCCCATCGAGTTCGACACGCTGGCGTCGGGTGCGGTCGAGATGACGATCGACAAGCATCACGCCATGCTCTATCGGGCCGGCCGCACGCTCGACCTGCTCGACTTCGGCGACGGCACCGTCGCCACCCCGGCCTGGGGCAGCACCGACCCCTCCGCCGAGCTCACCGACGGCATGCTCCTGGACGGTTGGACGCTCCGTCGGGTCCGGCTGGCCGACGATCTGCTCACCACGATCCCCAATCCGGCTCGGGTGATCGTTCTCGACCAGGCGTTCGGGTTCCACGGCCCGGTCGACACCGCGCTCATCGAGCGCGTGACCCAGGAGGTTTCGGCCCAATGACCTACACGCTGTACGGCGCTCCGGCGTCGTTGTACACCGGCAAGGCCCGGTCCTACCTGCGGACGCAGGCCATCGACTTCGTCGAGATCGCGCCCGGAAGCGAGCGCTACCTCCAACACATCGTGCCCGCCGTCGGCCGCTGGATCGTCCCGTGCCTGGAGACGCCCGACGGCGACATCGTTCAGGACGGCGCTGACATCATCGACCATTTCGAGAAGGGGCGGGGCCAGGATCTGCGCCGCTTCTCGGCCTACCCGGACGCTCCGGTCCTGTTGGCCATCAGTCATGTGTTCGAGCTGTTCGGTGGCGAGGGTCTGCTGCGCCCGGCGATGCACTATCGATGGAACTTCGACGAGCAGAATCTGGCCTTCCTCAACAGTGAGTTCGCCCTGATGACACCGGGCGCCGCCCATGACGAAGAAACCTTCCTGCACAACAGCGGTCGGATGCGCAAGGCCTCGGTCAACTTCGGCGTGACCCCTGAGAACTTCGGGATCATCGAGGCCAACTTTGACGAGTGGCTCGACCTGTTCTCGGCCCATCTCATCGACCATCCGTACCTGCTCGGTGGCCATCCGACGATCGGCGACTACGGGCTCATCGCCGCGATGTGGGCCCATCTGTACCGCGACCCCGCGCCTTCCATGCTCATCAAGGAGCGGGCCCCGAGAGTCGGGCGTTGGGTCGAGCGCATGACCACGTCCGAGCCCTATCTGCACGAGTACCCCGATGCCGACGGTTCGCTCATCAACGACGCTGAGCTGCCAGACACGCTGCTCGGACTCATGGGCTACGTCGCCGAGGAGTACCTGCCCGAGATCGCCGCCCATGTCGTTGTCGCCAACCAGTGGCTGGCCGAGCACCCCGACATCGAGCCCGGGACCAACGGCCTCGAGAACCCTGGCGACCGCGGACTCACCGGGGGAAGGGGTCTCACCGGAGGCGGATCCGCAACGTTCGAGTGGCGGGGCCAGCAGCTCACCACGACCGTCCTGCCGTACCGGTTCTGGCTGATGCAACGCCTCCACGACGACCTGGCCGCCTCAGACGCCGCATCGCAGACGCGGGTCCGCAAGGCGTTCGCTGACACGAACCTGGAGCCACTCCTCGACCTCCGCACCCTGCGCCGGGTCGAGCGACAGGGCCACCTCGAGGTATGGGGGCCGGTCGAGTGACGCCCGCAGCGTGGCGGTCGTCGGACCGGGAATCAGTCGACGCGTGGCGATCCACCCTGTCCGCAGACGCGGTCTCGGTCCTCACCGACGCCGCGGGCCGACTGTCGCTCGATCCTGAGCGGTGGGCCGATGATCTGGATGCGGCGATCGACGCCAGAGTAGGCGAGGCGATTGCCCCCCTCGCTGACCAGCTGTGGGACGGGCCCGGCTTCTTCTGGCTCAGGGGATTGCCGGCCGACGATGCCGATCAGCTCAGAGGACTGTTCTGGGTGCTCGGGAACAGCCTCGGCGACCCGGTGATGCAGAACGCCCGAGGCGAGATCCTCAGCGAGGTTACCGATCGCTTCGCGGGCGCGGAACGAGGCCCGGACACGAGGGGCTACGAGAGCAACGACGAACTGCGATTCCACTGCGACGGCGGCGACAGCATCGGGCTGTGCTGCGTGTTTGCGGCCCCCAGCGGCGGTGACAACGGGCTGGTGAGCCTCGGAGCGATCCACGATGAGATAGCCGCCGCCCATCGCGAGCATCTGCCGGTGCTCGAGCAGGGCTTCGCGCTGTACTCCCGACGCGAGGCGTCGAGCGACGGAGCGATGGGCGGCACCGTGAATCAGCGCAGGATCCCCGTCTTCTCAACCACCTCGCAAGGGTTCACCTCCTGGCTCAATATTCGGCTGGCTGAGCTGGCAGCGGAGATGTCCGGGGAGCCATTAAGCGCCGAGGAACAGGCGGCCCTCGACTGCGTCGAGGCGATCGCAGAACGTCCGGACATGAAGCTCACGTTCCGAACCGAACCCGGCGACATCGTCTGGGTGAACAACCTGGCCGTGATGCATCGCCGCGACCGCTACGTCGACCATCCAGACCCCTCCAAGGCGCGGCGGCTGTGCCGCATGTGGCTCAACCGTCGGGACCACCATCCGGTCATTCCAGAACACGCTGCGCTCCGAGCGGGTATTCGAGGCCCCGTGGCCACCATCGGAGTCGGCTGACGCCGGCGGACCGAACGAGAGGAACGCATGGGATCCAGACTCACCACCGTCTTCAAGCAGCTCACTTCCGGTGTCGACAACGACGCGTTCGCCGCGGCGCCGCGCCCCCACGATCCCGTCGACTATGAGCGGCCGGAGCTCGACGGTTCGGGCCCAGCAGCCGCAGAGATCCCCCTCGACGGCACCAAGCCCGGCGCATCGCTCGAGGTCTGGCCGTCTCGGACGCTCGACGGATGCCGCGAGCCGCTGGCTCCTGGCGCACCCGACCTCCGCGGTGTGTGGGAGTGCTACCAGGGCCGCATGACTGGACACGTCGAACGCGTCGAGCAGGCCGGCAATCGCACCACGATCACGACGGGTGGGCTGGTGCACGACATGTTCTGCGATGGCACCCTCGAGAATGGGGTCGACGACGTCGCCGGGTTCGGTGGAGCGCGGATCAGCGTCGCGGCGACGTTCGAGGGTGGTGTGCACAAGCTGCGCCCGTTCGGGAAGAAGGTCGTGGCCGTGACCAGGCGGCTCGACGGGAACGAGATGGTGTGGCGCTACGGGCCCTTCCGGAACCGGTTGCGGCGCCTCGAAAGCCCACCGTTCGATCACCCAGCAACCCGCGCCGCGGCCGAGGCCGCGGGCACGTTGCCCGACTGAAGGTGCTCGTCGGCCGTCTGCTGGCAGTGCTGCAACCCGACCAAGACAGGAGCGAGGAACGTCGTCATGAGTGAATACGAGGGAACGATCGGACGGACACTGGCCGACTCGGAGGCGCACTTCGTCGAGCCCCCGCATCCGGGTGACGACGCGCCCAACGTCGTCATCGTGTTGCTCGACGACACGGGCTTCGCGCAGTTCGGGTGCTACGGCTCCGACATCGACACGCCGAACGTCGATGCGCTGGCCGCCGGGGGTGTGCAGTTCACGAACTTCCACGTGACCCCGTTGTGTTCGCCGACGCGGGCCGCGCTGCTGACAGGACGCTCCCAGCACACGGTGGGGATGCGTGGTGTGTCGAACTGGCGGACAGGGTTCCCGCATCAGCTCGGGCACATCTCGACCTCGGCGGCCACGATCGCCGAGGTCCTCCACGCCGAGGGCTACGCCACGTTCTGTGCGGGGAAGTGGCACCTGGCGCCGACGCAGGACATCTCGGCCGCCGGCCCCTTCGATCAGTGGCCGCTGGCCCGAGGCTTCGACCGCTACTACGGATTCCTCGAGGGCGAGACCGATCAGTTCCACCCGGAGCTGGTGCGTGACAACACGCACATCGACCCGCCAGCGACGCCCGAGGATGGCTACCACGTCTCAGAGGACCTGGTCGATCAGCTGTTGCAGATGATCAACGACAGCTTGGGTGTGCGCCCCGACCGTCCCTTCTTCGCTTACCTGCCGTTCGGCGCCACCCACGCGCCGCACCAGGCGCCGCAGGCCTATCTCGACAAGTACCGCGGCCGCTATGACGAGGGCTGGGACGTCGTACGCGAACGCTGGTATCAGCGCCAGCTCGAGCTCGGTGTCATCCCCCCTGGCACCGAGCTCGCTCCTCGCAACCCAGGTGTCGAGGCTTGGGATGACATGCCCGAGACCCACCAGCAGCTCGCGTGCCGACTCCAAGAAGCGTTCGCGGCGTTCCTGGATCACACCGACGACCAGATCGGACGCTTGGTCGAGGGCCTGCGGAAGATGGGTGAGTTCGACAACACCATCGTGGTGGTGTTGGCCGACAACGGTGCTTCCCAGGAGGGCGGTCCGTTCGGGGTGATGCACGAGATGAAGTTCTTCAACGGCATTCTCGAGTCGCCCGACGAAGCGATCGAGCGCATCGATGACATCGGTGGCCCGCGCAGTCACACCAACTACCCGTGGGGCTGGGCCCAGTGCGGGAACTCACCGTTTCGTTGGTACAAGCAGAACACCCACGAGGGCGGCGTGCACGTGCCGATGATCATGCACTGGCCCGACGGGCTCGGCCCGGACAAGGCCGGTACCAAGCGGTCGCAGTTCGTCAACGTCTCCGACCTGACCCCGACGATCTACGAGCTGCTCGATATCACCCCGCCAGAGACCTACCGGGGTGTGGATCAGATGCCAGTGACCGGACACTCCTTCGTGGCGGTACTCGATGACGAGCAAGCGCCAGCAGTGAACACGTTGCAGTACTTCGAGAACGCCGGCAGCCGGGCCCTGATCGCGGAGCGTGACGGGACGTGGTGGAAGGCGGTGACCAAGCACAACCAGGGTGATGACTTCGACACCGAACCGTGGGAGCTCTACGACCTCGATGCCGACCCGTCCGAATGCTCCGACCTCGCCGGGGCCGACCCTGATCGGTTGGCCGAGCTGGTCGGCCTGTGGTGGTCCGAAGCCGAGCGCCACGGCGTGCTGCCCCTCGACGACCGCATGCTCGAACTGTTCGCCGCCCACCCGAGCGACCACTCGCCCCATCGCCTCGATCGCCGGTACGTGTACCGGCCGCCCATGACGCCGATCGCGTCGCAGCCGTCGCCGTCGCTCGGCGGCCGCGCCTTCGACCTCACCGCCAAGGTCACCGGCGCGGCCGGCGACCAGGGTGTCCTGTGGGCCACCGGCAATCAGAACTCCGGCTGCTCGGTCTTCGTGCAGAACGGGCGCCTCGTCGTCGACTACAACGCCTTTGACGACCACACCATCGTCGAGTCCGAGATCGAGGTTCCGGCAGGCGATGTCACGCTCGGGGTCCATCTCGAACGCGACGGCCGCTCGACCGGGTGGGTCGAGGTCTCGATCGACGGCGAGGTCTGTGGCCGCGCCGCGATCCCGTTCTACATGCGGATGGTCTCATCGGTCGGCTCCAGCGTCGGCGAGGACCGCGGCTCGGCCGTGTCGGCCCGGTATATGGCACCGTTCGCCTACACCGGCACCCTCCACGAAGTCGTGATCCAGCTCCCGCAACGCTCCAGCCGGTCGGAACAGGCAGCGAAAGCCACAAGCGAAATGGCGAGACAGTGACCAGCACTCCCACGATCGACTCGGTCCCGGTTGCCTTCACCCCACCCGGTGGCTGGACCGAGTGGCCCCTCCCGGTTCTGGCCGAGTGCGAAGAGCCGCTGGCGCCCGGCGCGCCCGATCTCCGGGGGCTGTGGCAGGTGATCGAGGTCGCCGTCGACGGGCATGGCGTGGCCGACCACGGGATCATGGGGCACGTCTCGCGGATCGAACAGGCGGGGAATCGAATCGTGATCACCGGCAGCGGCATCATCCACGACATGCGCTGTGACGGGACCCTGGCGAACGGGGTGCACGACGTGGCGGCCGCCGACTTCACCACTGAGGTACACGTGGCCGCTGCCTACGAGGACGGCGTTCACGTGCTGCGGCCCGACGGCGCACCCATCGAGGTCCGCCGCTGGCGAGAAGGCGAGTTCTTGGTGTGGGACTACGCCTCGTTCGTGGCGCGAATGCACCGGCTCAGCGATGCCGAGGGCGATCCGGTGACGGTCCTCGCCCCGGTGGAAAGGAAAGAAGCATGACCTGTGGGTGCCCAAAACCCTGTCGTGGCTGGTCAGGCGGCGTTTTGGTATTCGTTGATGAGGCCGTGGCACCGTGACGTTCGGAGGACTCGAACCGGGGGTGGAGTGACGCTTGTTGGCTCGTGTGGGAAGGCTGGTCGGGGTGGCCGCTGGCCGAGGGCCCGGTGTGGCCGGTGAATGTTGTAATGATCGATGTAGTCGACCACGAGGCGTTCGAGTTGGCGTTGGTTCCAGATGATGGTCCGGTCGAGCAGTTCACGCCGCAGGGTTCCGATCCAGTGTTCAGCGAAGGTGTTGGCCACGGGGGTGCGGACTGGGGTCTTGAGGATCTCGAGGCCTTCGGTTCGGAAGATCTCGTCGAACGCGTCGACGAACTGGCTACCTCGGTCACGGACCAGCGCCCGGGCACTGGCGAGTTGGCGCTCATGGCTGAGGAAGAGGTTGCGGGCTGCTTGGGTAGTCCAGGCGCCGGTCGGGTTGGCGGTGATCCCGGCGAAGAAGACCTCGCGGCTGGTCACGTCGATGAAGAACAGCACGTAGTAGCGGCGGAGCAGTGCGGCATTGACGGTGAAAAAGTCGCAGGCAACCGCGGCCTGGGAGTGCAGGAACTGCGACCAGGTGACCTCCGATCGTTGCGGGGCGGGGTCAATGCCGCGGTGTTTGAGGATTCGCCACACGGTGGATGCCCCAACCCGGTGGCCCAGCCCAGCGAGTTCGCCGGCGATGCGGCGGTAGCCCCAGGTGGGATTGTCGGTGGCCGTGTCAATGATCAGCCGTTGGATCTCGGTGGCGGTGGATGGCCGTCCGGGTGGCCGGGCGGGTTGGGTCCAGTGTCGGGCGATGCGACGTCGGTGCCAGCGGAGCAGGGTGTCGGGGGTGACGATCCAATCGGCCCGTCGCGGGCGGGGGAGCGCTGCTGCGATCGCGCCGAGAAGCGTTCGGTCATCGTCGGTCAGCTGCGGCTGTTTGGTCTGGCGGCGCAGGACGGCGAGTTGGTGGCGTAGCACGATGACCTCGAGGTCCTTCGAACGGCCCGACCGTACGGCGAGGCGCGCCAACGACGTGAGGAACCGGTAGAGGATGCGAAACATGAGGACCCAGGATGCGGTGCATCGCGCCTGGTCATAACCCACGACCGAATATCGGGCACCCACACGGGGATCACACGGCGGAGTATTCGCTCAACCGAACAGAGCCAGACTGATGTCTGGTCCTCGAATCACCCGGATTGCATAATGCTTCCGATATCGGTAGTATTTCGATATGTCCATGTTGGGGGTCGCCGAGGCCGCTGTCGAGCTGCAAGTGAGCCCGCGTCGGGTGCGTCAGATGCTGGCTGATGGTGTCCTTGCCGGCGAGCGTGTCGGACGGGCTTGGGTGATCGAGCCTGAGCAGCTACGGCAGGTTGAACACCGCCGCCCAGAGGTCGGCCGCCCCTGGAGCCCGGTGTCGGCGTGGGCGGTGCTGGCGCTGGCTGATGGCGAGGACCCAGATCTTTCACCGGTCGAACGGTCACGAGCCAAGAAGCGCTTGGCCCAAGGGCTGGACCGTGTTGCTGGTCGCCTTGGCGCCCGAGCTGATCTCCGGCGGTTTTACGCGCACCCTGGTGTGCTCGGCCGGCTGGCCGACGCTCCCGGGGTGGTGCGAGGTGGCATGAGCGCCGCGGCCGAGCACGGAGCGGATCTCGTGCTTGGGGAGGGGTTCGAGGGTTACGTGCGTGCCGGCGACCTGGACGAACTCGTGTCGCAGTTCGGGCTCGATGACCAAGCGGCTCGACCGAACGTGCTGTTGCGCGCCGTCGACGATGCGGTGTGGCCGTTCCAGCCTGGCCAGATCTGGGCAGGGCGAGCCATCGTCGCCGTGGATCTCCTCGACTCCGAAGAGCCCCGCTCGCGGCGCGCTGGTGCAGATCTGTTGGTGCTCAAATGAGCGGCTGGCCGATCGTGGATCGGGACCCGGTTCGGTTACCGACGCTTCCTGGTCACGACGATGACTTGTGGTCGGCGCTCATCGAGCTGTCCGAACTGCGGCCAGGGGAGTGGACCCTCGTCGGCGGGCAGATGGTGTTCCTCCATGCCATGGAGCACGGGGCGGCGCCGCCCCGGGTGTCCACCGATCTCGACGTGCTGGTCAACGCCCGCGTCGTCACGGGTGGAGTGAGGGACTTCGTTGTTGCGATCGAGGCAGCTGGTTTCGTGCTCGCGGGTGCCTCCCCCGAAGGCATCGCCCACCGCTACCGGCGGGGCGGGGTGAGCGTCGACGTGCTCGCGCCCGAAGGTCTCGGTCCTCGGGCCGACCTGACCACCACACCGCCGGGCCGGACATTGCAGGTTCCCGGCGGGACGCAGGCGCTCGATCGGACCGAGCTCGTACCGGTGATGTTCGGCGACCATCAGGGGCTTGTACCAAGGCCGTCGCTGCTTGGTGCCATCGTCGGCAAAGCCGTTGCGGTCGAGGTCGATGACGTGCCCGACGCGCAGCGACTTGATCTCGCCCTGCTGCTCAGCCTCGTCGACGATCCGATCGGGCTCGCTGCTCAACTCACGAAGAAGGACCGGCAGCGACTTCGATCTCGGTCGGAAATGGCCGATGTCGACCAACGGGCCTGGACCAGCCTCTCGGCTGACGCTGCCGATCGTGGCCGTGCAGCGTGCCGACTACTCCTCGGCTGACCGGCAGCGTGTCGGATGAGATCACGGATCTTTCCGGAGTCGGACCACCTCCCTGGCGTGTCGGTTGCTGACGGGTTGTCGTCCTGTGACCTGTGGTCACGATGTCGAAGGTCGATGGAACCCGGGCTGGGCAATTTGCTCTGCGTGGCGGACAGCGGATCCCCCAGAGTCTTGATGAAGGACCGTGCGGCGGGCGGCAACGGCCCCCGCCCTCGACCAAGCCCCTGCTCGACGTCGCTGTGTAGCAGTGTTCGGTGACAGGCGCACGACGTCGGTGCGACCTGGGTCGACAAGCCGGCGGGAGCCTCAGGGCGAACTACGGTCGAAGTAGATTTCGTTCGGACATACCGAGCGGAGCCCCGGTGGCGTCGCGGGCAACCACCATCCAAGTGAGTTCCTCGAACACCCAAGCACCGATCGCGTCGGGATTGTCCATGCCCCCGAGTGGTACCGCGGTCTTGGTGCCACTCCACGCCCAGTACGGGACGCCGTCGGCGTCGAGGACGGTCAACTGGTAGAGGGCCGCGCCCTCGATCTCGCTCCAGTTCAGCACCGGCCGCGGGCCGGCCTCGGTGGGGCCGAGGGTGATCTGAGGGAAGATGTCGGCCCACGGCTCTTCTGCAGGCTGGCTGTCGGTCTCTTGTTCATCGGCGTCGACGGGCTCGTCGACTGCGTCGGTCGGGGCCGATGTCGGGCTTTCGGAGGCGGCCGGCACGGTCGGCTCCGAGGACTCTTCGCCGTCGCCACCGGACCCGCAGGAAGTGAGAACGAGTACGAGGGCAAGAAGGATGGCGCTCCTCCGATATCCACCGGCGATGCGCATCATCGGGCCTCCTCGATAGCGGTCTCGAGGTTCCGGGCGATCGCGTCCCGACCCAGCTCGCGGGCGACGGGCAACCAAAATTCCATTTCCCGTAGGTCACCCCCGGTGAGGGCCGCGGTCATACGTAGATCGAGTGCGGTCTCGTACGGGATGGCGAGGTCTTCAGTCAGGAAAGCTCCCGACCGCCAACCCATCCTGGTCACCTCGACGAGTTCGTCGTCCGTGAGCTCATCGATCCGCGAGGCGAGGGCGCTGATCATGGCGTCACCGAGCGCCAGCGCCGCCGTCTTGAAACGCCCGAACGTTTCTGCGTCGCAGGTGTCGTCTCGTTCGGTGGTATCGCCCATGACCAACTCGGCATCGTGAAGGTAGAGACGGATCGCGTCGATCGGCACGTCACCGTCGTCGATCTGCGTCAGAAGGTCGAGGCCCGCCTGCTGGAGTCCTTGCCAGGCCAGGCCGACAGACCCACCCGTGGTGCGGTTCGCCACGAAGGAACCCTCCAGCACGCTGCCCGTGAAGGGGACCTCCCAGCTGCCGCTCAGCGCGTTGCACGCGGTGCTGTCGGCGGTGAGGCGGCCGGCGCCTGAATCGGGGAGCTCAGCACCGGTCATGGTGACCTCGAGGCCGGTGAGGGAATCCTTGACGGTCACCTCGTCCAAGGCCAGGGCGACTTCCAGGATGCCATCACCTTCGGCCGATCCGCCGGCGACAGCATTGGCAACACCACCGTCGATTACCGACACCAGGTACATGTCCCAAAGCCCCGTGGTGCCCCCGCTACTCGATACCAGTTCGAACGTGCCGGTGGCGCGGTAGCGCACCGGTACCCCTCCGAGCTCCTGGGTGCCGAGATAGCTGAAGGAGCCGACCCATCGGCCATCGGTGAAACCGACCGGTGCCGCTGACTGGCTCGATGCCGGGGCGGCGCCGAACGTGGCCGATGCAAGAGCCAGCAGAGCGACTACCGCTATCGGGGTTCGTCGATGTCGTATTGGTTTGGTCACAGGTCGGTCCAAGGGTTTGCGTGGATGGTTGTCGAGGTCACGGGTGCCGCTGGTGACTAGTCGACGATGCGGGACGTGAGGTTCTCTGCGATGGCGACCCGCATTGCGAGCGTGGCGTCCTCGCGGGCAGTGTCCACCCTGAACATGACGAGGCCAACGTCGCCCGGGGTCGGGAGATAGTAGGACCCGAACTGCCAGGCCACGGGAAAGGGAAAGTAGCTGGTCTTGTCGGGGTCGGCGGCCAGCATCTCATCGAACGGGGGGCTCCCATCACCGCTGGTGAACCCGAGCGACAGTGAGTAGTTGCCGGCTTTCCACGTGCAGTGGTGCGTCTCGAGGTTGTGCTCGGTCGAGATCTCTGCTTCTTCGATGCCGATGATTGCCGCAACGTCGCTGACGGAGTACATCGTGCACGAATCGGGGGCGGCTTCGCAGGCCTCGGATGCGTCGCCGCTGTCCCCAGCGGCGGTGAGGTTGGCCGCCACCTCGTCGGCCATCACTCGCCAGGCCTGACGTTCCCCGATCGACACGCCGCTCGAGCGCAGAGTGACGGCCTGGCCGTCGAGAACGAAGAAGAACGCGTAGACGACTCCTTCAGCGGCGTCGCCGTCGGAGAACGCCGTGTCGACCAGAATGACCGCCTTCTCGCCGGGTCCGTCCTGGGGTTCGACAATCGGCTCGATGTCGATGTTGTAGGCCCGGTCGCTGTGGTCGTCGACCTCGACATCGGCGGCCCTCTCCATTCGCACGCTGAACGTGCCAGGGAACGCGGTCCAGTTGCACTCGGTACCCGACGCCCGGTCCAACGTAGCGGCGGTGCCGTCGACGCTCAGGCTGCTCTCGAGTGTGGCATCGGTGAGCAGGCTGCAGGAATCGAGCTGCACTGTCGCACCGGCCCAGTCGTCGACGATGGCCTCCTGCATGCTGATCGGCGTGGTCGGCAGGTCGAGGCCCAAGTCGTCGACCGTCGGGACGCCGTCTGGGAACGACGAGGACCCGCCGTCGGCCGCAACGGGGTCGTTCGACTGAGCGCCCTCGGCATCGTCACTGCCCGAACCACCACACGCCGCTGCGAGCAGGGCGACGACCGCGATCATCTGGATCATCCGACACTTCATCGCAAACCCCTTCCTCCGTCTGCCGCTCATCGCGACATCGGTCGAACCCTCGTCGGCGGCTGTGACGGGCGAATTGGTGTTGTTCGCGCCTGCGTTGCTCACGTCGTTAGCACCCGACGATCGACATGCTGCGGCAATGGTGAGCACCACCGTCGCTCATGAGACGGTCACCACCGGACTATTCGAGAGTGCTGCCATGGCACGACCATCCCGTGCCTGGCCTACTGGGTGCAATACGTCGTACGGCGTAGGGGTATTCTCCTCGGGTGCGACTCGATGACACCGACCTGCGTTCTCTGCTCGAGTTTCCTGCCGCACTCGCAACCGATCCCGCGCCTGACTTCGAGATCGTGCTCGCGCTCATCCGCACACTGATTCCATGTGACAGCGTCTCCTTCAACGACATGACGCTGGCCACGGGCGACTTTCGCTACGCGATCGCGCCTCCGGATGAGCAGCGGCTGGCCCGACGGCTCAAGTCCGAGTACGACCGGTATGCACATCAACATCCGCTGATCGATAGAGCGCTTTCGGTTGGGACAACCGGTGCGATCCGTTTCTGTGACGTGCCCGACCCGCCGATCACCGACACCGACCTCTACCGCTGCTTCTATGAACCGTTCGGGATCCGGTACCAGCTCGTGATCCGGCTGCCTTCGCCGGCCGACGTTGTGGTGGGCTACGCACTGAACCGGAGTGCTGAGAACGGTGAGTTCAGCGACCGCGACGTCGACATGCTCAACGCTCTGGCGGGATATCTCGCTATGCATCACCGTTTGGTGATGCATAGCGGACGGTCTCGGGCGATGGCCGGCGAGGCCGACCGCGGTGGTTGGGCAGTGCTCACGGTTCGTTCCGACGGTGTGATCGAGGTGTCCTCAGCGAGGTTATTGTCTCCGGCGCTCAGCAGCGGCCAGCGCGTGCCGGCCGCGGTTGCTGATCTGATTCCGGCCCGAGTCGGCAGCGGGTCCGAGACGACGAGCCAGGACGTCACAATTGGTGGTGAACGCTGGCGCTGTGTGGTTCACCCCAGCCGAGTGGGCCCAACGGTGCTGCTGATGAGGAGACTTGGCGATGAATCGGCCGAGGCCGCGCAACTTCGAGATGTCGGTCTCACCCCGCGCCAGACCGACGTGGCGCTGGAGCTGGCCCGAACCGGCGGTACGAACGCCCAGCTCGCCGGCTCGCTCGGGATGTCGGCGGGCACGGTCAAGAAGCACCTCGAAGCCGTCTTCCGCGTGCTCGGTGTCGACAGCCGTACCGCAGCCGTCGTCGCTCTGCGGTCTCTGTGAGTTCACGACACTCCGTCCTGAGGCTGCGAGTGAGCACCCCGGGTCTGTAGAGCCGCTCAGAACACTGGCCGGAAACCACGCTCCCGATACTCCCGATGCCGGATCGCTCGTACCGGCTGAAGGTCGACAGCAAGTGGTGGTAGGCGTTTCTCCTGGTCAGGCCGCCATGAGGTCCATCCAGTCTGACCGGGTCCGCCGAGGGTTAAGGGTTGCACTCGCCCCACCGAGTTGAACCCCCACGACTGAGCTGCTTGCCGTGGTTGTGGCCGCTGCTTCGTTGCCGTCTCTCCTGCGCTCGTTCGACTGCATTCCGACCGTGCTCCCCGCGATCACTATTGCCGCGCACGGGCCTCGGCGGCTGAACCCTTGCGGCTACGAAGCCTGCCGAGCTGCCAAAGTACGCTGAACTCGTGACAAAAGCCGTAGATTCGGTGGGCAGGACGATGACGCACAGATGACGCGGGACAGCCGTAAGCAGGTGGGAACAACCGGGACCAGAAGTGACGGTCAGACTCACGTTTCCCCTGGTAGATCAACAGAACCCGCATGATGTCGGGCCTGCCGAGCGCTTGCTCGTCGGGCTCATAACCCGAAGGTGCAGGTTCAAATCCTGCCCCCGCCACCACAAAGGCCCTGGTCGCAGCACTGCTGAGGCCAGGGCTTCGTCGTTCTGGGCGATCGAGGTGAGGGACAGGTAACACGGCGCCGAGCCGACGTTCGTAGCACCGTTGGGGTCAGGTTGGTGATGGTCACGCTCCGCGCGCAGTGCCGGGTGGTCGACCGGCGTGAGATCTCAGCGATCGAGGATCTCTTCGACGGTCCGGAGGAGCTGATCGATCGGGGTGTCGGCTGCGGGTTCTGCGGCGAGGTGCTCGAAGGGCCGGAAGGCGTGGGAGAGGTACCGGTGTAGTCGCTGGGCTCGTTGGGCGAGAGCGGTGTCGGTGAGGGTTGCCGGATCGGGGAAGTCGAGGCCGGGGTCGATGGCGGCGTAGGCGGCGAGTGTCTCGCGGGCTCCAGCTGCTATCTGTTCGTGGCGGGGGTCTGGGTAGTCGTGGGTGTTGGTGTGGGCTGGGTCGATCGCGGGCCAGATGCGGAGACGGGCTCGGGTGGGGTCGAAGGTGATGCGCGCATCGAACCCTTCGGGGGTGCCGCCTGGGACGTCGGTCCGTTCAGGGGTGAACGGGGCGACGACGATGGTCGCGAGCACTGTTGGGTCGGCGGCGAGGCCGGGGAGGGCGATGGTGGTGTCGTGTTCGTGGCTGGGGGCTGGCACGACCATGGCGACCTTCGGGCGAGGGTCGTTGGCGAGGTGCTCGAGGGTGCCCGCGAACTCGCGGCGGCGTTCGGTGGGGTGTCGTGGCGATACGAGCTCGATGGTGGATGGGGTTCGGCTCTCTCGGACCTCCTGTTCGAACTCGCGCTGCTTGTAGGGGCCGTGCGCGAATCCGAGCATCCAGAAGTGGGCGTCGAGAGCGTCGACGATGCCGTAGATGGTGCGCATGGCCCCCAGACCGTAGGCGGGCGGGACGTGCACCAGGGCACCGCGGCGGAGCGGGGCGAACAGGTCGATGGGGCGGATCCGGGTCCAGAGGAAGTCGGTGCGTTCGACTTGAGGGCGAGTCGTCCGCTTGAGGACGCTCCACTCGGTGGCGGTGCGGCCGTTGCGGTCTCGAAGTGTCGGGTCCGCTCCCGCTGCGAGCAGTCTTCGGACCATGTCGTGGTCGTCTCGATGGAGGGCAACGTGGAGAGCGGTGGAGCCGCCATCGAATGCTGGGTCGTCGAGCGAAGCGCCGTGGTCGATGAGAAAGTCGACGACATCGGTTGCTCCGATGTTGACCGCTGCCACGAGTGGGGTCTCTCGATCGATGCATCCGCAGGCCCCGGACACCTGCGCTCCCGCGTCGACGAGCACTCGAACAAGCCCTAGGTCGCCGGTCCCAGCGGCGCGGACGAGGGCCGTTGCTCGCTCCGAGAACGAGAGGTCCGACTCGAAGCCCTCAGCGGCAGACCAGTCCTCGGAGGCGTCGGCGAGTGCTGGGTCGTTGGCGACCAGACGAGCGAGCAGGTCGACGTCGCCGGTCCGGATTGCCTGGAAGACCAGGATCGTGTCGCGAAACGACTTGGTCCCGGAGGGACGTGCGGCGGCGAGTGCGTCGGTTGTCATGGGCAGCAACTCCTTCAAGCGTGAGCGAGCGGACCACGCCCGCTTCTTGGCGGCGGAGACAGAGATGCCGAGGAAGTCGGCGACGTCGGCGTAGGGCATCTCTGCGAGGTAGTGCAGGGCGACGACGCATCGTTCGCTCTCGGGAAGGCGCTCGATGGCGTTGCGCACCTGGGTCGTCTCCGCCCTGTCGAGCGCCGACTTCTCGGGGCCGCTGTCTTCGGCGGCGATGAGGGTGGCGCTCTCGGCGTGCGGGCCGAGGGCGTCGAGCGATTCGGTGTGGAGGCGTCGACGCCGCGTGTGTCGGTTGTTCGCGGTGCGGACGAGCGTGAGGAGCCAGGCCGGGAAGGCATGTGGGTCCTCCAGGCTGCCGATTCGGCGGACTGCCTGGGCGAACGCTTCCTGGGCGATCTCGGCAGCAGTATCGAGGTCCCCGCTCAGACCGACGGCAGAGGCGACGGCAAGGTCCTCGAACCGGTCGATCAGTGACGACCAGGCCGCCAGATCCCCGGATTGGGCCGCCACCACGTGGCCGGACCATGTCTCGCGATCGTCGTCGAGTCTCATACCAGAGAGGAGCCTCTCACCGACGCCATGGTTACTCGGTCACACCTCGATGTGCGTTCGAGCGCTGACGCCAGCGAGCAGCTGAAGTTGGTCACGGCCGCACGAGGCGGACCGTGGCGAAACCCGGGAACGCGCATTCCGCCTCGCGACGGGAGCGAGCGACCCTGAGGGTCGGG
>Ga0316192_10000627_pt1 | contig 25978 bp, 26 predicted proteins | sample MerIslwburrow_MG_FD_204931 | JGI IMG/M metagenome (GOLD analysis project Ga0316192, IMG submission 204931) | Coastal sediment microbial communities from Maine, United States - Merrow Island worm burrow | ecosystem: Environmental > Aquatic > Marine > Coastal > Sediment | place: USA: Maine...
TTTTATCGCGGCAGCGCGTCTTGATAACCTGTTGAGCTGTTACACCGGGCTGATAAGCCTGTTGAGTGCGGGTGAGAATATGAACTGCCTTCTGGTATGCAACGATCATGAGGAAGTAGGCAGCGTGTCAACATCGGGTGCAATGGGCTCATTCCTGAAAAGTGTTTTGCAAAGACTGTGCACAACGCCTGAAGAGCTGGCCCGTGCAATTGATCACTCGATGCTGATATCTGCGGATAATGCCCATGGCGTTCACCCGAATTTTGCGGATAGGCATGATGATAATCATGGGCCGATCCTCAACCAGGGACCGGTTATCAAGATCAATGCAAATCAGCGCTACGCTTCCAACAGTGAGACCAGTGCCGTTTTCCGCAACATATGCGACCAGGCAGATGTGCCGGTACAGTCATTCGTAGTGCGTTCAGACATGGGGTGCGGCAGCACGATCGGTCCGCTTACCGCAGCTGGAACAGGCATCAAAACCATCGATGTGGGTGTGCCCACATTTGCCATGCACTCGATTCGTGAGCTGGCGGGCCGCTGGGACGGGTATTATCTGTACCGTGCGTTGCGTGAATATTTCAAGTAATGACAACAAAATAGCTGATGTCTGTTCCATGCGGGTTGCCGCACGGCATAATCAGCTGACACACATAAACAGAACATAGGGGGACACGATATGGCTGTCGCAATCACATTACAACACTACCTGGATCGTCTGGGTGTCGATTATGAAGTCGTTGCGCATCCATATGCGGATACCGGGCTTGATACTGCAGAAATGGCCCACATACCCCCTGAAAAACTTGCAAAGTCGATCATGCTTGAAGATGAAGGCGGTTACCTGATGGCGGTGTGTTCTGCATCCAGACGTATAAAGCTGGGTGATTTATACCGAGAGATTAATCGACGGCTGGAATTCGCCAATGAATCTGAACTTGCTGATATGTTGGGCGACTGTGTTCTCGGTGCAGTACCGCCGGTAGGCGAGCTGTACGGTGTTGATGTTGTCGTCGATATGGAGTTATTCATGCAGCCTGATGTCTATTTTGAAGCGGGCGACCACGAGGACCTGATCCATGTTTCTGCCGAAAATTTCCAGAAATTGATGTCCGGTGCCGAGCACGCATCATTCAGCAAACCTGCCTGATTTCTTATGCAAGATACAAGGCCGGCTACTCGCCGGCTTTTTTTGCGCGCATGGTTTATGAATACAGGCGTTCGCGTAAAGAAACATATATACTCTAAAGTAATTGACAATACTGCCCTAAGGCGCTGAATTTCAAGCATGATTACAGTTAAGAAATCACATAAACTCGATGATGTCTGTTATGACATCCGTGGTCCGGTGTTGCGTGAAGCGCGCCGACTTGAAGAAGATGGCCACAAGATACTGAAACTGAATATCGGCAATCCTTCACCATTTGGTTTCGATGCGCCGGATGAAATCGTGCAGGACCTGATTCATAACGTGCCGGAGTCTCAAGGCTACAGCGATTCGAGGGGGTTGTACTCGGGCCGTAAAGCCGTCATGCAGTATTGCCAGGAAAAAAATATCGCCAATGTTGAAATTGATGATATTTATCTGGGTAATGGTGTCAGCGAAATGATCGTGATGGCGATGCAGGCCCTGCTCAATAACGGTGATCAGGTGCTCATACCCGCGCCCGATTATCCGCTCTGGACGGCCTCGGTTTCACTGTCTGGAGGCAAACCCGTCCATTATTTATGTGATGAGCAATCTGACTGGTACCCTGATATCGCGGATCTTGAGAAAAAAATAACTGACCGAACACGCGGCATCGTTATTATCAATCCGAATAATCCGACAGGCTCGCTTTATCCGCAGGACATTCTTGAATCGATCATTGAGCTGGCGCGTAAACACGAGCTGATTATTTTCTCCGATGAGATCTACGACAAGATCATTTACGATGATGCAGAGCATATCTCAACGGCATCATTGGCCGATGATGTACTGTTCATCACTTTTAACGGGCTCTCGAAAGCCTATCGGGTTGCCGGTTTTCGATCCGGCTGGATGGTCATTAGCGGCGCCAAGCTCAGGGCAAATGACTATATCGAAGGTATCGAGCTGCTGGCCTCGATGCGGTTGTGCTCCAATGTTCCCGGGCAGCATGCGATCCAGACCGCACTCGGCGGTTATCAAAGCATCAACGACCTGGTGGCGCCCGGCGGACGCCTGTGTCGGCAGCGGGATCTTGCATATGAACTGTTGACCGATATCCCGGGTATCAGTTGTGTCAAGCCCAAAGGTGCTATGTATTTGTTCGCGCGTATGGACCCCAAGGTATACAAGATAAGCGATGACGAAAGAATGGTGCTGGACCTGCTGCTGCAGGAGAAGATACTGATTGTTCAGGGTTCGGCTTTCAACTGGCCGAATACGGACCATTTTCGCATCGTATTCCTGCCGCGCGAAGATGAGCTTGAATATGCCATTTCACGTATCAGGCACTTCTTCGCCGAATATGATCAGTAAGCCGGGTTATTACTGGCATGTCGAATATCGATATCAGGAATAATCTTGCTGCTGTTAAGCGCCATATTCATGATTGTGCCGTTCGATCAGGGCGTGTGCCTGATGAAATTACCCTGGTCGCTGTATCGAAGACGCGTTCACTCGATGAAGTAAAGCTGGCGATCGATGCCGGTCAAATAGACTTTGGCGAGAACACTGTCCAGGATGCGCTAAGCAAAATACCTGAACTTCAAGGAACCGGCTCAAAATGGCACTTCATAGGTCATCTGCAATCAAAAAAAGCCAAACAAATTCCAGGTAATTTCCACTGGGTTCATTCGGTCGACAGCCTGAAGCTGGCGCAAAAGCTTTCAAGCGCAATGCTTAACTCTGAAGTAGACACCAATATCAATTGCCTGCTACAGGTCAACGTGTCTGGTGAAACTTCAAAGTCGGGTTTGAACAGAACCGAAGTTGTACCGTTCATTGATGAGCTGCTGCAGCTGCAGCTGCCGTGCATTAACTGGCGTGGTCTGATGACCATAGGCGTGCAGGGCGATGACGCCAGCAGCCGTGCTGCATTCTCCGGGTTAAGGTCATTGCTTGATCAATGTCAGCGCGAATTCGGCCTGGTGAATTTCGATCAGCTATCAATGGGTATGAGTAATGATTACCCCACTGCTATCGAAGAGGGATCAACCATGGTGAGGGTTGGTACAGCGATTTTTGGCGAAAGAAATATAATATAGAGTTTACTGGTTGAGCCGGTGTCTGAATTTGACTCGTCGATATGACCCAAAATGGACGTTAAAATCAGTCCACAGATGAACGCAGATAAACACAGATATCAAACATGTTGTTTGTCCGCGAAAAACGCAAAGAACGCGAATAAAACAAAAACATAAATAAAGGCTCTAGCGCTTTTTGCGTCCTTTGCGTTTTTCGCGGACCATTATTCTTAATGCGTATATCAAAGTCACGGGGTACTTGTGTGTGCAGGAGCGACAGAAAAAACACATCCATGTTTATCTGCGTTCATCTGTGGACTAAAAAATTCCTTCGCGGCCTTTGCGTCTCAGCGCCTTGCGCCTCTGCGAGAAAACGGGATGTTAAACCTACAACACAGGCGGTTTTCAGGTGATACGAAAATCGGCAATAACTGTATGAACTGCTACATATAAATCGGGCGCGGCAACCTGGGCTGCCGCACCCTAGCAGCGCATGATTGCCGCTTAATCTGTCCTCAACCTTTAGTCAGATAATCCAGAAAACAAGCATGCGTGATTCATGAAAAAAGGCCCCTGAACAGGGTATGTACAGGAGCCTTTCAGAGAAGTTGTGTAAAACTTAGCTTTGCTGTTCTGCAGCAGGTGCTTCTTCTACAGCTTCTTCAGTGCTTACCTTGTTGAACTTCTTCATGAACTCTTCATGACGCTTCTTGGAAGCAGCACGACGTTCTTCGAAAGCCTGGTCTCTGGCAGCGCGACGCTCATCTGATTCCTTGATGAACTGAGCACGGCGTTCGTCCATTTCCTTCATGTCAGGTGCTTCAAGCTCAGCAGCATCGAACTCAGGCATTTCGCCGAAAGCAGGCATTTCATTCATGCGAGCTTCATGCTCCGCATCCAGTTGCTTAACCCATGCAGGTGTTTCAAAAGCCGGAGCTTCTGTGAATTCAGGCATTTCGCCGAAAGCAGGCCTTTCATTCATGCGAGCTTCATGCTCCGCATCCAGTTGCTTAACCCATGCAGGTGTTTCAAAAGCCGGAGCTTCTGTGAATTCAGGCATTTCACCGAAAGCAGGCCTTTCATTCATGCGAGCTTCATGCTCCGCATCCAGTTGCTTAACCCATGCAGGTGTTTCAAAAGCCGGAGCTTCTGTGAATTCAGGCATTTCACCGAAAGCAGGCCTTTCATTCATGCGAGCTTCATGCTCCGCATCCAGTTGCTTAACCCATGCCGGATCTTCAATATCAGCACGTGGAGCGTAACCATCATTGCCAGATGTGTCGGCAGAAGCAGCTGATGATGCAGCAAGTACCACAGATGCAGCAATTACATATAAAGTTTTCATTTCAAGACCTCAATAAATTTATTAGCAGTTAAAATTCATGCGCTTTTGATCCGCAGTGGACCAACGTGAACCATAATATAAGAATATACTAATATAGTCAATAATGAAAATGACTCTCTTTTTGATTTGCGGCAATAAAAGGCGCTCTTTAGCGTCTTTTTATTGATATAAATTGTAATTGTCAGGATTCAATCTGACAGCCAGTGTCGTATGAATTAAAACTCCGACTATGATTTTTTGTCACTACAGCCGAGATTGGCTATATAGAAAAGGTTATAGATATTTACTCTCGCAGAGGCGCAGAGAACGCAAAGAAAGATGAAGTGAAGATACTTTATTCGCAAAAAATACATGACACCTCTGCGTTCTCTGCGCCTCTGCGAGAGAACAGGATGTTCAACCTCCAATCTGCTGTTTCTCGGTTAAGCGAAAACTTGCAGCAACTGTCAGATTAAGTCGGAGCCAGTACATGTAAATAGTTGTACTAAATCGGCCGATTCATTAAACGCTTCTCTTCGAGTTCCATCCAGTTTATCTGCTGATCGAGTCTTCTCTGGTGTTCCTGCTCGATTTCCTGCATCCGTTTATACATATCCAGGCGGTCCTGTTCGATACGCTTGAGTACCTCGGCCCTGTATTCACGCATTTTCATCCTGTGATCTCTACGTTCCTGCATGGCTTCTTCATATAACCTGCGCCTTTGTTCCATCAATTCGTTATTGGTTTTCTGCTGCTGTTGTGGCATGCCGTAACTCATTGATGGCGCATAAGGGTAGGGGTCACGATTTTTTCTATCAGAATATGACGCTTCATCTTCCATTGAAGCGAGGCTGTTTAATTCGGGCGTCAAGGCTTGTTCGGCAGCTGTTTCAGATGAGGCGATAACTGCGATTGTTAAAGTTGAATCAGGTACAGCGGTTTCAACAACGGTTGTTGCCGCCTCGTGTGATACTTCAGTTACTGGGGCGGTTTCAGTGTTTGTATTCGATTTTGCCATATCTTCAGGTTTATCTATTGCCTGCGTTCCTGCCAGGGAATGTTGTGTTACTTCTGAAGCAAGCTCATCAGCTTGATCAGGGGGCGTTGCGCCCGCGATCAGATAATTAAATTCTTTACTGTAGAAAGTTGAAACAATGATGACGCAAAGCACAATCAACATAACAGCCGGGATAAAGTAACTGTGTGTCGTTTCATTCGAATTATTGGTTTTCTTATGTGTCTTTGGTGCTGTATTACCAGTGTCACCGAATGACGGGTTTGAATCACGCTCACTCATGTTCTCACCTTAAGGTTTAAAGAATTTAACATTAAAAAAGGCTGATCACCGCAGGGTGACCAGCCTGATGAATCATGACTCTTTTCAGAGCTGATTACTTGGCAGCAGGAGCTTCGGCAGCAGGAGCTGCTGGTGCGGCGGCTGGTGGTGGCGGAGGAGGAGCATAACCCCTGTAGCCGTATGGACCACGACCATAGTAACCACGGCCATCACGATAGTCACCATAGTAATCACCATAGTAATCACCGCGGTAGTCACCACGACCACTACCACGGTAACGGTTATAGCCGCGACCACGGCCTGAACCACGGCCACTGCCGCTCATGCCGAATGAGAAATCACCGTCGAAATCGCCATCAGCATCGCCATAACCGTCGCCATAACCATCGCCATAACCATAGCCGTCGCCATAACCACGACCATAGCCACGACCATCGCCACGACTATAACCGTCATCGTCCCACCATGCGTTGGCAGATGAGGACACTGCCAGAATTGCAGCAGCTGCAATCAGTGTTAAACCTTTCATAAATACTACCTCGTTGGTTGTAAGATCAATATTCTTGCAGAACTCGAAGAGCGAAGACATTGTTTAAGCGACTGAATGAAGTCAGTCACCTGGATTTCCAGCTCATTTGTGTTCAGCAAATTTGCGCTAGTAATACATGCGAATCATCTATTACGGATGATTGAGTATACGGATTTCATTATAATTTCAAACTGTTTGATTCTGCAACCTGCTAAGTTATTGATCGAGATCAATATTTTCTGCACGGCTTGAAAGTTGCTGATTCAGATGGCGAATAAAGCCGACAGTTGCCAGCCTTGTCTTGTAAGCCATTGATAATTAAGGTTCTATGGTCTCATTTGAGCGGGTGCTCTAGTCGCCCAGGGTGGCTGTTGCAGAGGTTGCTCTGCTGCCGAGGGTGCTTTCTGTGCGGAAACATTGGGAGCTGTGGATGGCCTGGAACGTGGATCCCTGGAGACCGGGGCCCTGGATGGCACTGCCCTGTAAGACGGCGTCCTGTTAGCCGGTGACGGGGCCGGTGGCCGCGGTCGGGTTGCTACGCCGTATGGAGATGGAGCAACGGGTGGCGGTGCGCCATAAAAGCCTGGCTGCCTGTATGGGCCATAATAGGGTCGATACGGACCATGACGCCCACCATAATAGCGGTTGCCACCATAGTAGCGATTATCACCATAGTAGCGATGGTCACCACGCCAGTAATTATCACCACGACCCCGGCCTCTGCCACGACCCCAGCCTTCGGCATTGGCGCGAATGGTGATTTCAAAATCAAAATCACCGGCCATATCACCGAACATGTCGCCCCAGATATCATCCATGAAGTCAAATTTGTTGTCTCCGCGATTGTATCCGTGCCAACGATCCCTATGGTCATTGTCGTCCCAGGGCATGTCCCACGCGATAGCGGTTGATGACAGCAGCACCAGGGAAGCAGCGAATGTTGCCTCGATGAATTTCATAGCAGTGACCTCGAATTTATTGACCGTTCGGCGTGTATTTTTGTGCTAACAGCCGCTAACAGGACCACGTTATGTGAGATATATATACGTGTCAAGTGAGACGATATTAGGGCAAAAAAAAGCCGGAATTGCTGAAAAGCAAAACCGGCTTTGTACTACTCTTAGTAGCGGCTGTATCAGATGCGATCAGGCAGAGTATTTTCACGCATCTGCTGCCTTTCTTTAACGTCGGCTGCACGATAATCGTAGATTTCCTGATTGCGTTGTTCCATTTCCTGAATTCTCTGTTCCTGACGAGCGAGGCGCTCACGCATAAATTGCAGTTGCCGCTCCTGACTGGCCTTGAATTCTTCAAGGTATACACGGTCCCTTTCTTCCAGATAGTGATTGCGTTCTGCAATTAACTCATCAAATGATTCGTCAAAGATATCTGAATGTCTGTTGGCCTTAGCGGCAACAGCAGCTTCAATTACTGTGTCTTCAGCAACAGCTTCTTCAACAACCGTTGATTCAGTCGCGTTTACTTCCGTTTTAACCGCTTGAGCAGCAAGCTGCGTGACTGCAGGCGTTGCATCGATGCTATTTTCAACCACTGGTGTAGCGGCAGGCTTTTCGGCTTCAGTAGCTTCAGCGACTGCAGAAATTGCAGGTTCTTGCTGCACGGCCTTAGCTTCAACAGTTGAGGTGGTTTTCGCCTGTGATCCAGCTGCGTTGTCAGCATTGGCTTCAACTGCGGTATCCATGTTTGCCTGTGCAAGCTGCGCTTGCAGTTCAGCCACTTGATGGTCGATATCATTGAACTGGCGGTCCAGCATCACAGCCGTTGTGATGATAATGCCGACGAGGACAAGCCCCATTGCTGCATATTTGACCAGCGGGCCCAGAATAATACGGGCATCAGACTGTTTGTTTTGTTCTTCGTTGTTATCTATTTCAGTACCAGGTGTTTTAGTTTCGGTCATTATGTTTCCCCAAAAATTATTAACAGCAAGTTTGTTTTTCATGCGCAAGGATAAAAAAATCCATCAGAACAATATATAAGAAAACTCTAATATAAGCAATATTAGAGCTGCTTCAATCAGGTCCTTTTCGTGCTTAGTTTTCGATAAATTGACCGCGGTCAACTATCCATTTATGTGCCTGCTTAACGATACACCGGGCTGTTAAATTCTCCGCAGCCATCATCAATACCGTGCAATAAAAAAGCCGGGTATCCAGAGATACCCGGCTTTGTTGACTTGCTGGTATTGCTTACTTGGTTTCAGTAGCAGGGGCTTCAGCAGTAGTTGCGGCAACCGGTGCTACAGGTGCATAACCATAAGGAGCGTATGCATAAGGTGCATTGCCATTGTAATGGTTGCCATAGTGATCACCACGGTAGTCACCGCGGTACTCGTTATATCCACGTCCGTCACCATGACCACGACCATGTCCACGACCACGACCAGAACCACTCATGTTGAATGAGAAGCTTGAGTCGAAATCACCGTCCACTTCGCCATCGCCATCACCGTATCCGTCGCCATAACCTTCGCCATTTCCATATCCGCGGCCATAACCATCATGGCGGCTATCATTGGAGTAGTCGTTATCGTCAAAGTCGAAAGGACCCCACCAGGCATTGGCAGAAGTTGAAGCAGCAAGAACTGCAGCAGCAGCAAGTATTTTTAAAGTTTTCATGTTTTTCCTCAATTAAATCGTTTAATAAAATTCATGCGCAATTGGTATATCCAATATGAGCATTAGTATATTAGAAAATACTTATATAATCAATAATTATTTGTTTTTATTTAAAATATTGCTGCATATTTGGGTTGGATTGGTGATTTTCAGGGCCAGGATGGTATGTGTGAAAGCGCTGGCCAGATAAATACGGGCAATAAAAAAGCCGGGTACCCAAGGGTACCCGGCTTTTGATTTACTTGAAGTTGTAAATCTTACTTGGCAGGTGCTGCTGGAGCTGCAGGTGCTGCAGGTGCAACAGGTGCAGGACCATAGCCATAAGGTGCATAACCGTATGGACGACCATAGTAACCACGGCCATCGCGATAGTCACCAGAGTAATCACCGTAGTAATCACCACGGTAATCACCACGGCCACGATAACGGTTTTCACCGCGACCACGACCACGACCAGAACCACGACCAGAACCGCTCATACCGAATGAGAAATCACCGTCGAAATCGCCATCGGCGTCGCCATAGCCATCACCATAGCCGTCGCCATAACCATAGCCGTCGCCATAACCACGACCAGAACCACGACTATCACCACGACTATAACCGTCGTCACCCCACCATGCATTGGCAGATGAAGCAGCTGTAAGCATTACTACAGCAACAATTACACTTAATTTTTTCATGACATTTACCTCAAATATTGTTAACAGCAAATTAATGTTTCATGCGCTTGGCCATTCATGACCAACGGATATAGTATATTAATAAACACTAATATAAGTCAAACATTTTTTAAGGTTAATTTAAGGTAATTTTAAAAAATCATATTTAACAACGACTTATCATGTTGATAGATCTGGCTGTGAAAGGTAGTTTTCAAGCTCATCGAGCACTGACAGCTGTAATCCAGTGGTGTCCGGCGCAATTCTGAGCTCTTCAATGCTGGCTTTTACCTGATTTACAGTGCGAATTCCATATGCAGGATCACTGAATTTCTGCCTGCGGTATTCGTCCCATTGCTGCCGCTCATCGCTACTGAGTGTTTCCGGGAAATTCCTCGCGCGATAACGAAACAGCATTTCCGGTATTCGGTCATCATCGAAATTCAGCTCGAGTTTGGCGAGATCGCCAGGTGTGCTCTGCTGGATACGCTGCATGCGGCTGTAGTCGCTGTTGCTGAAAAAACCACCGCTGTATAACTGTGCATCGGGGTCGGTAACGGCAGGGAAGTCCTGTTGATTGAATACCTGGCGTGTTTTCTGTTCCAGTGAGTCAATATGTTTCAGTAATGCATCCCGGTGCTGCTGGTTCTGGCTTACGTTGATATTGAGTCTTTCAGCCGTGTCTTCATCCATGGTTTTTAAAGGCACGATAACGGGGCATTTATTCACATGTACTGTTTTCAGCGGGATGCGTGATACATTTTCCGGGAGCTCGCTCGCGGGAGTAAATATACTGCCGGCAATTTCATCCACATCCGACATGATGAATTGATCAGGTTCGATCGAAAGGTCATAGACAATCACGCCGTTCTTGTTGACGGGGTGCTGGCAGACAGGCACGACCATGGCTATAGAGTTTCTCTCCATTGAATACCTGGAAGACACATGCAGCACTGCCTCATGTGTTCGCAGGTTGAGCAATTTAGCGACAGCGTCCTTTCTTCTGTGCGTGTAAACATAGTCATACAGCCGCGGTTGTTTCTCACGAATCAACCTGGCAACAGCGATCGTTGCATACACATCGGACATGGCATCATGTGCTGCTTCGTGGCTGATGTTGTTCATTCTTGTCAGCAACTCCAGGCGGTTGCTGGGCTTGCCATTGGCATCGAATGGCCATTCGATGCCGTCCGGTCTGAGCGCACGCGTGAGCCGCACCATGTCGATAATGTCCCATCGCGAATTACCGTGCTGCCATTCGTGGCTGTAGGCATTGTAAAAATTGCGGTACAGGGTATTGCGGGTGAACTCGTCATCGAAGCGAATGTTGTTGTAACCGGCAACGCAGGTGTTCGGCCTGGAAAACTCCTGGTGAATGGCTGCGATAAATTCGGCTTCAATCAATCCTTCAGCAAGTGCTTTTTGTGGTGTGATTCCCGTGATCATGCAGGCCACCGGATCGGGCAGCATGTCGTCAGCCGGTTTGCAGTACATCACAAGCGGATCGCCGATGACGTTCAGATCTTCATCGGTACGCAATCCTGCAAACTGGGCCAGACGGTCGTAGCGCGGGTCAATGCCGAAAGTTTCGTAGTCGTACCAGTATATCGAATTTGCCATTATCAGGTCGTTAGCCTTCGGTAGATCTCTGAAACTTTTATCGGCAATGAAGCAACATTATCGATAACGGTATAGTTGGCCGCACCGTACATGTGTGGCAAATAGTCCCTTGCTTCCTCGTCAATAGTAATGCAAAAAGAATGTATACCATCACGGCGTGCTTCAAACAATGCCTGGCGTGTATCCTCAACACCATATTCACCGCGGTAGGTATCGTAGTCGTCGGGTTTACCGTCTGACAGGGTGATAAGCAGCTTGGTGCTTGCCTCGACTTCACTGAAATGGCGTATCACATGACGGATGAACACGCCCATTCGGGTGTAATCCTGTGGTTCTATATTACTGATGCGTGCTTTTACTTCTGCATCATATTCATCATCAAAGGCTTTTATCTTGAACAGTTCGCAACGTTTTCTGGTCATGCCTGAAAAGCCATAAATTGCATATCGGTCCTGCAGGACTTCCAGTACTTCGGCTAATAGTATCAAGGATTCGCGTTCGGCCCTGTTTATCCAGCCTTTGGTAGAGCCGCTCATGTCGACCATGAAGATGACGGCGACATTGCGTTCTTCCTTGTGCATTTTTGTAAACAGCTGATTGGTCATTTCCATACCGCTCTTGACATCGGCGTAGGCTTCAACCAGTGCATCGATGTCAATGTCATCACCGTGCGGTTGTTTCTTCAGCAACTTGTCTTCGCCGCGCATATATTCAAATGTATTACGCAGACTCTTCAAAAGTTTGCTGTATTTTTCCAGTGTGTCTTCTACAAACGAATCGTATACGGGCTGTACCTCGATCTCTCTCAGGACACACCAGTCCTTGTGGTAATGCTGGCGTTTGTAATTCCATTCGTTGTATATCTGAGCGCCTTCTTCATGGTAGGTGCCTTTCCATACGTCATTCGGGTTCAGGCTGCTATCGAATACGGTCAGGTCATATTCACCGGGCCCGGCTGCTACCAGGTATTCAGGTGGTATATCACCGAAATCGACAATGATCGAGCTCATCAGCTCTTTTATGTGTTGAGGCGGTGCAACCAGGCCGCCATCAATCTCCAGTTGTACCATGCCGTTGCTGAGAGTGTGTTCCGCATCATCTTTTTTTCGAATACCGAACCTGGGTGGTGATTTTTCGGGCGATTCATCGTTTTCCTCGGCCCTGGTTAAATCCTTTGCCAGATCACTGAGTGCAACCCTGAAAAAGGCCTTCTCTCGCTCGATGCGTTTTGACATGGTTGCGGCAACCGCAACAGGGTCTATCGTTCCCTGGTATATATAAGAACCCGGACACTTTTCATATGTCACTTTATCGAGCAGGTCCAAAGTTGTTTTCACACTGGCATTGCTGGAAGACAGCGTGTTTATGATTTCTTCATATTGGCCTGATGTTTCTTGCTGTTCAAACTTGTTCTGCAGCGACTGCATCTGCCGGTGCAAGCCGGGCAGTTCATTGCGTATACAGGCATCAAGCCGAACCGTTTCAAGCGAGCAGAACTTTATCAGCTGATCTTCGGGGAGTTGCGACAGGTCGGTTCTGAAAGTACCGAACTGGATTTGTGCCCAATGATGAGCAACGGTGGCCTTGTATAACCGAAAGTTTTCCTTGCTGTCAGAGAATACCGCTATGACCGGCGGCACAAAAATGGTTTCGGTGTCGGTGAATGTCGTATCCGAAGCTTCCAGCTTGAGCTTTCTGCCTGACAGGCCATGCAGGAACGGAAGCAATACGCCGATTTCATCCTCAAGCAGTGAACCATGTGCGCGTTCGTGCGCGGTGTGAATAAAGTTGTCGAGGTCGCGTATGATTGACATTGCCGGGAACAGACCCTTGCGGTCGTAATGGTCGGCGGCGGTCATTGCCCATTCTTCGACCATGTGCTTACCCATCTCATTCAGTGCATGCGCCGAACCGCAGGCGAGCTGGTATGCAAGCTCGATATTGGTATCGGCTACACGTTTTATCAGGTTGAGAATGAAGTCCTGCTGCTGGCGCGGCAGCTTTGTTATTTGCTCGGCAGGTATTTCATTTTTAACAAATGAGAACTCGACCTCGAGGCATTCGTCCATGAACTCGATAATTTCATCTTTGCCCAGCGGCTCACGCATCATGTCAGAACAACGAGGATGAGAGCTCGTTCATCGCGACCAGCATGTCGTGGTCGTCCGTTATTGCCTGCGCTATGGCTGTCTGGCAGGCAACAACCGGGTCGATATCTTCATGCATCAGCTTGGCGGCATGGACCAGTAATCGGGTCGAAGCGCCTTCATCGAGACCACTGCCTTTAAGGTCTCGCGTCATGTGAGCGAACTTGACCAGCTGCCTGGCGGTGTCAGCATCGATGCCTGTTTCTTTTATGATGATTTCAGTTTCAAGTTCGGCGCCCGGGTAATCAAATTCGAGTGCAACAAAGCGCTGACGCGTGCTTTGCTTGAGGTCTTTCATCACGCTCTGATAGCCGGGGTTGTAGGATATGGCCAGGCAGAACTCGGGGGTGGCCTCGAGCAGCTCGCCGACCTTTTCCATCGGCAGGATGCGGCGGTCATCGGCCAGGGGGTGTATCACCACTGTCGTGTCCTTGCGGGCTTCCACGATTTCATCGAGGTAACAGATAGCGCCGTGGCGCACGGCACTGGCAAGCGGGCCATCGACCCATATGGTTTCACCGCTGGTTATCAGGAAGCGGCCAACAAGGTCAGACGCGGTAAGATCATCGTGACACGATACAGTAATAAGCGGGCGCTTCAGTCTCCATGCCATATGCTCCATGAAGCGTGTCTTACCGCAACCGGTCGGGCCTTTGAGCAGAACAGGCAGTTGCTGTTTATAAGCTGCATCGAAAACCCTGATTTCTTCACCAATCGGCTGATAGTAGGGTTCATCCTTTATGTAATGTTCTTCCGGTTTTAAAACCTTTGTTTTCATAATGTCTTTAATCTATATATGAAGTGCATGCCGTATTTGAGCAAAACATGGCAGTATTGTCGAACTGGAGGATGTGATCTGTTGTGATCCAGACTCGGGTTGACTGCTGATCCCGCATAGATGCTATTCGTCTTATGATCTCGCAAAGGTGCCAGGATCGCAAAGATCATTAATGCGATTACCGCAGAGGCGCGGAGACACAGAGAACAACTGTTCTTTATGTGCCTGCGTTACTTTAACAAAACTTACCACGACCAGGTTCTAAATAATGCCAGCAACTAAACCTGCATTTCCTATGCGCCTCTGCGGTTGAAATAATTTTACTTTGCGATCATGGCGGCTTTGCGAGAGAACGTATTTGTTACTTTGTGTATAACAAGTCCGCTGATTTATCGTCACGAGTGACTAAACAGGCGGTGACTTCCTCTCTATCGTGATACAGGTGCTTGATACGCAATGTGTGCTTTATGCCGGCCTTGCTCAATTCCCTGTGTAACAGATCTTTGCATTCAAGTACTGACAGGTAGCGTTTTTTCATCGGCAGCTTGAGGTTAAAAATTGCGGCCTTGCAGCTTCTATGTGTGAACCAGCGGGCGATCAGGCGACTGACGTGCAAGGGGCGTTCCACCATATCACAAACAAGCCAGTCTATTTTGCTGTCCGGTGCATAGGTGAACGCATCGCTACGCAGATGCTCAACCATGCCGGTGCTCATCAATGCCTTGTCCATGGGGCCGTTATCAACGGCCGTTACCAGCAGGCCCCGGTTGACCAGTTGCCAGCTCCAGCCGCCCGGTGCTGCGCCGAGATCGACAGCATGCATGCCAGGCTTGAACCATGAACCCTGTTGTTCCCTGGTGAAGAACCAGTTAATGGCTTCGTCGAGTTTCAACGTCGATCTGCTGGGTGCTGATTTAGGCATACGTAGCCGCGGAATGCCCATCGGATCTTGAGCGCTGTTGTCAATCGGACTTATTCCCATCCATGCGCTTGAAGAATCGAGAAAGAAAATATGCAGACGCAGGCCGGCCTTTGCAGACAGCAGTTTTTGTTGTTTTAGCGCGTCAAGCATATGTGGACTGAAGGCTTTGCAAAAACGATTGAGCGCCTTGCCTTCGTTGGTATCGGCGTAGCTCAGTTCGATATCGTTGAATTTGAATTCCAGTTGTTCAGCGATCTGTTTGGCTATGCTGACAAGCGGGGCAGTGCGGTTTCGTTCCGGCAAGCTGTTTATCTTTTCCGTGCTGGCAAACCATTGCCGGGTGAATATCAATTCATTGAAATCGATTTCATTCAGCAGGCTGGTCATGTCATGGCCCACTGCGCTGACGAGATGTGCAAAGCCACTATTGGTTTTAGCGTTGATATAAGTCGAATATCCGGCACCCCTGGCATAATCCATCATTTCAGCGGCACACTCGCTCTCGAAACCTGGACGACATAACAGCATGATTTGTTGCAGTGTATGCATAATTAGTAGGTTTAATTCAGTTGCCGCTCGCGGTACTATTCGCGCTCAATAAGTCGAGGATATTTGATGGAAGCAAGCGAAGTCAAAAAGTGCATTGAACAGGGCATTCCCGGAGCAGAAGCCACCGTTACGGCGGACGGCGGCAAATATACCGCTATCGTTGTTTCACCTGAATTTGACGGCAAAACCATGATCGCCGAACAAAAAATGGTTTATGCCACCGTTAACGAACATATTCAAAGTGGCGCTATCCACGCGCTCACCATCAAGGCCTATACCCCGGAAGAATGGGCCGCGGAAAATTCGTAACCTGATACAGTTATATAATGGGTCAGGCGTTGTAGCGCTTTGCATAATCGCTGTTGCGCACGCAAGGCTCAATAATCTTCAGCATTTCAGGAAATACTTTCGGGCTGGCAGCAATAATATCGCCGTTTTCCAGGTAACCATCCTGGCCGTAAAAATCGGTCACGATCCCACCCGCCTCGCGCACGATCAGTGCACCGGCAGCGATGTCCCATGCATTGAGGTTGAACTCCCAGAAACCGTCGGTGCGTCCCGCTGCGAGCCATGCCAGGTCCAGCGCGGCAGAACCGGGTCGGCGAATACCCGCAGTCGGCGCCATCAACGCCTTCATGGTTGCAAGATAGGTGTCGAGGTAGCTTTGATCGGTATATGGGAAGCCGGTGCTGAGCAGTGCGCCCTTCAATCCCTTGTGCCCGCTGACACGTATGCGTTTTTCATTCATTTGCGCGCCTTCACCGCGGGCGGCGGTGAACAGTTCCTGGCTGACGGGGTCATAGATGACGGCCGCTTCCAGCCGCGCCTTGTGTTTCAGAGCGATTGAAACCGAGAATTGCGGAAAACCGTGAAGGTAGTTTGTGGTGCCATCGAGCGGGTCGATAATCCACTGATATTCGGCTTTTTCATCCTGGCGACCACTTTCTTCTGCATAAATGCCATGATCCGGGTAGGCCTGCTTCAGTACCTCGATAATTGCGGCTTCTGCCTGGTGGTCGACTTCCGACACAAAATCATTACTGTTTTTAGTGGTGATCGTGAGCCGGTCGATCCGGTCCATGTTGCGCACAATTATATTTCCAGCCGCACGCGCAGCGCGGACGGCGATATTAACTATTGGATGCATGACAGTTTTTCAAAGAGCGGTGTAAATTCGACGCGAAGCATAGCAGATTGGACCACACATTTCACGAAAGCTGTCCGGTATTCTCAGGCTGTGTTGCTTGAAGGTTGTACTATAGAGTGGTTGAAATATAGTTAACGCTGAAAATTGTTTGAATGGTTTTGTGAAAATCCCATTCCCTAGGTGAAATTAACGGGCTAACCATGCTTGAAAATACAAGAATCGTACTGGTCAATACATCGCATCCCGGCAATATCGGGGCTGCCGCGCGAGCAATGAAGAACATGGGGCTGTCGCGCCTGTACCTGGTCGAACCCAAAGAACATCCCACTTTTGAGTCCTTCAGCCGCGCAGCTGGCGCCGATGATGTTCTGGGCAACGCTGTCATCACTGAATCATTGGCGGATGCGTTAAAAGGCTGCGTCTGGGTTGCCGGTACCAGCGCCAGGGAACGAATGGTGCAGTGGCCGACATACGAGCCGCGTGAATGCGCCGCTATATGCCGTGATCATTCAGTGCAGGGCGATATCGCGATCGTTTTCGGGCGTGAACGTACCGGCCTGACCAATGAGGAACTGGAATTGTGCAATGGTTTAGTGCACATACCCACCAATGCGGAATATAGCTCGCTCAATGTTGCTGCTGCGGTGCAGGTCTTGTGTTACGAGATTCGTATGGCTTTTCTGTCGAATCCGGATGTAACCGCTGAGAAAAGCAGAACGCAGAAAGAGGACATGCCAGCAACCACAGACCAGCTTGAAGGCATGTACCAGCACATGTACCAGATGATGGAAGACATAAAATTCTTCGGTAGCAGTAATCCTGAAGTCATCATGCGGCGACTAAAAAGCCTGTTCAACCGTGCGCAGACAACGAAACGCGAGGTGGCTATCCTGCGTGGTATATTTTCGGCAGCGCAGGGTAAAAAAAGGCAGCGTGTGTAAAATTAACTGTAGAGGTCTGGATTTCATCTTGCGGCCATACTGAGATGGCTTGATCTCACCTGATAGACAATAAACGCCTGGTACGAGTCAGATTGCAGACGTTCAGTGTGAAAATCTGTACAGTCGAGATCGACCCAAAGCAGGCTTAATGATGTTAACCTGATTGTAAATTTGGGATGGAATAGGCGATGTCAGTTAAAGAAAAGATTTGTAATAAATGCAAATTAAAGAATAAATGTGGTGACCTGCCTGGTTTCTGTTTGCTGATATATTATGTTCCTGTTGTTCTACTAGTTGTCATGTTATTGTATTTTTTCATGACCATGAAATTGTAAATTAGTGTCTGCTACCGATAGCTGTCATTAGGTATTGATATGTTAAGTTGATATTAATGCAGTCATAAGTTTTATATAAATAAGGTATATTTCTATGGGTCGAGTAAGAATCGGTGCGAATTATTTAAAGCAGCCAGTGTGGAAATTGTTTCTTGGTGTACCCCTTATCTATTTCCCTCTTATAACAACCACTCCCTTTGTTCTGCTTGGTGTATTGCTGTTAAAAACTCATTTGAAGTGGGTTGGTGGTATGAATATTCGTTCATATTGGGATTTCGTCCCTGCCTGGGCTTCGCACCGTTATCGATTCGATAATCAGATTACCTATTCCACTGGCGCCGCTTGGTATAACTTACGTGCGCGCAGGTTCTACTGGATATTCAATTGCAAATTATATTGCCCTTTAAGTGTTGCACTATTCAGATATGTCGCTTATCTCGTCACAATAGTAGAAAATTGGTGGTGTCCATTTGAACATGACAAGAAAGATGAATACAGCGAAGGCGCCATCGATAAGTCTTACTGGCACCTGCATGCCATAGAGCGTGAAAAACTTCATCCCGATGATCTGAATAATCCGATATGGAATGAAGAAGTCGATGAATGTAAGAATAAAATAGCAGATTAACCATATGCAGCCTGGAAATCTAATTATGAAGGTCCGCGGTTGGCCGGACTGAGTCATTTAGGCTCACATTTGCAAATGTCTGCTTTCAACCTCATTTCAGTCATTAGCTACTGTAGCTATTTGTATGGACAAGCCTGAAATAGAAAGATAGCTTGTCAGGTCAAGTTCAGATCTTTACAAATAAATTTAGTTGAAATCCGTATGGTTGATATGGATGTCATGCGGGAACGGTTTGCCGGTTCCTGTTTCCAGGAAGTCCTTCAAGCTCAACATGAACACTGCCCACTTTGTACTGCAGTGCGCAAGAAACGGGGTTTCCGTCTTCCAGTCCGTGTGCTGAAAGTTGATCATAACCTGGTCTTCCAGTTGTTCCAGCTCGAAGCAGATGCGCGTATCCAGCCATTCGCCAGCGTCACCACCCACTGTCCACTCGACGTATTTATCCGGCGTATTGCCAGTGACTGTTACATGTACACTGTGGCCATCAAATGAGAACTCGAGTTCTCCGCCGGTTTCCGGATTACCGCGGGTATTTGTCCACCAGCCCGTGACGCCTTCCGTGGATGCGACAGCTTTATAGACATCATTTAATGAAGCCTTGATTCCAACTTGATGATAGATCGTAGCCATTTCTAGTCCTCTCTCGTTTGTCCACCGGCCAGGTAACTCAATGCAAGAATCAACCATGCTGCCAGGAAAAATACGCCGCCAATGGGAGTAACCATTCCCAGCCATTTGATTCCTGTTGCACTCAGAATATACAGGCTGCCTGAGAATATGATGATTCCCGCCAGCATGGTCCAGGCGGCATACAAGTGGCAATGGCGAGGTGATATTTTGTGTAATGTCCCGATCACTATTAATCCAAGGGAATGAAAAAACTGGTAATCAACAGCCGTGTGATAAACGGCAAGCATGTCAGTATCAAGCACCTGTTTCAGCGCATGTGCGCCAAATGCACCGGCTGCAACAGAAATAAAAGCACTTAATGCGCCAAGTCCAATGAATAGGTTTGACATTGTGTTCCCTTTGTTTTTTTATACGCGTCAATACATTCTAACGATACACGGAGAATTTTCATGCCTTCTTTTGATGTGGTTTCTGAAGTTGATCACCATGAACTGACCAATGCGGTTGACCAGATGAACCGGGAAATAACCAACAGGTTTGATTTTAAAGGCAGCAACGCCAAAGTCGAGCTCAAGCAGCAGGTCATGAATATCGAGGCCGAGAATGAATTCCAGATCAAGCAGATGCACGACATCATCTATAAGAAACTGGCCTCACGCGGTATCGATACAGCCTGCCTGGAGCAGGGCAAGATCGAGGAACGCGGTATGCGTGCCTATCAGGCAATTACCGTGCGTGAAGGTCTCGATAAGGAACTTGCCAAAAAGATTGTCAAAATGATCAAGGATAGAAAAATGAAAGTGCAGTCAGCGATCCAGGGTGAGCAGGTTCGTGTTACCGGTAAAAAGCGTGATGACCTGCAGTCGGTGATCGAAATGTTGAAAGGCGCGGATATAGAATTGCCGTTGCAGTTCAATAACTTCAGGGACTGAGTTGAGCTGAAGGTTGCAGGGGGTAAGAAATAAATGTTTAGCCGCAAATAACGCAAAAGGCGCAAACTATTTTATTTAAATCTTAATAACCGATTTGCGTTCTTAGCGTGTTTCGCGGCTAAAATTATTCATGTTATTAGTGATTATTCACTATTCACTGTTATCTGTTCACTAGATAAACATCATATCTCGTTTTCTTGCTGCTGATGCTCGCATCAGGTTTGATATCGCCCACCGTCTCAGCATGGATTGGCCGCTTCACGACCACGCGCTTGCCTGCGCATTCCAGAGCGGTTTTGAGTAAAACTTCAGCGTTTTCATCTTTACCTAACAGGTGCTGCAAAATCTGCATGTCCTTTTTTACCAGTGCGGATTTTTTTCTCTCGGGGTACATCGGGTCGATATATATCACGTCCGGCCTGGTTTCCCTGTCCATGTGTTCCATACATAGAACTGAATCGGCATAAACCAGGTTCATAAAGTTCTTCAGCACGTCTGCACTGGCTGGATTGGCCAGGCCGCGACGTATGCCGTCATCGATAAGTGTGTACAGCACAAGTGACTGCTCCACCAGGGTGAGTTTGCAGCCCATACATGCAAGAACGAAGGCATCCCGTGCAAGGCCGGCGGTGATATCAAGTACACTGGGTGTGTTTCCATGCTTGAGGCCGATGGCCCTGGCGATGGCCTGGCCTCGCCCGCCACCGAACTGCTGGCGATGAGCCAGTGCGCCCTCGACAAAGTCGACATGTACACTCGTGTTGAGCGCGGTGTCAAATAACTCCACGTAATCATCAGTAAAACAGAGCTGCAAGTCGAAATCATCACTTTTTTCGCTCAGCAGGGAAAGGCCTGATTGCGTGGCAAGTTCCTTTGCCTGCTGTTTTTTTGCATTATCCGGGCAGACAATACAGATTGATGATGAATTCATGTTGTGGTCATGTGGAATAAATAATCTGCTGGTATGATACCGCACATGATCGAGTATATTGACATCGGCGTTAACCTGACGGGTAGTTCATTCAACAGTGACCTGGACGATGTTGTACAACGTGCACTGGATGCGGGCATCTCGCAAATGATAGTCACGGGTACCGACATACATCACAGTCAGGCAGCACTGCAACTGAGCCGCAATTATCCAGGCGTATTGATATCAACCGCCGGTGTTCACCCGCATCACGCCAGCGAGTTTGATAACAACACGATATCAAGCTTAAGGGGTCTTTGTGCCGAAGCATCGGTTGTTGCTGTCGGTGAATGCGGGCTCGACTATAACAGGAATTATTCAACACCAGCGGAGCAGCGCTCGGCGTTCGAGGCGCAATTGCAACTGGCCTGTGAACTCAAGCTGCCGGTCTTTCTGCATCAGCGTGATGCGCATGATGATTTCGTCAGCATCATCAGCGAATACCGCGATGATCTGGCCGGTGCCGTGGCGCATTGTTTCACCGGATCGGTGGATGAGGCACTGGAATACGTTGCAATGGACATGTATATCGGCATCACCGGCTGGATATGCGATGAGCGACGTGGTGGAGACTTGCAGCACGCAGTCAAGAGTATTCCAGTTGAGAGGATAATGCTGGAGACTGACGCGCCTTATCTGCTGCCGCGCGACCTTCAGCAGCAACCCGTCCATAAGCGCCGCAATGAACCCTGTTACCTGCCGCATATCTGTGAAGTGGCGGCGAAATATATGGGCGTTGATCATCAACAGCTGGCGCATGTGGCACTGGAAAACACCAGGAAATTTTTCGTCTTATAAACAAATATCTACAGGGAAGCTGCTATATTAAATGTGATTGGCAGAAACAAGAATAATAATAAACCCGGAGGGAATCGTGTCATATCAAGCTCTTACACAACCATCGAGTATTGGCCGCGTACTTGATAGTGGCTTCAAGTTATTTGTAGCTAGTCTGAAACCTGTATTGCTGTTGATTATTGTTACCGCGATCATCAATGTGATTATGCAATACGCGATGTTCCAGACAATGGCGCCGGCACAACAATACACCACGCAGGAAGAAATGGGGCAATACATGGCAGGTATCATGCCGCAGCTTGTGGGTATTTCCATTATTATATGGCTGGTCAGTATTATTCTCTACAATGCGATCCTGTCACGCGTGGGTGAAGTCGCCAAAGGCGGTAACGGGGAACTGTACGATGCACTGATTGTGGGTATCAGGAAAGCGTTTCCGGTTTTTATCGCAGCGATACTGTATTCCCTGGCTATTTCGGTCGGTTTCGTTTTGCTGGTTATACCCGGACTCATCCTGATGATTACCTTGTTGTTTTTCCAGGTGCTGATTGTTGTAGATGATGAAGGCATTATCGCTTCGCTCAAAACGAGCCATACCCTGGTGTGGGGCAATTACTGGCGAACCTCTGCAGTAATCCTGGTACCGTTCTTTATTATCTATGCATTGATTATGGTGGTGGCATTTGCAGCAGGATTTTTTGGTGCATTCAATACTCCGGAACTGGTTGACGGACAAATGCATATGACTTTTGGCGTGTTCGATGTCGTTATAGCTGCTGTGTCAGTTTTGATGGTCCCATTGCTGGATTCAATATTTATTGCACACTTGAATGACCTGAAGCTGCGCAAGTCGGGCAGTGATCTTGAGCAACGTATGGGCGACTGATGCACAAGGCGCTATTCGTGCTGATGCTGTTATATGCAGGCATTGGCAACGCAAGTGATGGAATGATGGAAGCAAGCCCCTGTCCGGGGCTTGTTTCATCGTATGATGTTGAAAAATTCGAGCATGCGCTTGTCGTTACCGACACTGATTTTGCCAGTATCGAGGATTGTGAACTGCTTGGCAGCTTCTATTTTCACCCGTCCCGGCTCCCGGACTACTCGCTGAATTACGCCCAACTGGGCGCCATCGTTGATGAAATCTGGCAGCCTGTAAATGAAGAAGCGCCGTTTCTGCTGATGGAGGCTTTATTATCCTGGATGAAAGGGATGGGACTCGAGCAGCATGCAGAATCGTTCAGAGACTTCGTCAATGAATATATGCCCGCGGAAGAAAGCGTTCAGCTTTTTTTCACCATCATTATCTGGCTTATCGTTTGTGGCACGGTCATTCTCGTTGTGCATGAGTTTTATCGCGCAGGCATGCTTAAGCTGCCTCGATTCCAGGCTCTGCAGGGCGATGGCACAACAGCTGAGAATAAACCTGTCTGGCAATGGGAAGCCATACTGGCATTGCCGCTACGTGAACAGATCAGCGCATTGCTGCAATGCAGCATTGAACACCTGGCCAAAGAAAACCTGGTGCCTGCTTCGAGCAGTTTTACCAATCGTGAGCTGATTGCATATCTTGAGAAATCTGATTCACATAAAGCAGGTCTGTTACGTGAACAAATCGATCTGACGGAGCCGGTTGTATACGGCGATGAAAGCGTTTCAGAACAGCAGCTTGTTGCCTGTCGCAGCATAAGCAGGGGCTTATGTGATGCGTGATACCCTGATAACACTGGCGGGTGCGTTATTATCTTTCATTGTACTGGTAAGCGTGATGTCGCCGCAGACTGAACAGCTTGTGGTGTCACGACCGACGACCGAGGATGCCGGCAAGCATGGTCTGAAGGCACTGCACAGCTGGCTTGCTCAAAACAACTTCAATATTCATAGCCTGCGTACACCCGTTACACGCATCGATCAGCAAACCCTGCCGGCGAGAGGCAACCTCATGGTCGTCAGTCTGCCGCTTGCCAGGGAGCCGCTGGATTCAGAATGGCTGGCTTTGAACAACTGGATCAGGCAAGGCAATGCCATGATTGTCCTCGCCAGCCTGTATCACATTCCGCAATGGAGCAAAGCGCATGAATGGTCCAGGGAAGATGATATTAAAGATGCCATTAGTCAACTCACTGCTGAAGAATTCACGCTTCAACGCGATGCCATCGAAGATATCGAAGCGGAATTCAGTCTGACTGATATGCAGGCCTCTATCCAGGCATTCAAGCCATCGGCTTATCGTTTGTATCCTGCTGTTGAGCATTCGCTGTTCATTGACGTATACGAACTGGAGAGTGTGCACACACCCGGTCTGTATCAATATAAAAATGAACTCGATGATATAAAAGCCGCATACTGGACAATTGAGAGCGAATCGGCGCGCCTGGGGTTGCGCCTGGTCTATGGCGAATCGCAGCAGCAGACGGCGATGTGGTTACTGCCGGTCGGCAAAGGCTGGATTTATCTCAGTGCGTTTCCTGATCTGCTCGGCAATGGTGTGGTGAAACAGCAGGACAATGCCCGCTGGTTTACCAACCTGTTGTCACACACGGTTTCTAATGGTGGTTATGTCATTTTTGATGATTACCATTTCGGCCTGTCCGACTTGTATGATCCGGTAGCCTTTTTTGCAGATGATCGGTTACACAACAGCCTGTTGTTTATCGGGGCATTCTGGCTGCTATACGCTCTGGGTAGAAGCCCCCGGCTGGCACCGGTGAGAAATCGCAGCACTAAACCGGCAACCAGGGATTTTATCGAGGCGATGGCCGGCTTTTTTACGCGTCGAATCAGGCCGGCCACAATCGCAGATGAACTGGCCACGCGCTTACTTGAAGATATCGGCACGCAGACACAGCTCAGTGGTGATTCGCTGTGGAACTGGCTGCATGACCACCCGGATGTTACACAGCGTGATATACAAAGATTGCAGAGAGCGAGCGGGCGTACGCCCGGCAAAACAAAATTAATACAACTGACACGATCCATTAATCGAATACAAAAGGTTTTGACATGACAACAGCCGTCGAACAGCTCGAACAGGAACTGCAACAACAGCTTGGTACGGTGCTGTTTGGTATGCAGCAAACCATCCATGGCCTGTGTGTGGCGCTGGTTGCACAGGGGCACGTGTTGCTTGAAGGGCCGCCGGGGCTGGGCAAGACCCTGCTGGCAAAATCACTCGCAGAAGTACTCAAGGGTGAATTCAAGCGAATCCAGTGTACCGCCGATATGATGCCGTCTGATTTAACCGGTATTCATGTATTCGATAAGCAGAGCAACAGTTTCAAGTTGCTGCCCGGACCCCTGTTCGCTGACGTGGTGCTGGTCGATGAAATCAACCGTACCGGGCCCAAGACACAGTCGGCCCTGCTGCAGGCAATGGAAGAGGGTGTCATCACGCTCGATCGCAAGACCTACGAGCTGCCAAAAGATTTTTTCCTGCTTGCATCACAGAATCCCTTCGATTTTGAAGGTGTGTATCCATTGCCGGAGTCGCAACTCGATCGTTTCCTGCTGCGACTGCAAATCGGCTACCCTGAAGTTGATACCGAGATGGAAGTACTGCGGCATTACGACATGCCCGGTGGCGGCCATCTTGATCATCATGTAAAGCTGAATACGCTCACAGAAGGTCTGCTTTCCAGCACACGTCAACAGGTTTCAGCGGTGCACGTGTCTGAAGGCCTGTATCGATATGTTGCAGAAATTGCTAAAGCAAGCAGGAGCGAACCCCGGCTGAGTCTCGGGCTTTCAACGCGCGGTGCCCTGGCCCTGATGCGCTGCGCGCGCGTGGAAGCTGCCTGCCAGGGGCGGGATTATGTTGTGCCAGATGATGTTAAAGGGATCGCGCCGCACATTACCGCGCACCGCCTGGTGCTGACACCGGAAGCCTCACTGGAAGGCATTGATTGCGTGCAGGTGTA
>Ga0316192_10000631_pt1 | contig 25928 bp, 28 predicted proteins | sample MerIslwburrow_MG_FD_204931 | JGI IMG/M metagenome (GOLD analysis project Ga0316192, IMG submission 204931) | Coastal sediment microbial communities from Maine, United States - Merrow Island worm burrow | ecosystem: Environmental > Aquatic > Marine > Coastal > Sediment | place: USA: Maine...
CAAGCAATTGGCCGACGACCCCGTGCCGGAGGCTTTTCACTTGAAACTCAAAGAGATGATCCTCCAAAATATGTCCGCAAGCGGTCCAAGAGCGCAAAAGAGATAAGGCGCATTCCCAACGGACCCATGCCACCTTTGTCAATAAATTTTCCAGAATGATGCGGATGAACGCGACCGAAAACTGCACCTAATTGGTTTAATCGATCTGCTTGATATCCCCCTTGAACTCGATGAATAGATTTTCATTGCGGCCGTCTATTTCCGGCGCGTTGTCCTTCCAGTTGTAAATCCGACAGGCATCGGTTTGATCCGATGGTATGGTGCAGCCGATAAACGGCACAAGGGGGTCGCCGGCGGTCGATTTGTAGTTCAGCATCAGTGCTCTGGATTGAGGAAAATTTTCAAACTCCAGCAGACGCATAAAAAAAATCTTGCAATCGCCCTCGAAAAATTCGCTTTTTTGGCGAAATTCGACGATTCTTTGGCGGAACTTGTTTACGGCGGACTGGGTATCCGGGGCGTCGATGATCAGGTTGAACTCGCCGTGTCTTCGATCTCGTTCTTCAATTTCCTCTTGGTTGGTCAGGTGGAAGAATTCGCCGATGAATATCATCAAATTTCCTTTCTTACCGTTTAACGTTCAAAAAAAAACCTGAACCTGGAATCTTTTATATTGCCTATTAATCACAATCGAGCCGTCTTGATCAAGTCTTTCGGTAAAATCCCGCTTTTTTCGAATCTGAAATAAGGGTGTCGGCTTTAGGTCGATTTGACCGCTATCAACTGAAAGCGTCTTCTGTCGGCAACAGGTCATCAACCCCGTTTCCGTCCATAAATGGCCCTTTTCCGCAAATCCCCGCCTGCTTCGGGACAGGTCGGCCGTCAATCACGCCTTGGCGTGACAGGTCTGGAATTGCTTGTGCGGCATACAGGAGTAACCTCCGCGCAATACCTTGATGTCCTTAAACTTGCAGAAAATTGCCCATTTCTGGATCGGAAGCTTGCCAGTGCCCTTAATGAAACCGTGTATAGGCACTATCCCCGCTAGGCGGAATACGGTTCCCTGATCCAGGAGCTTTCGTCCCATTGTTTTCGGTATTTTTGTTGCATAATAAAGGCCAGCCAAATTTTTTCCATGGAGCGAAACAGTTTTCCAGGAGTTTTGCTGCTGCTCCTATATGGCTGCCGGGTCCAGTCGAAAAAGTCCTGCACAATGCTCTCGTAGCGACGTCCCGGAATCTGTGCCATCTCGATCAGCTGGTTCTGCCGGGGAAGCCAGGTGAATTTTGAAAGATGGATGACGCTGTCTTTGACACAGATGCTGAATCCCCTTTTGATTCGCACCGGATAGGGGTCTCTGGAAATCCAGCACCGAATCTGACTCTCGGCGTCGACGTAAAAGTCCCCGTAAGCCGGCTGCCAATGGCACTGTAATTCTTCGGCGGTCGCACACATCCGGATGTATTCATCGCTTTTATCCATTGGTAACCAGAATCGCGGCGGGATTGGCCGAACCTTATCGGACTATCGCCTGTTTAGCGTTTTGCGTCCTTGTGACAACCTGTCGACAGTTTGTTTCCCGTGTGAAAAAAAGTAGAATAAATGCCAACACCATCCACCCGAACATGAGGCTGAAACCGATACGGAAAGCGTCCAGGTCATAGATCCGGGCGCCGTTTAGGGTCTGCCCGCTCCATCTTCTATCCAGCAACCAACCCACAGCCGGCTGCAGCAGGGTCGGCCCCATGATAACCCCCATGTTGATCAGGCCGGAAACCGTTCCGGTCAAATCCGGCGGCACCGACTCTTTGACATAAGCGAAGCTGATGATCATGCAGCCCGAGGCGAATCCGGTGACAAGGATCACGATAATGAGCCAGTGCAGCGGCTGGGGAGCAACGAACAGAATCAGGCCCCACCCGACCGTCGCCACGGCGCAACCCACGATGTAAGGAAATTTTCTGCGTCCGAGCCGGTCTGAAATCGCTCCGAAGAAAGGGCTGCCGACCGCCCAGGCCACTAAAAGCATCGATGATAACCCTGCCGCACCGGTGTCGGTGAGGTTGTGGTGAGTGACGAGAAAAGGCACGCCCCAGAGCCCTGAAAACGTCAGCACACAACCGACGATACCACCCGGTATGACGAAGAGCAGCCAAGTATTGGGATACCGCAAGACTTCAACGACACCGGATATAATATCAATCACCGTGCGATTGTGCGGCTGGACATACGCGGGCGCATAGCTGAGATAACCTCTTTCACTCGGATCGTCCCGGACGATCCACCAGATACCGGCACAAACCAGAAAGGCCAGCACAGACGAATAGAGCATGACCGGGCGCCAACCGACGCTGTGAACTGCCATTCGAAGCGGCACACCGGCGGCCACTGCCCCGATGATGCCGCAGAAAAGCGCAACGCCTGATACAAAGGCAAAACGAGGCGGGGCAAACCATTGATTGGCCAGTTTTAGCATCCCCACCCATGCTACGGAGACCGAGCCGCCGATCAGGAGGCGCCCGATTCCGGCCCCGAAAGCGCTCGAAGCCGTGGCAAAGATCAGGCTGCCGACACCGGCCACGCAGGCACCGGCGGTGAGCAGACGATGAGGACCCCAGGTGTCGACCAGGATCCCGGTGGGGAGCTGCATGGCCACGTAACTGTAAAAATAAAAAGCCGACAGATGACCCAGCGCGGTGGCGCCAATGCCGAAATCTTTCATCAACTCGGTGGTCATAACGGCCGGTGCCACGCGCTGATAAAATCCGAACAGATACAGGAGGGCACCCAGTCCCCAGACCGACCACGAAACATAGGCCGGTGGTGGAGAATTCTGGCGAGCGAGAAAATCTGTGGGTTTCAATTTTTGAACCTGATGTCTTGTCGATCCATCATCGGCACCTTTCGGCCCATATCGGTTCTTTTGCTGATGGCCTCTTAAAAAGTCAGCCTTCAGACGGCTTCGTGAAAATTTCAAGATCAAGGCGCGCAAATTCCTCGGAATGAGGCGTACTTTTCGGACGTCGCAATGAGGATGAAGGCACCGCAACACAAAAATTGGATTTTTTACGAAGTCGTCATTGTTATTTGCAATCCGTTTTCCCCAGGGTCCTACCGCGAACGAAACCGTTTCACCAAACAGATGAGGCCGCAAATCGTTATTCCCCACAGGAGACTGTTGACGGCAAGCGGGACGTAAATCCAGTCGCCCGGAAACCACTTACGTGAATAGAGCGATAAGGTGATAACGGGAAAAAATAGCACCCGGGTGAACCATACCAAAAGGTCGCCGAGATAACCGGCAGGCCGGCTGCTGCCGGCAGCGAACATGCCCATCTGCATGGTGAGGGCGACGATGATTTTCGCTGCGATAAAATGGACCGCGGCGATGCCGACGACGATGGATGCCTTTCGAATCATGTCATCTCTTTGCGCCTGTTATTTTCGCAACAACCACAGGATAACCGAAACGATGACGCTGACCAGGATCATCGTTGTGATCGGGATGTAGACCTTTAATCCGGGTTTGTCGATGATTATGTCACCCGGCAGCCGACCGATCGGCAACTTGGAGACCCAGGGCCACAGAATGCCGGTTGCGAGTACTAGAATGCCGAGTATAATCAAAATTTTTTGCATCGTTGGCCGTAACGATTCAAAAAGACTTTTTCATCTTGAAGCGACTCTCGCCTGTGGGGCGCTTTTTTTTCGGCCGGGTAACCGACGGCAACCATTGATTCAACTGCCAGATGCTTCGGTAGGCTCAACGCTTCAGCGATGTAGGCTTCGGCGGTTGTGGTTTCATTGTGCATCCGCTTGCGGACCTGGATCCAGCAGCTGCCCAATTCCAGGGCTTCGGCTGCCAGCTGGATGAAGATGGTGGCAATCGAGGCATCCTCCACCCAGACGTCTGATTTGGCCGGGTCGGCGCAGACCACGATAGCCAGGCCCGCGTTTGATAAAAAGGCGGAACCATGCGGTTTGGCCCGGCTTAACGTTGATATAAGGGCGCGGTCGGTGACGAAAACAAATTCCCAGTGGTTTGAACCCCGGGAGGAAGGGGCCCGCAAGGCCGCCTCCTTCAGCCGTTCGATTTTGGCGGCCTCGATCGCATCGTTCGTGAATTGCCGAATGCTTCTTCTTTTTTCGATTAGTTCGAAAAACATCTGATAAATTCCTCCGCAGGCAATATTGTTCTTGACATTATCTGACGTAATTCCTAACAAATACCGAGAACTTTTTAAAGGAAATCGATTTTTTTTCGTTATCCTCCATATCCCAAGCAGGAGATTGAAAATGGCAGAGGCCGACCGCAGGTCCAGCATCCGTGTACCGGGAAAATATGAGATCAACTTTATTAACGAAGGCGACTATCTCATATCATACAGCAAAGACATTTCGGTCGATGGCATGTTCATCCAGACCGACAGTGCACCGGCGGTGGGGGAACTCACCCAATTGACCTTTTCCATCGGTAATGTCGAAAAAGTATCGGTCAACGCAAAAGTCGTCTGGGTTAACGATTCCGAGTCGAGTGGAGACCCGGGCATGGGCGTGCGGTTCGTCAAGCCGCCCAAAAAACTCAAGGAAACCATCCTGGCGCTCGTCAAAAAAGTAGCGGTGCTCGAGCCGAGTAAAACCAAGTCAAAATAAAATACGTGCGATTGGCCATCGGCGACCACTCTTTTTTCTCGCTGTGCCAGAAATGGAAAAAATCGCCGTTGACAGCATCACTGTTGCTTGCCTACCACTCCTGGCCACCGTAAAACGGCGCGCCATTCTAAGCTCAGTTTACCTGCACCTTAAAAATCTATTTTTTGATCTTTACCCCGACAGCGGCGAGCTCTTGCGCCACGGCGTTTTCCCAACCGCGATTGGCTTTCGGATTGGCCGGGCTGGGGTGGGTGATGCGACCGACCACAAGCCCCATCCCCTCCAAGGTTTCCTGAACACGATCGCGGGCGAAATTTCCGATACCGATAACATAACGCGGTTTCAGGAAAGTGATCATTCGTCGCAAGGCCCGGTCACAAACGTTCAGCAGCGGTTTTTTTTCGGCAGCCTTGAGACTGTCAGGTGTGCGGTTGCGTCCGCCGGCTTCGAGGAAGAGCAGCGGACAATAGTTGGCAACAAAAAAACGCCTGAAAAAAATCTCCGGTGACCCGCAGGTTGCCCTGGCCCAGCCCCACAAGCGTCTACCGCTCACCTCGCTTTTCCTGCAGGAAAAACCCGTTACCGGTTTTTTGGGATGCGTGATTTCCGGAGCACCGATTTCCGTCTCGATATCGAGCCAGTTTTTCACGGCATGAACTTCGCCGAACGGAACACCGGTTTGGGCCATACCCCACGGACCGGGATTCATTCCCACAAACACCACTTCTTTCGGCGGTGCGGCATAGCGTTCCAGATAAGCATCGTAAGCCTTGCGGGCATACACCAGAGGATTGTAAACGTGAGTCACCGGTGGACCGAAACGCAGCGTCTGGAGTTCGGCAATCAGGTCATCGGTGATGGCGGAGAGTCCCATGGCAAGGTAGTCCTTTGATCTTAAAAGACAAATTATTCTAATCAGTTACGGTAAATAATGGTCAACACAATTCGAACAATATGTACATCCAAACGAATGGGCTTAACCATGGAAGGATATAAGCGAATAGTCTTGATCGGCAAACAGTCCGGCTATCCCCCAAATTTATCAATCAAAACCCTTGCACCCCGTCTTTCGAGCATGTTGCCTTGATTTCGGGTAGGCTCTGCAATGTTCTGGTTTCAAATCATGAATACGGCAAATGTATTTGTCCTGATTGGGCAGTTTCCTGAGCCAAGGGCATCTTTTAACGTCGTCATGGGTGACGGGGTTAATCCAGATGTCATAAATGAAATGGTTGCCAAGCTGAATGGGGTCTACCCATTCAAGTATGTCATCCCTGCCTGCCTTCTGCCACATCTGGATATCCTCATCGGTGGCACATGTTGAAAAGGCATCGAGGTTCAGGCAGCAATGACCGCATTGTTTGCATTTAAAGCCCTTCGGTGGCATTTCAGATACCTCATTGCCTGAATGGATTGGTTTAGCACATTTTCCCATACCATTCTATTAACCTGTTAATTAATGTGACGCGACTATCTATTACCAAATAAACTCTAACCTGCAAATAGTAGCGCTATATGCAAGTATAACGGGCATGAGAAAACGGTTTTTTGGCTCCAGGGCATCGAAAATCGTTGGATAGGACCTATGAAAAATCATTTGGGTATCTGAGGGTCAGAATTGTGGATCTTGATGGTCTGATTTCGCGTTTGTCAAAGATCTTGAAGTAATTCCCCGAGGAGTCAACTTCACCGATCCGGAATATAGGAACGATGGTGAAAAGTTTACAAAAATGGATGTCCCTCTATCATGATCGGCGCCTACCTTGAGCATAAGTTTCGGCAGCTCTGACCACGGCGCCTTTTTGATCCGAACTGAGAATTGTCTATTTCCATTTTTCAAGCAGCTTTAAACAGTTCTATTTGTTCAAACTCCATCGGGCTCTTATACCCCAATATAGACTTTGACGAATAATTCCTGCTTAATAAAAAATAGCCAAAGAACGCGCGGTCTTTCAGCCTCCTACATTTGCAATTCAAGCTGTTATATTTTTTGCGTTCTCATAACGTAATTTTCCGAAAAGCTGCAAAGAACGCAGAGAGAAGCCGGAAATACACCAAAGTTTATCTCAGAAAGGATGAAAAATGAAATTTCATGATGAGGAAGAACTGGAATTTATGAAATCCATTGAGACCGAAGCGTGGGTTTCAGTTAATAATCTGGAAGAAGAGATGAAAAAGGCAAAAAAAGCAGCCGAAGCAACGCTTACAAAAAGCGAGAGGATGAATATACGTATATCGCCAAACGATCTGAGGCGACTCAAAATAAAGGCAATGGAAGAAGGGATGCCTTATCAAACCCTGGTTTCAAGCATCATTTATAAATATCTGATCGGACGACTTCAAGAACAACGCGAACAAAAAGATGTATAGACAATTGCGCATCAGAAGAAAATCTTGGTAAACCGGGACATCCTTAAGAAACTCAATAATCTTAAATCGACTTAACCCCCCTTTAGTTTTGCAACCCTCTCGCCTCTCGCGACGGCATATCCCATAGCAGAGGTCGTCATGTCAAACATTCGGGCCAGATCGGTCAGGGTTATCCCCTTTTCTCTATGCAATAGGTCATACCGCCTGTTTACTTACAATTTGATACTCCTGGCGCAACACCATGATTAACCCTATCCAGATCAAACAAATAAAGGCGGTGAACCAGCTGAGATGGGGAATGCTTACGGTGAAGGGCAGCCACTGGGTAAACAGTAGGATTAGAACGGAACCCGCGACTTTGAACAATCGATAGCCGAACATGTCGATCCAGGCCTTGGCCTGATATATCAGGACGGAATCCACCGGGGTGTAGAGCAGTTCCCTGGATGCCCGGTTGATTGAATAGGATAATCCCCGGTCGCTTATTTTGGCGGCCCCGCCGAAAAAAAGCGTGGAGTGAAGAGAAAAACACCATGAAAATAAACTGATCATCAACGGCTGGGCGAGCAATCCCCCGATCGCACCGAAAAACCGGTGGACCAGCGGCGTAATTGCCAAATTAATTCCAATGGATGCCAATCCCATGCCACTGAAAAACAATGATAAAAATTCCGTACGCGCCTCGCGTTCCGGAAAAGACGACCCAACTGTATTTAAGAATTGATACTCGATTATCGGCGAGGCGAGCTGAGCCAGCAATAAGATGCCGGCGATCAGCAGCAGATAGCGGCTGTGGCCCAAGATCCGCCAGGTACCCCGTCGGTAACCCTTTTGCGGCATCACGCTGCCCGTATGGTCAACCTCGCAATAGATGCCGGCACGACCCATAAACCAGGTTATCGCAAAGATGATGAGCAGGATTCCGACGGCGGTCAAAAGGAGATCCGGCGTCTGCAAGGGCGTTCGATTGATCAAAATGGCCGCAAACCCGCCGCCGATCACTCCGCCGACCAAACCGCCGGTACCTAAGAAACCGTACCAGGCTTTTCCTTCTCGGGTGGTGTAGATGGAATTGGTAAGGCTCCAGAACTGTTCGACCAGCACAACGCCGGCAATGTCTACGAAGACGTATAGAGCGATCGGCACTATCGGACTGGGGAAATTGACCACGGTGCGAAACAGCACCAGAACCGCACTAAATACCAGGCAGGTGCCCAAAACGACGTTGATACGGCTGTAAAGCTGCACGAGTTTATGATAATATGTAATTAAAACGCCCATGGTAATGGCGGTCATGATCCACACGTAGGGCAGCTGTTCGGCCCCCAGCGACCCGATAAAAAGCGAGCGGCTGGCCGGTTTTAATTGATACAACGCCATGATAATTAGGAAAAAATTGAGAAAGAGCAACGCAGACCTTTTGCCAATGTGGTGCAGGGCCAAATATTTGGCTTTACAAAAGTCGGCAAGATCCTGGGTTGGTGTTTGTTCTTGCATTTTAATCCTTGTTTAGTATAAATGGCACATTATGCAAGCTACGGTAAAACTTGTCACGGTTTTTATTGTCTTTTTAACGGTCGCGATACCGTCCGCGGCTCAACCGCCTTCATCTGTGTTAGAGGAGAGCTGTGACCCCAGGTTACAGAAGGGGCTTGCAGATTGTCTGACTTCCCTGCGGCTGAACACGGCCGCTGAACGCAAAGCCCTCAGTATTGCCCTGGTTGATATCACGGATCCCTCAGCCCCCCGGCATGCGTATATCAATCCCAATGAAATGATGTATGCCGCCAGCCTGCCCAAAATAGCCATTCTTCTGGGTGCCTTTGAACGCATTAAAAACGGCGAAATGGACCTTGATGAAACCACCCGTGATAAGCTCACGCAAATGATCCGCAACTCATCGAATCAGGCCGCCACCGAGATGCTCAACCGTGTCGGCAAGGGCTATCTGGCCGGCTTGCTCCAGTCCCCTCAATATCGCCTTTACGATCCGGATCGCAACGGCGGTCTGTGGGTAGGAAAAGAATACAGCAAATCGGGTGCCTGGCGGCGCGACCCGCTCCACAACCTTTCCCATGGCGCCACCGTATTGCAGGTGGCCCGTTTCTACTATATGCTGGAAAATGGCCAGCTGGTATCGCCGGAATCCAGCCGCCAGATGAAATCAATCCTCGCCCAACCGGCCATCAATCATAAATTTGTCAAAGGGCTAAAGACCCAACATCCGGACTCTCGTATTTATCGAAAATCCGGAACCTGGGGGCCTTATCATGCCGACAGCGCCATCATCGAACATGACGGTCGGCGTTACATCGCCGTGGCCCTGGCAAAAAGTCCGCAGGGCGGCCGCTGGCTCTGCGACCTGATTGTGGCCATGGATAGCCTCATTTTTGAGACCGGTCCTTCTCTTCAATAGATTTTCTTTCCTGGTAGTGCCTCTCGATGAGTCGATGAATCCGGGTCGCTAAGGTCTGGTGCGCCACTGCCGAGTTTTTCCGTAGCACATTCGACATCACCACCACCATGTAAAAAAGTTGCCCCTTGCCCGCCGGGTGTTCGACAATCGCCACGGAGTTCAGCATATTGGTCACATTGCCGTGGTATTTGCGGCATTTGAAATCAGGCTCGGGCTTGCACTTGTACAACGAGCCGGATTTAAAATAAACGGCGGCCGGGGATAGTGCCGGCGACGAGGCGTAGCGAATGCGGCGCTGGGTCATGTAAGTCAGGCGCTTGATCTCGCGGCTGGAAAAGACATCCACGAGCCGCCCCTGCTCCATTTTAATGAGAAACCGCATCAGTTCCCGGGGATTGGCATAACTGGTGGTGCCCGGTACCATTTTCTTGCCGTTGCGGGTGAAAAAAGAACCCTGCCGAAGCTGCTTAATATCGAGCCCGTTGCGGGTTAGCGGTTCTTGCAAGGCCTTCGTCAGCAGCGCCGCCAGTTCTTTTTTGGGTGATTCCTTGAAAAAACGCCTTCCGGCCTCCGGGCTCAACGGATACTCGCTGCCGAATTGAACCAGCAGCATCAGTTCCCGCATGACCATACTGGCGGCCGCGTTGGAGCTGGCTGAAAGCATCCAGTCCAGGTAAGTCCAGAGACTGGCCCGATCGCCCTCCTGAATCGGCCGGTACCAAATTTTAGGGCCGTCCGGCTCCCAAAAAGGTGCCTTGTGGTGGTCGGAAATGATAAACGAGTCGGCGGTCACCACGGTATTGCGAAGAACCTTCAGCCGGGCCTCGATGTCGTCGGGGTAAATGTCGGCCAGGGCCTGGAAAATACCGAGAACCACAATGAGCTTGCCCACACTGCCCGGATTGGCTTGGTAATCCCCCCGGTGTTCGACGTAACGCGGGTTTTCGGGATCACTTAAATCCATGAGGGAAATCCCGTAGCGGTCGGCCTCACCGCCCAGCAGTTGTTTCACCTTACCGGTAAATTCGGGATCCGCCGCTGGAATCTGAAAGTCTGCTTGGTCGGGCATCCGCAAATCCACCTGTTCCAGGTTGAGCAAGGCGCCGGCCGGTAACTGCCTTCCCCGCACCGTGCCATTTTGAGCCAGACGAAACCCCTCCAGGCGGATGATGCCGGTGAACGGATAACCGTCCAGGGGATAGCCCCATACCGCAGGGACACCGGTTAGCAGCAGTATAATAACAATTAACAATTTAAGCGGTTTCATTGGTTCCCCCCTGTCGGTACGGCATCCAGGTCAACGCCGGCCGGATAGGCTTGCTGCAGCCCTTGGTCCAGGCTGTTTAAAAAAAGATTCTGCCGGGCCCGGGCGCTTTCCAAAAACGGCCGGATCTGAAACAGCACCAGTTTTTCCCGGTAAAATCCGAATTCGATATCGGCCGGTACGGGTTGACCGGCGGCATCCAGCAGCCGGGGAAAGCGTTGCGGCACAGCGGCGGCAAAATCCACCAGAATGTCTATTTCTTTTGGGGTCAATACGTTCTCAGCCCCGCTGGCGGAAATTTTCGACATGCCGCCATCACCCAGAAGAACCCGCTTGTAAGGCTCGCTGGCGTGATACATGAGCCGTACGTAACCGGTGGGCGTGTGAATGCGCAATTCCTCGGCGGTCTGACCGGAAACCGCCCCGCCGACACCCTCGTTGACGGCGATGGTCAGCCAGTCGCGCTGCCCGGTATCCACATCCGCCGTCACCATGACGCCGGATTTTTCTGCGGGCACGCTCTGCATTAACAAGACAGAGACGTAAACATGCTCGGGATGATCCATGTAAGCCTGCCGCCAGCGATAGGCCCGCTCGGTGAAGGGCGAGGCCCAGACCCGCCGGATGGCCGCCAGCACATTTTCAAACCCCACCACATTCGCTTCGGTCAGGTTGAGACCGGCTCCGGTAAACCCGGGCAAGTCTTCCACATTGGTATCACTGCGCACAAAAACCCCGTAGGTGCCGTCCGGACCGAAGGTCTTGTTCATGGCCGCGTAAAGACGGTTGCGAAAATCCTGGCCCGGTTCGGCCTGGACGATCCAATCGCGCATCTTTTTCAGGAACCCGCGGGTCGCCTGCTCCTGCCTGGCAGGTGAATTTTTCAGTCTCTCGATCAAGGCATACTGGTCCTGCATCCAAGTAAAAACAGACGGTCCACCCGGCTCGATGGGCCGTTCCAGCAGCGTTCGGAACTGGCCGAAGGGAATCACCAGCCCCTCGGTGACGGCCTCTGTAAAATGATATTTGAGCTCGCCGAGGTTGGCCGCTTTGGGTCCTGAAATCCGGCCCGAATCCTTAGCCCGAATATTTTGAAGCGGCATAAAACGGTGATTCGTCAGGTCCAGTTTCTCCAGGTCGGGTCGAATCAGGGTCAGTTTCGTTTTGGATTCTTCGGCAAAAACCGTATCCCACCCGGGATTGTCTTCCTGAAGCTGCACCACGCCCCGCGGGCTGACGGCCAGCACCACCCGCCGGCCTTCTTTGGCGGTAATCTGCGATAGCAGCCGTTTTGAGACGGCCACGTTGGGAATTCCCAGGTTGCGAGCCAGCAGTTGAACATGGGATAACATGTTGCCTTTACCGGCGGTGATAATGCCGGCCACCGGCGGCAGGTTCTCCGTGGTGGCGGCCAGAACGTAAATCCCGTTGCGCTCCAGGTTGGCAATCGAATCCCCCGGCCGGAAAACCCGCAATACACCGCGGGCCAGGCCGGGATTGAGACCGTTTAATCCGGCGTCAACGGTCTGATTAAATAAGGTATTGCGGATTCCAAGCTGCCGATTGGCGTCTGCCATCAAACCGTCGAGAACCTCCGCGTAAAAGAGCAGCAAACTGCCCCGCAAACGGTCATGGACATAACGCCGTGTCAGCGGTTCAAGAATTTCCAAAACCGAAATGGCCTCGTCAAACTGAAACCGCAGGGTTCGGTCCGCCCATTCAGGCACGCGTGCGGCATAGACCAATTCGTTCTTATACTCATTTAAGCGCGGTCGGCCTTCACTGATTTCGGCCAGGCTTTCCTGCACTGCCTTGCGCTGTCGCATGGAAATCAAGCCGATGCCGTACAGGCCCTCAACACAGTCTTGCAGCCAGCTCAGGCGCTGACGCCGGTTGGCCCGGGCGATGCCCTCTAGTAAGGCCGTGCTGCTGCGGAACATATCACCTTCTATCGAGTGGCTGGTATCCAAAACCGCCAGCATTTGCTCGGGCCGACCGGCTTCCGGCAAGCCATCTCGCAGGGCCGCCAGCAGACGTCCGGCTTCGGAGAAACGCACAGCGCTGTCGCGGGCATCATCAAATTTGGCGGCGCTTTCGACAAGCAGGCGGGCCAGGCGCTTGTTCCTGACCTGTTTGGCCAGGGAACGGATTTGTTTCTGGATATCCTGCGGCCGGTAGACTTCTTCGATAGTGACCGCCAGGCGCTCGTAGTCTTCTGCCAAGTCGGTTGCGCCGCGTTGGGCGGCATAGGACCGCACCTGGGCAGCATCGCCTAATTCGGGTTTGACATGAATTTTAATGCGCAGTTTTTCAAAATTTTTATCACTTTCCGCGATAGCTAAGGACAGTTGGCGCATTTCAGTGGTGGGTGCACCTTGGCGCCCGTGGGGAAAAAATCGCACCGCTTCACGCAAGGATAGAAAATACTGCCGGCGCCAGCTGGGTTCTGCCGTCAAGGCCAAAAGCAAATTCCGCCCGCCGCTGGTTTCATCTTCTACCTGCAGGGCTCCCCGGTAGTAACGCGCCCTGCGGAAAATCCAGCCGTCATCGGCACGGATCAAAAACTGCTCCAGGATCATCTGTTTGAGGATGTCCGCAGACTCCGGCTGCGTCAGAAGATCCTCCGGTTTGACATCCGCAAATACATTGGCAATGTAGTAGCCGTTGTCCCGCAATAATTTGACGCGTTCGGTCCACTCGCCGTGCTGCACACCACCGCCGTGCTCTTTGCAGGCATACTCTTTGGGCGGCTGGATGGTGCCGTCGTTGCAAAACCAGCGAATTCGCTTAAACGGCCCGCGGGAAGATGTCTTCATCTCCTGCACCCAGCCTTGTAAAACCTCACCGGCAGGAAGGCTGGCCCGAACAGTGTTAATAACCGTCACCAACAGCCCGGTAACCAAAATGTATATCAGAAAATGCCGCTTCACTCTGTCAGGTCCTTACACGCTGCATGTACGACAGTCGAGGATGCCCCATCTTTCCCAAAAGCTCAAAACAATGGCGAATTCATCTATAATTTGTAATTTTGAAAATATGAAACGCTCAGCTTGGGACCCAATGCAGGCCTTCGGCCGCAACCAAATCAGTGTTCAGGTTTCGGGTTTCAGGATTTGGGGTTTGCTGACACCTGACACCTATAACCCTATTCCCGATGATTCAAGTGGATTCACTTTAACGACCCATCTTCGCATCTTGCGGAGAAGTTACGATCTAAGACTCTAACTTCGTTCAGGTAAACCCCATCCCTGCCGAGGGACCCCCGATGTTTGACGGTTCCGGAAAAATGGTGAAGCCTCCCAGGACGTGAACCGCTCAAATTCACGAACCAGAGAAGGCTCCATGGAAACTTTAGAGAATCTAAGCCACACGCGGCGGTTATGCAAGTATCATTTATGTGCTTTAAAATAAGGTTAAAATCTCTCAACGTGACGTTTGCCTCCCTCGTTTTCCCCTATTTTTAACCTTTTTAGGGGGGTTGCAAAGAGCTATAAACTAATTAACGAGTCGAAAGGAGAAAAACCATGAAAAACAGAATGTCCATTTTTTTGATTGCTTTGAGTCTATCGGCCGGCTTGGCGCTGGAGATGCCGACGAATGCCCGTGCCCAAGGGATATATAGGGAACGATGGTGAAAAGTTGACGAAATTTGTGAATGAGTCATCGCCAACCATGGCAGGAAATCCCGTATTGATGCCTTGGAGACACTTAACCATATCATCGTCCGGCAAAGCAAACTTGTTTCGCACGGACGGCATGACCCGGCTCTAAAAAGCGTTGTCAACGATGCTCTCAAATTTGTTGTAACAGTCCGTGCCTTAGGTGGAGGTGGAGATTATGGCAACTTTTCACCATCGTTCCCTAAATTCCACCTGGTGCCACCGAAAACGCACCGGCGAACGTACCACCCTGATTCTGCACCATGGCTGTCGCTGACATCTGTCCACCGAATTCCCATCCGGAATTCACGAGGTTACTCCATGCGCTTTCCGTTTCGAACATCCAGCGGAATTTTTCAATCCGACCTGATCAATGAGATTAAACAAAAACGCTCATTGAGAGGCGTCGGCATCCGGAGTCGGCTTGTCCGCGATGAACCACGCAAAGAGCTCAATGAACTCGCCGGAGGCGGTTACGGTGAAACCGTTTTTTTCGAGTGCTTCGGCAAATTGCGCCCGGGTAAACCGGTCCTGCTGAGGGTGGTCGAGGAGGCGCCGAAACAGCGGGTGAACGATGTATTTTTCGAGAATTTCTTCAACGTAAAAACGACCCCCGGGTTTGAGCACACGGTACACCTCCCTGATGGTGTCACGCCATTGGACCACATGATGAATCGCACCGAAGTCGAACACCGCATCATACGTGTTGCTCAGGACCGCAATATTTAATGTGTCGCCCACCCATAGAATTGGTTTACGGGGCCGGCGACAAGAAGTGTGTCCGGCCAGTTGCACCATATGTGGGTCGATATCGAAAGCGTGCACATGCTCGGCTCTGAATTCCTCAAAGATGATGCAGGCGCCCATGCCGCGTCCGCAACCGATTTCGAGCGCCAGACCGCCCCGCATCTTTCCCCCCAGTTTTTTCAGAATCCGGGCTTCAAAATGACGCTGCAGTGCAGCGCGGATGGGGTTGTTCATCAGGGCTTTTTCGAAGGTATTTAACCGCATGGCTGAATATCATGTGGTAATATTTAGAGTCTTAGATCGTAACTTCTCCGCAAGATGCGAAGATGTGTTGTAAAAGTGAAACCACTTAATTCATCGGAAATGGGATTATAGGTTTCAGGTGTCAGGTGTCAGCAAACCCCAAATCCTGAAACCCGAAACCTGAACACTGATTTGGTTGCGGCCGAAGGCCTGCATTGGGAAATATACGGTTTAAAGTCTATCGCGGCCGGAGGATGATCACCTCGGGATCGTCTCTCGGAAGATCGAGAACAAACGCTTCATATATTCCGCCGAGAAGGATATCCACCCGCGGGCTTCGGCTTACGAAAATTCCGTTCTTATCCAGCAAAATATCTCCCTGGTCGTCTTTTTTGATCTTGAGCGAAAACAACTCGCGCCGACCCTTGTGAATTCTAAAACGGTCGCCGATGGTGAAAGGCCGTTCAGCCAGACAGTCCCTGTGAATGAATATCCCGTTGCGATCACGGTCGAACAGGACGATGTTTTGCTTGCCGATCGTTTCTTTCGAGAACAATGGTGTCTCCTGTTTCTGTACAAAGAAGCGCTCAATTTGGGTTGTAATTAGTCGGTCCGGCGCGACGTTATGGCTTCCAGAATGCGTGCCATCGCTGTTCCGGCTTTTTCGAGAACGACATGGTCGGCATCCGGGAATGCCGTTTCAATATTGATTTCCACAATTTTTGCACCGTGCTGCTTTGCCACCACCGGCAGGTGAGCCGCGGGATAGACAACGGCCGAAGTGCCAATCACCAACATGACCCGGCATGTGCTCGATTCACGGATGGCCACCTCCAGTGCCTCAGGTGGCAATTGTTCGCCGAAGAGAACCGTGTTGGGCTTGAGAACCCCTCCGCATGCACAGTGGGGCGGATTGCCTTCGGGTATGTTGGGGGCCAGGTAGGTCCTGCCGCATTGCTGGCAGATAATTTCCCGGAGACTGCCGTGGATTTCAACGACCCTCCGGCTGCCGGCTTTACGGTGCAGGCCGTCGATATTCTGGGTAATCACCTGGCGCACGATTCCCAAGTTCTCCAGTTCAACCAGGGCCCGGTGAGCGGCATTTGGCTCATAGGAGTCGTAATCCCGGATGAAGTCTCCCCGGATCTGCCAATACTTTGACGGGTCTTTGCGAAACACTTCGATGGAGGCGTAAACCGTGGGGTCGTATTTTTCCCAAAGCCCTCCTTTTGAACGAAAGGTCGGTATCCCGCTTTCGGCGGAGATACCGGCTCCGGTGAGCACGACACAGTTTTTCAGTCTCAGCAGGAGCTCCGCGACTTCTATATAAGGAGCGGTCATCCGGTTGTCCTATTGCCAGTTTTGGATGATCAGCGGCACGGTTTTCACGAGAAAGTATAGGGCCAGACCCATAATCAGGACAATGGGCAGCAGCAGCGAGAGCATGAGCGTCTTGGTGGCGAGAGCCTCCCTGCGATCTTTTTCCTTTTTGGTGTCGGCCCGGTGACGGACCAGAATGATTCCTGCGGGTATCAACAGGGCGATGACAATGATATTTCGCGTCCAGAAAGCAATGGCCGTCAGGATGGCCGTGGCGACCAGAGCAACATCTATCAGTCCAATTTTTCGCAAAAAGTGCACCGCTCATTTACTCATCGGTCACACATCCTTCGGAAGCCGGCCGGACGTTTTTGATATACCGGTGTAGCGCGCCCCGCTGGACTTTGAAGGGCGGGGCCTGCCAGCGGCGCCGTCTTTCAGACAGGGTGTCGCCGCCGATGTTCAGGTCGATCCGTTTGCTTTCTGCATCGATGGTGATCCGGTCGCCATTTTCAACCAGTGCGATCGGACCGCCCTCCTGGGCTTCGGGACAGATGTGGCCGACGATAAATCCATGCGAACCACCCGAAAAGCGCCCGTCGGTCAGCAACGCCACATCCTTTCCCAGGCCGGCCCCCATGATGGCCGAGGTCGGCGTGAGCATTTCCGGCATACCGGGACCGCCTCGCGGGCCTTCATAGCGGATAACGATGACCTCTCCTTTTTGAATCCGGTTCTCCTCAAGTGCTTTGAGCATGTCCTCTTCGGAGTCGAAGACATTGGCCGGTCCGCTGAAATGGGTGCCTTCCTTTCCCGTTATTTTTGCCACGGCTCCCGCCGGTGCCAGGCTGCCATGCAGGATCTGCAGGTGACCTGTGGTCTTGACGGGGTTGTCCAGCGGGCGAATGATTTCCTGACCGTCCGAAAGATCGGGCAGATCGACCAGGTTCTCCGCCAGCGTTTTCCCGGTGACCGTGAGGCAGTCGCCATGCATGAGGCCGGCGTCCAGCAGGCGCCTGATAACCGCCGGCAGGCCGCCGGCACGGTGCAGGTCTTCCTGCACAAATCGGCCGCTCGGCTTCAGGTCCGCCAGCAGCGGCACGCGGTTGCTGACCGACTGAAAAACATCCAGCGACAACTCTACGTTCACTGCCCGGGCCATGGCGATTAAATGCAGGACGGCATTGGTGCTTCCGCCGAGGGCGATGACGACCGCTATCGCGTTTTCAAACGCAGCGCGTGTCATGATGTCCCGCGGCTTGATATCGGCTTCCATCAATCGGTGGATGGCTTCACCGGCTTGCCGGCATTCGACGCGCTTCTCTTTTGAATCGGCCGGCGTGCTGGAGCTGTAAGGCAGGGTCATTCCCATGGCTTCGATCGCCGACGCCATGGTGTTGGCAGTGTACATTCCGCCGCAGGCCCCCGGACCGGGGCAGCTTCTCCTGACGATGGCTCTGCGGGTTTCTTCGTCGATTTCACCGGCGATGAATTCGCCATAGCTCTGAAAAGCCGACACGATGTCGATTTTACGGCCATCATGGTCTCCGGCCCGGATAGTACCGCCATAGATCATCAAAGAGGGGCGGTTGAGCCTGCCCATGGCCATGAGGCATCCGGGCATGTTTTTATCGCAACCGGGAATGGAGATGTTGGCATCATACCAGTGAGCCCGCATGACGGTTTCGATGGAATCGGCTATCAGATCCCGGGACTGCAGAGAATAACTCATGCCTTCGGTTCCCATCGAGATGCCGTCGCTCACTCCGATGGTATTAAACCTCATCCCCACCAGGCCGGTGGCCTCAACCCCTTTTTTGACTTCGGTGGCAAGGTCGTTGAGGTGCATGTTGCAGGTGTTGCCTTCAAACCACATGGTACTGATGCCGACCTGTCCCTTGCCCATGTCCTCGGCGGTCAGGCCGACACCGTACAGCATGGCCTGGGATGCGCCCTGAGACGGGGGTTGCGTGATCCGTTGACTGTATTTGTTCAATTTGGAAGGCTTGCTTTTTTCCATGGCTGATTCCTTTCAAAGATAGATCTTAAGGGCCCCGGCAAAAAATAATTCCACCTCTTGCTTGTCTTATGGCCCGTCTACTGTGTTACATCCACCCACACATATCTCGATATGCGCAGGTGGATGTGCTTTGTAGACAAACCATAATCCGGCGCAACCGTTTGGAATTTTTTCTTACCGTGACCCTAAGTTGCCGTGGCGATCCGCGGTCGGATTTTCAATAACGCCTCTCGATTTTTCCAGCACGACGTCAGTGGCCAAAGCCACTTGGTCATCACCATCAAATGGCGTGCCGGGTGATTTCTGCAACAATTTGCGGCCAAACGGCTTCGGGCAGGGCATGTCCCATTCCCGGGATGATTTTCAGCCGGGAACCGGGGATGGCTGCCGCGGTTGCCAGGCCGCATTCAACCGGCAGCAGCGGGTCCGCTTCGCCATGAATCACCAATGTCGGGACGCTGATGGACTTGAGCTTTTCGGTCCGGTCCCCAGCTGCCATGATGGCGGCAAACTGGCGCGCCACCCCGGCCGGATTCAGTCCGCGTTTATAAGTCTGTTCGGCCCATTTCCTGGCCAGCGTTTCATTCAACGGCATCGCCGGGCCGCTCAGAATTTTAAAGGCCCGCACGAAACTCTCGACGTAGCCGTCATGGTCGGGAGGAAAGGGCGTGTAAAGAATTTCGAGCACCTCCGGACTCGGGGGCGGAAGCAACGGATTGCCGGTGGAGGACATGATGGAGGTCAGGCTGCGCAGGCGCTCCGGAAAGTGTATCGCCATAATCTGACCGATCATGCCGCCCATCGACTCGCCCACGATGTGAGCCCAGTCATAGCCCAGAGCCTTGAGCAGTTCCGCGGTATCTGCGGCCATGTCTTCGAGCGTGTAGGGCAGTGCGGGCACTTCACCGCGCTGCAGGGCAGACGCTACTGCGGCCGAGTCGGGAACTTGCATCCAATCGAGCTTCGTCGACAGCCCGATATCGCGGTTGTCGAAGCGGATCACCCGGTAGCCGCCGGCCGCTAACTGCCGGCAGAATTCACCATCCCAAAGAACCATCTGGGAGCCGAGGCCCATTATCAGGATCAAAGGGGACGCATCCTTGTCCCCGAAAGTTTGATAGGCGATATTTATCCCGTTGGCACGGGCAAATTCAACCTCGCTGCGGGAAATATTTAGCATCGATTGTCTCCGTTTATCGAACCCGGCAAATCAGCCCTTTCAGGTAGGCGCCTTCGGGGAAGTTAAGAGCCACCGCATGATCGGATGCCTGTTCCAGGTGCTCCAGTATCTGAACATCACGGCCGGCATCCAAGGCTGCGTCCGCTACGATTTTCTGAAAAAGGGCGGCATCCACATGACCGGAGCAGGAGAAAGTGAACAATACGCCATTCGGCCGGATCAACTTGAAAGCCAGAAGATTGATGTCTTTATAGCCTCGCGCTGCTTTTTTTACCTGAGGGCCGGAACCGGCGAACTTCGGTGGATCCAAAATAATCAGATCGAAGCTGCGCCGGGCATCCCGGAAAGATCTGAGCGCCTGAAATACGTCGACGCCGATGTTTTCCACGGCGTGGATGTCCAGGCCGTTCAGCGCCAGTTGCCGGTGCAGGATGTCCAGTGCTTCCGGCGACGTCTCCACGTTCACCAGATGTTCGGCACCGGCTTTGAGAGCCTGAAGGCCGAAACCTCCGGTGTAAGCGAAGCAGTTGAGCACATCGGCACCAGGCGAAAACGCCGCAACCCGTGCCCGGTTTTCGCACTGATCCAGATAATAGCCGGTCTTGTGGCCGTGGCGGACATCGACTAAAAGACGCAAGGGCCCTTCACGGATCTCGATTCTTTCGGGTGGTTCTGCGCCCATCAGGATGCCGCTGGACGATGCCAATCCTTCTTTCAGTCGGCCGTCACCTTCCGATCGCTCGTAGATGCCGGCTACCGGGATCAGATCCGTCAACAGTCGCACGACCTCTTTTTTCCAGTGCTCGGCACCGGCGGAAAGAAACTGACACACCAGGTAATCTTCGTAACGGTCGACAATCAGACCCGGCAGTCCGTCCGATTCCGCATTGACCAGTCGCAAAGCAGAGAGCGCATTCCCGGCCTGAAGCAGATGACGTGACTGTAATGCGCGATTCAGACGGTTTGCAAAAAACTTCGGGATAATCTCCTCGGCCGGATCGAAAGACCAGACGCGAACCCGTATCTGGGACCGGGGTGAAACGGCCCCGATAGCCAGCGGAGTGCCGTCCGCCGACAGCACCCTGACGGTTTCTCCGGCCGATACCGTCGAGCTGGCGCGATCTATCGCACCGGAAAAAATCCAGGGGTGGTGCCGGTGCAGTGATTTTTCCCGGCCCGGTTTCAGAGTAACGTCGGCCTGGTTTGTGGTCATCTTAATGGGCTCAACTTGCCTTCCGACATCGACCGTGACTATCGTTTAATTGATCTTTGATAGGAGTGTCGATCCATCTGTGATCGACTTAGAACATGAGATTAACCATTCCGCGGGACCTTAACAGCAGGCTTTTCGGTCGGCCCGTCTTTGGCCATCCGGAATGTGGCCCGAAATTCCATTACCGGTCGTTTGTTTTGATTGAAGAGAGTTGCCCGGCCGTAGAATCGGTTTTGTCTTTTTGCCGTTACGCGGGCTCTTGCGGTAACGACACCACTTTTAACCGGATACAGAAATTTCGTTTCGATAGAAGTGGTCGCAAAATGGGTGCCGGGCGGCACCAGACTCTTGATCGCCATTACCACGGCGGTATCCGCCAGGCTGACCAATGCCCCGCCATGCATCAGTCCGCTTCCCTGAGCGAAATCGATCAGAAACGGCATGGTCAGCACGGCCGTGCCGTCACGCGACGCGACAATTTTAATGTGCAGCAGTCGCCCGAAATGGGCCGGATCGATCCAGGACCTGGCAGTGATCGTATGCGGACCGGTCAGTGGGGCGCGATCGGATGAATGACCGCGGTGTTTCCGTGTATCGGGAGGGTCTGTTGCCATTCTCGCGGTTCTTTTCATCCGTCATAGATGCCTAACATCAGGATAATCGACAGCGCTGCCAGACCGAGGCTGACGGCAAGCAGGGCGACCGACCTGATAACCCGGGTCGTGTAGGCCGGTTCGAAAGATTCGCCGCGGTTGAAGTTTATTCTTTCAACATATATACTCCCTGCACCGAGCACAACACCGACCGAGGCCACACCCAACAACAGCAGGTGGTCGCCGTTTCTCAGCGCCCAGTTGGCCAGGACGAGCAGAAAAATCAGCAATATCCAGAAAACATACCGGTAAGCGGATGTCTGGTAGAATTTGCGCAACCTGTCCATACGTTCCCCTCAGCCCCGATTTTTTTTCGAAGCGCCGGGCTCTCGATGTCCGCATTATGTAAAGGGCTCACCCAAATCAAGAAATGGTTGAATAATACACTTCGCACAGTCGTGCAAGAGCATTGACGCGGTGTTCGGAATCGTTGATAGCTGCCTGAGGCAGGTGCATAGCGGCTGCTTCGGTATCGGATGAGAAACGGGAGCTTTGGCTGAATGGGCTAAGGCAGATAGGGCCGTCCAAAATCATTCAATGGCTTCAAATACAATTTTATGGTTGACAAGGTTCATGATTTTCAAACGGCCTTTGATGGTTTTCTGATCTCCGTAAATGCTGACCAGACGAAAACCGCTCTGCTCCTCCGGTTCAACAACATCAACTGATTCGAGAACCATTTCCTCTTTGCCGTTTTTGTAGAAATACGCATTGGCCTCGCACATCTTTGCAATCCCTCCCCTTTTTTCACTCTACGAAAAAAAGCCACTGGCTGCATTGTCCCTTCGATAGGGTTCTCCTGCGCCTTCGTGGCTATGGTATCGGTTCTTCTATTTTTGAATCCGCAAGCCTTCATGGCCTGCCATTGCAATACGACTATTTTTTACAAGAAAAAAAATTCAGTGTCAACCGCCGCCGGCGGTTAGTGAATCGATCACACGGTCATCATATAGATAAGAGTTGATCGAAACGGCGATCCACGATATAATTATTTGATTTTGTTGATCTTCACAGGCCCACAACACGAAAATGGCAGAGTAGTAGAAGAAGGCGTACCTTCATGCAAAATAATCACTTGGAAATTTTAGAGATCATTACAAATAAATTCAAAGAGATCGATCAGATTCTCGGGAACGTGTCGCTGATGGGCTATCAAATCGGGATTCTTCCGGCCCTCTTGATTTCCATTTTCCTGGTTCTCATTTTGCTGTTTTTACTGAAACGCAAACGCAAAGGAAGGGCTGCGCCGCAAGTAGAGCCTTCGCCGGCGATTATCGAAGAGACGATCGAGCCGATTGAAGAGGTGAAAGAGATTGACGAGGAGAGCATTGTCGAATTTTTTTTGAATATTTACAAGATACAGTTAGGGGAGACCCAACTGGCCCGGGGCCGCTTTAAATTGCTGGATTCCGTTGTGGTCGATACGCGCAGAACCTATGAATTGGAAGTGTTCCATGACAAGCAATGGGTGTCGAGGCGCATGAGCGTCGGTCTTGCCGGCGACGATAGCGCCAGCCGCAGCAAATGTTTCACCGTGATTTACGACGACCACTTCGTGCTCAAGGTCCCCCAGAAACCGATCACTAATTTTGAAAATTATATCACCGCCATCGAATCCGACCGGAAGATCGTCAAGAAGCTTGCCCCCCGGGAATGCATCGTGCCGACGGTGGCGGCCGTCCTCAAGATGATCCGTCCATTTTCAGAAAGTAAACAACTGACCCCGGAGCAGTTGGAAGAAAAATATCTCGACTGGTTGAGAAAGTTCCCCTCCTTTCAGGCTCATTTGAGAATCGGCAATTCGTATGTCTTTGTGATGGATCTTTCACGCTACTTTTTCCTCAGTCGCGTCATCAATGATTTCCACGACCTGCCTAACAAACTCTACCAGGAGATCGCCGGTTATCCGGATGTGATCTGGGAAAACCACGGTTTCGAAGGGCGCTATGCCGTCGAAAACGATGAACAGCTCGATGCTGTCCGGAAGGTCTATAAGGGATTCGAGGAGCGGGCCCAGATTCTGCTGAACAAAACCGCTAAACGCAAGTTCCCCCGCTACACGCTGCAGGAGTGGTTTCTGATTCACCTGGCCGGCAAACAACTGGAGGTGGGTCATAAAGATCTGACGCCGGACCGGGTCGAAAAAATAAACGTTCTGCTGAAAAAAACCCTTGCTGAAAACAAGGACACCATTGACGACTACCGCCGAACGGTTCGGGGGTGCATCCAGTCTGTGACGGTCAGCCAGAGCATGCACCAGATTGCCGGTCTTGTGACAAACTTGCTCGATCTGTTGGCCTGGCTGCGGTCAAAAGGCGTGGCCATGCGGGACCTGAAGCCCGAAAATCTATTGATTGCCGGCGACAAGGCCAGGTACCCCGATTTTCTGGACACGAGCGAAAACTATTCGATCGGTCTCATAGACGTTGAGACCGCTGTTGCTTACGGGTCCGATAATAATCGGCAGGTACCGCAACCGATTTTGGGCGGAACACCCACCTACGCGACACCAACACATTTAATGCCGAACGAGACCCTGGCGGCTTGCTTTCAAGATGCCGTTCGCATTCTGTATCTCCAGGACTGGTACGCTGCAGTCGGGATCATCTACGAGATGATCACCGGTGAACGACTGTTCAGTCAGACCGGCAAATTGATCATCGGCATTAAAAACTTGATATTCAGGAACGCGGGCGAAACTGCGGCCCAGCTTGAGCTTTTAAAAAACGCCAGCCGGATGTTCTGGCACAGCGCCCGGTCAGAAATGGCGAAGAAAACCGGTGAGAAAAATCACATCCTGCAAAGGGTCGCCGTCGGCTTGACCGATGACGTTCGCGCGGTGTTCCTTAAAGAATTGCAGATGGAAAAGCACTGCATCATGAGGCGTATAAAGGAGACTGTTGCCGGCCAAAGAGTATTTATGAACGAAAAAACCCGACGAAGCCTATTAATTGCATCACGAAAAAAAATAACGCAACTGAAGATTAAGTGGAGTAAAGCCCACCCGGGCGGCGGTCAGGGCCTCAAAACCTTGAACGATTTGGAAGCACTCAAGCGCGCAGCCGAAAAAAATATGCAGCTGACGCCCCTTCTCGAAGACCCGCTGTCGACCGTATCGGCTTATGAGCTGCTCCATTTTATGTTCGCGGTGGTTCAAAAGGCCATGTATCGAGAGACATGGGGCGATCTGGTTCCAACCGAGGTAGTGGGCGTCCGGGAGGGGCAGGGGGCGACCACGGTCGAGGCCACCATTTGATTTCTATGGACGGAAACTATTTGATTGCCTTAGCAATTGCCCCCGCCGTCTTTCTAATAGCGTTCATATCACCGGGAACCAGCTCCCACTCGGTCATCGTCAACTTCGGATCGCTCGATTTACGCGGAATCAGGTGCAGATGGTAGTGCATCACGATCTGGTTTACGGCCCTTCCGTTGAGTTGTAGAAAGGCGATTCCGTCCGGATTTAAGGAAGTTTTCATGGCCTTGGCGATTTTTAAAGATGCCCGGTGAATAGCGGTGAGATCCTCCCCATCGATTTCCCAGATGTTTTCGGCATGTCGTTTGGGAATAATCAATGTGTGTCCGGTATTAAGGGGATTTACGTCTGCGAACGACAGAACCCTGTCGTCTTCGAGAATCTTGAAACACGGGATTTCACCCCTGACGATCTTGCAGAAGATACAGCCTTCCATTGAGGTCTCCTTTCGAATCGGGTTGGGTTCATGTTGCAGTCTTTTTTTGTACGAAAATAGAATGTAATACGGAAAAGAAGTGGGCACCTCCACCCGGCTGAACGGTTTCGAAAGACGGCAATTATAAGGCTCAGACCGGTCAGCCGATTTTCGATATGTCGCCAAAAGTTTTGATTTCCATCGGCAGGTCCGATACCGATATGGCGATTCCGGCCCCGAGTGCGAACGCCCTTTCGATGACGTTTTCAAGCTGGATCACATTACCCGGCCAGTGATACTGAAGCAGATACGACAAGGCTTCCGGCTCAAAGGTGTAAACCTTGCGGGCGCTGTCAGCATTGTACTTGTGAAGAAAGTGATTGACCAGCAAACAGATATCCTCTTTGCGTTCCCTCAGAGGCGGCATCTTGATCGAAACGGCGCTGACGCGGTTTAAAAAACCTCTGCTCACCAGGTCTCCCTCGATGGCGTCCCTGAGATCTTTACCCATAGCGGCAA
>Ga0316192_10000633_pt1 | contig 25911 bp, 20 predicted proteins | sample MerIslwburrow_MG_FD_204931 | JGI IMG/M metagenome (GOLD analysis project Ga0316192, IMG submission 204931) | Coastal sediment microbial communities from Maine, United States - Merrow Island worm burrow | ecosystem: Environmental > Aquatic > Marine > Coastal > Sediment | place: USA: Maine...
CAGGAAAATATTTTGAGCAACCTTATCCAGTGCATCGACATAGGCCGCCGGTGCCACCAACCAACCCAGTCGCCAGCCGGTCATCCCAAAAAATTTTGAAAAACTATTGATCACAAAAACATCATCGCTAATCGCCAAAGCTGTTTGTTCATTCACACCATAAGTCAGCCCATGATAGATCTCATCAACAATCATGTGACCACCCTTTTCAGCCACAAAATCAGCTATTGAGCGCATCTCAGATTCAGCGATCAGTGTCCCGGTTGGATTGGAAGGTGACGCGATCATCACCGCCCGACTATTGTTATTCCAATTTTTCTGCAAGTGGGCATGATTAAGCTGGTAACCGGTCTCAACGTCGACCGGAATAGAAATCGCTTCACCTTCTACCAGGCGGACAAAATTTCGATTACAGGGATAACCAGGATCAGCCATCAACACCTGCTGACCTGGATTGATCAATACCGACATCAATAACTGCAGCGCCCCGGATGAACCTGGCGTAACCAATATCCGTTTGGGATCAACACTGACATTATATTTTTGCTGATAGAAATCACTAATCGCCTGACGCAGCTCGGGCAGACCTGTCGCCGGCGTATAGTGGTGTTTACCCGACTTAAGCGCCTCAATACCTGCCTCGACGATAGGCGTCGGCGTCTCAAAATCGGGCTCACCAATCTCCATATGGACGATGTCACGCCCCACAGCCTCAAGCTGCCTGGCCTGCGCCAGTAACGCCATCACATGAAACGGCTGGACAGCCGCCATGCGATCAGCAAGATCAACTGTTTTAGACATTCGCAGTTTTATGCAGCGCCCGGACCATTTCCAAATTTAAATAGCTATGCCCCTCGGCTTCACCACTGATCACAGTAAAGGGTGCATCTGGCTCACCCATCTGATCAAGCACAATGGCCGCGCCACTAAAATCATCCTCGGCAGTGTATGCATTAATGGTTATCACTGTTGCCAGTCGCGCCTGCACGGAAGAGCGAATACCGTTATAGGAATCTTCAAAGGCAATACACTGCTCAGGTGGCAGGTTCATCGCTTCCATCACATAGTGATAAATATCTGGGGCAGGCTTTTTGGCCGGCACCACATCCCCGGCACCAATGATTTCAAACCAGTCCAGAGAATCGGCGCCTAAGGTATAGGTCAACAATGCGGTCACATTTTCCGGTGTGGTGGTGGTGGCAATTGCCAGTCGCAAACCTGCATCCCTGGCTTCGAGAATCAAACGCTCGACCCCGGGACGTAGTGGAACGGCACCATCAGCCATCAATTTGGTGTAAAAACTTGTTTTAGCCGCGTGCAGACCAGCGACGAAACCATCAAAATCACCCGGCTTTTGAAAATCGGTGTTAAATTTTTCCAGGTAATAGCGGATACGTTCTTTGCCCCCGGTTACTGCCAACAATTCACCATATAGCTCAGGCGTCCAGTCCCAGGCCAAACCCGCTTCCTCAAAGGCCAGATTGAAGGCAACGCGGTGCCCGTCACGCTCTGTATCAGCCAAAGTGCCATCAACATCGAAAATTAGTGCTGCTAATTCACTCATAATCCTTTCCTTTACAATCATTAAACATAATCCAGATCGGCATATTATCACCATTTATACGATATTAACCTCTTGAAGATAAATGGCTTTTTCATAAGCATAGACATCAAACAAGAAACATAACTCTATTGCCTAAACCTGAAATATCTAGTATATATTCGGGCTTGATATTTGAGGCATCAGGAGAAGGGAATGTCCCCAAAAAAAGCTAGCGCAGATACCGCGAGCAAGAAAAAAGCCGTATCAAAGAAAAAAGTGGCCACAGCTAAAGCGGCGCCTAAAAAAGCGCCTGTAACAACAAAGGCTGCGCCAAAAAAGGCTAGCAGTACGACTAAGGCAGCACCAAAAAAGATGAACGCCACAGAAGCCAAACAACGAGCAGACAAGCTATTACAAGGCTTTGGCAACTTCGAACCCTATAGCGTTACAAAGGGTGAGGAGTACATGAATGAAGATCAGATTGGTCATTTTCGTATGCTCCTGACGGCATGGAAACATGCCCTAATGGAAGAAGTCGATCGCACCGTACAACACATGAAGGAGGAAGCGGCCAACTTTCCTGATCCCAACGACCGCGCTAGTCAGGAATCAGATTTCACCATGGAGCTGCGTACTCGCGATCGTGAGCGCAAACTAATCAAGAAAATTGAAGAGTCTATACAGACACTTGGTAGTGAAGATTACGGTTATTGCGAGAGTTGCGGCGTTGAAATCGGCATTCGTCGTCTTGAGGCGCGTCCAACGGCCACACTTTGCATTGACTGCAAGACTCTGGATGAGATCCGCGAAAAACAAAAAGGGGGCTAACGCCCCCTTTTTTTAACTCTGAAATCAATAAAACCTAGCTTGCCTTGGCATTCTGGGTTTCATCCACTTCAACAATCTTGGTTTCACAGACCTGACTCATCTGTAATCGGTTGGCATTAACAAAGGCCATGATGTATTCAAACGCTGTAGGGTTGGTGTCCTTAACTGAAATTTCCACCAGCAGGCATTTTTCACCATCCACCATGCTGGGGCGCACATCATTTGAATAGTGCAAACGATTATCCTTACCAAATGTTGCCATTGTAGTTGAGATACGTTCGATCCAATCACTGGGACGAAACTTGCGACCGTCTTCATTGACGCTTCTAATTACAAGTTTACAGCCTGCTTTCAATTCCATTGTCATGACTACCTACATGGGGCAGACTAGCACTACGCTAGAAAGTCCCTATTGAAAAACGTTATTAAGGTGTTGCTTACCGAAATTATCGGCAAGCCATTGAAATTCATGAGACGCATTATACATCGAAGTCTACTTTAATTAAGCAATCCCCTTTCAGAAAAGACCTCGTTTTCGCATAATATGATGACATTACCTGTTACTAACGCCCAAAATCAGGGCCAAATAAATAACAACTACCCATGGGAGGGTTTATGAGCATCGAAAATATCGACTCGATACTCCACGAAGAGCGTTTATTTCAGCCTTCAGCAGAATTTACTCAAGCCGCGTCAATCAACTCTTTAGTCGATCTAGAAGCCCTGCACCAACAAGCAGGGCATGACTATGAAGGTTTTTGGGCAAAGCTTGGCCACGCTGAAATCAGTTGGAAAACGCCTTTTACCAATGTCCTTGATGACAGCAAAGCTCCCCACTATCAGTGGTTCAATGATGGCAGGACCAATGTTTCCTACAACTGCCTGGATCGTCACCTTGAAAGCCGCGGTGATAATAACGCCATCATTTTTGAAGGTGAAAAAGGCGACATCAAGACCCTGACCTACCGTGAGCTACATTCACAGGTATGTTGTTTTGCCAACGCCATGAAGGCTCAGGGAATTGGCAAAGGTGATCGAGTCGTCATCTATATGCCCATGACGCCAGAGGCCGTGGTGGCAATGCAGGCCTGTGCCCGTATCGGCGCCATACACTCGGTAGTCTTTGGTGGCTTTTCTGCAGAATCGCTAAAAGACAGAATTGAAGATGCCGGCGCAAAGATGCTGATCACCGCCGATGGTGGTCATCGTGGCGGCAAGATCGTTGAACTGAAACAAGCCGCTGACAAGGCACTTGCTGGTGGTTGCGCCAGCATTGAGAAGGTCATTGTCTTCAAACGTACCGGCCACGATGTTGATTTCAACCAGGAAAAGGACATCTGGTGGCATGACGCAATTAAGGGCATGGACAGCGTCTGTGAGCCTGAGTGGGTAGAATCCGAACACCCACTATTCCTTCTCTATACCTCTGGTTCTACCGGCAAACCCAAAGGCATCCAGCATTCAACTGCCGGTTATTTGCTGGGTTCCATCCTGACCATGAAATGGGTCTTTGACATCAAGGACGATGATGTCTACTGGTGTACTGCCGATGTTGGCTGGATCACCGGCCACACCTACGTTGCCTATGGTCCACTAGCAGTCGGTGCAACAGCCCTGATCTATGAAGGTGCGCCAACCATCCCCGACTGCGGTCGTTTCTGGGATATCTGCGAACGCCACAAGGTCGGCATTTTCTATACCGCACCAACCGCTATTCGTGCACTGATGAAACAGGGTGATGAATTTCCAGCCAAATATGATCTATCCAACATTCGCCTGCTCGGCACTGTCGGCGAACCTATTAATCCAGAGGCATGGATCTGGTACCACAAGGTCATCGGTGGCGAGCGCTGCCCAATTGTCGACACCTGGTGGCAAACAGAGACCGGCGCCAACATGATTGCACCGATACCCGGCGCAGTTGCCACCAAGCCCGGTTCCTGCACCCTGCCCCTGCCAGGCATCATTGCCGACGTAGTTGACGAAGCAGGCAATAGCATTACCGAAGCCAACAAAGGTGGCTTTCTGGTCATCAAAAAGCCCTGGCCATTCATGCTGCGCACGGTTTGGGGTGATGATGAACGTTACATAAACACCTATTGGCCTATGTTTGACGGCAAATACTATCTTGCTGGTGATAGCGCCCGCCGTGACCAGGATGGCTATTTCTGGATCATGGGGCGTATTGATGATGTGCTAAATGTGTCCGGGCATCGCCTCGGCACCATGGAGGTTGAATCTGCCCTGGTAGCCCACCCTCGCGTTGCTGAGGCAGCCGTCGTCGGCCGCCCTGACGACATCAAGGGCGAGGCAATCTTCGCCTATGTGGTATTACGCGGTGACAGGCCAGCTGGCGGTATTGACGAGGCCCTGACCAAGGAGCTACGTGCCTGGGTCAGCGAACAGATTGGTCCCATCGCCAAGCCTGATGATATCCGCTATGCCGACAACCTACCCAAGACTCGCTCAGGCAAGATCATGCGACGCCTGTTACGCACCATTGCCCAGGGTCATGAAATTACCCAGGACACATCAACACTCGAAAACGAGGCCATCCTGCAGCAATTACAAGGTAAGGGTTAACACAACACATGGGCGGCCTTATTCGGCCGCCCCTTAATTACCCCCATAAACCGTATTGACATTAAGCAGAGGCTTTGCTTTAATGAATTGCCCTTATCGTTTGCGTGGCTTTTGTGTTTGGGAACAAATTTAGATTAGCGAGTTAGACATAGGCATATGTGATTAACAGGCGCTAACGTAGTTCTTAAAACGTCATTAAACGAAATGAGGTCGAATAATAAATACATGAAAATAGTACGCCTCCCCGTACGCGCTTGTAACAACCCAAAAGGGGCGCTAGTCGCCCCTCTTTTTTTTAAACCACTTTATTGAAACACACTCCCCCATCCCCCCTCTTAATAGAGCAACACAACTACTACACAATTGTGTCTAGGAATTAGTCAGTTATGTGAAAATTTAACTGTTATTCATGTTGACGTTTGAGAATCATCGCAGTAATATACTGCCCACAAATCAAGCACGATTTATTCCCCGGTAGCTCAGTTGGTAGAGCAAATGACTGTTAATCATTGGGTCCCTGGTTCGAGCCCGGGCCGGGGAGCCATATTGAAGAAACCGCCTGTCAGGCGGTTTTTTTTCGCCCTAAATTTCTCCCGCATAAAAACAAAAAGCCACATGCTAACATCGCAGCCATGAGCAACAAACCAGATGATGAAGATGAAGACGCAAAACTGTTTCGCCAGGCAATGGCCGGTGTACGCCGCATCAAAACTGATCAAGCACCTCATTTAACCCAGCGCCCTAAACCCGGCAAACGACAAACACAGAGCAATCAATCACAACAAACGATTGATACACTGTCCGATGAGTTTGAACCACACAACGACAATCAGGAAAATGATTCATTCGCCCGCACAGGCATCCAAAAACAGGTACTCAGAAAGCTTAGATTAGGAAAAATTCCTATTGAGGACGAACTGGATTTACATGGCTATAAAGTTGAACAGGCACGTCAGGTACTAGCAGGGTTTCTCAATCACTGCCGCGAGCATGGCTTACGCTGTGTTCGCATTATTCATGGCAAAGGCCTGTCATCACAACAACCACCGGTTTTAAGAGGCAAAACCCGGCACTGGTTACAGCAGCGTGATGATGTACTGGCCTTCTGTCCCGCGCATCGCACAGGCGGTGGTGATGGCGCCGTCTATGTCCTGCTCAAGCGCGGCTAGGGAAGCCCTGAACAAGCCCCTGAAACGGTGTTGACTGCGTTAAGATGAACTTGTTCAGAGCCTCCCTAGAAAAAATAGCCCAGTCCAAGTTGAAAATAATCATCATTACGAAATATATAAGCAGGATCCGTCGGCTCCAGTCCTGACGCACCACGATACTCCAGTGTCAGCTTCCAACTCTGTCCCAGGCGCCGACTTGCCTCGACGCTTGACGAAACAGCACTCCCCTCCAGGTCATAGATGGCCCCCATCAGTATCTCGCTGCTTTGCATATCATTAAAGACCCAGCGCAAACCCAGCATCACGTCATCCGCGAATGGCCCAGGCGCCAGCTCTGCACGGTCATCGTAAAGATATTCAAGCAACAGACCTAAATCCATACTGCTACCCGACAGGCCCACATGGGTATATTCAAAGCCGGCCACAGCCTGCGTATAACGTTGGTTCATCTCCTCGGTAGAGGTAGCCTCAAGCTTCCATGCCCAATCACCAAGCAAGGCCTGTAAGGTCAGTCCGGTTTGATCAATCAAGTTATAGCGAGGAATTAATACAGTCTGACCAAGTGAATTGACCCCGAAATCATCACCAATTTTCGGATCACGGCTTGTGCCGGAAAAATGTGACAGGCCAATATCCCAATCACCAATATAGTGTGACCAGCGTATCGCCCAGTCTAGATGTTCATCTTTGTCGTCTGACTCATACCGCGCATCTTGTTCGGTATCAACGACTAATGGCCCACGCAAACGGCCCTTTACACCCGCAAAAGTACGTTCACGAAATAACGGTAAGGCAAATAGATCCCACGTTCCCCAGTCGGTAAACCAACTCAAATTGGCCATGGGTTGACCCAGTTTGTCTTCACCATCAGGACTCTCTACCTGATCAATCTGGTTAATCACATCAACCAGATGCAAGGACTCCGTCACCCCCCAGAACACCTTGCCTATGCCCAGGCGCAACTCCCAATCGCCCATGGCATTAAGCCACATCAACTCACGCACATCGGCATGATTACGCTCTTCATCCTTATCACCAACTCGCACAAATGGTACAAAGGTCAGGCTGGATTTCCGATCATTCCAGCTCATGTGAAATTCAGGCTGAATTGCCAAAGAAGCAAACGTATCGTACTGTTCAGCTGGATATAAAGGATCATCAACAAAGCCACGCAGCTCGGCGGTCAAAGATCCTGAGGCAGTTGCCCTGAAAGTGGAAGGCTTAGGTTTGGGTAATGCAGGAAAACGCTTAACCGCTGCAGACCAGCCGATATCACGCAAACGACTCTGATCATAGAGCGCCTGACTGGTGCGTTCGTATGGGCCAACCAAGACAACCTCAGCCGGGCGACCAATTGCGTCAATGGTTCTCTGCTCAGCACTAAAACCGCTGCTCTCAAGCTGTTGAAGAATATTTTTGGCCGTTGCCTTATCCGAAAACACCCCTATCTGTAGGTATGGAACCTTATTGTTTGCCTGAACAGCAGCCACACCAAAAAACATCGTCATAACAACAATGATATTGATTAAGAAACTACGATTAATGAACATTACAACCTCTTACTAGCGCGCCCGTTTAAGATCGTTAACTTGAAAGTCGCTGTCATTCAGACCAGTGCGAAAACGGTAATTTTTCCAGACAATGCGGGTTGTCTTGCCGGTCTGGTGATTTTCCATAAACATCTCGTCCGGGCGCCAATGATGTTCCAGGTACTTCTTGTAACCGATAAACGTCAGTGTTTTAAGCAAGGCATTCTTGCGATCGTAAAAGTCTGTTTTTAGAGGCCGATATTCCGCCTTGTCTATCCAGGTAACCTGGCGGGTATAACCGGAATATTTGTCCACCGGATCACGAGCAACCACAAAACAGTCCATCCCCTCATAAACCTCGTCACCCATGTAGCTATAGGTATATTTCTCAAGCTCCTGAGAACCCAGATCTTCATAGGCAAACTCACTGCCCATATAGGGGCCAGACTTATTTCGCGAAGCAATCCGCTTGACCCGTTTTAGCGCCGGCAGAAACAGCCACTGGTCATCAGTTTCGACCTTATGCGAATGGGTCAGCATTGCCGTGCCCTTCACATCAGCAGGTTCTTCAAATATCGACAATCCCTTATCGCCATCGCCATCAACCTCTAATCCCATAACACGGATATATCGACGGCTCTCATCACCATGACGATTTTTGAGAATCATCTCCATTTCAGCGCGAAAGTCATCAAAGCCGTTACCGCGTCTATCCGCTTCCTTAGAAATCTCAAAACCACGTTGTTCCGGCGTCGTCTGCGCACTCACAGACAATGGACTCAGAAACGCTGTCAGCAATACTGGAACCACGAATAATTTATTGGACATGCGCATCAGCAACTCCTTTATGTTTTTTATCGTCAAACTTCATTAACAACGGCGGCAACAACAGAAAATCCGCCACCAGCGCAAGCGTGATGGTTGTTGCCGTTAACAAGCCCATCGCCGAGTTTAATTCAAATGCCGACTGCGACAACACCATAAACCCGGCCACCAATGCCAAAGATGTCACCCACAGGGCCATGCCCACAGTAGAAAAGGCATAGCGTACAGCATCCTGGCTCGACAGCCCCTGCTCTCTGCGGCCACGCTGATATTTACTCAAAAAATGTACCGTATCATCGACAACAATCCCCAGCGTCATACCAATAACCACGGATAAAGCCAGACCAACCTCAGCGACAAATATCCCCCACAGACCAAACGCCATCGCCGCCGGAACAAGATTAGGCACCAGACTGATAATGCCCATTTTCAAGGACCGCAAAGTAAATATCAGCACAAACGAAATCACCACCAGCGCTATTATTGTGCCCTTCAACATACTGCGAATATTACGGTAACCAATATGGGCGAACATAATCGCCGGGCTGGCACCGCTGCTATGCATAGACGTTTGTGCATTCTCACGCAGCCATTCCTGAGCGCTATTCTCTAATGTCAGCAACTGATTGGTGGAAAGACTTTGCAGGCTGACATCCATACGTGTAGCCGACTTATCCAGGTTTATCTGATTATTCAGATCCAGACCGTAAGGCAGCGACATTTCATATAACAACAAATACTGTGCAGCCAGTTCACGTAGTTCCGGAATTGTGTACCACTCTGGATTGTCATCATGCATATTGCGATTAACCCGTTTCATGATATCGGTAAACACACCAACATGCAGTACCCCCGGCTGTAGACGGTACCACTCAGCAAAGGCATCAAGGGTTCTAAGATAGTCTGGTTCACTAATCCCACCGCTTTCGCCGGCGCCAAGCGAATAACTGATTTGGTACATACCGGTTAGATTATCTGTAGTGTAGTCAGTATCCGTTCTGAATTTAATCGTCTCATCAAAATAACTGACGAACTCATCATTGAGCTCATTGGCTGGAATAAACATTACCAATGCCACCACCGCAGCAAGCATGATCCACATAAGCCTAACTCGCTGCACTACCACAAACTCCCCCAAGGCCTGCATAAACAATAAACCCCTGGAATCCTGCTTTGGTGGTTTAACCGGAAAGATCATGATTAAGGCTGGAAACATGGTCACAGACAGCAGATAACCGGTTACCACCCCCATCGCCACCATATTGCCAAGATCGCGAAACGGCGGCGCATCAGAAAAGTTCATACTCAAAAAACCAATCGCCGTCGTCAGGCTGGTAATAAAGACTGGCTGCATATTAATGCGCAGACTTTCTGTCAGTGCCTGGCGTTTATCTTTACTCAAACGAAAATTTTGTAAGAAGTTGGTCAGCAGATGAACGCAATGTGCGACAACAATGGTCATCACCACCGTTGGCGTTGAAGCTGTTGGTGGGCTTAGCTTGATACCCACCCAACCCGCCATGCCCATGGCAGAAATGATGGCGAGGATGATAATCAATAAAGTTGCAATGGTGCCGCCAATGACCCTGACTGAAAAACCAACCAACAGCAGGATTACCAAAAACATAATCGGAACCAGCGTTTTCACATCGCTCTGAGCCGCTTCAGGAAAGGCATTATTCATAAAGGCAACACCGGTCAAACGGATTTCGACTTGCGGATATTTGGCCTCATACTCCTTGGCCAGGCCACGGATAAACGCAATCACCTCCGGCACCTCGGCCTGTAGATCAATCTCAGGCAGATGCACGGTAACATTCACCCCGGTAACATGACCCGAGGGCGAAATTATGCGGTTGAGCAAACCAGGCTCGGCCAGGGCGACCGCCTTAATACGCGCCACTTCCTCCAGCCCCAGCGACAGCGCATCTTCAACCAGATTCTCAACCACCAGATCATCAGCCTCGGCGTAGGTATGTTGAAAATTGGTAATGGAATCGACACGCAGCGAATACGGCGTCTGCCAGGCAGCCTCCGTTATTTCTTCTACGACACTTAAGATCTCGGGGCTAAAGACATTGCCTGATTTGGGTGTAATGACCAACAAGGCATTGTCGTTTTTGTTATAGGTGTTTTGCAGTTCATCAAAGGCCTGCAGCTGAGGATTTTCCTCACTAAAGAAGATACGGTAATCATTGGTGAAACTGAGAAAATGGACACCGCTGGCAGCAGCAAACACCCATACCAAGGTCAAAAGCACAACCAACCAGCGCCAGCGGATCAACAAATCTGCGTAACGTTCAACCATCATTCAAACATTCCTCTGTAACCACGTTGTAACTATCTATTTTTATAGTGGTTTGCAAAACTCAGCATGCCTAGCATCTTTACCAAGGTCAAGGTGCGCTAAGGCCTATAAATATGCGAAAATGCGGCCTCTTTATCAATCCAAATATATAGTTAGCTAAGCCATGAGCCTAGAGGCCCCAGAAAAGACAATTGAATCCGGCCACTTACGTGACCCATTCAGCCCTTACGTACCTGACAAGCCGGGCAGAACCACCACCTGGGCACGCCTCTATGGCAGCAGTTTCGGCATGGTACTTAGCCAGGGTGCACGTCAACATAACGGCCCGGTAGTGGTTATCACCAGCGACAGTCTGATGGCGACCCGGTTGGAACATGAACTGCGTTTCTATCTGGCCAATGACGAAACGGTCAGCGTCGTTACCTTCCCCGACTGGGAAACCCTGCCCTACGACATTTTCTCGCCGCATCAGGACATCACCTCACAGCGGCTCGAGGCACTCTATCGCCTGCCAACGCTAAACAAAGGCATTCTGATCATCCCCGCCTCCACCGCCATGCACCGCTTGACGCCCAAGGGTTACATAGACAGCCACAGCCTGATGCTTGATGTCGGCGAAAAACTCAATATCGATAAACTACGTCTGCGTTTTGAAAGCAATGGCTACCGCTGTGTTTCGCAGGTGATGGAACATGGTGAATTTGCCGTCCGCGGTGCACTGGTGGATCTGTATCCCATGGGCAGCAAGGTGCCATACCGCATCGACCTGTTTGATGATGAAATCGAAACCATCCGCAGTTTCGACCCGGAAACCCAGCTATCAAACAAAAATGTCGATAGCATCCGCCTGCTGCCGGCGCGCGAGTTTCCGCTGACCAAAGAAGCCATCAGCCAGTTTCGTCAGGCCTATCGCGAAGAATTTGAGGGCGACCCACAGCGCTCGTCTATATACAAAGACATTACCAATGGCATTGCCTCACCCGGCATCGACTATTATCTGCCGCTGTTTTTTGAACAAACAGCCAGCCTGTTCGACTACCTGCCCGCCAATAGCGTGGTAGTGATGGAAGAAGGTGTCGAGGAAGCCGCACAGGCATTCTGGCAAGAGGTAGAACAGCGCTACGAACAACGTCGCTACGACAAGGATAGACCTATCCTTAGCCCCGAACGGGTGTTCCTCAAGAGTCACGAATTTCTGCAAGGCATAGCCCCCTTTCCACGGATTGATTGCCATCACTTCGACATGGAAGAGACACAGGGCGTACACAATTTCGCCAGCAAAAATGCGCCAATGCTGACCGTCAATTCTCGTGCAGCAGATCCCCTGGCGACACTCAAACAATTTATCAAGACCTTTGACGGTCGCATCCTGTTCGCCGCCGAAACCAGCGGCCGCCGCGAAGCAATACTGGAACTGCTCAAACGCGACAACATCCATCCACGCCAATACCCGGACTGGTTAAGCTTTCTCGACGATGACAAGGCCCGCATCGGCATCGCCATCGCACCACTGGAAAAAGGCCTGCTGCTGGACGACATTGCGGTCATCAGCGAACCCCAGCTGTTTGGCGAACAGGTCATGCAGCGTCGCCGTCGCAAGATCACCAAGCGCGACGACGATGCCGTGGTTCGCAGTCTCACCGAGCTCATGCCCGGCAGCCCGGTGGTGCATGAAGACCACGGTGTCGGTCGTTATCTTGGCCTGCAAAGCCTTGAGATGAATGGTCTGATCACAGAATTTTTGACCCTGGAATATCACGGTGGTGACAAACTCTATGTGCCGGTCTCGTCCTTGCACCTGATCAGCCGTTTCACCGGCACCTCACCTGACTCTGCACCACTGCACAAACTCGGTTCGGATGTCTGGGTCAGAGCCAAACGCCGGGCGGCAGAAAAGGCCCACGATGTTGCTGCCGAACTGCTGGACATCTACGCCCGTCGCGCTGCCCGCAAAGGCTATGCCTATTCCGAACCCGATGATCAGTACCGCGCTTTTGCCGCCGGCTTTCCGTTTGAGGAAACACCGGATCAGGAAGAAGCCATCATCAATGTGCTTAAGGACATGGTCAGCGAACAACCCATGGATCGACTGGTATGTGGCGACGTCGGTTTTGGTAAAACAGAAGTGGCAATGCGCGCAGCTTTCATGGCCGTACACGACAACAAACAAGTCGCTGTATTGGTGCCCACCACCCTGCTGGCACAACAACACTATCAGAACTTTTGTGACCGCTTTGCCGACTGGCCAGTACGGGTTGAAGTGCTGTCACGTTTCCGCTCCAAAAAAGAGCAGGATCTAGTTCTGATAGACCTGGCCAATGGCAAGGTCGATATTGTCATCGGTACCCACAAGCTGTTGCAAAGCTCGGTCAAATTTACCGAGCTGGGGCTGGTCATTCTCGATGAAGAACACCGTTTTGGTGTACGCCAGAAGGAACGGCTGAAATCATTGCGCGCCGAGGTCGACATCCTCACCCTCACCGCCACGCCGATTCCACGCACACTCAATATGGCACTGTCGGATATGCGCGATCTGTCCATCATCGCCACCGCGCCAATGAAACGCCTGGCAATCAAGACCTTTGTCCGTCACTGGGATAAGAACCTGATGCGCGAGGCCTGTCTGCGTGAGATCAAACGTGGCGGCCAGGTCTACTTTCTGCACAACGAAGTCGACACCATAGAAAAACGCGCCAGTGAACTGCAAGAGCTGATTCCGGAGGCACGCGTCATCGTAGCCCACGGTCAGATGCGCGAACGCGAACTGGAACGGGTAATGCTGGATTTCTATCACCAGCGTTACAATATTCTGGTCTGCACCACCATCATCGAGACCGGCATCGACGTCCCCACCGCCAACACCATCATCATGAACCGGGCCGACAAACTCGGCCTGGCGCAGCTGTATCAGCTACGTGGTCGCGTTGGTCGTTCCTATCATCAGGCCTATGCCTATCTGCTGGTGCCGAGCAAACGCAGCATGACCGCCGATGCCGTCAAACGCATGGAGGCCATCGAATCACTCGAAGGCCTGGGGGCAGGTTTTACATTGGCCAGCCATGATCTGGAGATCCGTGGCGCCGGTGAACTGCTGGGTGACGAACAGAGCGGCCAGATTCAGGAAGTCGGTTTTGGTATGTACTCGGAACTGCTCGAACGAGCCGTCAAGGCACTTAAATCGGGGCAAATTCCAAACCTTGATCAACCCCTGAATCAGCACGCCGAAATCGATTTGAAGATCCCCGCCCTGATTCCCGGCGACTATCTGCCCGACGTACAAACACGTCTGGTAATGTACAAACGCATTGCCAACGCGGCCAATGAAGATGAACTGGATGAACTACAGGTCGAGATGATCGACCGCTTTGGACTGCTGCCAGAGGCCGCTAAAAACCTGATTCGCGTTACCGAGTTAAAACTTATCGCCGAACCCATCGGCATCAAAAAGATCGAGGCAGGACCAAGCGGCGGTCGCCTGATCTTCAGCGACAAACCCAATATCGATCCGCTCAAGATCATCGACCTGATACAGAAACAAAGCAGAACATATAGATTGGAAGGGCAGGAGAAACTACGTTTTGCTATTGCAACAGAAACAGCTGAGCAGCGTATTGAGGCAGTGGCAAAGGTTTTAGAGGTGCTCTCCTAGGCCGGCACAAAAATCACACTATTCGCATCGCTATCAAAGACAAAGCTACCGGCACCCAGCTCACGCTGTACTTCATAGCTGTGATCATTGATATAAACAACTACGCCAGGAAAGACGCATTTTTTAACCACCACTTTGGCACTTTCGGTCTGTTTTATTTGCGCCAGAATATTGGATTTTTCTTCTTCCAGGGGAACAACTTCAGCCGACATTGCATCACGGGTTAAGCTGATTTTTTTCAACACCGCCTCTGTGTCTTCTTTAGGTGCATGCTTGTGGTGATATTCGATCTGACTAAGGCTATCCAGCTTTGCTTTAATCTCATCGATTTTCTGATCTAACAGATTTATCTGGCGTCTATCTTCTTGAGCAACTCCAAGCCGTAGAATGGTCTTTGAATAGGCATGAGAACCTAGCTCAGCCGCTTCTATTAGTTTGTGTGCAGTCAACTCACCACCCACCACAATGCTACGCTTGGCTTTTTTATCACCGACAACCACCACCCCATTTGAAGCAACGGTACTATTTATGATGCTACCATTGACAGTGAGATTGCCATTCACATAGACAGATGCATTTTCCACAAAACCTACCACCACATCTGACGGTGAATAGATTTCACTCTTCATGCCGCGAATGCCACCTTTGATCATGATGCTGCTACCGGCACGTACCGTGGCATCTTCAACATTATGTTCTACGATAACTTCTTTCTTGCTCTCAAGCACAAAGCCCGGTTCAACATGGCCTTTGACATGCACGGGGACATTGCTGTGAATATTGCCGGTTTTTTGCGCCACATCACCATTAATAACCAGCAGTTCAACAACGGCAATACGTGCACCATCAATAATCAAGGCGCCATCCAGGTCGGCGACCAAACGACCACTCGGATCCTTATGCAGACCTTCAAGCTCGATTTCAATATCCTTGGGCGGCGCAACCTCTACTGTTCCGCCATAGACAGGCGTTCCGTCTACCCCAGGTTTGGCCTCTAATAGATAGCCGACCTTCTCATCCTTGCTTACATTCCAGGGGTAATCACGTTCATGAAAATCAATCCGACCATTGGATAGCTCGGCCCCGGCCGTCTGCTCATCACGACTAATAATCAGGCGCCCATCCTTACCCTCCTGCGCTGGTGTGCCTCGTGCAACAAGCGCCTGTTCAACACAGCCAATCTGCTCATCACTGCAAAGCTTAAGCGCCTTTTTAAGGGACTCCTGAATAAGACTCTGATCAATGCCATGAACAATTTCCTTGCTCGCCAGCGCGGCCATCACCTCTTCACAGCTTATTTCCTTGCCTCCAGAGCTACGCGCATAAATATCCATGCGCGCCTCCATGCCATCATCTGTAACCTCAATAGGAACACTCACCTGAATCAGATCGGCATCCTCTTCCTGCTCGAAACTAACAAGCCCATAATCAATGGCACGATATTCATCACCGCCATCCACCTTGTTTGTCTCAATGCCAGCACCAATGCGTGGAAACTTGTTAGAGCCACTGCTAACGCTGATATCTTCACCATAAACCGTCTTGCCTGGGCTACCCATGGTTGCCGCTTTATAGGTGGCGATGACATCACCGGGCAAAACAACAGCACAGCCCTTTTCCAGGTGCGACTCGGGAATATTCCAGAGCAGCTCACCATCGACACCCTCAACAGGGGCAAGCCCCCTGGCAATACACATTTGTTCAGCAGAGGCATCATTACTGGGGGCGGCAAGAATTGCGCTGATTTTGTCCTTATCTATACCGACAGTGATTTTTTGCAACTCCAGCTCAGCCAGCACCAGATCAAGGTTTGCCGCTTCACCGCCATTACGGGGAAGACTAATTTCACACAAATACACAACCATCTGATCATCAGATACCTGAACCTGAAAATTGCCGTTAACCGGCGTTCCTGGCTTGTTCTGACTTGAGTTTCCCTGTTCAGCATTTGTCATAACGCTACCCTTAAGATAGATTCTCTACCTAAACTTATCGGCAACAACGGCAGTTACAACAAGACACACTGCAAATTAAGATGAAGCAGTTCAGAACTTATGGCTTAATCTATAAAGGGCACCTCTAATAATTGATTGTGGCCTCTGCGCAACCTGGCGAGCACTCTCGCAAGGCAGCTTGTGCAGGGAAAGGCTGGTTGTCCTTTCCAAGCAAGCTAACGCGGCGAGAGTGCGGATCAGCCTGAAAGCCAGAGGCCGCAAGCAATTATTAGAGGTGCCCTAAATACTGTTTTTATATTGAGAGAACGACAAAAATGAAGCAAATTCAAGCCATTATATTCATCTGTATAACGCTGCTTTCCGGCACAAGCTATAGCCAGGATGAACCAGCTAAGGCCGCCGAAGCCGAGCAAATAACCCAGTTAATCATCACCCTGGCCAAACTTACTGATATGGCCGATGCCTGTGGCGAACACATGAATTATTTCGGCAAAAAGGCGCTGGAAGGTGCCGTCTGCAAGGAATTCAAACAAGAATTTGCTGACCATTGGGAAAGTCGAGAAGCACTACAATTTGAAGTTGCAGACTATTCCTATCAACTGGAAACCGGTCAGTTTGTCTGCGACCGCTGCAAACTCATGTTACAGCGCGTCGAAGAGCTACGTATCACCATCACCTACTATCTCGACTACATGGATTTTATGGCTGAGTTTTAATAAAAACTGTTAGCGGTGCTTATTCAATCCATATTTCGACACGACGGTTTTTATATCTACCATAAGGAGTGCTGTTTGAGGCAATAGGGATGGCTTGACCAAAGCCCATGCTGACAGCTGGAAACACTCCACGAGCATTCAACGCATTCTTAATGGTTTCGACACGCTGTTTTGACAGCGCCAGATTTTTTTCGCTATAACCGATACTGTCTGTAAATCCGAATAGCAGTACACGACGTCCATTATTTTGAAAGATATAATCGACCACCCTATTCAAATCACGGTTTGCCTTATTGTCCAGCTCGTTACTGGAACTATTAAAACGAAAATTCAATGACAAGCGCTGGGCATTTTTTGTCAACCGACGATATTCCCAGGGATAGCTTTTGTCCTGATATGGAGTGCTTGCAAAGATATTTTGCGAAACGAAACCATGTTGTTCAACAATATCCTGGCCGGCCGGTGAATGAACAAACTCGACAAAGGATTTAACTTGATTGTCTGCATTTTGTGGCACGTACAAATACAGACGTCGTGACAAGGGGTAATCTTCAGTCCCAATAGTGAAGGCAGTCGGCACGATTGGCATCGTATTAGCCCCCTCAGAAACGGCCAGCAACTTTGAATAACGTACATATGGCAATGCAATAAAACCAATCCCGCTCTTATCAGCAGCAACCGTGTCAGACAATTCTGTGCTTGATTCGAAACGCCGCGCCGTCTCAACCAGATTGGTCTCGTTGGGTTTTAATACCAGAGACTTAAAGGTATCCCACGTTCCAGAACTGCTTTCACGTGCATATACATTAACCTTGCCACTTTTACCGCCCACATCACTCCAGTCAGTAATCTCTCCCGAAAATAATTGTGCAATTTGTTTGCTGTTAAGGGCGCTAACAGGGTTATCAGGATTAACAATAATGGCCAAACCATCCAGGCCGATAATGTGCTCACTGTTTGGGGAACTCAATATTCCAAACTCAGGCCGTAACTTTTCAACTTCAGCGTCTTTGATCTTTCTTGATGACATGGCAAGATCAGCCTTACCATTCATTAGCGCCTTAAAACCAGTGCTAGAGCCATGTGATGCCAGGCCAATTACATGCAAAGTATCATCACTTTGTTGAATCATCATTTCACGATCCAGAGCAGAATTACCAGAAATGATGCGTGTGACACCTCCCCCCTGAGTATTTATATATTCACTTAAAAGTGACGGTGCTAACGCTTCGCCAATGGTATTTGAGCCATGGATATTGAACAGTTTTTGCGGGATCTGACTGATACTTATTGGCGCAGTCTCTGGCACAACAGCAATGGGTTTAGTTAAATTCAGATACAAACTGACACCAAGCAACGCCAGAATCAGCGCTAAAATTGATGTCATAAATATCACTATAGTCGGTAGTTTTGATTTTTCCGGCACCACCACGTCGACTGGTGGCGTCTCCGACATTTGGATTTTATTGAGCACTTCTACTGGCGAACTCATATCCCCCATATTTACATCTAATGGGTCAGGCTCTACCACATCACTGAGAATAGGAGCCTGAACACTAGACGGCGCACCCTGCTCGTTATTCTCAGGCAACATATTCAGAACTGATGAGACGTTAGCTGTTTTGCTTCGCTCAACAGTAGTTTCTGGCTTAATGTCACTAGATACAGGAGTTGTTTTTTGTTGCGATTGAGTATCTTTCTGTAAATGCTGTATCTTCCAGGCCAGCTCACAGGACTCTTTATCCTGTGAATCGATGACTAGCTCAAGAATTTTGTTTCTATAATTCAGGTCTTGATAGAGTTTATCTATCCTGACTCTTACGCCAATAATCGGTTGAGATTGCTGTTTGAGTTTATAGAGCAAATCAAGAAGCTCAGAATCAACCAGATACAGCGGAGGTCTGTCAGCAGTGTTTTGTTTTGATTCTTTAGTCATTCAAGCCACCGGAGGTTTTTGTACGGCGGATTATAATTCCCGACAATGACACTAAGATTACAACCGGAGAAATACCAACCTGGCAGGCACTACCATGGCTAGATGCAAAAGACCCGCAGCGCGGGTCTTTTTATATCCTCTTTTGAATCAGAGGATGGCAATCACAAAATAATATTTGTGTTGTTACTCTGGCGCAGGCTCTTCAACCACAACCTTCTTGGCACGAGGTTTACGAGTCACCTTCTTCTTAGCCCTGGCTTTAAGGTCATAGGCTTTTTCCCATTTCTTCGTAAATGCCGCCACAGCTTTAGCCTTGGCATTAACCTTATTCTTGATTGCAGCAATAGCCGTCAATGAAGATTTGACTTCAACCGTAGCTTCTTTTGCCGCTAGCTTAGCTACCTTGATTGCAGCCATGGCGCTAACTTTTGCAGCTTTAGCCTTTACTACGGCATTTTTTGCAGCGACGGTCTTCTTGATTTTGGCATTGGCGATTGCTTTCTTAACACTCTCATCAGCAGCGTCTTTTTTTGCCATCAGTTTAGCCAAAGCAGCGTTGGCACGCATTTCTGCTTTGCTCGCTCTCGTCGCCGCAGCAATTGCAGCTTTATGTGCTGCATTGATTGGCGCTTCAGCCAGTACATTTGCAGGTGATACAACTACCTTAGCCTTGGCGCGGGCCTTCTTTTTTATAGTTTTCTTAAGCATTAATTATTCTCAATTTTTCTTTAGGAAAGTAGTAACGAACTTCAGCGCGCATTCTATAGGTAAATACAAAAAGATGCAGGCCCAATCTCAACATAAATAATTTTGATGATAAAAAGTAGTCAATGCCAGTTAGCATTCAATCGGAGAAAATGAGGAGGTTTGGTATTTAACTATCAAATCACGATGGCCACGACCTCAAATATCTGGCTCATAATCACGGTTGCATTACGCCCCAGCCATCACTCTCACCATTATATTTTTCGGCCATTTTGTCGAATGCAATTTCAGTACGGGTAATATCGTCATGTGTCGGGATAAGCCGTACCGTACAACAAAAAATCCAGCCGTCCTGGATCTCAGTCTCGGTTAAAGAGAATTTGCTAGCACTGTCACTGGCTTCAACTTCCCGCCACATCTTTTCTGCGTCTCTCTTTTTTTGAAAATTGATAAAAAAATCGACATCGTGAGGAATGCTTAAATCCATGCCTGCCTGGTACATTTCCAGAAGCAGAGCACCGTTTTCTGTGTTGGGAAAATCCATGGAACCACCTTATGCTGATAATTTTATGTAGATAGGCAGGTATTTCATTTTACTTGCTGGTGTGGCACCAGAGCATGACATGAGCGGAACGTTAGCTTTTTTTATTCCAGACACCGTTATTCATTTCGATGTAAAGTTTTTCCACCTTAAGGCGTGCCCAGTCTGTTTTACGCAGGAATTTGAGGCTGGATTTGATCGATGGATCGCTGGTAAAACAGCGAATATCAATGCGTTTACCAAGCGCTTCCCAGCCATAGTGTTCAACCAGGCTGGTGAGAATTGCTTCGAGGGTTTTGCCATGCAATGGGTTTTTGGGCTGATCTTCACTCATAGCTGCTGTCACTATTCCTTGCTGTCAGACGCTGGGCGTTTTTTGGCTGTAGTTTTTTTCTTGGCTTTACGCTTTTTGGCCTTTTTACCCAAGGCCTTCTTTTTGTCTTTTTTATTCTTGCTGCCGACGGCCTGTCCGGAAGCCCGGAGTTTTTCCGGCCCGGTATAACTACCCTTCAGCTCTTCGATAACACGTGGTTCAAATTTATGCGCCAAATAGCGTTCAACACTGGCCTTTAAATTCCATTCGATGGGCTTAACCAGGGTGATTGCCAGACCTGCTTTACCGCCACGCCCGGTACGACCGATCCGGTGGATATAGTCATCGCCGCGACGCGGCATATCAAAATTGATTACCAGATCAACGCCTTCAATATCCAGACCACGGGCAGAGACATCAGTTGTAATCAGGACGTCAATCTTACCTTCCAGCAATGACGCCATCACGCTACTGCGCTTTTTCTGTTCAATATCGCCATGCAAGATGCCGACTTTTCTACGTTGCGGCATAATCTTGTCAGCCAGCTTTTCGGCTTTTTCACGACTATTACAAAAGACGATGGCCTTATCAAAAGTCTCATTGGCTAACAGCCATAGCAGCAGTTTTTGTTTATGTTCATTATCGTCAGCCAGCACAACCTGGCCGCGGATATCGGTATGTTCTGTACGGCCACCACTGATAGTCAGCACCTCTGGCTCGCGCAACAGCTTTTTGGCAAGGCTAGGCAACCACTTGTTATTCAATGTCGCCGAAAACAACAAGGTCTGGCGATCAGGGTTGCTCACCGCAGTAATCGCATGGACATCATCAGTAAAACCCATATCCAGCATGCGATCAGCTTCATCCAGCACCAGCACGCCAAGCTGCGACAAATCAACCGTAGCCTTCTTGATGTGTTCCAGTAATCGGCCAGTGGTAGCAACGACAACGGCAGGTGATTGTTCCAGCTGCTCAGCCTGCTGTTCAAAATCAACCCCACCACTCACCATTACCGCAGAAAGATTGGTGTGTTTGATCAGACCCTGGCAAACACTAAATACCTGCTGCGCCAATTCACGGGTTGGCACCAGCACCAGCACTCGCGTGCCGCCTTGATTAGAGCGAGAGCTCTCTAACAGCTGATTCAGGCTTGGTAACAGATAGGCTAGCGTCTTGCCGCTGCCGGTCTCTGAATTAACCTGCAGGTCAATCCCTTCCAGGGCCAATGGGATGGCTTCGGACTGTACTGGCGTGGGTTGCCGGTAGTTCAGCTCTCTAACGGCTTTGACAAGCAGGCGATGCAGGGAAAAATGAGCAAACAAACCGGAATCTCCAGGTCGAAAAGTAGCGCCATATTAACAGAAACACCCCCTAACCCAGCACAGGTATTCGCAATTAGGCAGGCTATTACTGGTTCGCCGCGATTTCTTTGGTAATCGCCACATACTGATTAACAGTCTTGATCTCTTTTACCCTGTCGGCAACTGCCAGAAAGCGCCTGATTTCTTCAACGGCTTCATCTGCACGGCCCTGTTTCCAGAGACTATTAAACAGCGCAATTGAGAATTTACCGTTGCCTGGCTCCATCAGTACCAGACGTTCAAACACCATTTCGGCTTCCTGGAATTTTTCAGAGCAAAAATAAGAGCCACCCAGCATCAGCAACGCAGTCTGATGATTCTTATCTTGCTGCAAAACCTCAAGCAACAACATCCGCGCGGCGTCTGATTTACCGGCCTCGGAAAGCTCACGGGCCTCATTCAAGGATTGTTCTATATCTAATGCCATTGGAAAATCTTCTTTATAGTGTTTAATTCGCTGCCGATTATACCCGCTCCTCATTATTTGGCCTAAAAAATAGGCCTTAGGCTATACTGGCTATCACGCAAAAATCAGATATTGTATTTCGTTATGCTTGGCAACCTGTTTAAAACTAAAGCCCCACTCGAAGAAGAAACCATCCAATGGTTATTTGATGGTTTTGCCTGGACATTGGAAAACTTTGGCAGTGATGTCTTTTATGCTGAAACCGACCTGATTGAACCCTCGCAAAAATTTTTCCCCGGCGCTGACGAAGATGTCGATGGCATGGCCAGACTGATTTTTGACAAGGTCAGGCACTACTGCGGCCTGGATCACTGGCCCTGCCAGATCATTGATCACCATGAATTTGAGGATACAGCCACAGTCAATGCCCAACAGGCCCTGCAAAGTCTGAACGAAACCACCACCACGCCGCTGACACTGCTCTACGAACCACAACAGGTCGGCAGCCCCAATGTCATGATCGCCAATTACGCCCAAGCCCTGGCCCACCACCTGGGCACACTTGCACCACGGCCTGCCCCCTGCGACCAGGAACAATGGCCACACATGATGGAACTACTGGCGGTCTATATGGGCTTTGGACTGATGTTTGTCGACACAGCCGTGCCACCACGGCGATCCTGTGGCAGCTGCGGCAGCCCGGCCATGGACCGAGTTGGCGCACTGACAGAGATGCAGGTCTGCTACGCCCTGGCCATTTTCTGTGAGCTAAAACAAATCCCCAGCAATCAGGTTACAGCTCACATCAAAGGCTACCTGAAACCCCTATTCAAAAAAGCCAGCAAAGATGTGGCGCAAAGAACAGAACAGCTAGCCAGACTCAAGGCCATCAATGCCTCATCGCAACTGCGCGGCAAGGCAGTAACACAGAAGTTCTTACAGCCACTCTAAGTTCCTTTAAATTGGACTGACATCCCATGGCGTAATACCATTGTCTGATATCTGTCATTTTCTCAGGGGGAGAAACATGCGCGGCAAACACAATATCATTCTGCTAGGTTTATTAATTGCACTCAGTGGTTGCGCCACGACTAACCAGACCTCGCAGGTATTGAACAACGCAACCGAGATTGTCAGTCATGGCACTCGTATCACCCTGCCAAACATTGAAACAGGCAAACGCCCCGAGTGGCTGGTTCGTGATAGCCAGGCCTACCCACATCAGGATTATTATTCAGTTACCCGTCAGGCAAACTCTGCGGAAGCTGCAGCCAAAAAGGCCTATGACTCAGCCTACAAACTACTCCGACCTGAACAATCATTCAGCAGCGCGGAACAACCACAGATCAGGCTTGCCACACTGTGGCATAACCAGGGCCAGAACCTCTTCCATGCACTGGCTGTGATTCCCAGACATCAGGCCGAGGCATATCTGCGTCAACAGCTGGACAAACTGGACACCGCAACCCAGGCCAACGTCGTCGCCCTCAACATCACTGAAGATCCGCTGGCAAAAATCGGCCTGTTGCAAACCGTTATTGAACGGCAACAGCTGCGCGCCGCCATTCAAAAATCACTCAAAAAAGTGGATCCGGCAAAAGAAGGCCGAGAATCACCCTGGAACACACGTAGCTGGTCACTGCAAATGGCCGCCCTACTGAAAGAATTGCGCATCATCCCAATCATGGATATCAGCCTGTCTAACACCACGGCATTAACACCCATGCTCAAACAAGGACTGGAAAATGCTGGCCTGCGTCCGGCCCGTTCATTTGAAGCCGATTACATCCTTAGTGGCAAACTCGATATATATGAAAAAGAACTTAATAACGGCTATATCCAAGCCAATGGCCTGCTACAACTAACTCTGCGACACAAAGAAAATCAAACCCGCTATGGCACGCAAAACTGGGCCTTGGAAGTCACCGCCATTAGCGCTGAAGGTGCGAAGGAAAGACTGTTACACAAAGCCAGGCGGCTACTCACAACAGACAAACGTGAAACCATCATCGGCATCGCCGCACAGTCTGATAAACAACCATAAAACACATCAAAACATCTTTTAACCTCGACAACGATACTGCTACACTGAAATCAGGCCGCACGGAATGCTACGTGCTTGAATCAAAGTTTTAGAGGAGTTGTTAGTCATGAGCAATCAACCCAATCCAAATTTGATTGAACTCAACGGTGAAAAGATTGAACTTCAGGATCTGTTACAGCGTTATCAAAAGCTCGAAGCCAAAAACTCCCACCTGATTAAAACCCATAACAAAGCACTGCAAAAGTATCAGGAAGACGAAGAACTCAAACCGTTTCAGGCTGAACTTATTCGGCTACAGCGCTATCTTGAAGATACCAACAAACGCATGATCATCGTTTTCGAAGGCCGTGATGCCGCGGGCAAAGGCGGCACCATCCGCGAAGTTACTCGTTACATGAACGAAAAACACTATCGCATCGTCGCCCTCGGCAAGCCCAGCGAAGAACAACGTACCCAGTGGTATTTCCAGAAATACGTCTCGCAATTTCCCCGCGGAGGCGAAGTCGTCCTGTTTGACCGCAGCTGGTACAACCGCGCCATGGTTGAAAAGGTATTCGGCTTTTGCAGCGATGATGAATACGAAAACTTCATGCAAGGGGTAACAAGCTTTGAAAAGGATCTAACTCGCGATGGAACCTATCTATTAAAGCTCTATTTCAGTGTCACCAAAGAAGAGCAAGCCGTGCGCTTTGACAAACGCCGCACCGACCCACTAAGACAGTGGAAATTGAGTGAGGTAGATCTGCAAGCCCAGGATCGCTGGGATGAATTCACCCACGTCAAATATGAAATGCTAAAACGCAGCCACACAGCCGACAACCCCTGGACCATCATCCGCTCCAACAACAAACACCAGGCCAGGTTGAATGCCATCAAAGTCATTCTTAATTCAGTGCCTTATGTGCACCTTGACAGCACACTTGAATATACGCCAGACCCCAAGGTGGTGGTATCAGGTTCACGAGAACTGGAAAAGATGGATGCCCAGCGGATTGAGAGTGGGCATATCAAGGCCTAAGTTATCATCAGACTCTGTTTGATCTAACAAACAGAGTCAGTTTTTTGGGGCCTGAATGGCTGGCTTATGAAAGCAACTAAAGATTTCCTGAATTATCCATCACCCGTTTTTTAATTCGACTTAATCCCACAGGGGTGATCCCCAGGTAGTGAGCCAGATCATTTTGCGTAACCCGTCCCAGCAATTCTGGAGTGCTCTTCAAAATCAGGCGATACCGCTCTTCTGCGCTTAGACATAGCAGTTCATACTCCCGCTGTTCTTTTTTCATTGCAAATTGCATCAATAGATCAATGACACTATTTGCGATTTCAAGGCTCTCTTCACTATGGCGCTTAATAAGAGCATAAGAAATCTCGACAAGTGTGCTCTGCTCTATACACACGAGACTAAAAGTAGACTCCCCTCCCATGCGAAATGCATTCACGCTGCCAATAACGCTGGAAGGCTGGATGAAGGACTTGATTAACACTTTTCCGTCGCTA
>Ga0316192_10000635_pt1 | contig 25893 bp, 20 predicted proteins | sample MerIslwburrow_MG_FD_204931 | JGI IMG/M metagenome (GOLD analysis project Ga0316192, IMG submission 204931) | Coastal sediment microbial communities from Maine, United States - Merrow Island worm burrow | ecosystem: Environmental > Aquatic > Marine > Coastal > Sediment | place: USA: Maine...
AGAATTTCACAATCCGGGGAAAATCTAATTTAGATGCTGCGTGTAACCTACTCCCCGGTAATTAAACTTAAGTCAACAGATACTCCTAGTGAAATTGCTTTAAAAAGACAGCAGACAATAAGGAAGGATATGATTCCAGCCCTACCTGTTTCATTCGAACGTTTTGATGTTTTCCCTTAATGTGGTAACGCTCGCCCTGGCCAACGCAGAGACGTATTTCTAGCAGGCATCAGTGAACTGGCACAGTGTAAAAAAATGGCTAATGAGAGGAAGAAAACCTTTTTTTATACATTACAGTTACAGAGACTCAATATTTGATCGTATCCTGCGTTCAGCATGTTCATTCCTTACATCTTACAGGAAATCCCTAACTGCATTCTTTTTACCCTCTCGGGTGATGCTGCTGATGCAACTTGTTAAGCCTTTCACGTGCAACATGCGTATATATCTGTGTCGTCGATAAGTCAGAATGCCCAAGCAGCATCTGCACCACACGAAGATCTGCGCCGTGATTAAGAAGATGCGTAGCGAAGGCATGCCTTAATGTATGCGGTGATAAATGCGTATTGATTCCAGCACTCATCGCGTATTTTTTTATTGCATACCAGAACGCCTGCCGAGTCAGGGGTTTGCCCGATCTACCAGAGAAAACGATATCACTGCTGTACTGCGAAACCAGCTCCGGTCGTCCGTTCGCCAGATAGTCGCTCATCCAGTCTTCTGCAACTTCACCTAGTGGTAGTATCCTCTCCTTCGAGCCCTTACCTATCACACGCAACACACCCGCCTGAAGATTTATTTGCTGCATCGTCAGGCCGACCAGTTCGGAAACTCTCAAACCAGTCGAATACAGAACTTCCAGCATCGTCCTGTCCCTTAAACCACGTGCTTTAGTTATATCCGGAGCATCAAGCAGATCCAACACCTGCTGCTCGGAGAGTGTATCCGGCAAGGGTCGTCCAGTGCGCGGTGCGTCGATATCCCTGGTGGGATCATCTTTTCTCTTGCCATCCCTGCTTGATCAATATGCTCACCCGGTTTTCAGCCGCACTGATCGGGCACTCACTATTGCGGGCAACATCATGTACGCAGGGTATCTGTAGAGAATCAATCAGAGTGATCAGCAACCTGCTAGAAGTGCTTACTCGTGCAGGACTACCTGGGCTGATCCAGATCTATAGCCCACGGCGGCGGCCAGATGCTCAGACGATGCTGTGGATTAGATTGCCATTTGCCGACCTCTATCTTCCATTCCGGGTAGGCGGAGAAATCATCCAGCGCTGTATAGTACTTGTGTATGCTATTTAGCAGGCCAAGGGTAAGTACGATGCTTGCAGTAATGGTCCATGCGCTACTTCTCACATTTCGCCCCGGCACTTGTATTGATGTCATGATGACAATCAGCAGCAGTGCACTGGGTATGAAAAAATATCGATTGCCCAGTAACGGGTATAGCAGGAAGATATTGTCACGTCCGGCAATGGCGAAGATTGAGACAAAAACAAACAGCAGCACATAGCTGGCCAGCAGGTACAGGGCGACGCTCTGCCTCAGTCTGTAAGCAAGTGCTGCGAGGATGCCGAGCCAGATGGCCAGCCACATGTATCCCAGCAAAAAATACAGCCTGCTTACCATGTACGGAACCTGACCATCAGTGATGATGATGTCATAAAGCAATTGCCCGAACTCGCGGCTGAAGACATGGCCATAAGTCTTGATCGCGGTAATCCAGCCAAAGGTGGCAAGGCTCGTGAGTCTGTGCCGTTCTGCACTATCAGTTTCTATCGACATCGACAGTAGTTGAATCAGGCAGCCGATGCTGAGGATGATGGCCTGGATAAAGACTTCTCTGTCCCTGCTGCGAAATGCCTTGATCCAGTATAGCGGCGTTAATACACAAGACAGCAGACCGTTCAGACTGCCCGTCAACAGCAATACGCGATACAGAAGTTTTCTTATCCAGCCAGACTGAGGCATTGATTCACATAACAGCAAGGCTGTGATCAAAGCAGAGTAATACTGCGTGCCGTTGGCATTGAGCCAGGTTTCATCGGAGACGGGTGCAAAAACGATAATCAGTGATACAAGCAGCTTTTTTAAAGGTGTGTTCCATAATTCCGAGTTGCCCCAAATCACAATGGCTACCGCTGCCGACATAATTAGTAGTGACTTCAAGGTAAAAGGTAACGGGGCCAGCTCCATGTCCACGATGCCCGTGGCAGCCAGCGCAGACAGGTTGGAAAGCAGCAGGCGATAGTTGGGATGGAACAGCAACGTGTCTAGCCAGTCGTGACTGAAGGCAAACTCATAGAAGTGTGCACCGTCTTCGGCCCAGAACCTCGGTTGAATCAATAACATCGGGTCGCGGGTGATCACCAGTATGAGGATAAAGACAAATATTGCTACGAGTATGGCAGGGTGGTTACCACCTTGATTTGTCATCATGGATAATTTCCCGGAATATCCCTTGTTGGCCACCTGGCTACACGGGTAGCTATCATCATTTATCATGCCGTGTATGGGGTGCCTGTGCTATTTTGAGTTGATGTGTAAATCGGGCCAGTGTCACAGGCGTGACCTATCACGCCGCTAACAGGGGTTCGAGTCCCCAGACAACTACATTAAATATACTATAATATTATTATGTTGTAGGTGATACGAGAAGCCTGATTCGTCTAAGCTGACTATATTCTTTACCCTCTCGGGTGATGCTGCTGATGCAGCTTGTTCAGCCTTTCACGGGCAACATGTGTGTAAATCTGTGTTGTGGATAAGTCAGAATGTCCGAGCAGCATCTGCACCACACGAAGATCTGCGCCGTGATTAAGAAGATGCGTAGCAAAGGCATGCCTTAATGTATGCGGTGATAAATGCGTATTGATTCCAGCACTCATCGCGTATTTTTTTATTGCATACCAGAACGCCTGCCGAGTCAGAGGTTTGCCGGATCTACCTGAAAAAACGACATCACTGCCGTACTGTGAAACTAGCTCAGCACGGCCATTTTCCACATAATCTCTCATCCAGTCCTCTGCAACTTCACCTAGAGGCAGTATTCTCTCTTTCGAGCCCTTACCTATTACGCGTAGTACACCCGCCTGCAGGTTGATCTGCTGCATCGTCAAGCCTACCAGTTCGGAAACTCTGAGGCCGGTTGAATAGAGAACTTCCAGCATCGTCCTGTCCCTCAAACCTCGAGCTGTTGTTATGTCCGGAGCATCTAGCAAATCCATTACCTGCTGCTCGGAGAGTGTATCCGGCAATGGCCGTCCAGTACGCGGGGCATCGATATCCCTGGTGGGGTCTTCTTTTCTCTTGCCATCTCTTATCTGATTTCTGTAATAACGCCGCAGCGTTGATAGCAGCCGTGCAGCACTTCTTGGGCTTGCGCCATTTTGCACCCGGTAAGCGAGGTATAGCTGAATGTTTTCTCTTTCGGCCTGGTTTATCTCACCAACTGTTAGATGTTTGTATTTTTCTAACCAGCGCGAGAATCCCTCAAGGTCACGCCGATAGGCTAACAGGGTGTTATCACTTAAACCATCTTCCAGCCATAATGCGTCAATAAAGTCGTCGATAGAGGTGTTGCTCCCTCTACGCTCATCACTGCTGTTACTTTCCTGCAGCGGACTTTTTCTCATGTGTCAGTAACCATTGCTTGATTTCCAGCGGTTCGCCCGAAGTATGCCCCATGAAACCACCCCGACCTGAAGCAGCAACGACACGGTGACAGGGAATAAAAATGGGGACAGGATTACTACGGCAGGCATTACCTACCGCGCGCGGGGAGCTGTTGAGCTGCCTGGCGATGTCACCGTAGGTTCGGGTCTGCCCCGGTTTGATTGATGCAAGTATTCGCCATACTCTTTTTTGAAAGCCTGTCCCGTTGAGGATCGTTCGTGGTGGCTTTATTCTAAACGGGTCGGTGAAATAGCTATCCAGGGCCTGGCGGACCTCAAGACTTATGTGATCAGAGCTTTTACCAGTATTACTTCGCCTTGAATTCGTCCGTCTGCCGAGAAACTCTAGGCCAGATAGCTTATTTCCCTCCATCTGCACACCCAGGTAACCAACCGGTGACGACAACACCGCTGTATAACTTTTTTCATCATGCAACATGCTCAACTCCTCTGCAGGTTTCTACAGAAGAACATAACACAAAAAAAAGCGGACAGGTTATGACACACCTGTCCGCTTTCTTCATCTTCACTGAACCAGCAAACGACAATATGCCGTTTGAGGCAAATTCTGATTAGATTTTTTCCTTGATTCTGGCTGCTTTACCAGTCAGGCCACGCATATAATAAAGCTTGGCACGGCGTACATCGCCCCGGCGAACCACAACTACCGAATCAATCTGCTGGCTATGCGTCTGAAAAACACGTTCAACGCCTTCACCGTATGAAATCTTCCTGACAGTGAATGAAGAGTTGATTCCACGATTTTTCTTTGCGATCACAAAACCCTCGAAGGCCTGAAGACGCTCACGGTCTCCTTCCCTGACCTTTACCTTGACGACGACAGTATCACCCGGTCCAAACTCAGGTATATCTGTTCTTAGCTGTTCGGCTTCAATTGCCTGAATCAGATTGCTCATGCTTTATCTCCTGCTTTCATTTCTTGCTTAAATTCACTAAGTAACTCTAACTGTTCGTCATCAAGATCGGCCTTTTCAAGTAATTCAGGTCGTCTTAACCATGTTCTTCCGAGCGACTGCTTCATTCTCCAGCGCCTGATGCCGGCGTGGTCACCGGACAACAATACTTCAGGCACATCCTGCCCTTTGTATGTCTCTGGCCGCGTAAAATGCGGGCAGTCCAGTAAACCCTCTGCAAATGAATCTGCCTCAGCAGAACATTTATTACCCAAAACGCCGGGTATCTGCCTGGCAATGGCATCTATCACAACCATTGCCGGTAATTCACCGCCTGTCAGGACAAAGTCACCAATCGAAACCTCGCGATCCACACGATCAATCAGAAAGCGGTCATCGATGCCTTCATAACGGCCTGACAGCAATATAAGACCGGGAAATGTCGCAAATTCCTGTGCCATCTTGTGATCAAACGTCTGTCCCTGGGGACTCAGGTAGATCACTTTCCGATCAACTGCCTGCTGGCTGCAAATAGCGTCCAGCGTTTTTTCCAACGGACCGGTCTTCATGACCATGCCCGGACCGCCTCCATAAGGTCTGTCATCAACAGTGCGATGGCGGTCTTCTGTATAATTCCGCGGGTTCCAGCAATTAACGCTCAGCAACCCATTCTTAACAGCCCGGGAAGTCACCCCGTAGTCTGTCAAAGCATCGAACATCCCCGGGAAAAGGGTAATGATATCGATGTCCATTTTGCTCAAAAATCTTCATCCCAGTCGACGACAATATTGCTGCTGTCAATATCAACATCAATAACAGCAAACTCAGTGAACGGGATTAATCGTTCTTTCTCGCCTTTTACAACCAGGACATCATTTGCACCAGTTTCGAACAGGTTTACAACTTTGCCTAGTTCAATACCCTGGAGGTTTATAACGTTGAGACCGGTCAACTGCGACCAGTAATATTCATTTTTCCCTGTTTTCGGCAGGCTTTCCTGAGAAACTAATATCTCGGATCCAATTAGTTTCCTGGCATCTTCACAGTCCGTATAGCCTTTCAGGCTGGCAATCAAACCTTTACCTTGCTGCCGTCCTTCTAATACTTCAACTTCAAATTCATCCCCGTTAAGTACAAGCAACCATGGGCTGTATTTAAAAATTTGTTCGCGTGGGCGAGTCTCTGAAAATACTTTAACCCAGCCCTTAACCCCAAAAACCCCGACTATTTTACCCAGGGTTACGTTCATCTAACGGGGTGTATTGCCAGATAACCTCAGGCAGCCTGTTTCTTATATAGACCTGCAACCGTATCAGACATTTTGGCACCTTTACTGATCCAGTGATCTACACGCTCACGATCAAGACGCAGTGTCTCTTCGTTTTCTTTAGCGCGTGGGTTGTAAAATCCCAGACGTTCAATATAACGTCCACGTGGTGCGCGACGCTGATCTGCCACAACTATTGCGTAAAAAGGCCTCTTCTTGGCACCGCCACGGGTCATGCGAATAACTACCATAATATTCCTCGAACTATTGTCGAATAATTATCTGTCAGGCAATCCGGACAGAAAACCTGTATAAAAACGTTAATTGAGCGATTTTACAGTGATTTATAGGGCTTTGGAAGCCTCCAAACACGATTTTAGCGATAAAAATAGGATTAATGATATGTATTTACCTCTGTAACAGTTGAACAGGGCCTTCGGTACTTCAGATTTATGGGTTTTAGATCAGGTTTCTCGTAACACCACATCCGTAAAACCTGCTCATTGTTAATCTTTTATCCTTTAAAAGGCATTCCCGGCATTGCCCCGCCTAGCCCCTGCATCAGGCCTCGCATGGCATTTTTTCCCTTGCCCATACGCTTCATCATTTTCTGCATCTGGGTAAATTGTTTCAGCATGCGGTTAATTTCCTGCACCGAAGTGCCGGATCCCGCTGCGATACGTTTCTTGCGCGCAGCACGAATAATCGCTGGATGCGCCCTTTCATTCGGTGTCATGGAATTAATTATTGCAACCAGGTGCTTCTGTGGATTGCCTTCGACCTGCTCTTTTACATTGCTCGGTAAATTACTCATGCCGGGCATTTTATCGAGCATGCTGGCCATTCCGCCCATTTTCTCGATTTGCAGCAGCTGATCACGAAAATCTTCGAGATCAAAGCCTTTGCCTTTTTTCAGTTTGTTCGCCAGCTGGGTGGCTTTTTGATGATCAATCTTTTGATGGGCTTCTTCGACCAGGCTTAGAACATCACCCATACCAAGTATGCGAGATGCCAGGCGGTCAGGATGGAAGGCCTCGAGGGCATCCATTTTCTCACCAATACCAAGAAATTTAATTGGCTTGCCGGTCACTTCCCGGATTGACAATGCCGCACCGCCCCGTGCATCACCATCTGTTTTCGTCAAAATAACACCAGTCAGAGGCAACGCTTCATTGAACGCCTTTGACGTATTCACCGCATCCTGACCAGTCATACTATCCGCAACGAAGAGGGTTTCTACCGGGTCAATAGCAGCATGCACAGCCTTGATCTCAGCCATCATCTCATCATCAATATGCAGGCGCCCCGCGGTATCGATGATGACGACATCACAGCCGCTCTTTTTGGCTGCATCAATGGCATTTACGGCTATATCAACCGGTTTTGACTCACTGCTGGATGGGAAAAAGACAGCATCAACCTGCTGTGAAAGGGTTTTCAGCTGTTCTATTGCGGCTGGACGATAAACGTCAGCACTCGCGACCATGACCTTTTTCTTTTCACGCTGTTTAAGAAACAGGGAAAGCTTGGCTACAGTTGTTGTTTTACCTGCACCCTGCAGACCTGCAACCAGGATGACAACTGGAGGTCTTGCAGCCAGGTTCAACTGATCATTCGATTCACCCATCAGGTGAACCAGTTCATCGTTGACGATTTTGATCACCGCCTGGCCCGGTGTCAGGCTGCCGACAACCTCCTGACCGATGGCTTTTTCCTGCACGCGAGCGATAAACGTCTTGACCACAGGCAAGGCCACATCCGCTTCCAGCAAGGCCATCCTCACCTCACGCATCGCCTCCTGAATATTGTCTTCTGTCAGCTTGCCCTGGCCGCGTAACTTCTTGAACGTGCCCTGCAGGCGTTCACCGAGATTCTCAAACATATTTTTACTCTACCTGGATGTACTAAATTGTAATTCTGTTAAGCCCTGAAAATCAGATTTTACTCTGATAGCCTTGCTCGGGTCACTAGTTCAGCCCACTATAGTTTTACCTTGCAGTCTTCTTCACAACACTCCATTAGGGTATATTCGTCATATTGGCAAAGTGAAAGGAACAGCTAGGCATTTCAATAGCATGATTTTCGAATTCAGAATTCATCAACTGCTCGTTGCCAATTTTGATAATAGCTAGCGCTTATGCAGAATTAGCATCACAGCTGGAACTCATGAATCACAATTTAACATGCACACCAGCTGATGTGCACTTAACTTGAAAATGGACAAATAATGACCTTCACCGTGTTAACGGCAATTGTCGTAATACTGTACTCCCTCTCCAGCGCACTGGTTATTCGAAGCCTTGTCAGGCCGACAACAACACTTGCCAGTCCGCAGAACCGTATGCTGCTGCTGGCGCTGATATCATCGTTATTCTTTCATGGGATTTTGCTGAGGCTGCAAATCTTGGGCGACACGGGTCTAAACCTTTCCTTTGGCTACGCCATGTCTCTGGTGATGTGGGTAATTACGATATTGTACCTGATAATAAGCCTTGTCCGACCGGCAACTACTATCGGCGCCATCATCCTGCCACTGAACGTGGTCACACTGATCATCGTTATTTTTCTGCCCAGCAACACGGTTATTGCCAGTGGTACACCACTACTGCATCTGCATATTGCCACTGCCATACTTGCCTATAGCCTGCTAGCCCTGGCAGGCATTCAGGCTCTGTTAGTCAATAGCCAGGAAAAGGCTCTGCACAGACACCAGGCCAGACAGATAAATTTACACCTTCCACCGCTCGAGACGATGGAATCCCTGCTGTTCAGCATGTTACTGGGTGGCTTCATTCTGTTGTCACTGACACTTGTCAGCGGAGTATTTTTTACCGAAGAGATCTTTGGCAAAAAGCTGGTGATTAATCACCATATTGTACTGTCAAGCGTTGCCTGGCTAGTCTTTGGGATGCTTCTCTTTGGCCACTGGCGGTGGGGCTGGCGTGGCCGTAATGCGGTTCACTGGACAATAGGCGGCCTTAGTCTGCTGGTGCTGGGATATTTTGGCACCAAGTTTGTTCTGGAATTCATGCTTAGCAGGTAATCCAGCTCACAGCTGGTACCAATTATTCCATCCAGATGAATACACGCATCCGCGAAATACCCTATAACTACACCTCTTTCTCAGACCATGAAATCGTCACACGGTTTCTCGGCGAAGAAATGTGGACCATCCTCAATTCTCTGCGCGAGCAGCGGCGCACAGGACGATCTGCGCGTATGCTTTTTGATGTACTCGGAGACATGTGGGTTATCAGCCGGAATCCCTACATTCAGGATGACCTGATTGCAGACCAGAAACGCTGGAAATCCCTGATAAGCACTTTGCATGAACGGCTGGACCAAATAGTCAGCCGTGCTGCAGGCAACCAGCAGGCACTGCAGATTGCTGATGCCGGACGCAAAGCCATTATTGAGTTTGAGACGGGTTTATCGGATTGCCGTCAATTACGCCAGAAGGCCCGGCGCCGCCTGGAACGCATCACTGCAAAAGACAATATCCATTTTGATGGATTGATGCGCGTTTCCCACGTGACTGACGCATCAGACTGGCGGGTCGAATATCCGTTTGTTGTCATCACCCCGGATACGGAAGCAGAAGTCAGGGATATCGTCGAAGCATGTATTGACCTTGGCCTGACCATTATTCCTCGCGGTGGCGGCACTGGCTACACCGGCAGCGCCGTGCCTTTGCACACGAACACCGCCATCATTAACACCGAAAGGCTGCTTGAGCTCGGTGAAATTAAACAGTGCTCACTGCCTGGAGTCGACAGAAATGTACCGGTAATCAGTGTTCAGGCCGGTGTCGTGACACGCCGTGTAGCAGACAAGGCCTACCAGGATAAACTGGTTTTCGCTGTTGATCCTACCTCGCAGGATGCCTCATGCATCGGTGGCAACATCGCTATGAATGCCGGTGGTAAAAAGGCCGTCATGTGGGGAACGACGCTGGATAACCTCGTCTCATGGCGTATGGTCACGCCTGATGCCAAATGGCTGCAGGTGGATCGCCTGGACCATAACCTCGGCAAAATTCATCTGCAGGAATTGGCGCGTTTTCAGATTCAGCGTTATCAGAACGATGGTCTGACCCCGGATGGTGAAAGGAGAATTCTTGAGATCCCCGGTAGTGAATTACGCAGCAATGGGCTTGGTAAAGACGTCACTAACAAATTCCTTGGCGGCCTGCCTGGTATCCAGAAAGAAGGCTGTGATGGTCTGATTACCTCGGCAAAATTTATCCTCCACCGGATGCCGGAAAACATACGCACTGTCTGCCTTGAATTCTTCGGTAGCGACTTACATCAATCTGTCTCGACTATCGTCGACATCATTGACCTGGCTGAGCGGAACAAGGGCCTTCTGTTGTCTGGTCTTGAACATCTTGACGAACGTTATGTCAGAGCCGTTGGATACACCACCAAGGCTGCCAGAGCAGAACTGCCGAGGATGATTCTGCTGATAGACATTAGCAGTGATGATGAAGAGCAACTGGTTCAGGTTAGTAAGGAAATCGTCAATCTGGCCAGAATGCAAGACGCTGAAGGTTTTATTGCAACAAGTGCCGAAGCCAGGCACAGCTTCTGGAGTGACCGCGCACGCACCGCCGCAATTGCCGCCCATACTAACGCCTTCAAGATTAACGAAGACGTGGTCATCCCATTACCCCGGCTGGCTGACTACACCGAGGGAATTGAGCGAATCAATATCATTCAATCAACCAGGAACAAACTGGCAATCATCCACGCCGTTGAAGAATACCTTTCATCAACGGCGATAAAGGACATCGACAGTACTGACTTTGGCGATAGTGATGAAAGCCATGCAATTATTGAAGCCAAACTTGCTGCAGCCAGAGACCACCTGGCAGTTGTTCGCGACTGCTGGACATCAATCATTGCGGATCCGGACAAACCCGCTGTTCAATATCCGAGATTAGCCGCTGCCCTGGCTGAGGATATCGACCGGCAAAGCACTGCCTTTGCCCTGCTGCAATCACGACGTTTGCGGATCTCCTATCGCGACGAGGTTGAACTGCCGTTAAAAGAGATTTTCAGCGGTAAGGCGATGAAAGCAATTCGCGATAAACTGGATAAGATCCATACCAGGATACGTTCCAGCCGGTTATTTGTTGCCACTCACATGCACGCTGGTGACGGCAATGTACATACCAATATCCCGGTACATTCAAACGATTATGAAATGCTTCACCAGGCAGACCTTATTGTCGATGAAGTAATGCAACTGGCTAAAGATCTTGGCGGTGTTATTTCTGGCGAACATGGCATCGGCCTGACAAAGATGCAGTATCTTGATCAGTCAACTATTGATGCATTTAAACACTATAAACAGCAGGTCGATCCGAATCAGCATTTCAACCGAGGCAAGTTACTCGATGGCAGCGGACTGGACAATGCCTATACACCTTCGCTTAGATTACTCGAACAGGAAGCCCTGATTCTCGAAGCCAGTGCGCTTGGTGAATTGAATAACGAAGTCAAAGATTGTCTGCGCTGCGGCAAGTGTAAGCCAGTCTGTACCACCCATATCCCTGCTGCGAACCTGCTCTACTCACCACGCAACAAGATACTGGCCTCCGGCCTGCTGGTAGAAGCGTTTCTTTATGAAGAACAAACTCGGCGCGGCATCTCAACACGGCACTTTGATGAGTTGAATGATATTGCTGACCACTGCACCATCTGCCACCGCTGCCTGTCACCCTGTCCGGTTGATATTGATTTTGGTGAAGTGTCTTCGCTGATAAAAAATATTCTGCTGGAAAAAGGTAAAAAGCGATTTAATGCCGGCAACTGGCTGGCGATGTCGTTCCTGAATGTCACGAATCCTCGCACCATACGATGGCTGCGTCTTGGCTTGATCAAAGCAGGTTACCGAAGCCAGAGATGGATCAACCGGCTTGCCCGCCACTTTAGACTGATACCCGAGACCAGGCGTCCCGGTCTGACACTCGGGCAACCTGAGATTCGCAGCCAGGTAGTCAATTTTGTTCGAAAACCGCTGCCCTCTGATACACCTGGCCCGACACTGCGTGCGCTGCTGGATATTGAGCAGGCCAATAGTATTCCAATCATACAGGATGCAGAAAAAGTAACCGAAAACAGCGAAACAGTGTTCTACTTTCCTGGTTGCGGCTCTGAACGCCTGTTCAGCCAGATTGGTATGGCGACACTGGCCATGCTGCATCAGCAGGGTGTACGCACGGTGCTGCCTCCTGGCTATTTATGCTGTGGATACCCGCAAACGGCCGGTGGCGACAGTAAACGTGGCACCCAGATGTCAACAGACAACCAGGTATTAATGCACAGGATTGCCAATACCCTCAGTTACCTCGACATCCGCACCATCATCGTCTCCTGCGGAACCTGTCTCGACCAGTTACTGAAATACCAGCTGCAGCAGATCTTTCCCGGCTGCAGAACCATGGATATTCATGAGTTCCTGATGGAAAAAGGGCTTTCTCTCGAAAGCAGCGGTAAGAAATACCTTTATCATGAGCCCTGTCATAGCCCGATGAAGCATCATGACCCGGTGGACGTGGCCAGCAAGCTGCTGGGAGCCGATGTATTATTATCTGACCGATGCTGTGGAGAATCAGGCACCTTCGCCATTAGCAGGCCGGATATCGCAACCCAGGTGAGATACAGAAAGCAGGAAGAACTATTCAGAAATATAGAAACCCTGACTGGTGAAACGGGCAAAGCAGATGACCTGAAGATACTAACTTCCTGCCCTTCCTGCCAGCAGGGCATGGCACGCTATGAGAAAAGCACCGGGCTCGGCACCGATTACATCGTCGTTGAACTGGCCGCCAGCCTGCTTGGTGAGAACTGGATGAATGAGTCTGCTGAAAAGATACGTAAAGATGGTATTGAGCGGGTTTTGTTGTAAGTTCAGTTTCAAGTGTTAAGTTTTAAGTTTGAAGATTCAAGATCCAAGATCCAAGTTCAAAATCCAAAGCCCCTGGTTCAGGCTATTAAGAAATGTGGTTTAGGATTTGCTTAACACTTAACACTTAACACTTAACACTTAAAACTTAAAGCCTGAAACCTGAAACCTGAAACCTGAAACCTGAAACTAATAAGTAAACCCAATGACAGATTCAGGTTCTACCTGTAGAATAGCTCACCCATACACAAATGAGATATCACTTCATTGAGTGAACTACCTGTCTGGGCACTGTTTGTTATCCTTGCCCTGCTCATCGCCTGCTCCGCCTTTTTTTCATCATCCGAAACAGCAATGATGGCGTTAAATCGTTACCGTCTGAAGAACCTGGCTGAAAACGGACACCGCAGTGCAAAACTGGCAAGCCGTCTACTCGAGCGCCCGGACCGGCTGCTTGGAGTCATTCTGCTGGGCAACAACCTGGTTAATCTTTCCGCTGCCTCAATCAGCACCATTGCCGCCTTGCGTCTCTATGGTGAACCGGCCATTGCTCTCTTCACTTTTATACTCACTCTCGTGGTACTGATATTTGCCGAAGTTGCACCGAAAACTCTGGCGATGCGCCACCCGGAAAGTATTGCGTACCCGGCTTCCTATATCCTGATCGTGCTGTTGTGGCTACTCTATCCCCTGGTCTGGGTCATTAACCTGATTGCCAACCAGGTACTTCGTCTATTTAACAGCAATGAAGAATACAATCAGGATGCACTGAACAAGGATGAGCTACGCACGGTAGTCAGCGAAGCTGAAAGCCTAATCCCAAAAAGCCATCATGATATGCTGATGAGCATTCTCGATCTCGAGCGAATCACAGTAGAAGATATCATGGTCCCACGCAATGCCATTGAGTGCATCGATCTGGATGATGAATGGGACGAGATCCTCGAACAACTGGCCACCAGCCATCACACTCGTCTACCTGTGTTTCAGGGCAATATCGACAATGTTGTAGGTGTACTGCATCTAAGGCGTGCAATACACGCTATCCAGATGGATAACCTGGATCGTGAAAAACTGATGAAAATTCTACGTCCTGCTTACTTCGTTCCGGTTGATACACCGGTCATGCAGCAGTTGTTAATCATGCAGAATGAGCACCATCGCCTGGGGCTGGCTGTAGATGAATACGGAGACCTTCAGGGCATGGTCACGATGGATGAAATTCTTGAAGAAATCGTTGGTGAGTTTACTACTCAGGCGATCGGTGAGGCCCCGGATGTGCATAAACAAAGTGATGGCTCATTCATGGTTTATGGAATGGCATCCATTCGCGATGTCAACCGGAATATGGGCTGGGAGCTGCCCGTAGACGGCCCTAAAACACTTAATGGTCTGATACTGGAAAGGCTGGAAGATATACCACAACCAGGGACTACTATGCTGATAGATAACTATCCTGTTGAGGTGGTCCAGACAAAAGGCGCTGCCGTCAGGATGGCACGCATTTATCCACGTGTAGAATCAGATGATGACGAGACGCCTGCTGATTAGCAGCGCAAGACTTACAGCAGGGAATAGGTTCCTCTATTGCTGTTTTTCACCTTCTGCAGCTCCTTCTCAGCAAGCGACAGGGCATCGGCAAGTGAGGTGGTTTGAGTCAGCAGAACGGCACCAATAGAACCTGACAGCCGGACCGGACGCTGTACCTGAGAAATATGCAGCAGGATTCGTTCAATCAGTCTGTTCGCTATTGTCCGTGAAACATTGGAGGTTATGACAACAAATTCGTCACCGCCCAGCCTGTATAACTCGTCATCATCGCGGATATTAGAAAAAATTGATTTGGCAAATGCCCTGAGAGCAAGATCACCGACATCATGGCCTTTAGATTCATTTATTTCTTTGCAGTAGTCCATGCCGAAAAGAAGCAACAATCTTCCATCCTGTTCAGCGCTGACATAAATGCCCTGATCATAATCTTCGTAGAGCTTAAGACTATTGTAAACCTTGGTCAGCTGGTCAAAATAGGCATTTTGTTCCAGTGCGATCAGACCGGTTGTATCAATATTGACCCCAGACATGGTTAGTGGAACACCATTCTTATCCCGTGAATGGACTTCTACCCTTACTTCACAGTTCTTAACAACTCCATCCGGCCTGTTGACCTGGTGCTGTATGATAAAAAAGTCATCCTGATCACGGCCTTCGACAACGCCTCTGTATTTATTCTGGTCTGCTGGCGACATACCGGAGACCATCGGCAACATTTTCTCGTTAAATGGTATCCATTGCCCGGGTGACCATTGTCCTTCCATGCCCCACAAACGGATCATCGCTTCATCGAGCCTGACCAGGTCATTAAGATTATTCCTTAACCATGTGCTGATACCGGCTTTCTTCAGAATTAAATGAAAAAAATCCTCTTCGTGTTCATCGATGTATTTTAAGTAGTCCTGCTGATTCATATCATCCTTTACTTAAGATCACTGATTGTCTGTTGCCCATTCAGGCAAAACATGTAAAATTTTTGTATAGCAAGTATGCTAAAAAGAGTATCTCATCTGACAGTACTTCGATAACATTTCAGATAATTGCATTTGAAACTAACGTTCCGCCATCTTCTTTGCTACGTTGTTACGAACATACTGAGGCAACGCCTCAGCAGGATCAGTTTCCTTACCCTGGACTGATTCATGCAATGCCAGTCGTGCAACATCAGCCGCATGAGGAAACTGGGAATCGATACCCGTAATAATACGTCTTTCCGTTTGCATCTGGCAAAATTCTTCTTTGTATCGATCCCAACCGGTTCCTGTAACAATTATGTTCGCCTGTTCTGGCAAATGTATCTCTTCGAGAGATGAAACTGCGACTTCACCCTGCAACTCTGGCGGTACATTATCACCGGACAGATACAATCCAAAATAGACTTGATCCATGCGTGCATCGATAACACTTAACACCAGCCCTTGCTGAGGTAATGCCAAAGCAGCCAGGGAAGACACAGCAACAAGCTTACACTCGCGCGCCAGTGCCAGGCCCTGCATCATCGCTGCGCCAATTCGAAGCCCGGTAAAAGACCCCGGACCAGCACCATAAGCAAACAGGTCTATATTCTCAAGAGCTGCGTCATTTTGATCCAGCAAATCATCTATCATAGGCAGCAAATGCTCTGCATGACCGCGCCCTATGACCTCAAACCTCTCGCTCACACCCTGATCAGTCAACAAAGCAACCGAACAGGCTTCCGTAGAGCTATCGAGAGCAAGAATATTCATCTTTGACCTTTCCATTAGCCATAATCAGTCTGTAACTCTGCGCGCCTGATGCACGTTTGGTAATTCATTGATACGCGTTAATAGCTTGCTCAACCTGGACAGGTTTTCAATTTCAAGACTCAGCTTCATGGTTGCCTCATGAGTTTTGCTGTCAGAATTTGTGTTTACAGCTGTCACATTGATTTTTTCATTAGAAAGCAACGCAGTAATGTCATGCAGTAGCCCCTTACGATCATAGGCAATAATCTGTATATCTACGCTGTAGACATCCTGCTCCGGGCCTCCCCAACTGACTTCGATCAGGTGCTGATCATCGTTATTCATAGCATGCAGAATGTTTGGACAATCGCTGCGATGAATACTGACACCCCTGCCCTGCGTGATAAAGCCGACAATGTCATCACCCGGTAAAGGCTTGCAGCATTTGGCCATCTGCGTCATCAGGTTGCCGACGCCAAGCACCTGAACATCTGACTTTCCTTTCCCTGCAGGTGTTTGCCGCAGCTTCAGCTCCGGCTGCTTTTTACTCTGCGGACTCAGGTATTGCTGCAGTGCGTTAGCAATGTGTGTGGTCTTGACTTCTCCGCGCCCCAGGGCTGCCATCATATCACTGGTTTTGCTGAACTTTAGCTGCTGCGCCAGCTTATCTATACTGACATCCCTCAGCCCCAGGCGCACCAGTTCTTTTTCTAAAATCACCCTGCCATCAGCAGCATTCTGATCATGCTCCTGGTAGCGAAACCAATGCTGAATTTTTGACCTGGCGCGGTGTGATTTAGTATACCCAAGGTGTGGGTTGATCCAGTCCCGACTGGGTTGACCTTCCTTTATCGTCAGAATCTCTACCTTGTCGCCGGTTTTAAGAGTGTAAGTCAGTGGTACGATCGCACCATTGATCTTGGCTCCGCGACAACGATGCCCGACTTCAGTGTGAATCGTATAGGCAAAATCCAGTGGTGTTGAGCCGCCAGGCAGATCAATAATCTTACCGGCGGGAGTAAAAACATATACACGGTCTTCAAATACCTGGCTACGGAATTCAGCAACAAAATCACTGCCGTCCGCCGCTTCGTCTTTCCATTCTAGCAGTTGCCTTAACCAGGCAATTTTTCGATCAAAACCTTCATCATGACCAACACCTTCCTTGTAACGCCAGTGTGCAGCAACACCGAGCTCACAGCGATCATGCATGGCCCTGGTACGTATCTGTATCTCAACCAGTTTTCCTTCAGGCCCATGCACTGCAGTGTGTATAGACTGGTAGTTGTTGTTTTTGGGCGACGTGATGTAGTCATCGAATTCTTCTTTGACGTATGGCCATAATGAATGTGCGATGCCGAGAGCCGCATAACATTGCGGAATAGTATCGACCAGAATACGCACCGCCCGCACATCAAATATCTGGTCGATGTCGACATTCTTACGCATCATCTTTCGATAAATGCTATAGATGTGTTTGACCCTGCCGGTAACCTCCGCCTGGATATCGGCTTTGTTCAATTCTTCCTGCAGACTTGACATGAAATGATCAAGATAGATTTCGCGATCTACACGTCGTTCATCGAGGCTTTTTGCAATACGGTGGTACGCTTGAGGTTGCAAATACCGCAGTGACAAATCTTCCAGCTGCCATTTCAACTGCCAGATTCCCAGCCGATTGGCCAGTGGTGCAAAAATCTCCTGCGTCTGTGCTGCAATCCTTTGCTGCTGTTCAGGCGGACTATTTTTTAAATGCCGCAATCGCTGCAGACGGTCGGCAAGCTTTATCAGGACAACCCTGACATCCTCGACCATGGCCAACAACATTTTGCGGAGATTTTCTCCATCTATTTGAGATGACTGGCCTGGCTTAAGACTCTTATCAGTAACTGGCATAATGTCCATACGATGAACACCGCTCACCAGCCCCGCAATAACCTCTCCAAAATCCTTTTTTATATTTTCTATGCGTTCATCATCTAATACAGTGGCATCATGCAATATACCGGCAACCAGAGTATCGTTGTCTACTTGCAGCTCATATAAAATTGTTGCTACCTCAAGTGATAAACTGAGCTTCTCCTGCGCGTCATCCTCAGCTATCTCAGCCTGGCGAAATGCAAACGCTCTGCGCACCAGGTCAATATCGGCAGACGAAGAATTTTCATCCAACAGTGCTTTCAACCAGTGCTCAAGGTTAGCGTTCGCTGGTTGCACTTTATCTAATAGAGAGCTAACCATGACACTTAGCTGTCGGGAGTATTGTCTGGCTGATCAAGTTGCCGGCTTTCTTGATGAACCTCTTTAACAGCATTACCAAACCAGAATGATTCTTCCTTTTCAAGAAACTCTTTTATCGGCATATAGTGCGAACCGTCACAGGAAAATGTCAGGCCTACCATGCCGTTGATGATATTAATCGAACTTGAACGCAGATAAATGGTTTCATCACCAAAACGTAGGCGCTTGAACTGCTCAAAACAGGCCTTAACCTGCCCAGGAGAAATGGTTGCCATGTCTGTATAAGACCGCCACGGATAAGCCAGCGACAAATCAGGATCCAGTATCTCATCAATGGTAAGAATACGATAACTGTACGGATCATCGATCAGCCAGATGGAACAACGTCCACTAGAGAAATGAATCTTGGCATGAAATACACCGTGCTCAGCAATCAATGTTTCAAAACGGCAAAGCACCTCATCGATATGTTCATCAAGCTGGCTGGTAAAACGCTGCTGCAAAAATAGAGTGCCGCGTACTGCCGGATCGCCGCGATACTGATTCCATTTCGGGATAGATGCAGTAAGATGACTGTCACGAAGCATATCATTGACAGAGAAATCCGCTGCAACAAAACCCAGTAGTTCATTGCCTCTGTTGACTGCCTGCAATGCGGTAATACATTCACGACCGTCATAGTCACTTCGATATACCGAAGACAGCATAATGCCCATATAGGGCAAATGCTTGGTTAGATAAGGGCGTTCCTGCAAATCTCTGCCTAGCCAGGAATCATCAATCCTGTCTGGCAGGATCATGCAGCTGATCACCTGGCCCTCAACATTCCACGCATATAGCAGGCTGCAATCTGGGATGGCTCCAATTTCATGCCGGAGTATCTCATCGATTTGTTTCTGATCTGGCCAGATCTCGCTGCACATTTCGGCAAGTTCAGCCAGCGGCTGCTTTATACGCTTTGCCAGCTGCTCTTTTTTAGCAAGAATGAGAGTGTGTACTGAGTTCGGGTCTGCCATTTTCTTTGTATTTGGGTTCGCTATCCTTCTCTTTCGTTAGATACTACTCTATTCTAATGTTTTCAAGAATCTCTCTAAATGGATTTGCCACCTCAGGTAAAACTGATGCAGGACAACATGCTGTGAATAACACTGATTCTAAACGCCATGCAGATCTTTTTGTTGCCGTTAACACATAGCTAAAACACTTTCTTCTGACACTTTATAAGGTGAATTCGTGACTGCCATTCTGCAGTTGCAGGATTTATCAAAATTGTCAGTTGCTAGCTACTGGTCCGGGTTTAGATACTCAACTCTAATACGCGTAATGTCATCTTCAATTTCTGGCATATTGCCAATTGCCTGCAGTGCCAGGTTCATTGCTTTTTCAACTACCTCATGCGTGAGTATGACTATCGGTACACTAGCACCATGATGGTGAGGTACTTTCTGCACTATCGCCTCGATGCTAATGCCATTATCACCGAGTATTTTGGTGACACCTGCCAGAACATTTGGCTGATCCAGTGCCTTAATCCTGAGGAACCAGGCGCTGCTGACTTCTTCTATCGGCAGGATGGCCGTGTCATCCAGTGCATCAGCCTGGAATGCCAGGTGGGGCACCCGATTTTCAGGATCGGTGGTTAGTGCACGAACAACATCGACAAGATCTGCAACAACAGCTGATGCTGTCGGGTCGGCACCGGCGCCGGCGCCATAATACAATGTCGGCCCCACTGCATCGCCATTGACCAGTATTGCATTCATTACGCCATCAACATTCGCTAATAAACGCTTTTCTGGAATCAGCGTAGGATGAACTCGAAGCTCAACACCCTTTTCCGTCCGTCTTGCAATACCCAGGTGTTTGATGCGGAACCCTAGGTCTGCGGCATCTGATACATCCTGCGTCGTCAGAGAACGCATACCTTCGGTGTAGGCCTTGTCAAACTGCAAAGGGATACCAAAAGCGATCGATGCCAGGATTGTCAGTTTATGTGCAGCATCAATGCCCTCGACATCGAAAGTAGGGTCTGCTTCTGCGTAACCCAGTTGCTGCGCCTCTGCCAGCACATCATCAAAGCTGCGTCCTTTATCGCGCATCTCAGTAAGTATAAAATTGCTGGTGCCATTGATGATACCGGCCAGCCACTGTACACGATTACCGGCCAGCCCTTCGCGAACTGCCTTGATGATAGGTATGCCACCTGCTACAGCAGCCTCAAAGGCGACTGTCACTCCCATTTTCTGTGCGGCAGAAAAAATTTCATTACCATGTACCGCAATCAATGCCTTGTTGGCGGTCACAACATGCTTGCCATTGGCAATCGCTTGCAGAACAAGTTCCAGCGCCAGGGTCTCTCCGCCTATCAACTCAACCACGACATCGATATCTGGATGGTTGACGATTTCAAATGGATCCGTCGTAAGAGTGATCGAACTGGTATCACAGATCCTTGGTTTGTCCATCGACCGAACTGAAGCCATGGTAACCTGAATACCACGTCCGGCCCGGCGAGTTATTTCATCGGCATTTCGTTGTAATACATTAACCGTGCCACCACCAACTGTTCCTAGCCCTAATATGCCTATATTTACAGGTTTCATTGATTCTCTTCTATGTTGCTGTGATTGCTAATAATAATCTGATTCTGATGCGGGACAGGGATTCCTGTTTACGAATCTCTGCGCAGCATCTCACGAATTCCGCGAACAGCCTGACGGGTACGCTGCTCATTTTCAATCAGGCTAAAACGCACATGATCGTCTCCATATTCACCAAACCCTATACCAGGAGAAACTGCAACTTTTGCCTCCTTCAGCATTTTCTTGGCAAATTCCAGCGATCCCATATGTTTATACATATCCGGTATCTCAGCCCAGACGAACATGGTGGCCTTAGGCTTCTCTACCGGCCAGCCAGCAGCCGTCAGGCCTTCGCACAGGACATCCCTGCGGTACTGATACATGTCCCTGATTCTTTCTACTTCATCATCACACTGCTCGAGGGCAACGATCGCTGCTACCTGTATCGGAGTGAACATGCCGTAATCAAGATATGACTTCATTCGGGCAAGTGCCGAAACCAGCTCCTCGTTGCCCACCATGAAGCCAACTCGCCAGCCCGGCATATTGTAACTCTTCGACAGGCTAAAGAATTCAACAGCGATATCCTTGGCACCGGGTACCTGCATGATAGAAGGCGCCTTGTAGCCGTCAAACACGATATCGGCATAGGCAATATCGTGAACGACCCAGATGTCATGTTCTTTGGCAATTGCGACGACCCGGCTAAGAAAGTCCAGGTCTACGCACTGTGTGGTCGGATTGCCGGGAAAATTTATTACCAGCATTTTCGGTCTTGGCCATGATGTCTTGATGGCTTTTTCGATTTCTGCAAAAAAATCTCCACCTTTTACCAGCGGAATATGGCGGATATCCGCACCGGCAATGACAAAGCCGTAAGGATGAATAGGATAGCTGGGGTTAGGCACCAGCACTGCATCTCCTGTTTCTACTGTTGCCAGGGCAAGGTGCGCCAGGCCTTCCTTGGAACCGATGGTCACTATCGCTTCGCTATCCATGTCGAGATCAACATCGTAATGCTTTTTGTACCAGTCACAGATCGCTTTTCGTAACCGAGGGATGCCTCGTGAAAGAGAATAGCGATGAGTATCCGGTCGCTGGGCTGCCTCGCACATCTTGTCGACGATTAACTGCGGCGTCGCCTGATCAGGGTTTCCCATGCCGAAATCAATAATATCCTCGCCACGCTGTCTCGCATCTGCCTTAAGCGCATTTACGATATTAAAAACATAGGGAGGTAGTCTCTTAATACGGGCAAATTGTTCCATTTCTACTCAACTGATTAAATGATCGGTCAGATCGCCGAAAGAGGTGAATCATATACAACAAAACAGGGAACAATACTGACCCCTGCGATAACTGTCAAATTGAATAAACAGTTTCAGGCATTATGTTTCAAGCGTTCATTCGGTGTTTCAAAAACCCTGATCTCACTAATAACTGAAAACCGAAAATCGAACGCATATTTTACTCGTTTTTCCTGATTGCGACCTGTCGCAATATCTCCAGTCTGGTTAGCGAATCAGCATCACCCCAACTCAAAATCTCCTGCAGTGAGCGAAAACAGCCCATGCAAATATCATCATCGCCTAAACAGCAATGGTCGATACAGGGGGATGGTACTTGATTGTCAATTCTAGTTCGCATTGCGGATCGCCAGCTGTATACGCCTCATGCCCTCCTGCAGGTTTTCAATTGTGTTGGCGTATGAAAAACGTACATATGCTCTGCTATTGTTACTGCCAAAATCTTCACCAGGGGTAATGGCAACTCCTGCATCATGCAATAGAGTATCGCATAGCTTCATCGAATCATCACTGATGGCGCTGCAATCGGCGTAGATATAGAAAGCGCCGTCCGGTCGAGTCCTGACCTTGAATCCTGTCTGCTCGATCAATGGTAGTAAAATATCCCTGCGCTGGTGAAAAATATCGCGGCGTCGGACCAGCTCAGGCCGGGTTTCCGTATCCAGGGCAGCCAGTGCTGCGTATTGGGAGATTGTCGGAGCAGCCAGGAACATATTCTGCGCCAGGCGGTTTGCTACCTCAATATATTGATCCGGAACAACCAGCCAGCCAACACGCCAGCCTGTCATGCCGTAAAACTTGGAAAAGCTATTGATGACAAATAGCTGATCGCCATAGCTCAGCGCGCTGGAAACCTGCTGATTGTAAACCAGGCCATGATAAATCTCATCGACAATCAGGCGTGCGCCCTTGTCCTGTACCAGTTGATAAATCTCTGATAGCTGATGTGGTGAAATCAGTGTACCCGTCGGATTTGACGGACTGGCGATCAACACAACACGGGTATTGTCACGCCAGTTTCTCTCGACCAGTTCTGCACTGAGCTGGTAGTCGGTTTCCTGATTGACTGCCACTGCCTGGACATCAGCATTAAACAAACTGGCGATATGCCGATTACAGGGATAACCCGGATCAGCCATCATGATGCCATCAGCCGGATCGAGCAGCGTGGCCATTACCAGCTGCAGAGCACCCGATGCACCGGGTGTTACAATTATCCGCTGGGCATCGATCATTACCTGTTCGGAATACTGATTGGCAATGGCGGCCCTTAATTCAGGCAAGCCGTTTGCAGCAGTATAATGGGTACGCTTCTCATCCAGCGCCTGTTTGCCTGCCCGGATAACTGTTTCCGGCGAGGCGAAGTCCGGCTCACCGATTTCCATGTGAATAATCGAACGACCCTGCGCCTCCAGTTCCCTTGCCTGCTGCAAAATCCTCATTACATGGAACGGCGCAATCTGCTGTGCCCGTTTAGCCATTCTTGCAGTCATTCTGAAAGCCTGTATTCTGACATCTGTCAGCCAAAGTTCCTGAGCAGGTAATCTATGGTCAGCATTGGTTCATTAAAAGTACCCTGAGGGTCTTCGATAAGCTCCACAGGCTGCCCCGGGTCACCCAGTTGATCAAGTACCAGCCCTGCACCGATAAACGGCTCATTGCGCGTGTAGGAAGTCACCGTGATAATTACTGGCAGGCCTGCCCCTGTGGCTGACAGACAGCCGTTTTTGGAATCCTCAAAAGCAACACATTGGTCAGCCTTTAGAGCCATTTTCTCCAGCACCAGCTGGTAAATCTCCGGTGATGGTTTTTTATTCTCGACAATATCTCCGGCAGCGATAATATCGAACCAGTCGAGCGCCTCTTCACCCAGATTGCTGCTGAGTATATACTGAACATTTGATGGTGCAGTAGTGGTAGCTATCGCCAATCGGATGCCTGCCTCCCGTGCCTCTGTGAAGATCCTTGCGACACCGCTGCGCAGAGGTATTAATCCAGTCAATAACATTTCCTTGAATATTTCTGTTTTGGTGATATAGATTTCAGCGATCAGCTGCTGTAGCGGCCTATCTGCAGGCAATTCTGGGTGATAGTTCTCAACAAAGAATTTCATCCGCTCTTTACCACCAGTAACTGCCAGCAGTTCACCATACCTCTCTTCACTCCAGTTCCAGTCTACTCCGAGACTTTCAAATGCCCTGTTATAGGCGACACGGTGACCATTCATCTCGGTATCGGCTAAAGTGCCATCGACGTCAAAGATCAATGCTTTCAGTGACATAGTAATTTATCAACCCCCTATTAGTTAATCCTTGTTGCAACACACCATAGAAATCTGCTATATGTTCGCGTCGTTAAATTTTCAATAGATTATCGCAGGAGACGCTACATGGCGGCCAGCAAAAAAACTGACCAGGAAGACACACTGATTCACGGTATTGAGCCCTATACTGCGAAAAAGAGTGAAGAGTACATGAACCCTAAGCAACACGAGCACTTTCGCAATATTCTGACCGCATGGCGCCAGGAACTGCTTGATGAAGTCTCACGTACCGTGCATTCAATGCAGGACGAAACAGAAAACCATCCTGACCCGAATGACAGGGCCAGTCAGGAAACAGATATTTCTCTTGAACTGCGTAGCCGTGACCGCGAAAGGAAATTAATCAAGAAGATCGATGAGTCGCTGGATCTTATTGAGACATCAGACTATGGATACTGTGATTCCTGCGGCGTTGAAATTGGCATTCAACGGCTGGAAGCCCGTCCTACTGCAACTATGTGTATTGATTGCAAAACACTGGATGAAATTCGCGAAAAACAACGCGCCTGATCAAAACCAAAATTCATCCTGTCTGACTCGCTTTTCCGTCCGACAATGAACACCATGCCATTTAAGGCGGCATGGTGGTTTAGAAATCCCCATTTCCAGACCATCTGGCCTGCCCTTTTTCGATATATCCCGCAGCCTGACTATCAACGTCAGCGTATTGAACTGCGTGATGGCGATTTTATCGACATCGACTGGTGCGGCAATAATCTGTACGACAGGCCTGTAGTTATACTGCTACACGGTCTTGAAGGAAGTTCTGGTTCGCAGTATATCCGCGGTTTAGCAGTCTTATTAAGCAAACTGGGATGGCGAGCTGCGGCAATCAACTTTCGTGGTTGTAGTGGTGAAGCGAATCGACTGGCGAGGAGTTACCACTCAGGCGCAACGGCTGACCTCGATGAAATCGTTGATTTTATCTCGCAGCATCAGCCAGAAACACCTCTGCATGCTGTTGGTTTCTCACTGGGTGGCAACCTGTTATTGAAGTGGTGTGCAGAAAAAGGCAATAGCTGTCCGCTACATTCCGCTGTAGCGGTTTCAGTGCCCTATGACCTGTCAATTGCATCGCAGACACTTGATGGAAAAACAGGCATCGCCAGCATCTATCGCATGCGGCTGCTGCAGAGTTTAAAGAACAAGGCCCTGCAAAAGGTAAGACAGGGACTAATTGAACTGGATGAGCCAGTGATCGACGACATATGCAGTCTCGCGGAGTTCGATCAACGACTCACAGCGCCGCTACACGGTTACGAAAGTGCTGATGATTATTACTCGAGGGCAAGCTGTTCGCCACATCTGGGTAAGTTAACCATCCCGACACTGCTAATACATGCAACTGATGATCCGTTTATGGATAGTCACGGCATTCCGCATGAAACCAACCTGTCCGATTCAACACAACTT
>Ga0316192_10000637_pt1 | contig 25879 bp, 27 predicted proteins | sample MerIslwburrow_MG_FD_204931 | JGI IMG/M metagenome (GOLD analysis project Ga0316192, IMG submission 204931) | Coastal sediment microbial communities from Maine, United States - Merrow Island worm burrow | ecosystem: Environmental > Aquatic > Marine > Coastal > Sediment | place: USA: Maine...
ATTTGCTTAAATGATTCAAGCACTTTGATAAATACCATAAAATCTTAATGGTATCCTTTTCATTCCTCCGAATATCTCAGGATCAACTAAATGCAGAAATTCATAAGAGCCCTTTTATCCACTATTTTTCTGTTCAGCCTGCCGTTACAAATCACTTCTGCTGATGAAAAGATATCCCATGAAGATGCCTACAAGATTCAGCCGGGTGATTTGTTGGAAGTCTCGGTTTGGAAAGAAGAAAATATGATTCGCCAGGTACTGGTCAGGCCCGATGGTGGCATGTCATTCCCGCTGGTGGGTGATCTCCGCGCCGCCGGAGAATCTGTTGAAAGACTGAGTAAAACCATTGCCGAGCGCCTGTCAAAGTACATTCCAGACCCCGTTGTGACGGTGTCCATGCAACAGTTAAGCGGCAACAAGATCTACGTCGTGGGCAAGGTTGCACGGCCAGGCGAATATGTCGCCAACAGCTACGTGGATGTTGTCCAGGCCATTGCGATGGCGGGTGGCATGACACCTTTTGCGGCCGTCAACAAAATAAAGATTGTGCGCCGCAAAGGTGAGGCCCTGGAAGCCTATTCTTTCAGATTCAGTGATATCGAGGATGGCGAGAATCTGGAGCAGAATATCGTACTCAGGAGCGGGGATATTGTTGTTGTTCCTTAATGGAAAACCAATTACGATGCCAATGGATCAAGAGTAGGCGCTTCAGGCAACGCTAGACGTGCCGAATCACTTATCGAAGCAAAAAGAGAATTCCTTTTCCGTTTCTATCCCCTCTCCCCGGCCCTCTCCCGGAGGGAGAGGGGGTTAACGTGGCGATTACACTATTGATAGCACAAGGATTATCCCCTTTTATAATGCGCCAGTTACAACGACCCCTGTGGGCGACTGTTTTTGCTTCGGTCATTTTATCTCCGGCACAGGCTGCAGAGTGGACGGCTGAACCCGACATTTCGCTTCGAAGTGGCTACAATGACAATGTCCTTCTTGTTACCGGGTCGCACAGCTCGGTCTGGGAAACAGACCTTTCTGCTTCTACCAAATTTGGGGTGGCCAAGGAAAATCAGGGGCTGTTTGGCGATGCCGGGGTAGTGATCCGGCGCTTTTCAGGGGGCAGTGGCCGTGAAAGCAGCGACCTGCTTGATCGGGAAGATTACTTTTTCAATACAGATGCCTACCACCAGACAGAACGTAATACATACAGGGGAAATATTGATTACATCCGTGACAGCACACAGGATTCCGAGGTCAATCAGAACGGCATCTTTACCAATGCCTATGCCACCCGGATAAGAAAAACGGCAGGGGCCGCTTGGGAAAGAACGCTGACAGAAAGAATGTCGCTAGATCTGGGTTACCAGTACAACGATGTAAGCTTTGCCGATGAGGGGGAAGTAGCTAACCTTATCCCCTATAAGTTCAACACGTTAACGGCATCCCTGAATTACCAGTTGACACCGCGGACCGTTGGAATATTGCAAGGTTCCGGAAGTGCCTACAAGCCGGATACCGACCTTGATTCTAATACATGGAATATCCAGGCAGGTATCAATAGTGCATTCAGTGAAACGATAGACCTGTCCGTACTAGCCGGTTATCGTAGAACCAAATCAGACGGCTTGAGCCTCTTTTTAACAGGATTCTGTGTCGGCGCTGATCCTGGCGCCAGTTTTCCCGACTGCGAGGGCGGTTTTCCAGTGGCAACGGGCACTGACACAGAGAAAACGACAACAAAAACGAACGGGGCAGTCTTCAATGCCAGCATCACGAAGCGGCTGGAAAAAGGTTCCCTCAGTGCGGTCATCTCCCGCACCCAGAGACCGGACTTGAATGGGCGACTACTGGACAGCAACCAGATACGGCTGAATGGCGCCTACCGTTTGACAGACAAGCTGCAGTCCTCATTGGGGATTCAGTACTCCGAAAATGAAACCATCGTCAATATAGCTGGGCAGGACGCGAACGATTCGGTGAGACAGGACAACAGAAAAGATAAGTATTTCAGCATCAAGCCGCGGGTCAGCTGGCAATTCCTGCGTGAATGGCGGCTTGCAGGTGAATACCAGTATGCCAAACGCAAAAACAGGCTGAAAAATACGGCGTCCCGTAATGCCGTCTATTTGACCCTGAGCTATGTACCGACGAAACTCTCGATTTCACGCTAACTTTCAGTTTCTAAAGTATATTATGTGCTAACCGATTATTATTTATCCCCTCTCCGTAACCCTCTCAGGAGGGAGAGGGGACTACTACAGCGAAGAAGATGAGACCACAACATGACTGAAATGGCACTGGAACAAACCCTTGACCTAGGTGACTACCTGGCAGCTTTTCTGCGTCGGCGTGGCATGATCCTCCTCGTGGCCGGCATTGTCTTCACTATTGGCGTGATAACCGCCTTTACCTGGCCACCAACGTACCAGTCTTCCGCCACCATCCTGATCGAGGCACAGGAAGTACCGTCTGAACTCATTCAAGCCACCGTGACCAGTTTTGCCGCTCAACGCATCCAGGTCATCAGTCAGCGGGTCATGACAAGGACCAATCTGATTAAACTCATGGACGAATACGATCTCTATGCAGATGATCGCAAGCACCAGACGATTGAAGAAATTCTCGACAGAATGCGTGCAGACATCTCGATTGACATGATCACCGCCGAGGTTGTCGATCCCAGGACTGGGAGGCCTGCTGCCGCCACGATTGCCTTTACCCTGGGTTTCAAGAGTAAGAGTCCGGTACAGGCACAGAAAGTCGCCAATGAGATGACGACCCTGTTTCTGAATGAAAACCAGAAAACAAGAACAGAAGAGGCGGCAGAGACCTACGATTTTCTGACAGCCGAGGCCAATCAGTTAAACGAAGAAATCCTGAAATATGAAACACAGCTTGCAGCGTTCAAGGAACAAAACCTCAATGTCCTGCCAGAGTCCCGGGACCTTAACACCCAGTTACTTGATCGAGCGGAGCAGGAAATTGCGTCTACCGATATCCAGATCCAGTCGCTGAAAGAAAGAAAGATTTACCTGGATAGCCAACTCGGATTGCTGGACCCCTACAGTTCGGGGGATGTAATGAGTCCCGGTGCGAGACTGGATGCCTTGCGTACGGAGTATATTTCACTGGCAAGTCGTTACTCGCCAGATCACCCGGACGTCACCCGTATTAAACATGAAATCAAGGCATTGGAGAGGGATACCGGAGATTATGCCTCGCCGGACGATCAGTATGCACAGCTGGACCGGCTGCAGAAAGAACTGGCCATGGCAGAGCAGACCTATACCAGTGAACACCCCGATGTTAAACGTCTAAGGCGGCAGATTGCCATCCTGAATGATGAAATTAAAAACCCGCCACCTGCTGCTACAAAAAAAGACAGGGCAATCAATGCTGACAATCCGGCCTACGTAAACCTGCACTCGCAACTGGCCGCCGCGAACAGTGAAATCAACTCCCTGATAACGCGAAGGGCAAAGCTTGTCGATAAGATCACGCTTTATGAGGAGCGCCTGCTGCAAACCCCCAAGGTTGAGCAGGAGTACCGTGCGATTATGCGTAATCTTGACCATGCATCACTGCGTTATCAGGAGATAAGAGCAAAACAGATGACTGCCGCTGTCGGGCAGGAAATGGAGGAAGAACGCAAGGGTGAGAAGTTCACGCTGATTGATCCTGCGATACGACCCGAGGAACCTATCAGCCCGAATCGTCCGGCCATTATCTTTCTCAGCCTGGTGCTGGCCCTGGGTGCCGGTGTAGGTTCAGCTGCTGTTGCAGAGAGTATGAATGCTGCGGTCAGGGGAGCCAAAGGCGTGGTGGCCATCTTGCATACTGCCCCGCTGGCCGTGATTCCCTACCTGCCTAATGCAGCAGATACCCGTGCACAACAGAAGAAAAAACGGATTACGATCATTTCCGTGATCGCCGGGATCATTATTTTACTGCTGCTGGTCAATTTCCTGTTCTCACCACTGGATGTATTGTGGTACCGGGGATTGAGGAAAGTGGATGCCATTGTGGGAGAGTGACCACTGCAAAAAAGGGCTCGACGAAAATCTCGCAAAGCCCTCCTCTTTCCTGACATGACCCTCTGATTTATCAAGAATTTACACAAATTCCCGATACTATTGGCAGCACAGGGTTTATACTTTATTCTTATGTAATTATCCGGGTAAGCACACATGGAACGCATCAAGCAGGCACTGGAAAAGGCACGACAGGAACGGCAGATCAGACAAGGTGGCAACTCGGTTCCCTTCCCCAGTACACCCCAGGCAGAGGCAGAACCGGCTGGCACCAGCCAGACCCAGTCAATCACCGTGGATGACAAGGTGCTGCGGGAAAACAGAATCGTTACCGGGCTGGAGCCAGGCCCCTTCACGGATGCCTGTAACCTGCTGCGCACACAGGTGTTGCAGCGCTTCAAGGAAAACAACTGGAACGTACTGGCCGTCACCAGCCCGGGTGAAGGCGAAGGCAAGACCCTGACGGCCATCAACCTTGCAATCAGCATTGCACGCGAGGTCGACTACACGGTACTACTGGTCGATGCGAATCTGCGGCATCCCTGGATGCTGGAACATCTCGGGCTGGAACACCGCAAGGGGCTCAGCGACTACCTGACAGACGATACCTCCATCGCCGAGTTACTGATTAAGCCCAGCCGTGTAGATCATCTGGTGGTGCTACCGGGTGGCCGGCCATTGGTCAACTCGGCCGAGATGCTGAACTCTCCCAAGATGGCGCAACTGGTCGAAGACATGAAGTCCCGCTACCACAGCCGCATCATTATTTTCGATCTGCCACCTGTACTGACATCCGCCGATGCCCTCGCCTTCTCACCCTATGTGGACGCCGCCTTGCTGGTGATCGAAGAAGGCATCACGCAAAAACAGGATATCGAACATGCGGTCGAGTTGCTCAGTTCGACTAACATCATCGGCACCGTACTGAACAAGGCTGAACTGAAGAGCGCCTGACCGGCAACACGGCCAATAATGTATAGAGAATTCTACAACCTCAGCGAGAAACCCTTCACGTTGCTGCCCGATCCGGGCTTTCTGTACATGAGCGACAAGCACCGCATGGCCTTCACTCTGCTCGAGTACGGCCTGATGAATCATGCCGGTTTCACGGTCATCAGTGGTGACATCGGTGCCGGCAAGACAACACTGATTCGCCACCTGCTGGACAACATGGATCGGGAACATACGGTTGGCCTGATTTCCAATACCCACCGGTCATTTGGCGAGCTGCTGCAATGGATACTGCTGGCCTTTAATCTCGATCACGCTGGCATGAACAAGGTCGAAATGTACCAGCGTTTCGTTGATTTCATTATCGATGAATATGCCCATAACCGCCGCACGGTCCTGATTGTCGATGAGGCGCAAAACATGTCGGCCGAGACGCTGGAAGAACTGCGCATGCTGTCCAATGTCAATGCTGACAAGGACCAGGCCTTGCAGGTGATCCTGGTGGGTCAGAATGAATTACGGGAAACGCTGCAGCGCCCGGACCTGGTGCAATTTGCCCAGCGGATTTCGGTGGACTACCACCTGCAGCACCTGTCCGAGATCGAGACAGCCAATTATATTCGCCACCGCCTCAAGGTGGCCGGTGGTCGCCGCTACGTCTTCAGCGACGCCGCCTGCCGGGCAGTACACCGTTACAGTAATGGTGTCCCGCGCCTGATCAACCTGCTGTGTGACACCGCGCTGGTTTACGGCTATGCCGAGCAAAAGCAGCAGATAGATGCCAACCTTGTGACACAGGTAGCAAAGGAAAAACAGGCTGGCGGTATCTTCCCGATGTTTGAACAGGCAAAAGATGATGACTTTCCACCCGAGGAACCGAAGCCGGAGGAAGTCACAGACCAGGTGCAAACTGATCAAGCGACTGTGACAGTCACGGAAACTGCAGCAGAACCCGTTATAGAGGTCATAGAGGTCACAGAGGATGTTGCTGTTGCAGAAACACCCGCTCCCTTAACACCGGAAGAGCCCCGTTCCGATACACAAGCAGATACCATCGACACCTCGAAAAGCGAGGGTGAACTTTACTGGGAACAACATGCGGCCAGGGAAATACCTAAAAAAAAAACTCCGTCTAGCACTGTGCGCCGAAAAAAAGGCCTTAAGACAGTACTTATCAAGACTGTTAGAAAGCTATGGGTTTGAAGTTGTCAAGGCAAGCCCACTTGGCGCTGAAGAAATCAAGGCACTCAGCCCGATAGACCTGAATATCCTGCTAATCGATCGGACAGAAGATGGCACCCCGCTACCAGCCGAAGTTGCCACTGTGCTGGCCAGCTGGAATGGCCCGGTGTTATACAACGACACCACGGCCACGGCTATCAGCCTGAAACAGGAAGACCCAAACTTTGGCCAGTCATTGGCAAACCGGATTCATTCGCTGGCAAAAGCTTCATAAGCCATGGATAAACCTTACATTCTTGTTGTTGGCGGCGCCGGTTACATCGGCTCACACATGGTACTTGACCTGGTGCGCGCCGCTTACCCGGTCGTGACACTGGATAACCTGTCACGTGGACATCGTGCGCTGATCCCGGGCGGTGAGTTTGTTGAGGGTGACATGGGCAATCCGGCCGATCTGGAAAGGGTCTTCCAGCAATACCCGATCAAGGCCGTGATGCACTTTGCGGCACATTCACAGGTCGGCGAGTCCGTCCAGCAACCATTGATGTACTACCGCAACAACGTTGCCAACACCGTGACCTTGCTGGAAGCCATGCAACAGGCGGGGGTCAGTCATTTTATTTTTTCCTCCTCGGCCGCGGTCTATGGTGAACCGGAAAAAACACCGATTACTGAAGGTCACCCCTGCTCTCCGACCAACCCCTACGGTACAACCAAGCTCACCGTTGAACATATTCTGCAGGATGTCAGCCAGGCCACCGACCTGAGCTACTGCAGCCTGCGTTATTTCAATGCCGCGGGTGCCGACATTTCAGGTGATATCGGTGAGCGCCATGAGCCCGAGACCCACCTGATACCACTGGTCCTGCAAGTTGCCACCGGAGAAAGGACGTCGATAAAAATATTTGGTGACGACTACCCCACACCGGACGGGACCTGTCTGCGTGACTACATACACGTATCCGATCTGACGCAGGCTCACCTGCTGGCACTGGAGTCTTTACTACAGGGCGGTAGCAGCGCCACCTATAACCTCGGTAACAGTACCGGTTATTCGGTCAAACAGATTATTGAGGCCGCACGCCGGATAACCGGCCATGAGATTCCCGCTGAAATGGCTGCCCGACGTGCCGGGGACCCTGCCGTTCTGGTCGCCGACTCCACTCAGGTTCGTGAAGCGCTCGAATGGCTCCCCAGGTATGAAAATATTGAAGAGATCATTCAGTCTGCCTGGTTATGGCATCAGAAAGAGGCCGCAACGAAGGGTGCTTAGCAACGCAAATCTTCATGCTTAAACATTCGGCTCGTTACCTGTTTTTGGCACTGGCCATTGCCTGGGCCGGGGTCATTTTTCACCTGTCCAGTCAATCCAGTATCGACACGCCCTCCCTCTTTCAGGGTCAGGACAAGTTGTTCCATATGATGGCGTTCGGGGTGCTTGGTTTTTTGTTCATGGGGTCAATGAAAACCACAGCCAGCGGCTATCGGACTGGGCAGGTCTGGCTTGTGGTGGTAGTGGTTGTGCTTTACGGACTACTCGATGAGTTTCACCAGTATTTTGTTCCGGGACGTACAGTCGAGATATATGATGCCCTCGCCGATGCAGCCGGAGCCCTGCTGGGGGCCTGGAGTATGTATTATCTGGTGAAGATACTGGGAAAGTCATCGCGGATGCGATCCGCTCCTACGATGCACAGGGATGTGCGAGTGTCGCGAGAGGACAGGAGTCCGTAGCGACCAAGTGCATCTATCGATGCAGGAGCGCTTCGCAAGCGCGATTAACACTACAAATAGCGAGACCAGTCGCGGCTGTCATCGCCAAACACCAGGAAGAACGGATTTAACAACGAGTCCTTGGTGTTATAACGCAACGGCTTCATGGCGGTGTCGGTCACAAAGCCACCAGCCTGTTCGACGACACATTGTGCCGCAGCCGTGTCCCACTCGGAGGTTGGCCCCAGTCTTGGGTAGAGATCCGCTGTACCTTCAGCCACCAGGCACAGTTTCAGTGAACTGCCCATACCGACCATCTCGTGTTCACCCAGCTTGTCCAGGAAATTATTGAGCGATTCACCGCGATGCGAACGACTGCCCACGACCATGACCGGCCCATCACCGAGCTTCCGCACCTTGATCGCCCGGCGCTCGCCACCCGGCTCCTGCTTGAATGCACCCTGCCCCTTGCAGGCCAGGTAACTGACACCACTGACCGGGACATGCACGACGCTCAAGACCGGCACACCGGCATCAATTAACGCAATATTGACCGTGAACTCACCATTGCGCTTGATGAATTCACGCGTCCCGTCAAGCGGGTCAACCAGCCAGTAACGCTGCCAGGCCGAACGCTCCGCATACGGCAGGCTGGCGGACTCTTCTGACAGGATCGGTATATCCGCGGTCAAGGCAGTGAGCCCATCGACAATGGCATGATGCGAGGCCAGATCTGCTGCTGTCAGTGGTGAATTGTCAGCTTTCTCCTCTATGGAGAATTCTTCGCTGTTATATACCGTCAGTATTGCTTTGCCTGCAAATAGTGCCAGTTCTGCAACAGGATCCAGCAGTGCCGAAAGTTCATCAGTCTCGTTATTCATCAAGCGTCCTTTTTTTCATCGTGTAGGATGGCCACAAGAGAACCCTTGCGACCGTTCTGCTAACATACCGCCATTCTAACACGACCACAGATATTTCATGGTTCCTTGGCACGACATCGAAAGCGTCTTTCTGGACATGGACGGCACCTTGCTGGACCTGCATTTCGACAATCATTTCTGGCGTGAACATGTGCCGTTACGCTATGCCGAGCGCCATAATCTGGATGTACACACCGCCAAGTCAGAACTGCTCCCCAAATTCAAGCTCAAGGAAGGGACCATGGACTGGTATTGCGTCGAATACTGGAGCCGGGAACTGGAACTCGACATTGCCGAACTCAAACGTGAGATCAATCACCTGATCGCAGTCCACGATCATGTGACGGAATTCCTGCAGCTTATCCGGCTAAACGGCAAGCGTGTCGTTATGCTGACCAATGCGCACTCAAAAAGCCTGGATCTGAAGATGGAGGTCACGGGACTCAGCGACGCCTTCGATGCCCTTGTGTGCGCGCACGATATCGGCTATCCAAAGGAAGACCTGCGATTCTGGTCATTACTGGGCAAAGACGAACCCTTTGAAAAGGACAGCACACTGTTTATCGATGACAGCCTGTCAGTGCTGCGCACGGCACGTGAGTTCGGCATTCAGCATATCGTTGCAATGCGCAAACCGGATAGCAAATCACCCTCAAGGGAAATCGAGGAATTCAACGCCATTGATGGATTTGACGAAATCATGCCGGGGCTCTAGTGCTTCGCAAGCGCGATTCGCGGATGCGATCCGCTCCTACGACAAGGGCTCATCACGGCTTGCTGCGAATTTGTCCCAGGTCTTGAAACGTTTTTGCACATAGCTCAACAGGGAGTCATAGCCGTCAAAAAACAGGTCGAATCCCTCGCTTGAGTCCTCGTCGAACTCGCAATAGTCATTGCTATATTCCCGGCAGATCCTGGGGCGGTCTTCATAGATACCACAGCGGCCATCGGGCAACAGCTGCAGGCAGGGATTTTTGATTAACAAAAACCAGCCATCTTCATCCTTGTAGGCGTGGATATCCCGGTGAGATAACTGCCACAGCATATGATCGAAGTCAGACATGGAGCGCGGCGTGGCCAGTTCCTCGGTGATGTACGTGCAACACTTTGAATTGGTACAGAACCCGCATTTGTTTTCAGTTGTCACTTCAACACCCAGGGGAATGTTCCTTGTGATCGTCATGAAATCAATACACCTATAATTGACCCGACATGTCAATACGGTAATCACCATTCGGCTGACGTTGTGCAGACACGTCAAGCATATCCAGGGTGTCAGCACTGACATCATCGCCCGGATGCAGCAGTAGTTTGACGCGATAGACATAAGCGGCAGACAGGGCCAGCTCACCGCTTGCCCCGAGCTCACCGCCGTTGCTAATTCGTCCCACAAGCTCCCCATCCTCAGTCATCACATCAAGCGCCAGCTGGCCCAGCACGAGATTCATCGGCTCCAGGATGACGGCATCCCGCCATTCAATCTGTCCACTCACCTCATCGGAATAATCTGCACCCGGATTAAAGGACTCGAAGACCAGGTGCACTGTCCCACTGGTGTCAACCGTAACCGGGGAGTAGTGATTAACCAGGCGGTCAGGCAGCAATTCTATGTCTATATCATGGACATCGGTACGCCCGGTCAGTGTTTTGCCGACACTCAAGTGTCCATGATTGGCCGGACTCGTCAGCTCGATACGGTAGTCAACCCGCCCCAGCAAGAGTGCAAATGGCCTGAACTGCCAGTGTACCGGACCAATATCCAGCCCCTGATAGACAAGCTGTGCGGCCTTTCCTGAAAAGACAGAACCGGATACCCCTTTCAGGGACAAGTCAGCATCCTGATCCATCAACATCCCGCTGACACGCGCCGCCGGAAAGGTGGCAACCAGGACCAGTAGATACGCACCAACTCCGAGTGCAAGCAGTCGCCATACTTTCGTCACTATTTGTGTCCATCCATAAACGTCAACCTTTCTCTCGCCAAGGCGCAAAGCTTCCGCTCCTGCTCACGCTCCTTACCTACATCCCTGTAGGCAAAGACGCCAAGAAAGAATTTCAATATGCTTTTGATAACAACAACTAATAACTTTGCGATCTTTGCGTCTTGGCGAGAGTTGTTCTTTCTGGATGGATTCTACGTAGCCTGCAGCGTCAGGCGCGCATTGACCCGCCCGGCTGAACCACTGCGCTCCAGGGTGACCGTCTCGGCATTGATGCCAAAGTTGGTACTGAGAGTGCCCAGCCATTTCACCAGCACATCGAAAGACGCACCGTCCAGCCAGACACGTACACTGTCACGGCCTTCCGGCTCGACCCGTTTCAATGCCGGTCCAAGACCACCGGCACGTGCCGTGCTATCGGCAACCGACAGCAATGAGCGACCACCCAGCCCCTGTACAGCACGTCCGCTGCTACGCTTCAGGCGGGTCAGTGTCTGTGCACTTTCCTGCATCCACAGCGCAGTCGTGCGCTGTTCATCGACAGTGCTCCTGAGTGAGTCGTATCCGGAATGAATCGGTGACCACACCAGGATGTAAAGCAAGAACAGGACCAGCAGCCCGACACCTGCCGCCAGCAGCATCCGTTCACGTGACTCCAGACTGTACAGCCAGGCCTTCATGTACCCACCCCCACAATGCGCAGGCGACTCTGGACGCGCTGGTCCCGCCCGGTAGTCGCCGACTGGATCTCAACCGATAGCCTGCCTGACTCCATTAACGCTTGCTTCAGTCGATCCAGCAACTGCAGATTGTTAACCATGAGTTCCACATCAAGCCGCCCGGCACGAAATGTCGCACCACTGACTTCAACGCCGTCCATACCTCTCAGCACGGCACCTGACTGCCCCAGCAGACTGAGAAATCCTCCACCTGCACCCTGCTGGCGTTGCAGCTTGTCAAGTTGCTGCTGCATCTGGATGCGGGGATTAACAATCCGCCGCGTCTCTGGCAGCGCTTCCTTGAAGGTCTGCTCTATCTGTGCGCGTAGCTGCTCACTTTCCCGGGTCAGGTGAAAGTAATCGATCCCCATCACAACATTACTAAGAAGTATGCCGGCGACCAACAAGGCTGCCGTCGCCCGCCAGGGGCGCAACAGAACTGCCCAGTCTCCGGAACGACTGTAAGCACCCTGCAACAGGTTAATCGACCTGGCATCAAGCCCCTGAGCAAAGACGTTGAGTGGATCACCGGCGAACGCTTCAACCTGCGTCTCCCCGGCAAGCTCCGTCATGTCCGCTCGCAGGCTGTCCTCACGGACAAACAGGTGCAAGGGTGGCAAGGTGGTCTCTTCATCGGCCATGCGGGCGGCTAACAGTATGCCGAGGTTATCGCTATCAACCGCGTATCCGGACGTACTGCCGGTGCGTACCAGCGCCACATCATTCTCAACCAGCACACTGGTTTCATCGCCGTTATACGGGAGCGCAAGGATTTCAGGTGTTAGCTGTTGCACATCCAGACCGGCCACAGAAAATTCTGCCGTCAGCGTATCCATGAATTGCTTGCTAATGACGGCCACCGGCCACGCGCCGTCATCCTGTGTAGCGCCAACGGCAAAGTGCAGATTTTCCACTTCTTCCGAGAGCTGTTCTTCCAGCGCGTAGGGCACTGCACGTAACAGTTTCTGCCGGCTGCCGCCCAGCAGGCTGACACGGGTCAACACGTAGTCCGACCCGGACACCAGCACCACAATCCGCTGGCCTGATGCCTCACTGGCCGCATCTGCCAGCGCACCTGCATGGATACTCCCTTGAGGCTGACCTTCGTTGTCCAGCTTCAGCCAGCGCCAGACAGACTCATTACCGGGATCTTTCCTTAGTAACAGTGTGTTACGCATACTTGTGCCCTAGTACTCCTTCAAGGTGATATTAACGGGGTCAGCGAATCGGGAAGCGGTTGGCCGCAAGGCGCGCCTCGCCGGGAATGGCAAGCCCTTACCAAGAGGCGCAACACCGCGGACGGCCGCTTCCCGACTCGCCCGAAGGGAGCCACCCAGATAGTCCAATACGGCGTTGCAGCCCTTGAAAAGGACCCTGCCATTCTCTGCGTACTGCGCCTTGTCTTGGACCATCTGGGTGGCTCTGAATCCGTCAATATTACCTTGAAGGAGTACCGTCCCATGATGCCCGGTATCCTACCTGAAAAACCGCTGATGCGCAGGTAATACACGGCTATTCTTCCCCTGGCAGGAGTCGTTTACCGGTGCGGGTTCGGGAAACCACCTGCAGGGTGTTTGCACCACGCACAATCCTGCTTTCCAGTCGTGCCTGGCCACGTCCCACACTGACATCAGTCTGTACATTGAACCAGTCACTTTGAATACCCACATCGACTAGCAGCTCAAGTCCGGCAAGCGCCCCATGTGCAAGAAACGCCTTCTTATCGGTAAAAGGCTCGCCATCATGCTCTTCATTACGCGCTTCGATCAGCTTCTCAACATCACTCTCATCCAGTTCAGCGTGCAGGGCCTGCAGTACCACCGCTGTTGCCGTGTTGATATTGATCACCGTCGGCTCCGGCAAGGCTGTTATATGAGGTTCAAGCGCCTCCAGCACCTCTGGCGTATAGCCCTTTACCAAACGCAATTCACTGATATCGACCAGTGGCCGGTTGCCTGCCCGGTAAGGCAAATCGGCCCGTAAATATTCATCGTCCTCGGCGCCATCCGGGAAGGTGGCATTAATATCGGTATCAATCCAGTCCAGTAGCGCCGGCGCCAGGGCCGCTTCGAGGCCGAGGATCTCCAGCAGGCGCTTGTAATAGTCCAGCTGTATCGTATCAACGGCGCCCGCATCACCCACCAGGTTATTCACATTAAAGCGCCCCTGGAGATCTGTAACGAGTCCATATACGAATCCCCCTTCCACGGGAATCGGTGGCAGCGCGGTGGCCCAGTCCTCATCCAGCGAATCATGTTTGTTATCAGCACGATCACGCCGCAAAATCACGTAGGCCCAGCTTTCAGCGGCCATGGCATAGGCATAGGCCTGTTCACCATTCAGCAGGTTACCGGTACGACGCATATCCACCTGAAAGCGGGTCGCCATCGCCACGGCAGCCACGGTGGCAAGACTGACAACAAGCAATGCCGTGACCAGTGCCACCCCCCGCTGCCCGTAAGGACGATCCATATGGTTTTTCATTGTGGCAACTGGAACAACCAGACAATCGGTCCGTAAAATTCGTGCTCGACGGTCACTTCCACCGCCTTGGGAAGCGACGCCGGCTCAATCGCAGGATCGGCGACACTCTGAGTATCCGGCCACTGCTCTTTCCATTCATTATCCGCACCCAGGTAACGGATCTGTAATTGCACAATCGTATCGCTTAGCGGCTGAACCAGCGGCTCACTGTCCTGCGCACGATCCAGAACCGTCCACGAATAACGAACCAGTTGATCTTCTTCGTAGGCATAACCGACCCGTTGCAGGGTGCTGCGCTGGCGACCGGCAGGGTTGCGCCAGCCGGCCCGGGTCAAGCGTAAGTTCTCGCCCCCGACCAGTGGCGGCTGCTCGTCACCGTATTCATCCCGAATCGGTCGCAGTACCAGCTGTTCGATATCACGTTGCATAATCATGTAGAGTTTTTGCAGCTCACTCAAACGATCCGCTGCAATCTCGGTGTAAGACTGCTGTGTCATCACGGCCTGCAATCCGCTATAGGACAGCGTCGCCAGCAAGCCGAAGATGGACAGTGCCACCAGCAATTCCAGCAGTGTAAAGCCGCAACAGGCTACAGATACAGGTGTTCGTGTTCTCAATTCGGTCGCACCAGGAAGCCGCTCAATACAGAAAGCGGTGATTCTTCATCTTCACTATCGATGGGAAACACTTTCACATCCAGCCGCCGCAGCTCAGCCTCTTCTGTCTGGGAAATAACGGCCAGCCAGCGCCACTCGCGATGCCCCATTTCAACGGTGCCCTTGCGTTCACCGACCCTGGGCCACTCCTTTTCCACCCGAAACTGCACCAGTACATTACGCGCCACCCACATTGCCATGGTGCGGTCACGCAGGTAAGACTGGTTACTGGTGTAGTCACTGGTCGCCTTGATGATTGCGCCCATGGACAGGGCCAGTATCGCCAGTGCGATCAATACTTCCAGCAAGGTGAAACCCGCGGCATTGCAGCGGTTCACAAGGTCTCCTCCACTTCCCAGCTCACCGCACCCAGCAGGGAAGCCGTCAGGTGGTAACGAAAACGGCTTTGATGTGATTCCAGAATGATAGTGAAGGGTGTCATCTCGCCACTTGAGAGGATAAAGACTTGTGGCTCCAGCGGCTCCTCTTCGTCCTGATCTTTCTTTTCCGCATCATCTGCCGCCGCGGCAGCGGTCAGGATCGGCGGTTCACCCTCTATTTCAAGACGCAGTTCAACGTCTGCCGGCAAGGTGTAGGCCTTTAGCAAACCGTCTTCTCCGCTTGCCTGCCAGCGGTTCTCATTGAGCACCAGGAACTCGTAACCGTCCTCGCTAAACAGCACTGCCAGTTCTTCACCCCGCAGCACCGCTTCATCACTGGCCAGTTCCAGCAGCGTGGTCATGCGGTGTGATTCCTGCTCCATCAGCTCTGCGTAGTCATCACCACCGAGTGACAACATCGCAAAGGTAAAGATGATCCCGATCAGCACCAGGACCACCATCAACTCAAGCAGGGTAAAACCGGCAGATCGCCTGGCGGGTGACACCGGACTTATTGCAGACCCCAGTTGCCGATATCGTCATCGCTCGGCTGCTGGTCCGGTCCCAGCGTGAAGATATCGATGGCGCCGTTTTCGCCGGGGCTCAGATATAAATACGGCTGCTGCCAGGGATCCAGCGGCAGACGGTCAAGATAGCCCCCCTCTTTCCAGTTGGCCGGTTCCGGTGAAGAAGGTTTTTCAATTAATGCCTCCAGCCCCTGGTCCGTGGTCGGGTAGACATAGTTATCCAGCTTGTAGAGATTCAGGGAGGCTTCCAGTGCGCGGATATCCTGCCGGGCCTTGGTCTTGCGTGCCTGGTCCGGACGATCCATGACCTTCGGTACCAGGATAGCGGCCAGAATACCGAGAATGACCACCACCACCATCACCTCGATCAGGGTAAAACCGTGCTGCTTGTGTTGCCTGTTTTTCATTGGATAACACCTTGCTTGCTCAGAAAACGGGGCCCGGCAGATTGTGCCGGGTGAGAATAGCGCTCATTCTAAAGGTTTTAAGGCCAGGGAAACAGGCGCTGGTTCACCAACGCCGGAAAAGCTTTAGTTTAAATCGCCATCGTCATCCCGGCGAAGGCCAGGATCCAGTGTAGTGACATTTCCGGATTCTGGCATGCGCCAGAATGACGGATTATTTTAGTTTACAACCAGCTGATTGCGCACTTTCAGGGCATACAGGTGGCGTTCGGCATCCACCAGGTGCTGCCCCCAGTGCAGGCGATAGCTGGATTGCCAATCCTCTGCTGCACGATGCGGCCAGCCCTCACCCATCAGTTCAAGACCATGTTGCAAGTCGAAGTAGATATCGGTGAGATCATCCGCCAGACTGCCGGACATGTGCATTTCCTCCGGTGAAGCATCGAATTCCAGCCAGTAGCTGTCACGCTCACCCAGCCGCTTGCGCAAGCGGCTGTATAGCTCGAAGCGTTCATCGAGATCGACACCGGGAATTTGCAACTCGCTGGTATCGTGGGCGTTCAGTGATGTCACCGCAGAATGCAGTCGCGGCATCAGTGTGTACAGCGACTCCAGCCATTGATCAGTATCATCTGCAGGACGCTCTATCAATTCACAGTAACGCTCGGCCACGCCAACCATTTCGGCCAGGATTTCTGTCAGTGTCGTAATATGTAGTGTTGACATTACAATGTATTAGATCACTTATTCTGGCCCGCGTTAGCAACTGTACTGATAATAAGTGTAGTCAATTAACAGGAAATTGCGCATCAGACTTCAACCATCTCAAAATCTTCTTTAGAGGCACCGCATTCGGGGCATACCCAATTGTCAGGAATATCAGCCCAGCGGGTTCCCGGCGCGATCCCCTCTTCAGGCAATCCCGCAGCCTCGCTATAGACAAAACCACACACTACACACAGGTATTCCTTGTTATCACTCATCCAGATGACCTCGCCTTGCTGTTGCTTGCTTTGTAAGGAGATAAATAAAGGCCGATATTATGGCCACGAAATCCATGGAAGAACACGGAAATATCTCTTCCAAGGCCTTTATTTTTTCGTGGCTTCCGTGGCCAATCTATATATCAGGCTATCCGCCTTTAACCTTCCACCCTTCGCCATTATCATCAGCACCATGAAAAAACTCCCGATCGTTATGACATTCTCCGGCCATGATCCCTCTGGCGGTGCTGGAATCCAGGCCGATATTGAAACACTGGCCAGCCAGGGCTGCCTGGCTACACCGGTTATCACTTCGCTCACAGCACAGGACAGCCATGACGTGATTGAATTCAAAGCCATTGAGGCCAGTCATATCATTAGCCAGGCACGTGCTGTACTGAAAGACATGCCGGTGGCTGCCTTCAAGATCGGCATGATCGGCAGCGCCGACAATGCACAGGCCATCGATAGCATCTTGCAGGACTACCCGGACCTGCCATTGATACTGGACCCGGTGCTGGCATCCGGTGAAGGGACCCCACTGGGTGATGAGCAATTACTGGAAGCGATCAGACTGCTGTTGCTGCCGCGCACTACCGTGCTCACGCCCAACAGTGTCGAGGCACGCCAGCTTGCGCCGGAGGCCGACACGCTGGAGGCCTGCGCACTGGCACTACTCGACAGGGGGACAGACTACGTGCTGGTCACCGGCACACATGAACACACACCGCATGTCGTCAATTCCCTCTACCATGCCAATCGGTTGCTGGAATCATTCACCTGGGAACGCCTCCCCCACAGCTACCACGGTTCCGGCTGCACGCTGGCTGCCTGTACCGCAGGCATGATGGCCCATGGGCTGGACCCGTTTCAAGCCGTTCACGAAGCACAGGAATTTACCTGGAACGCATTACGGCATGGTTACCGTCCCGGCATGGGTCAATATTTCCCGGACCGCTTGTTCTGGTCGAAACAGAATGACTAGAGCGTGTTTACCCGGTGGTCTGTATGCCATTACCGATGCTCACCTGATCCCGCCGGGTGAACTGATCGACCGGGTTAGCGCCGCCATCAGGGGGGGAGCTGCAGTCATCCAGTACCGTGACAAATCATCCCACAGCGAAGAACGCCGGCAACAGGCCGCTGCCCTCGCGTTACTCTGTCAAAATTACGACACTCCACTGATCATTAATGATGACGTGGCCCTGGCTGCGGCTGTCGGTGCCAGTGGTGTACACCTGGGACAATCCGACAGCAGCATTCAAGCGGCTCGTGAGAGACTGGGTGCAAACGCCATCATCGGCGTGTCCTGTTACAACGCGCTTGAACGTGCTGTTGAAGCAGTCAGTGAAGGCGCGGACTACGTCGCCTTCGGCCGGTTCTTCCCGTCACAAAGCAAACCGGATGCCGTCGCTGCAGGCCCGGAATTGCTGCAACAGGCACGTCAATGCCTGCCTGTGCCCATCGTGGCCATCGGCGGCATTACACCTGAAAACGGGCAACCCCTGATCACTGCAGGGGCACATTTGCTGGCCGCAATTCAGGGGGTGTTCGGGGAGGCAGATACCGAAGCGGCAGTAAGGCGCTATGCAGAACTTTTCACAGCATGCCAGGATGAAACCTGATGTTAGTTCCAACTTATAGCGTTTCACACTTTATGCGAGAATTCTTTATTAGCCACGGAAACCACGGAAGAACACGGAAATATTTCTTGTAGTGTATTTATTTTTCTGTGTTCTTCCGTGGTTTCCGTGGCCATAATATCTTTCTTTCCTGGCGTCTTTGCCTACAGGGATGTAGGTAAGGAGCGTGAGCAGGAGCCGAAGCTTTGCGCCTTTGCGAGAGAAATCAAAAGGATAAGACAACATGACCCGATCACACGACCTGTTTCAAGCGGCCTGTAAACACATTCCCGGTGGCGTGAATTCACCGGTACGCGCCTTTAAAGGCGTCGGGGGAGACCCGGTATTTTTCACCCGGGGTGAAGGTGCCTGCCTGTATGACGCTGACAATAAACGATATATCGATTATGTGGGTTCCTGGGGGCCAATGATTGCCGGACATGCGCATCCCGAAGTAATTGCTGCCGTGCAGTCTATGGCCTCTAACGGGCTGGGTTTCGGTGCACCAACCGAAATCGAGACGCAGATGGCCGATACACTCTGTCGCCTGGTGCCCTCAATGGACATGGTGCGGATGGTCAACTCGGGTACCGAGGCAACCATGAGCGCCATTCGCCTCGCCCGCGGCTACACCGGCCGTGACCGGATTATCAAATTTGAGGGTTGCTATCACGGCCACTCGGATGCCCTGCTGGTCAAGGCGGGCTCCGGCACCCTGACGCTGGGGGTACCGACCTCGCCGGGTGTACCCGCCGACGTCGCGGCCCACACAAGCACTCTGACCTACAACGACATTGACGGTATTGAGCAGGCACTTGAATCGATTGGTGACGAAACTGCAGCGATAATAGTCGAACCGGTTGCCGGTAACATGAATTGCATACCCCCGGAACCGGGATTTCTTGAGGGTTTGCGTGCACTCTGTGACCACTATGGCTGCGTACTGATCTTTGACGAAGTCATGACCGGCTTCCGGGTCGACCTTGGGGGCGCCCAGGAACACTATGGCGTAACACCGGATCTCACCACCCTCGGCAAAGTGATCGGCGGGGGGCTGCCAGTGGGAGCCTTCGGTGGCCGCCGCAACATCATGGAGCACATTGCCCCGCTTGGCCCGGTCTATCAGGCAGGCACGCTCTCCGGGAACCCGATATCCCTCGCTGCCGGCCTCAAAACACTGGAGCTGGCCTCTGCAGAGGGCTTTCATCAGCAACTGGATGCGGCAGCCAGACGACTGACGACCGGTCTGCAGGAGCACGCCAGCCAGGCAGGCATCCCCCTGAGTACCAACCAGGTCGGGGGCATGTTCGGTATATTCTTCTCCAGTGAACACAATATCTCGCGCTTCGAACAAGTAACTCGCTGCGATATGGAGGCATTCCAGCACTTTTATCACGGCATGCTGGATGCAGGCGTCTACCTGGCGCCATCGGCCTACGAGACCGGTTTTGTGTCATCGGCACATACGGACGATATGATCGACGCTACGCTGGAGTGTGCCGAGCAGGTCTTTGCAAAAATGTAATCGACCATAAAGAATAACGAACGATAGTACTCCGAGAAGGTTGTATTGATGAGTTCAGCGTTACTGTGGTGTTTCGCAACAAGGCACAGCACGCAGGCAATGGCCATAGTCCTTGCCAAGTGCTGTAACGCCGTGGCGGAACACCACAGTAACGCCCGCAGGGTTGGCCTGTCAGCGCCCATGGAGGCGTTACGCCTCTTGCAAAGGACGACGGCCATTCGCTGCGAGGCGTGCCTTGCCCTGAGCGCTGACAGACCAACTGAATCCATCAATACAACCTTCTCGGAGTACTAGTGGACGCACTGCTACAGGACCTGCTGAACTGGATCAGCCTGCACCCGCAGGCATTCATGGTCGCCGTTTTTTTTATTGCACTGATGGAATCCCTGGTAGTCCTCGGCCTACTGATACCGGGTGCCGCCTTGTTATTTGGCGCCGGCGCATTAATGGCAACCGGCACCCTGCCCATTATGCCGATCATGCTGTCTGCCTCGGCCGGTGCCATCATCGGCGATTTGATCAGTTTCCTGGTAGGTCATCATTACCAGCAGCGCCTCCGCATTATCTGGCCGTTCAGGCATTACCCGAGGCTGGTGAACCGCGGTGTCGATTTCTTTGTTAGACATGGCGGGAAAAGCGTTTTCATGGCGCGTTTTATCGGCCCTATTCGTCCGATAGTACCCGCCATTGCCGGGATGATGACCATGTCTTTCACGCGTTTCCTGGCGGTGGATCTTGTTGCCTCGCTACTCTGGGCACCGGTGTACCTGCTCCCCGGCATGGTGTTCGGCGCCTCCCTGGGGCTGGCTGCCGAAGTCGCCGGCCGACTGGTGGTGCTGCTGGTAGTGATTGCCGGTATCGCCTGGCTGGGATTCTGGCTGGTCAGTACACTGATACGGATATTGCAACCCCACATGACCTCCGGGCTGGAAAAACTGCTGGACTACAGCCGCGCCCACCCACTCATCAAACCCCTGGCTGGCTCATTACTGGACCGGGACCATCCGGAGGCCCGTGGCCTGGCCATTCTGTCGGTCCTGTTTTTCATCACCCTGTGGGTACTGCTGCTGATCTCCAGACAGGTGCTGTATGGCCACTGGTTTGATGGCATTGATTCCTACATATTCCACTCACTGGAAGACCTGCGCACACCATGGATACACAAGGCCGCGGTCTTCATTACGCAGTTTGGGAACCAGACACTGCTTGCATTCGTCATGGCCGGCAGCGCTGCATGGCTGTTCTGGAAACGCGATACCAAGGCGGCCTGGCACTGGCTGGCCGTTTATATAGCAACCGGCCTGTTGACCTGGTTGTTGAAAAGCACAGTACAGATCGCCCGCCCGGTCGACTTCCAGACCGGTTTTTCATTTCCCAGCGCACACACCAGTATGAGCCTGGCTGTCTATGGGTTCCTGGCATTAATGATTGCCCGTGAACTGCCTGTCCCACGTCGCTGGATTCCCTATTCCACAGCCGGACTGATTATTGCCCTGATCGCCCTGTCGCGCCTGTATCTCGGCGTGCACTGGTTCTCCGATGTACTTGCGGGGTTCAGCCTGGGTCTGGCATGGGTGGCACTCATCGGTATCGCCTATGATCGGCACCCGGCACCGCCCCTGCCCGTCAAACGCCTGCTGATAGTGACCTTGCTGCTTATGACGGTAGCCGGCACATGGAGTACGCAACGCTATTACACGCAGGAACTGGCACATTATTCGCCGCCGGTTGAAATTCACAGAATCACCCTGTCCACATGGAAGACCATAGGTTGGGAAAAATTACCGGTGTATCGCCTGGACATCGAAGGCCGGAATGAGCAACCCATGAATTTTCAGTGGGCGGGCTCGCTGGAAACCTTGCAAGCTGAATTACACCAGCAGGGATGGGAACCAGCCGTGCCAGTCAGCCCAATGAATGCCATGAACTGGCTGGCACCTGAACCGGTAATAACCAGCCTGCCTATATTACCTCAGGTCAATGACGGTCAACATCAGCAACTATCACTGGTCGCTCCGTACGCGCCTGAAGATGACCACCTCATAGTGGTAAGACTATGGCCATCTGACAGGGAATTACTGCCTGACCACAAAACCGTGTGGATCGGCAATGTTGTCTATCTGTATCCCGAGCGGGAGTTGCCATTGATATCCTATCTGCGTACTGCTCCGGATTTCGAAACACCACTAAGCCATCTCGAGAAAGCACTGCGTCATGCCGGTCAATTCCGCCTGGAGCAGCGTGTCAGGCAATCAGTAAACACACAGATACAGTGGGGTGGTCATGTCCTGCTTGCCTGGGAAACGCCCGGCTGAAAGCCTCAAAACGGGCAGTCGATACAAAAAAGGTAAAAAAACCGTGCTAAAATGCCGACATTTCGTTAATGGGTTCGCTCCAGATTTCATTCTTGAGCAAACTGACCGTGGATGTGAAATATTGCAATGAAGTCTTCGTTACCCGGTTACCTCGAATACGGCAAGACATATGACGAGCAAGCAGCCACGCTGCCGCAGGAGACCGCACAGGTAAATCCTGTCAGGCTGAGCAGGACGCGGGCACTGCTGCTGATTGTCACCTTGTTTCTGCTTGCCGAGCTGGCTTTTCTTGTATTCCAGCTTATGTGCAGTTACCCGGTGACCTCGCACTATGTAGCGGGTGTTATCGAGCAGGAAACCGATACCACAACTGAACAGTACACAGTACGTCTGGCGGCCATGGTGGACAATTACACTGTGATTGCCACGCAACTCGCCGAAGACCCGAAGACAGAAAAGCTTTTCATTGCCGGCGACAATGCGGCCTTGCGTGCCAGGGAGAAATTACTCCGGCTGAAATTCCCGAATGCATTAAATGTGCAACTGCTGCCACCTGGCCTTGCATCGGTTAACCTGGACGCCTCCCCCCCCCTGAGTTATGCCGCGCTGGACCAGATGCGCCTGGCGGAATACAGTGCGCAGCGTCCACCGATGGAAGTTCATCTGTTCAATAGTCCACAGCAACATATCAATATCGTACACCGGGTGATGGACCCGGCGAACAGTCGCGTGGTCGGACACATCATGCTGTCACTGCCACACAACATCCTGCAGGGCATATTTGATGACCTGGGATACGTACAAGGATATATCGAGTTGCAGCAAGCCGGACCCAGGGGTGACCCCATATTACTGGCGGCGCAAGGCGATACCTACGACAGGATAGGCGACGCGGCACGGGTTATTCCAATTGACGGCAGTCGCTGGCAGATTGCTTACTGGGCACCGGCCAGCAGCCTGGTTTACCTGAACAGCGTCAGTGTCTGGGTGTTCGGTACAATTTTCCTGATAGCATCTGCATCGATGTTCTTGATTATTGCACTGTTCAGCAGACTGATTAGTGACAGTCTTATATCTACCAGGAGTCTGTCCGATAGCAGCGATCGTAGCATCCCTTCATAAGGACCCGGATTTTTGCAACGGTAATTCATTTACGTGCCTGAAGGTCCAGTAGGAATTCAAGAAATAATTTACCAGCGTGGCGGGGACGATACCGATGAGCTGATGGAATTGTGGCTTAGTATCCGGAAAAGCAATCGACAGGGCTACAAACGTCCCGTAACTCACACCGAGAGCAATGACCGATACCAGGTTAAACTTTAAACCTCGAATGCGGGTGCGATTGCCGGTTTTGCGCCATCGAAATGTCCAGTAATTGTTTAACAGAAAGTTCCAGATAATAGACAATTCGATCGCAATTGGAGAGGCAATGTACTTGTTTATCTCCATCATTAGAAACAATGAGAAAAACCCCAGATTAACCAGTACCCCCGATGCGCCAACGATAGCGAACTTGATGAAGGTTTTGGAACTCTGGAGACGTATCCCCCAGACATTGATCGCAAATTCAATGATATCTGAAAACTGGAGTTTTGATTCGCCTTGCTTGCGGTCAACAAAGTCGACAGGAATCTCTCGGATTTTTCCGCCTTCCTCCAGTGCAGCATGGAGTAGCGCGACCTGGAATGCATAGCCCTGAACACGTAGTTGACTGAAATCTATCCGCCGCAGAAGTGATGCCCGGATCGCCCTGAATCCAGCAGTGCAATCCCTGATCTGAGGTATGCCAGCTATGTACCGGGCTGCCAGGTTACCACCCATGGAATTTAATCGCCGAACCAGATTCCACGTCTTCGGAACGCTGCCTCCTGGTACATATCGGCTACCAATGACGAAATCGGCACCGGCCTCGATTTCTGATAACAGCCGGGGAATGTCTTCAGGTTTATGGGAGAAATCAGCATCCATTTCAAATACAAGGTCTGCTTGCAGTACGTGAAGAGCATGATTCATTCCACGAATATAGGCTGCACCTAAACCAGCCTTCTGCCCTGTTAAAAGGTGCACGTTATCGTTATTGGCCTGCAGGCTTCGCACTACGTCTGCGGTCCCATCTGGAGAGTTATCGTCGACTATCAGAATATGCAGGTCATGCCGTACCCTTTTGAACTGATCCAGCAGCGCCCTGATCAGCGCACCAATGTTGCCGCGTTCATTAAATGTCGGAATTATGATTATTGTTCTCATTCATGACGCCTTGCGTTGGGAATTCCGCCACTGCAAATCATAGCCCACTGCTATAAATTAGTTAACCATGAAGGATTTCTCGCAGACCGCAGTACCTGAAACATTCCTGGATAGAAATCTGCTAATTTTGACAGCTATTGTGGTACTAGCGGCCTTTCTCAGGATATTTTTAATTGGAAATCACGGTATGAAGCCGATCCTTCATTAGAAAATCCAGGATTTTATAGTTAATTCTAACCTCTCGCCCAGGCTAGACGAAAAAGCCCGTCAATTGCTTGACACACAGCAGAATAAATACTACTGTTTCTATATGGCAATAGAAAGCTTACCCGCATAGGCTATTGTTTTATATGCTGATTTGCTGCCTTAGTCAGTCGTACGGAGAATTACTCAATAACACATAATAGAGATGGAGATAAAATGAACGATACAAATGACAATACAGGAAATGCACGCCGGGATTTTCTGAAAAAAGCAGGAAAATTCGCTATTTACACACCGCCCGCGATTATGATGCTGATGCACCCAAGTGCAAACGCCGTCAGAGGGTCAATGAAAGGTAATAACGGTCATGGCAGAGGTAATAACGGTTATGGCAACGGTGGACATGATGGTTCACCCAACGGAAAGCAGGATATTAACCGGTAGGTGCAGAAACGCACGAACTATGGTTATTTCAACAGCGACAGCCTTTCCGGCTGTCGCTTTTTTTGTGCCTGCCCTCCCATTATCCAGTTACTCCCAGAGACCGCATCAACCATTGACATGACCAGTTCAAACAATTCGATCGTTTATGAGCATTCAGACACCCAGCAACTTCCCACGGACCCTTACAAAAATGTCACAACCTGAGCTACTGCCGCCAAATCCAGACGGCGTTCATTCTTATCTCCTTGATGATGAGTTGCTGCTCTTTTCAGAGCGCGCCCGTGCACTTTTCCGACTGAACTCGAGCGCAGCACTGATATGGTGCTGTTGCGAAGAAGGAATGAATCATCAGTCGATTACCGCTGAGCTGGCACAAACATTTGAGCTCTCCACAGCGCAGGCGGAAACAGTGGTCAGTACCACCCTGTTAGAATGGGAGGCCTTGGGCTTACTTGGAGAGGGCGACGCCCCCTTACCATCACACCCCGAAGATCCAGCAGAAACGCAAAGTACGGCTGACAATACAAGGCCTGCTACCAGCATAAACGAGTATCAGCATGAGCAGCGTTACAGGCTGCTCGAAACTGTAATCCGTATACGTCTTCCCGCATCTGGCATGGACCAGATTGCACCGT
>Ga0316192_10000638_pt1 | contig 25862 bp, 20 predicted proteins | sample MerIslwburrow_MG_FD_204931 | JGI IMG/M metagenome (GOLD analysis project Ga0316192, IMG submission 204931) | Coastal sediment microbial communities from Maine, United States - Merrow Island worm burrow | ecosystem: Environmental > Aquatic > Marine > Coastal > Sediment | place: USA: Maine...
TCGGCGAATGTCAGGAGGGATGGCAGAGCGGTTGAATGCACTGGTCTTGAAAACCAGCAAGGGTTAATAGCCCTTCCAGGGTTCGAATCCCTGTCCCTCCGCCATAAATAAAAGATAAAGCCTAACATATCAGTATGTTAGGCTTTTTTCGTTTCTGGCAGTCCCCCATATAGTCCCCAGCAAGGTTTCATATCCAGTCTTCTGGGGAGGTTGTGACGATGGTGACTGCAAAGCATCCAACAGGCCGTATGTGGTCATTTGTGGTTCACCAGGGAATAGCTGCTCCATACACACAGCGGACATTTACTGGCAGCCTCGCTACTACTTGGTGACACAAAGCAGGCATTAACGCTACCCATAACAATGCTTTTGACGGTCTGCTGTTAATGGGCTTTGTTATACGTTATCTAGTTTGATAAAGAACTTTTGCGCTTATTCTTAGCCTAAACACTATTTCTTTCCCGTCCGACCAAATCCTTATCGTTATACCAGACGGTAACATCGAATCCCCCTTGGTTATCTGAGAATCCATTTGGCAGTTCACGCACTGCATTCAAGGTATCGTTCACTATAAACGAAAGGTTATCATCTGTTGGTGGCGACCAGTTGAGCAAGCCTCCATGGAGTGGTGTAAAAACTGTTCCCGTTGCGGCCAAGAGTGCTCCCCAATTTGCTTCCATGCTAATTCTTGTAAATCCAAATGCCTCCGGAGGGGGGGAAGGGGCCGTTTCTCCTTCTGCCCCTTGGTACTTCCAGCCCTCTTTAATTGGGCCAATAAGAGCAACGCCCTCACTCACTATTGTGACCTTTGCTCCTTCAGCAAAATTCAGGCCGGTACTAATAGGATTGTGGCTGCTTGCAGGAACGTGAACTGTTTTTGTATGCCATGCCATAAGAAAAACCTCCATTGATTTGTTGAAGACAAAATGATACATACTTAAAATTAAGGATAGGTAGGATTGGAATAACCACCATGCAATCCTCAGGCGATGGCACGGATACCATTCTTTATTGGTGAATAGTCAATTAGGCATAATCCTTGCGCTCCATTTGTATGCTGATTTTTATTGATCCATGTTTTATTAAGCATCTATAGACCACTATTTTGGCTATTACAACAATCACAAAATTGGGGATATATAAACTCAGGAATCAATGTTTAATTACTGGCAGCCAAATTGGCAATATAAGCGCATAACATCTGACTAAATTGATAATGTATTTATAGGTATTGCTTCTGATAGCAATGGCAGCTATTGCATGCATTTCACTTATTTGGTGGCTGGTGATGCAGGGCTGCTATCGCTGGGCAGCTGCCTTTCTCTGATGCTAGCCTGTCGTTGATTAAAGATTCACCTATTAAACTTTAAACAGGTTTATATTGCTGCCCTGCAACATTTTCAATTGCATTGCCTTCCAATCTTTTTAACCTAAATCATTAGGCAAATGCATGTTTTATCGATATACACGCTATAAATCAAAGTGCATTCCAAACCGCATCATTGTTGCTTCATCAATCTGTATCTTTAGCCACTTATACTTGAGATAGAGCCTATCAAACGTCTTTTGGTGCATTCCTTTTCGTTTTCGCCAGCCATAGCCATCGTAGTCTTCAAAGATGCGTTTTCCGAGTTTGTGCTTTTGATTGATTAACTGATCAAGTTTGCCCTTCATTTGAGAAGAGTAGTGAATATTGTAACAATGGCGGCATAAGAAACGGGCATCAACTCCATACAGAACAGCAACTCGCTTGCTACAGCGTGGGCATAAAAACCAAAGCCGTTCACCGCCATAATTGCAGGGTGTTCTATCAAACCACACTGATTCCTTTACAGGCTGCCATTCACCACCGTGTTCACGGAAGCGGTAATCAAGAATAAGGCGGCTCTCTTCTACGCGATATCGTATATCACCGCTGCTTTCACCACCTCGCGTCCATGACAGTGAGCCAGAATAGCCAGGCTTGAGTAAGCCCTGCTTTTTCATATAACGAATGTCTACCCGCTTAGCTTCTTCACATGTTGTCTGTGTGCTCCAACGGCACCATGACCCACTTCCACTACCACCCATCGTTATACCTCCACTATTTTTGTCCTAAATCATTAGGCAAGTTGAACTTTTAATCTTCATTTTTTATCTTAAGGCCGCGGAATTGGTCTATTGTTTTTACGATTCCAACACCAGGGACAACCAAGCACCTCACCGGTAAACCATAACCAGACAGGGCCACACTGTTTGCAGATTGCGTGTTGGATGTAGTGGGCAGGGCGTTTGCCTTGGTTCATCTCCTGGCGTTGTGCCAGTGAAAAAGCAAAGGCGGCAAGTTCTTCAATGCTGACTTCACCTTTGTGCCATGCATCAAGATCTTCTGATGTCAGTGCTTCATGTATCTCGTGAGGGGCAATAGTGAGGCCCTGGCAGGCATCAAACAGGGCTTCATCTATTTTTGGTTTCCCATCATCATGAGTGCAACCCTTGGTAGATGAGGTTGCACCTAAGTTGCATGGATTTGCGGGCTTGGTTGCGCCCAAGTTGCGTACACGGTTGCGCTCCAAAACCTTTAGCGCTGCAGCTTTAAGACTCATTGGTTGCACCTCAGTTGCATACTTGATTGCGTTTATTAATTGAAAGTTGCGCTGATGCATTCCTTAGGGGATGCAACTGCGCAACATTTCTAGATAGTGATCTACTCATAAGATACGGCCTTCTTCCCTCGCACGTTTCAGCATCCTGGAAACGTTGCTTTTGTGTCGTTTAACTTCCTCAGCAATCTCATTTTGCTTTAGTCCATCACTATGTAGTTCAATAACACGCTCAAAAATCACGTCTTCTAGTGGTTTAGCAACCCATTCAAAATCACCGTTTTGGTCAGCTTTTAATGTGGCCTCAATGGATTCGGAGTCTGGTCCTGAGAAGCCTCGTGCTTTTTCGAAGTGAACCTCAAATCTTGCGCCTTCAGTGTTGCTGTAATCGCTTGGTCTCCTTAATCCAATGACTGTATCAAGTACGTCTTCTTTTGCGCTTGTGCCGCGCTGTGCGCCATTCTTTCCACTGTGATGAATGAACAGTACTGACCGTCCAGCGGCCCGCTGCCTTAATGCCCACTCCTGTACAGGCAGCCAGGAATCGGCATCATTGGTTTGTCGGGTACGACAGAGTGTTGCAAGGTTGTCTACGATAATCAGTGAAACATCCTTTAATGCAGGCTCTAATACTGATTGATCATCTTGGCAAGCAAGATTAAATGCTGGGCGCTCTTTAGGTTGCATATCCGGTGTCATTATCTGAAATGCTGCAATAGGTTCTTTTTCTGCATTAGCGACAAGGGCTGCTAGTCGTTCCTGAAGAGCAGGGCCGGGCATTTCCCCATCCAATAGCAAGACTCCAGCAGGTGCAGGTGCATCCCAGCCAAGAAAGGAGGTGCCAGATGCAACTGCATAGGCTACCGAAAGCGCGAGGTGTGTTTTGCCTATACCACGATAGGCATGAACCATTGCAAGGCCCTGTCGTGGTAGCCATGGAGCTAGTAGCATTTCTCTGGGTGGTAACTCACGATTGAGAAAGTCTTCTAGTGTCACTATGACAGGAGAGGAGGGCGGTAGTACCTGGTCTGGATTCTCATCCAAAGGTGGTGCAGCAGATTTCAACAGGTTGGCGGTCATGCTCCACCTCCTGATAGCCATATAGCCAGATCATTGAAGTCAGTTAGATGTTCGGGGGCACCTTCCGGCCATTGAGGCAATGCCAACAACGCATCGGCAGCAATTGCAGCAGCCTTAGCTTTTGTTACGCCTGGGTTGCCCCTGGTTACCCGGTCATCGTCACCTGCAATAACCAACTCAATGCTTGGGAATCGGTGGCGTATAGCCAATGCTACCCGCTCCAAATTGCCTGCATCTATGGCAGCTAATACTGTTGCATTGGGTTCATCTTCTGCCAGTGTGCAGCCGGTTGCCCAACCTTCGCAGATGATTATTTTAGAAGCCTTGTTTATGTCTCCAGCTACTGGAATAAAACAGCCCTGTTTCCGGCCACCTGATAACAGTTTCTTAGCTCCATCTGGGGCAATAAATTGCAGGCTAGTGAGTTTGCCGCTGATATCGACCACAGACAAAGCCAGCACACCGTTATGAAGCTTTGCTCCATGTGGCTGTATCATTTTTTGGGTTAGGTAAGAGTGGTTACACGGTGCAGCTGTTGCAGCCCTCCAGATTGCATTTGCCCTTAGTGCTGCTTTTGCGTGCTTGGACTTCTGTTCCTTCTTAGCTTGTTGTCTTGCCGCTTCTACCTTTTGAGAAAAGGCAGCACGTTCTGCTTGTGAAAAAGGCTTATCTCGTTTGGCTTGCCAGGTTTCAGAAATCCCTGTTGACCAATCACCAAAACAACCACCAAGACCATCATCAAATAGCAGACACCAACCAGCGCGATTGTTTGGGCCTTTGTCTGCACCTGGAAAGCGATGCAACTTGCCAGGCTCTATAAAGTCGGGTGGTTCTATACCGGCTGCCAGGATGGCATCTATAAAACTGAATAGTGAATTAGCCATTACGGCTGGCCTCTATCTGCTGTTCCAGCCATTCATCAATTTCAGATTCAATCCATCCAACGGCACGCCCTCCAAGTGATATAGGTCGGGGAAAGCTATCTTCTGAAATACGCAGATAGATAGTGCTGCGGGAAAGCCCTGTGCGAGCTTTAACAGAAGGAAGTCTTAGAATTGCAGTAGCCATGTTTGCGCCTCCTGAGGCGTCGTTGAACATGACTGAATTACAGACGAGCTAGGGGGGTAGCTATCAACCTAGCTAGTGAAACTCGTTGCTAGCCCGCGTGGTTGTGGGGTTCTTAAAAAGGTCTTAGCTAGGGTATAAATATCGTTACCAGATATTGGAAGGTGATTTATCTTTGCTTTTGTTTGAATTTAGGATTTGCTTAAGGCGTGAAACGTGGATGTCTTCTTCATTGGCTGTGGTTTGAAGAAATGCTTTCACACCTTTTGACTTTAATTCGTCAACACGTTTCTGGAGTCGTTCACGCCTTTGGTCTGCCGACTCCATCTCACCAGCACCAGAAACAGGGCTATCCACCAATCGAGTAATAGCTCGTTTATCTATGGTGAATTGTCCATTCTCAATGGCAAGAACATCACTTAATACAGTTGGATGCCCGGCAATATTTAAGCAAAGGTTGTTATCAACAATTAGAACAATATGGGCATTGTGTTTTTTGCCCTTAAAGAGTCCGACTTCCCACCGGCCAGTAGAAGAAGGGGAGAGGGTGGGTTTTCTGAGATCCAAAAGGCTATTCAAAAGCTGAGCAATTGCACTACCTGAAATTTGCCATTGTTCGAGTTCATTACTGAAAACTGGTATATGATGCATATCACTCTGCAGTTCACAGATTATAAAAAAGTCTCTGCCTCCCTTATTGTTACTTCTACTTTCAACAGGCCTTACACATTCTTCCTCACATTTAGTGCAGACCACGCTACGTGCAATTTTTGTTTTTTGTAATAAATTATGCGCCTTTAACAAGGCCACAAACTCAGCTGGCCAGTCAGCAAGTTTTAAAGTATTGATAATGGCAGGTTTGCCAGAAAATGCGGCAAAGCGATCCAATAAACAAACTAAATAATCATCCAGGGTCATTATGCATCACTGGCCTTAGTAGGCTCTTTGGGTTCAATATTTGAATCTTCTAACATTGTTCTAAGCATGATACCCAGTTCATCATATTTCAGTGAGCATGAATTAGGGTGGCCAATTTTAATGACAGTTGATCTTGGTTTATTCTTATCTTCTTTTGAAAAAGTGACTGCAAGCTCTACTCGGGTGATATTGTATTGGCTTAGTTTAAATGGTTTTCCTAGCTTTTCTATAAGTTCATAAACGGCCAGATTATTTTCAGTAGCATCAGCCTCAAGGGTCAGGCGCTCACCTTTAATATATTTTGCTGATAGCTGAATCTGTTTCACCGCAATACCAGTAATGCTGCTTTCTGGTTTTATAGCGTAACTAAAATCCTTATCCGCCAATATATTTAGGTCATACTCTCTTGAATCTTTAGGGTTATGGGGTAGCTTATCCAACTTGAGAATATTTGTAGCAAACATGGTTTGTAATGGCTCTAAGGCTTTTTTAGAACCACGATAATTTACATCTAATGACCCACGTTCTTGCGAGTAGACCAAGACTATGACAAAGGCAGGAGTGTGAGCTACAGCCTTAAATTTACCTTTCACCCATTCAGGTTGTTTTTGGGAATGATCCTCAGGAAAACAGAAGAAATAATCTAAGTCACCACGGCGGTAGGGTTCCACTTCACAGTTTTTGCCACAAGTTTCAGTATCATGAAAATAAGCCCCCATCTCTTCAGCTAGCAGATTTGTGCTGGCTTTATCAACCGCTGCTGGCTTATGCCCCATGTGACTACGTTTGCGCCAATATGACAGGTTATCTGCTTGATAAAATCGGCTGGCAGCTAGCCAGAACTTTTTGTGATCCAAGAAAACCGTCATGGCACGGTCGTAGTGGTTTTTTAATTTAGATAACTTATCGATAAAAGAGGGGATTTGTTCGGGAGTTTCTCTAAATTGATAAGGTGCCTCATCAATAACTGCCTGAATTCCCTTTTTACAGCTCAGATCATTTATGGTTTTTAGTTCTGCATCTACCCGTTTGCGCTTTTTAATATCCAGCTTTTCCCAGGCTTCATACAGCGGCTCCAGCTCCGCTTCTTTCATAGTGGAAAAATCTAAATCCGTAAAAAGCTTTTGCTGCTTAAAATAGCGGGCCAGCAAGGCATTTGGGGTATATCTGAAAAAGTCCTTGGTAGAGTAATGCTGAGCCATAGTGACCTCTAATATTGTCTTATTGCCTACACCTTGGATTATATGGGATGCTAATGTACATTGCAGTACATTCGCAGTATCAACCGAGGGAACCATGGCTGCTACTAAATCAACCACTTTGAGCTTTCGTATAAATCCGGAAGTTAAAGAGGCATTGCGCACCGCTGCAGAGCAAGAACATCGCAGCATCACCAATATGGTGGAGGTGCTGATTCGGGACTATTGCCAGCGCACAGGCATCACAATTTCTGATCAACCGACTCATTCTAAAAAAGACAACTAATGAAACTTACTCTCTCCCGCCTCGAAAGCCTTTTACTGACCGCCTGTGATGATCTGCGTGGCAGCATGGATGCCAGCGAATACAAAGAGTACATATTCGGCATGCTCTTCCTCAAACGTGCCAGTGATCTGTTTGATCAGCGCCGTGTAGAGATGAAAGCAAAACTCACAGCAGAGGGCATGAGTGAAGCAGACATTGCCGTAGAGCTAGATGACTCAGACAATTATTCTGGCAAATACTTCTTCGTACCAGAGCGTGCTCGCTGGAATCAGAGCTGGGATGAGGAGGTCATCGAGAATGGTGAAACCACCATCATTCACCACCCCGCACTCAAACACGTTAAAGAGAATGTAGGCACCACCCTCAACAAGGCACTGGAAGCCATTGAAGATGCCAACACCGATGCCCTGCAAGATGTGCTTAAAGGCATCAACTTCAACAAGAAGATTGGCCAGCGCACCTTAGATGACGACACCCTCGCTGATTTCGTGCTCAACTTTGAGAAGATCCCCCTCAAAGATGAAGACTTTGAATTCCCTGATCTGCTTGGTGCAGCCTATGAGTGGTTGATTAAATTCTTTGCCGACTCAGCGGGTAAAAAGGCAGGTGAGTTCTATACCCCCGCTGAGGTTGTAAGGATCTGCGTTGAAATCTGTGATCCACAAGAGGGCATGAGTGTTTATGATCCGACGGTAGGGTCGGGGGGTATGTTGATTCAAACTAGGGACTATCTACGTGAAAACGGTGGCAGTGCAGATGAGCTCTCCCTCAATGGTCAGGAGAAAATCGGCACCACCTGGTCGATCTGCAAAATGAACATGCTGCTGCACGGCATATCCCATGCTGACATCCGTCAGGAAGACACCATCAAAGAACCGCAACACCTTGATGATGATAACGAGCTAAAACGCTTCGACCGCGTGCTCGCCAACCCCCCCTTTAGCCAGAACTATAGCAAGACAAACCTGAAATTCACCGGCCGCTTCCCTGTGAAGATGCCAGAGAAAGGCAAGAAAGCAGATCTGATGTTTGTGCAGCACATGCTCTCAGTGCTCAAACACGATGGGCGTTTAGCCTCTGTCATGCCACACGGCGTTCTATTCCGTGGTGGTGAAGAGCGTGAAGCTCGCAAACACTTCATTGAACAGGGCTATCTGGAGGCCATTATCGGCCTACCCAGCAACCTCTTCTACGGCACCGGCATTCCCGCCTGTATTTTGGTGATGAACAAACAGGGAGCTGCTGAGCGTGATCATGTACTGTTCATCAACGCTGACCGTGAATATCGCGAAGGCAAAGCGCAAAACCATCTGCGCCCTGAGGATCACGACAAGATCATCCACGCCTATCGCTCAGGTGAAGGCAGTGAAAAGTATATTCGCAGAGTACCAAAAGCAGAGATAGCAGCCGAAGATTACAACTGCAATATCCGCCGTTATGTAGATAATGCGCCACCACCCGAACCCCATGATGTACGTGCCCACTTGCACGGTGGTGTACCCATCACAGAAGTCGATGTCCTTGATTACTTCTGGTCTAACTATCCACAGCTGCGTGAAGACTGCTTCATTGAAAGAGATGAAAGCTATCTGGATATAGCACCTGTCATTGGTGACAAACGAGATATTGCCGACTTTGTAACCACCCATCAGGGTGTAACCACTTGTCATGAAGCATTAATGCAGCAGCTGGATGCCTGGTGGCATGTCAATATGCCTATTGTTGAAGCTCTGGCACCTGATCCAGAAAATCAACATGAGCAATCTGGCAATGTTTATGTGATGCGCAGCAGCCTACTCACCAGTATTGCCCAAGAGCTGGCAGACCAAACACTCCTTACCCCTTCACAAGTGCGTGGTGCATTTGCCAACTATGTTGATCAACTCAAAGCAGACTTTAAATCGATAGCCGCGAGCGGATGGGGAGCAGAGCTGATACCTGACCAGGAGATACTACAGAGCCAATTCCCTGAAGTGCTGGAAGAGCTGGAGCAAACCCAGGCGCGACTAGCAGAACTGCAAGCCCTGTTTGCCGCTGCCAGTGAAGAGGATTTTGAAGATACAGAAGAGAGCGGTGTACTGCCCAGTGACGAGGTAAAAAGCAAAAAGACAGAACTCAAAACTGCCACTACAGACTGGAAGGCAGAACTTAAAACAATAAAAGAGCTGGCAACTACCATTTTCACTGAGATTAAAGTGGCAGAGCTACTGCCTAAAGGGATCAAAAAAGGCACCTACTGCAACGAAGGACTAACACAAAAAGAGCCAGAGTTTGACAACGGCCAGCGCATTCTTGAATTGGCCGCACAGGTTGGTCATGCATCAGAATTATCCATCCCTCTGACTGAGGCAATAACAGAAGGCAAGTTCGCATTTGAGCGAGCACAAACAATTACGCAAAGCCTGGAGCGCCATAAAGTGCTGGAGGATGAGGTTAAAGCCCTCAAAGCCACCATCAAAGGCATCGAAGGCAAACGGGACGAGCTGGTTGAGAGCGCACGAGCAAAGATATCCAATGATGAAGCCCGCACTGTAATTATTGAGCGTCTGCGACAGGTATTGCTACAGACCTATCAAGCCTATCTGCGAGCAGACCAACGTGCCTGCATAAAAGCCATTGAAAACCTTTGGAGTAAATATGCGGTAACGGCTAAAACGATTGAGGAAGCGCGGGATGCTGCTTCCGAGCAGTTACAGGCGTTTATGGTGGAGTTGGGATACGATGTGCAGGATGCACAAGTGTCGCGGGCGCAAGGATACGCAGGAGTGACTGAGTGATGAGTGAGATTTTTGAATCCACTCAACTTAGTTACTTAGCTGACATTATTATGGGGCAGTCACCAGATTCTGCATCATGCAATACAAATGAAGTTGGATTGCCCTTTTTGCAAGGGTGTGCTGAATTTGGCAGACAAACACCAAACACGGAAGTTTATTGTTCCCCACCTTTACGTGTATCAAAACTCAATTCAATTTTGATCAGTGTAAGAGCCCCAGTTGGAACAATGAACTGGGGTGATCAACATTACTGCATAGGTCGTGGCCTTGGTGCAATTAGTGCTAAAACAGGCTTAGGTGATATAGATTATTTACGCTATGCAATAGTCCAAAATATTTCTTTCCTTCATCGAAGGAGCCAAGGATCAACATTCTTAGCTATAGGTTCAAACGACTTAAAGGTTTTTCCAATACCAAATATCCCTTATGTTGTACAAAACAAGATTGGAAAAATATTAAAAACCATCGACCAAACCATAGAAAAAACTGAAACACTAATTGAAAAATACCAGCAAATCAAAGCAGGCTTAATGCACGACCTGTTTACCCGTGGCATCACCGCCGATGGCAAACTCCGCCCCCCCAGAGAAGAAGCACCAGAGCTGTATCAAGAAACAGCTATTGGGTGGATACCTAAGGAATGGGATCACAATCTTCTTGAGAATCTACTGGCACCAATTCCAAACAACCTTAGGAGTGGCCCTTTTGGAAGTGCGTTACTCAAATCAGAGTTAGTTGAAGATGGAATCCCTTTTCTTGGCATCGACAATATTCATGTAGAAAAATTTGTTAGCAAATATCGTCGTTTTGTTTCAGATAAAAAATTCAATGAGTTAATAAAATACGCTGTCAAGCCAAAAGATGTGGTTATTACTATTATGGGGACTGTTGGTAGGTGCTCAGTAATTCCGGATGATATTTCTAAAGCACTATCATCTAAGCACCTATGGACGATGACTTTAAACCAAGATATTGTGATCCCTGAGCTTATATGCTGGCAGTTAAATTATGCAGCCTGGGTAAAAACATGGTTCCGAAGAGAAACCCAGGGAGGAATCATGGATGCAATACAATCAAAAACATTGAAAACTCTTCGCTTACCTGTTCCCCCGCTAGCTGAACAAAATAGAATTTTTGACCGCTACAAAGCGATTAGCTCCAAAATTGAAACTGAAAGCAAAAAACTAGAAAAACTGAATAAACAAAAATCCGGCCTAATGCACGACCTCCTAACCGGCAAAGTCCCTGTCAACGTCGATGAATCTGAGGCAGCCCATGTCTGAATACACGGAAGTTGAACAGCCTTTTTTGCAACAGCTGGCTGATCTTGGTTGGATCAGCATCGACCAAGGGCCAGATATTCCGCGAGACACTACTAAGAGCCTACGGCAAAACTTTCGCCAATGGATTCTGCCTGAGGTATTTGCCAAAGCAGTCTCACGCATCAACACCACCGCAGCAGGTGATGAATGGCTCAACAAAAAACAGCTGCATGATCTGCATGACCAAGTTCTACGCCAGCCAAATCGCACCCTGTTAGAGGCCAATGAAGCGATTCAAAAGCTGCTATTCAAGGCGCAGGTCGATATCAATGACCTAACCGGCGAGCAAGACCCCGTTGTTAAGCTGATTGATTTTGCCAACCCCGAAAACAATACCTTTCACGCCATTAATCAGTTCCGAATAGATACCCCTGGCTGTGTAAAGCAATTTATCATTCCCGATATCGTGTTGTTTGTGAATGGTCTGCCACTAATTGTGGTGGAGTGTAAAAAAGGTGGGCCTAATTGCGCCAACCCGATGCCTGAAGCCTTTGAGCAGCTACGGCGTTATATGAATCAGCGTAAGGAGACAAAACAACAGGGCTTGAAAGAGGGTGAAGCCAGGTTGTTCCATACCGCCATGATGGTCATTCGCACCTGTGGCTTAAAGGCAGACTACGGCACCATCACTTCGGGTGTGGAGCACTTTTTCCCCTGGAAGACTCAGTGGCCCAATGAGGATGCCACTGCTGAGGGCATGAACCAACAGCAGCAGCTTATTAATGGACTGCTCAATAAAACCAATCTGTTGAAGATACTGCGCACCTCTACACTCTTTATGGATACTGATGGTGGGCCACGCATCAAGGTTGTTTGTCGATACCAGCAGTTTCGTGCCGCCAATAAGATCATCAAGCGTCTTCAAAAGGGCCAAGATGTTACTGAGAGAAGCGGTGTTGTTTGGCATACCCAAGGCTCAGGTAAAAGCCTGACGATGGTGTTTGTTGCACGCATGCTGCGCACATCAAAAGAGCTGAACGATTATAAGATTATTCTTATCAATGATCGTGTTGATTTAGAAGAGCAGTTAGCTGTAACCGCCACCTTGATTGGTGGGCGTGTTAACTGCATTGAAAGCTCTCAAGCCTTACGAAGGGATCTGGCAACCGATAGCTCAGATGTTAATATGGTGATGGCGCATAAGTTCCAGCTGCGTGAACAGAGCCTGCCTCTGAAAGTAGCTAAGGCACTTGCCACCTACCAAGCGATGCCAAGCAGTGAAACATTCGGTATTGTGAACAACTCTTCACGTATTGTATTGATGATCGATGAAGCGCACCGCACCCAGGGCTCTGACATTGGTGGCAATATCTTCGAGGCTTTTCCTAATGCTGCACGTATTGCCTTTACCGGTACACCACTGATTACTGAACGTCATGGTGAGAAGAAGACACACAAACGCTTTGGTGAGTATATCGATACCTATCGCTTGATGGATGCGGTAAATGATGGTGCAACCCTGCAGATTTTGTATGAAGGCCGAACAGCTGATTCAGCACTCTATGATAAACATGGCTTTGAGACTGAATTTGAGAACCTGTTTAAAGAGCGTAGCGAAGAAGAGCTGCTGGCAATCAAGAAGAAGTACGGTGCCACGGGTGATATTTTAGAGGCTGAAGAACGTATTAAGGCCATTGCGAAAGACATGGTGAACCACTATCTGGAGCAGATTTTTCCCAACGGTTTTAAGGCTCAAGTGGTGTGCCATTCTAAATTAGCAGCAGTACGTTATCAGGCTGCAATCAATGATGAACTTAATGAGCAGGTTAAAGCATTAGAAGCTGATCCTACAGCCAATGCTGAGCTGATCAAAAAAATAACCTTTCTTAAGGCAGCTGTTGTTGTCTCGGGTGATGGCACAAATGAAGCAGCCTACATTACAGAAGCCCGCAAACAGGCCAAGGCTTGGAATGCGGTGGATAATTTCTGTCGCCCCTTTGAGATGGAAGACCCCGATAAGCCCTATACCGGCATCGCCTTCCTGATTGTGTGTGACATGCTGCTAACAGGGTTTGATGCCCCGATTGAGCAGGTGATGTATATCGATAAAAAGATTCGAGAGCATACCTTACTGCAAGCTATTGCCCGCACTAATCGGGTTATAAAAGGTAAGAAGCGTGGTTATGTTGTTGATTACATCGGCTTAACAGAAAACCTTACCGATGCACTGACCATATACGCTGCCGCTGATGAACAGCAGGAGCTAGCACAGGGATTAAAAAGCATCACCTCAGAAATGCCCGTGCTGGAGGAGCGTTACCAACGCCTGCTACAACTCTTTGCAGATAACAAAATTGGGCAGGTTGTAGATTTTGTTCAAGGGCGGCTGCCAAACATTGAGGCAGATGCCACTGTGGTGCATGAAGCAGTCAAACTATTAAAAGATGAAAAAATCCGTGCTGACTTTGATGTCTATTTGAAGAAGTTTCTGATGAGCATGGATATCATTCTGCCCCATAAAGCAGCCCACCCCTATCGCATACCTGCCAAGCGTTTCGGGTATATCTTGAGGGTTGCCAAGGAGCGCTACAAAGATGACAGCCTCAGCCTTGGTGATGCGGGTGAGAAGGTGAAGTGTCTTATTAACGAGCATCTGATCAGTCTTGGCATTAACCCCAAAGTTCCACCTGTTGAACTGTTGGCTGATGACTTTATAGAAAACCTCAACAAACATGCAGGTGTCAATGCAGAGGCCAAAGCCAGCGAGATGGAGCATGCTATTCGCAAGCATTGCACTGTCCACAATGATGAAGACCCCGCTTTTTATAAGAGCCTTTCAGAGAAGGTTGAGAATCTGATCGACCAGCATCAAGAGGATTGGACAAAGCTGGCAGAAGAGTTGGAGCTACTGCGCACAGAGGCGATACAAGGCCGTAAGCAAGGTGAGGAAGGTATGAGTAAGGAGGCTACGACCTTCTACGCTCATATCGCTAATGAGGCTTTTGAAAATGGTGAAGTGCCCAGTGATGCAAAGGCAAAAATGAAGGTATTGATGGAAGCTATTGTCGATACCCTGCAAGAGAGCATTGGCAGTATCGACTTTTGGAATAATGCTGACAAACAGAAGAAAACGCGAAGCGATATAAAGAGAGCGCTCACCTTAACCGGCATTACGGAACTTAAACAAAAACGCGAACGGGTTGCTGTAGAGATTATGAAGCTGGCTAAGAATCGACATGATGAGTTGATTAAAGGTGCTTCTGAAGGTGAGCAGTCATGAATGCACGTCGAGTACGGGATATTGACTACCAGCTGCTACCAGGCAGTGAAAGAAAGACCACCGATATTGTTATAGAGCGCAATGGTGTCGTTGTTGTCCGCCCACCTGTGGATTACAGCCCTGAGCAAGTAGATGCTGTGGTTGAAAGCAAGCGCATGTGGATTTATCGAAGCTTGGCTGAATGGAAAGACTTGAATGCCAGCGCTGTAGCGCGTGAATGGGTTAACGGTGAAACCTTTTTATACCTCGGGCGAGCCTATCGCTTGTCACTGACCTCAGGCCAAGACAGTGCGCTGAAATTGAAAGAAGGGCGTTTTTGTCTTAGTCGTGATGTGATTGAGGAGGGGGGTATAGCAGCGGCTAAACAGGCGTTTGAATCATACTTCAGTGATAAGGGTAAGCAGCGTTTTTGTGAGCGGGTGGCTTACTTTGCCCCAAAAGTTGGTGCAAAGATTAGCAATATTAAGGTTAAAGATATGGGATATCGCTGGGCCAGCTACGGTAAGAATGGTGCTCTTAACTTCCACTGGAAGTGCATGATGGCCCCACCCAAAATAATCGACTACATTGTGGTGCATGAGCTGTGTCACTTTCACAATCGCAACCACAGTGATGCCTTCTGGAATGAGGTGGATAAAGTGTTGCCTGATTATCGTGAGAGGAAGGAGTGGCTGCGTAAGCACGGTGCCAGCCTGGATGTATAGATGGATATATAATCACATGAGCTGTGTTGCCCGCAGTTCCTCTGCGGTCAATATGCTTTGATGCGCTCAGCTCTTAGAGCGTATGTGAGCTCAGATTAACTGCCGGATAATTTATGGTTTATGGGTATGACCACCGCACCAGCTTTCAGCTTGTTGAGGTAATCTGCCCATTCTTGCATCATCTTCCGGCGCTTCTCAAATAGATCACCGCGCCGGTAGGCTGCTTCAACTTTGTTTTCTATGGCGTGTGCCAGGGCCATCTCTGCTACATCACGTGGAAAGCTTGATACTTCACCAGACCAATCCCTGAAGCTTGAGCGGAAGCCATGGGGGACATAATTGCCCCGAGCGCCATTCACACCAAACCCCATTTTTCGCATAAGTTGAAGTAGTGCCATGTTTGATGGTGGGCGGCCATGTCGTGCGCCGGGGAATAGGTAGGGGTTGCCTTCGATGCGGGGTAGTGATTTAAGAATGGCAATAGCATCTTCTGGTAGTGGTACACGGTGCTCCTGTTTGGCTTTCATTCTTGATTCAGGAATAGTCCAGGTGGCTTCATCTAAATTGATTTCTGACCACTGGGCTTGGAGCACTTCGCTGGTGCGGGTGGCAGTGAGTATAAGAAAACGTAGGGCACTGGCTGAAATACTGCTGTTCTGTGAAAGTTCTGCCATAAAGGCAGGCACTTCGGTGTAGGGCATTGCTGGGTGGTGAGAAACCTTCTTTACCCTTGTGGGTTTGGGTAGCAGTTTATCAAGATGACCACGCCAGCGGGCTGGGTTCATTGGGTTGCAATATTTATGTGCTGCTGCATAGTCCAAGATGTTTTCTATTCGCCCCTGCACCCGTTTGGCTGTTTCAGTTTTGGTTGTCCAGATTTTTGAAAGGATTTTGAGGATATCTTCTGTGGTGATGGAGTCGACCTTCTTTGAGCCGATGACTGGCCGAGCATAGGTTTTGAGTGTGCGTACCCATTGCTTGGAATGTTTCTTATTTTTCCAGCCATGACGATGTGCCCGGATATAGCGGGCAGCGCAGGTGGTAAAGGTTGGGGTTTTCTCAGGTTCTGTTCGTCGTGCCTCGATTGGATCAATTCCATCAGATGCCTGTAACCGACATTCGGTCGCTTTCTCTCTTGCAGCTGCCAGAGTTACATCAGGGAAGCTGCCTAGCCCCATCTCCCTGCGTTTACCGTTGATAGTGAAGCGCAATACCCACTTTTTAGCGCCACCCTTTGAAACAATTAAACGAAGGCCGCCCCCATCCTCATATTTACCAGTTCCAGCTGTTGCTACTTTGCGCGGTGAGAGTAGATGAATTGCCATGCTGTAACCCTTGTTGTTGTGTAATGAGGGTAGATAGTCCCCCAATCAGTCCCCCAACTAGATAGGATTATAGTGGACTATGCTGGATTCTCCAAGATGGTAACTTATTGTAAATACATGTAGTAATGGATTATTTAGGATTCATTGAAACCCTATATCGGCGGTCTGTCCCTCCGCCATAAATTGAAGCCCCCTTTTAGGGGGCTTTTTTTATGCCTGAGAGAAAACTGGTTGCTCGGAGTGCAGTCTTTTAATGAGTGGGGGAAATCCGGTGGTGATCAATGTGGTCGACCAGTTTTTTTTATTGACATTATGCCAATTAATTCTAAACTAACTGTTTAGTTTAACTTTATGGTTGGAAGCATAATGAATGCCTCAGAGAGTGTACGCCGGAAGGCTTGTGACGATGTCATTCTACGGGCCGCCGCAGATGAGTTTGCTGAAAAAGGATTTGGTGGAGCCAGGGTGGATGAGATTGCTCAGCGCGCCAACGTCAATAAAGCCACTCTCTATTATCGGATTGGAGATAAAGAGGCTATCTATCATGCTGTTTTGGATATGGTCTTGGGGTGCCTTGCGGATAATGTTTGTTTGGCACTGTCGGCAACGGAAGATAGCAAAGAGAAAATCCGGCAGTTTGTAAAGGCTGTTGCGTGTAGCACGGAGCGGATGGGGTGTGCAGCACCGATTCTACTACGCGAGGTTGCGGGTGGTGGCCAGCATCTGCCTGACCATGTGTTAGTGCATATGAATCAGCTGCTGGGTGCGCTTGATGGTGCTTTGGCAGATGGTTTTGAACGCGGTCTTTTCCGGCAGGCAAATAGCTTTTTTGTGCATATGATGGTTATCGGCAGCATCATGCTGTATGCCGTCAATGAACCCATTCGTCGCCGTATATCAGAACAACATGCTGAAAGTGCGACCCCAGATCATTCGGTCTCTTTGAGCCAGGCAGCAGAACAGGTGAGTGAGCTGGTTCTCGCGGCGCTTCATAATACCAATATCAAGGAATGATTTTATGGTAATGCAATTCCGGCAAAAAATAGAAGATGGTTTTGGATGTTTTGCGCATCTGATTTACTACAACCATTGGAAAGTGCTGTTTCTGGTTTTTCTTTTGGTTGCTGGATTCGCTTCGCAGTTGCCAAAGCTGACAATGGATACCTCAACAGAGGGGTTTCTCCATCCCGATGATCCGGCCATGACAGCCTATGACGATTTTCGAAATCAGTTTGGGCGTGATGGTGTATTGGCTATTGCGATCACTGCCCCAGATATATTCGATCTGGGTTTTCTAACCAAGCTTAAACAGTTGCATGAGGAGTTGCGTAGCGGCGTACCCTATCTGGATGACATCACCAGTCTGATTAATGCCCGCAACACACGGGGCGAAGCAGCGACATTGATTGTTGAAGATCTGTTGGAGGAGTGGCCAGAAGATGCAGATGCATTAGCGGTAATAAAAAAACGCGCTCTGAATAACCAGCTCTATCGTGGTCTGCTGTTGTCGGAAGATAGCACAACGACAGTTATCGTTATCAAAACAGATGTTTATAGTAGTGTTGGTATTGATGCAGATGCAATGGATGGTTTTGATGATGACGCATTTGAAAGTGGAGTAGAAATAGAAAAGACAGAACGCCCGTTCATTACTGATGAAGAGAACAGTGAGCTGGTGATTGCAGCACATAAAATTGCTGACCGTTATGATGGGCCTGATTTTAAGGTTCGTATTGGTGGTGGTCCTGAAGTGATGTATACGTTGAAGCAGACCATGCAAACCAATATGCAACGCTTTGTTCGGCTGGCACTAGCAACCATAGCTGTTGCGTTGCTTATTATGTTTCGTCGTATCAGTGGTGTGGTGCTGCCACTGCTAGTGGTCATCCTTTCATTGGTATCAACGCTAAGTGTGATGGCGATGGCTGGTATCGCTTTTAAATTGCCAACTCAGATTTTGCCCTCCTTCTTAATGGCTGTCGGTGTTGGTGCGTCGGTGCATGTGCTAGCGATCTTTTTCAGCCGCCTGCAACAAGGGGATGAAAAAGAAGAAAGCATTGTGTACGCGATGCGTCACTCAGGGTTGGCCATTGTAATGACCAGTTTGACCACTGCGGCAGGTTTGGCCTCTTTTGCGGGTGCAGAGGTTGCCCCAATCTCTGATCTTGGAATATTGGCGAGCAGTGGTGTTTTATTGTCACTGTTTTTCACCATTGTATTACTGCCTGCGCTGCTCTCTATTATTCCACTCAAAGCCAAAAGTGGTGATGGTGCATCAAAACGTCATGCTAGGATGGACAAGGTGGTCATTGGCATCGCCAACTTTGCAACCAGCCGCCATAAATTTGTTCTCATCCTCAGCGGCATTCTTTTTGTACTTGGCATTCTAGGTGCCTCGCAGGTTCGATTTTCTCATGAACCCTATAAATGGCTGCCTGAATCTATGTCTGTCCGCCAGGCTGGAGATTTTCTTGATCAGAAAATGGGTGGCGCCAGCATGATTGAAGTGGTGGTTGATACCGGTAAAGAAAATGGCCTGTATGAACCGCATATTATAAAGGGGCTAGAGCATCTTAAGTATGAAGTGGAAGCAATTCATGATGGCCTACTTACTATTGGTAAAACACTCTCTGTAGTAGACATTATTAAAGAGACCAATCGAGCCCTGAATGAAAATCAGGAGGCATTTTATACTGTGCCGCAAAATCGAGATTTGATTGCACAAGAATTTTTGCTGTTTGAAAACAGCGGCTCAGATGATCTGGAAGATTTTGTAGATAGCCAATTTAGAAAAGCACGCTTTACGATAAAGATGCCATGGGTCGATGCTGTCTATCTGGATAAATTATCGGTTGATCTTGAGAGGCTTTTCCATCAGCAATTAGGCAATGGTGTTGATGTGAGTGTAACAGGTATCAATGCACTACTTGGCCGCACAATGGTAGCTACCATTTTTAGCATGGCACAGAGTTATGTGATTGCGGCAATTGTTATAACCTTAATGATGATATTGTTGCTGGGAGATCTTCGAATTGGTTTGATCAGCATGATTCCAAATTTGATGCCCATTGTGTTGACTGTTGGTGTGATGGGTTGGCTTGATTTGCCAATGGATCTCTTCACGATTTTGATTGGCTCTATTGCCATTGGACTGGCAGTAGATGACACTATTCATTTCATGCACAACTTCCGTCGCTATCATTTAGAAACGGGAGATGTTGCAGATGCTGTGCGCTCTACATTGCTCACTTCTGGCCGGGCTATGTTGGTAACTTCCATTGTGCTCTGTATCGGCTTCTTTATTTATATGTTTTCGGTATTAACCAATCTTTTTAATTTTGGCTTGCTTACGGGGTTTGCCATCGCCATGGCATTGCTGGCTGATTTCTTTTTGGCGCCCGCACTGATGGCGCAAATTTATAAGCTGAATACAGCAGCTGTTGAGGAGTAAATAATGAAAATAATGTTGTCGCTATTTGTAATCCTAATGATTGTGCTATTGCCGATACAAGCAGCTGACTTAACTGCGCGCCAGATAATGGAACACGTGGATGATCGTGATGATGGCGACAATGGTGTATCAGACATGGTTATGACACTTATTGATAAAAATGGAAATAAGCGTGCGCGTAAGATACGCAGTTACACCAAAGATAAAGATGAAGATAAGCAGCGCATTATGTTTTTTATGATGCCAGCAGATGTGAAGGACACCGGCTTTCTAACCTATGATTATGATGAGTACAGTAAGGATGATGACCAGTGGCTCTATCTGCCTGCGCTGGGTAAATCAAAACGCATTGCGTCCAGTGACAAGAGTGGATCGTTTATGGGGTCGGATTTCAACTATTCAGACATGACCAGTAAAAATCTGGATGCTTATGATTTTAAAATACTCAATGAAAAAGCGGTGCGTGGCGCAAAAACCTGGGTGATTGAGGCTATACCAAAAACAAAAGAAGAGATTGGAGAGACCGGCTATAGCAAGTCAGTACTGTTTGTAAGACAGGATAATTACATGGTTGTGCGTGCTGTGCATTGGGTTGATGAGGGTGGACGCATCAAATATATGGATTCACCAAAGATAGAGTTAATTGATGGTATCTGGGTTGCAACAAAGCGAACCATGACAACCAAGAAAAACAAAAAAAAACTGCACAAAACAGAACTCAACTTCTATAACGTAAAATTCAACCAGCCAATTGAGCAAGATGTTTTCAGCTTGCGTCGTCTTGAAAAAGGGTTGTAATAAACAATGTGGAGTAGATATCTACTCATACTTTTGCTGTTTTTTGTAAGCGGTAATTTTTCTTATGTATCGGCTGAGTCCAATGTCAGCAGCAATGAACTGGACTCAGTTATGGATGGTTTTGATGAAGATATAGTTGAGCAAGAGGTTGATGGCATTCTGGATGATTTTGGTGATGATGCTGAACAGGCAGTCGATGCCGATACCAAAATTGCTACTGCTTCATCACCCTGGCAACTTAATGGGTCACTGATACTATCTAGCAGCTACAACTATGCGCACAACTCACCTGCACCTGGTGAAACAGACCATCGCGGCCTGTCACGCCTGCGTGGTTCACTCAAACTGGAACTTAAAGCAGATATCATTGATGGCTGGAAAGGCTATCTGGAAACAAAGCTCTCTCACGATCTTATCTACCAAATTCAAGGTCGCAGTGATTACTCTCATGAACAACTTGATAGCCAGGAGAGTGAGGCAGAATTAGGAGAGGCGTGGGTACAAGGTAATCTGGCCCGTTCACTTGATATAAAGCTGGGCCGTCAACTGGTGGTGTGGGGCAAGTCAGATAATCTCAGAGTAACTGATGTTCTGAACCCAATGGATCAACGAGAGTCGGGCCTCGTGGATATTGAAGATCTACGCCTGCCACTCGCTATGGCACGTATGGATTATTACCAGGGTGATTGGAATCTATCAGGTATTGCAATACAAGAGATACGGTTTCATAAGAAAGCGCAGCTTGGTAGTGATTTCTATACAGGGTCAGTTACCCCCATCGCTGAAAATACCCCAAGCCACAGCAGCAGTAATCTGGAATATGCCATGGCGCTTAATGGTCTTTTTAGCGGTTGGGATCTCTCATTCTACTGGGCGCGACTGTTTGATGATCAACCTCACCAAGAAACAAAATCGAGTATTACAGCATTTGAACACGGTCGTATAGCCATGCTAGGTGCGGCTATGAATATAGCACTCGGCAATTTTTTATTAAAAAGCGAAATTGCTCACTTTAGAGGATTAGAGTTTACCTCTACCCCTAACCAGAAAAAGCGGCGAACTGATCTGTTGCTGGGTGTTGAATATACGGGGTTTGATGATACGACATGGTCACTGGAAGTTGCTGATCGACACTTGCATAGCTATGAATCAGCTTTAGCAACTCAGAGTATAAAAAAAGATGAGTGGCAAACAGCCCTGCGATACACAGGTGAATTTATGCATGCCCGCTTAAAGGTAACCTTTCTTACACTTTTGTTTGGCACGCCTGATGAAGGTGGTGGCTTTGCCCGCTTGCAGGGTGATTACGAATGGATGGAAAATATCAGATTGATAGGCGGTGTAGTGGCGTATCATGGTGGTGATAAACGGCCATTCACTCATATAGGTGATAATGACCGCCTGTTTTTGGATGTGAAATATAGTTTTTAATGGAGCTTCTCTATTTACCTATGAATCAAGTGTGTCTGATCCTACGGTTCCTCTAGTTTAATGTCATTCTATAGCGTTTTTGTTATTGCAATGTAGTGAGGCATTTTGCAAGTTGTATGTATTGGTTTTGCATATTGCCACAGTTTTGAATGGTTGTGTAAGACCTTCGTCTACAGTTTCTAAATATAATTAAATGTTTTTTATCTAAATAAAATCAATAGATTAATACTATTATTATTCCGGCATTGTTTCATTTTTAGCTGATGGCTTATTTTATGCAGTCCTTTTATCAAGCCTCTATATTACCCACGACCTTTGGCAGATAGAGGGAGAGATAACAGGATGCATATTTTAAATTAAGGTGCTGAGATGAAAAGGCAAATAGATAACGATAGAAGCTCTCCTATTAAACTTGGTTTGCTAGCACCGTTGTCGGGACTGGTTGAACTCTACGGCCCTGAAATCAGCTGGGCCTCGACTATTGCGACAAAAGAAATCAATGAGCAGGGTGGTGTGCTGGGTCGACCATTGGAACTGGTTATTACTGATGATGGTAGCCTGCCTGATAAAGCTGTACCTGCAGCGACAAGATTGATTGAGGAGGAGAGCTGTTCAGCTATCATAGGTAATCTGCTCTCTAACTCTCGTATTGCCGTAGCTAATCAGGTTGCTGAACCCAGACAAGTCCCCTATCTAAATTTCTCCTTTTACGAAGGAAGTATCCGGAGCCGTTATTTTTTTCATTTTGCAGCCCTCCCTAACCAACAAATCAGTAAGATGATCCCCTATATGCTGGATCACTATGGGTCAAAGGTCTTCTTTGCCGGGAGTAATTATGAATGGCCGCTAGGCTCGATTGATGCCGCTAAAAAGGTACTTAATAGAGTTGGTGGTGAAATAGTGGGTGAAGATTACTTTCCTCTGGGTACTAATGATTTTTCTAGGTTGCTTGACCGGGTGGCAAAATCAGGTGCTGATATCTTTGTGCCTTATTTTGCAGGGAGTGACCAGTTGAACCTGCTGATGCAATTTACCCAGCGTGGGCTTAAGAGTCACATGGCTGTTGTGATGGGACACTATGATGAAGCAATGGTGGCAAAGCTTCCACCTGAGGTAAGAGAGGGCTTCTACTCCAGCAATACCTACTTTATGGGAATTGAGAGTGAAGATAATGAAAGCTATCTGAAACGACTTGTGCAGCACCCCGAAGTGAGTGGTGTTGCACCACAAGGAAATGGTGTTTTGACCAATTTTGGTGAAGGTACTTATCTTTGTGTAAAAGCCTTTGCAAAGGCGGCGGAAGCAGCAGGTTCTGTTGAGCCTGAGGCTCTAGTGAAAGCGCTTGAATGGGTCTCTGTAAAAGGACCACAGGGTGAGGTAGTAATGGATGCACTGACCCATCATGCCCGAGTTAATAGTTATCTGGCACGCTGTAACTATGATGGAACTTTCGAAATTATTGAGCAATTTGGCATGATAGATCCTGTTATACCGGATCGTTATAGAAATGCCAATATACTGCGATCAATCAAACAAAAATCCACTCAGCAGCCAATTATTAAGAGTGAGGCAAAGATAAGAGAGGTGACTCCAAACCATCTAATGGAATTAAGTAGCAATATAGCTGAACAAATTCTGTCAAAGGCTGATATCGCCATTCTTTCGATTAATGAGAGAGGTGAGATTGTTCAAGCTAATGAAGCAACAGTAAAGATGTTTGGTTATATGCAAAATGAACTCTTTGGATTGCCATTAAATGAGTTATTGCCGCCACGATTTCGTCATACACATCGTCATCATGTCCAATCGTTTATAGATTCGTCTGAGCTGAGCCGGGACATGAGTCATCGTAATGAAATTGCAGGATATCGCAAGGATGGCTCTGAATTTCCTGCTTCGGCCACGATCTCTAAATTCATGTCTCCTGATGGCTGGATTATGGTGGCAAGCCTACGAGATATATCCAAACAGAAAAACATTAAGGAGCAGTTGCAATGGCAGGCAACCCATGACCCCTTAACTGACCTTCCAAACAGAAAGCTGATGCAGGATCGCTTAATTAAAGCATTGGAGAGATCAGAAAAAAGTGGACAGTCGGTAGCTTTGTTCTTTCTGGACCTGGATAATTTTAAACTGATTAATGATAGTTATGGCCATACGGTTGGTGACCATCTGCTGGTTAAAATTTCTCAATTGCTCATTAGCCATATCAGACCTGGTGATACGGCAGCAAGATTTGGCGGTGATGAGTTTCTGTTGTTATGTGAAGAAGTTACTGATGCCTTGATGGTGAATCAGATTGCCGCCAAGCTGGCAGAGGTTTTTATGTTGCCGATGGTGGTTGGGGATCAAAAGTTTTATATAACCGCCAGTTTTGGGATTGCGGTGGCGCAAGGTACCTCCAATGAAGCGGAAACCTTGATAAGCAATGCAGATACGGCCATGTATGCTGCTAAAGAACGTGGGCGTAATCGCTGGCAAATCTACGATGATACTCTTCGTCACAAAATGACTGAACAGCTGTGTATAGGTAATGATCTACGCACAGCGATTACTAATAATGAATTCTACCCTGTATTTCAACCGATCATAGGGGCACAGAGCCAACAGATTGTTGGCGCAGAGTTATTACTGCGCTGGAAAACTAACCGGGGTGAGATATCACCTGCTGCCTTCATCCCTATAGCAGAGATGACGGGAGCAGTTGTCCCGATTGGTGAGTGGGTTTTTAGCCAGGCCTGCCAGGCTAGTGTCCAGTGGCAGCAGATCATGCAAGATGAATGCCCACCTTACATTTCTGTTAATGTTTCTGCTCGGCAATTGAGTGAACCGGATATCGTGCAAAAATTCACTCATCTATTGGAGAAGTGGGGAGCCAATCCTACACGCATTGTGCTGGAAGTGACCGAAACAGCGCTGATGACTGATATGGAGTTAAATCAGGATGTATTGCATGAATTTAGTTCCCTTGGGCTGAAGATCGCAATTGATGATTTTGGCACGGGTTATTCATCACTTGGAAAACTGATTCATTTACCGATAGATAATTTAAAAATTGATAAAATTTTTGTTGATGAGTTAGGCAAGCATAAGGATAGCCATGCGGTCACTGCTGCCATTATTAGTATGGCTCATGCGATGGGAATGCGTGTGATTGCAGAAGGAGTAGAGGTTGTTGAACAGCTTGAGATATTAAAAGACCTCTCTTGTGACACCATCCAGGGCTACTATTTTTATAAGCCTATGGTGGCATCAGGTTTTGAAGCACTCTTATCAAACCAGCATGATGTATTGAGTACAAAAAGAGAGGGTACTAGACTTTTAATGCTGCACTGATTGATCTTTAAATTGTTTTCTTATATCAAATTTTGTATCTTTGTAGAGGCCGTTGGAAGGTATCTGCACAGTTGTTATTCAGTGCGGGAAAATCAGGGCATAAAAAAAGATGAGTGGCAAATGGCTGCTGCGGTATTCGGGTGAGTTTATGCATGCCCGCTTAAAGATAACCTTTCCTCCATTTTGCTTGGCACACCTGATGAAGTGTGGAGGTTTTGCCCGTCTACAGGGTGATTACGAATGGATGGAAAATAGGCTGTGCAGTAGCTTACGATGGCGGGGACAAACGGCCATTTACCCATATAGGTGACAATGAACGGCTTTTTTTGGATGTGAAATATAGCTTTTAATGGAATTGTCTCTTCTAG
>Ga0316192_10000640_pt1 | contig 25810 bp, 27 predicted proteins | sample MerIslwburrow_MG_FD_204931 | JGI IMG/M metagenome (GOLD analysis project Ga0316192, IMG submission 204931) | Coastal sediment microbial communities from Maine, United States - Merrow Island worm burrow | ecosystem: Environmental > Aquatic > Marine > Coastal > Sediment | place: USA: Maine...
CTACGGTGTGGCTGTTCACGCCTATTGCCTGATGACGAACCATGTGCATTTCCTGGCGACACCGCAACATTCGACATCAATCTCGAACACCATGAAGGTGGTCGGTAGCCGCTATGCCCAGCACATCAATCGTCGCTACCATCGTAGCGGGACACTTTGGGAAGGTCGGCACCGCGCCAGCATGGTACAGTCAGAGCGCTACCTTCTTACCTGTCAGCGCTATATCGAACTCAACCCGGTACGGGCAGGGATGGTAAAACGCCCGGAGGCGTATAAGTGGTCCAGCTATGGCGCAAATGCCTGGGGCGACGATAGCTGGCTAAGCCCCCACCCGGAGTATGAGCGCCTGGGACCAACAATGGATCAGCGTTACCAGGCCTATCGCGATCTTTTCGCTCGACACGTTTGTAACGAAGACCTGCACCTGATCCGCGAGGCGGCACACTATTGTCAACCGGTCTCGGATGATCGATTCCGACTACAAATCGAAGAAAAATATGGACTTCGACTTGGGCAGATGAAACGTGGCCGGCCGAAAGGGGTGGCGGGAGAGAATTGACTAAAAAATAATCCCTCCGTCCCCTTTTACACTAACAGGCTGACGATTTCCCTGATCTCCTGCCGGGCAGCTTCCACGATTTTAACCGGATCCATTTCATCCAGGTGCAGGCGTTTGAAAGCCGGCAGCTCAGTCAGGGGCGGTGCATCGACCTCGCTTCCGCCAACCAGTGCGCAATGGTGTTGCGCTACCTGCACGATATCGCAGTAATCGGCTTCCTTCACCTCGCGCTCCCAGTTTGTGGCTTCCTGTGCCGCTGTCACGAACTGGGATTCAAATTCCCACTGTTTCAGCAGCAATGCGCCAACCGGCCAGGCCAGTTCCCGGATCACCTGCTCAAGCGCCTCTGGATCCTGGTTGAGATCGCTATGGCGGTCCGCCTGAATCAACAAGGGCAGGATCCCGATGTTGTGCATCAGACCGGCAAGAAACGCCTGCTCAGGATCGAAGCCCGGCAGATGTGTGGCCAGTACGTGGCAGATCGCACCCATGCGGATGCTGTGCTGGTAGTAGGTCTTCATCCGTTTACGAACTACGGCGCTTTGCGGAGTGAACAGATTCCTGAGCACTACAGTCATGACAATGGCGCGGGTCGCCTGAAGGCCGATGCGGGTAATGGCGTTTTGCACCGATTCAACCCGGCTCACTCCGGCATACATGGCGCTGTTTGCCACCTGAACGATACGCGCGGCAATCGCCGGGTCGGCCTGCACCGTGGTTGCAATCTGCCGGAAATCCGCATCCTGGTTCTGGACCGCGCGACTGATCTTCAGCGCCACATCCGGCATACTGGGGAGATCGACTTCCTGGTGATAGAAGGCCTGTCTCACTTCATCGATAAGGCCGGGCTGCGCCTCCGGCGAAGCGTATTCCTCAACAACAATACCTGCGCCCGCTCCTTGCCTGGGCCGTATGGTCGCCGTGTAGCGCCCGAAGGTGGCTTCGTCCAGCGACAGCAACCGCGCTGAATTGACGCAGCGAGCTCTAAGACCGCTGGTACGAATCCGAAACACCGGCAACAATGCACGCTCGGTGCCTGCCGTAACGGTCTGCATAGTCTTGCCATCGGCAACCAGATCCACTTCACCCTCGACGAGATAAACATGGCGGTCAAGGTGTTCATTGGCATGCAGCGCCTGCCCGTTACGCAGTGTTTCAATCCGCGCATCCTGCGCCAGATCCAGCAAAGCCACATCCCCCATTTCATCAAGATCACGCAGATCCAGGAGTAAGCGCAACACTTCCATTACATCGGGAGACGTTTCCATTCCTTTCCTCACCAGAACATCACAAGTCGGAGTCTTGCCTATAACCATAACTGATCCTGACAATAATCCGAAAGTATCCGCTATCACGCTGAGCCAAGGCGCAGTGGGAGACGGGGCCAATGGGCGTCCCCATTTCTTCCATTCCTTGCTAGAATCGTGTCCAGTTCCAACTTTCAGCGAGGCAGGCATGGCCGGACACAGTAAATGGGCCAATATTCAACACCGTAAGAAGGCTCAGGACGCCAAACGTGGCAAGGTTTTCACCAAGCTGATAAGGGAAATTACCGTTGCGGCGCGCACCGGGGATGCCGACCCGGCGGCTAACCCGCGTCTGCGTCTGGCAGTGGATAAGGCGCTTGGCGCCAATATGAACAAGGAGACCATCGAGCGCGCCATCAAGCGTGGCTCCGGGGCGCAGGATGGTGAGAATTTCGATGAGATCCGCTATGAGGGCTACGGCCCGGGTGGGGTTGCCGTAATGGTCGATTGCATGACGGACAACCGTAACCGTACCGTATCCGAAGTGCGCCATGCCTTCACCAAGGCGGGCGGCAACCTGGGCACCAGCGGGTCGGTGGCTTTCCAGTTCGTACAGACCGGTATTCTCAGTTACCCTGCAGGCAGCGACGAAGACAGTATTATGGAAGCCGCGCTGGAGGCGGGCGCCAATGACGTAGTAAGCAGCGACGACGGTTCCATCGATGTGCTGACCGAAGTGGAGGGCTTCGTCAACGTCCGCGAAGCCATGGTGACTGCAGGCTTCGAGCCGGAGCAGGCCGAGGTGACCATGCGCGCGGAGAATACCACGCCGTTGGATAAAGACGACGCCGAAAAGATGATTCGACTGATCGATGTTCTGGAGGAGCTGGATGACGTGCAGGAAGTGTACTCCAACGCGGATATCTCCGCAGAAATCCTGGCGGAGCTGTAGGTCGGGATTGCAATGATCCGTATATTAGGCATTGACCCCGGTTCCCGCCTGACCGGCTATGGCCTGATCGACTGCGAAGGCAACGCGTCCCGCTACGTCGCCAGTGGCTGCCTTAAGGTCAGCGGAGACGCGCTTCCGGACAAACTGGGTTTGATATTCCGTGAACTCAGTGAACTTGTCGCCGAATTCCGGCCACAGCAGTTCGCCATCGAAAGTGTCTTCATGCACCGCAACGCTGATTCCGCGCTGAAACTGGGTCAGGCGCGCGGCGCGGCGATCTGCGCGGCCGTTACCTCTGATCTGCCGGTGTCCGAGTACGCGCCACGCGAAATCAAGCAGGCGGTGGTCGGCAAGGGCGGGGCGGACAAGCAGCAGGTGCAGCACATGGTGCGGGTGTTGCTGAACCTGACGCAGATCCCCCAGGCGGATGCCGCGGACGCATTGGCCATTGCCCTTTGCCACAGTTTCCGTAGCAAGGCCCTGCAACGCGTATCGGTTGCCACGCAATTAAGCGGGGGGCGATTGCGATGATCGGTTTTCTGCGCGGTGTGCTGCGTGAGAAGCAGCCGCCCGGCCTGTTGCTGGAGGTGCAGGGCGTCGGCTACGAAGTCAATGCACCCATGACCACCTTCTACGATTTACCGGCGCTGGGCGAAACCATTACCCTGTTCACCCATCTTGCGGTGCGTGAAGATGCGCACACGCTGTACGGTTTCAGCAAGCACTCCGACCGCACCCTGTTCCGCACGCTGATAAAGGTCAACGGCGTTGGTGCGAAGATGGCGTTGACTATCCTGTCGGGGATGGATGCCGGCAGTTTCGCTGCCTGCGTGCAGGCCGGTGATACAGTCGCCCTGGTCAAGCTGCCCGGCGTGGGTAAAAAGACTGCCGAGCGGCTGGTGGTGGAAATGCGTGACCGGCTGGCAGGCTGGGATACGGGTGGCGCCGGACAGGACGCAACGGCATCAGCGCCAGCGGATGTCGCTAATCCGGTCGAGGAAGCGGTGAGTGCGCTGATTGCTTTGGGTTACAAGCCGCAGGATGCCAGCCGCATGGTGCGTGCGGTCGATAGCCGCGATGTTACTACCGAAGAGATTATAAGAACTGCCCTGCAGGCGACCGTCAGGAAATAAGTACTAGCGCTGGACCATCAGTACCCCGGCATACGCGAAGGATTCGGCTGCGGTAACAATTTGCGAACTTGGGGACTCATACGCAGTCCAACAGGTCGACAGTTATCCGGACAGCGGTGCTGACCCGAATGCAAAAACTCCCCGCGAATCACACTTCGCTTTCCGCGCCCTGGGTACGTTGGCTGATTTACCCTGTCATGGCGACAGTGCTGTTGTATGCCTTGGGGGCGAACTTTCTTTACGCGGGGTCTGTGAACGGGTTTGATCTTGGTGGCGCACTGGTGCCCGAAGAGGAGATTAAACACGGTGGTCCGCCACGCGACGGTATTCCAGCGATTGACCGACCGCGTTTTGTTACCGCCGGCAACGCGAATTTCCTCGACGCTACCGACCGTGTACTGGGTATAGACCACAATGGAGTCCGCAAGGCCTATGCGGTCAAGATCCTCAATTATCACGAAATCGTCAACGACAGGTTTGGCCAGGAGGCTGTTGTCGTGAGTTATTGCCCGCTATGCGGAACGGGTATGGCTTTTTTGGCTTCTAAAGACGGCTCGGTACGCAATTTCGGAGTATCGGGGTTGCTGTACAACAGCGATGTGCTGCTCTATGACCGGGGGACCGATTCGCTTTGGTCGCAGCTCATGAAGCAGGCCATTGCCGGCCCGCTGCGTGGCCAGCGTTTGCAGCAGATCGCGATGTCCCATACCCGCTGGGATGACTGGCGGAAGCGGCATCCGGATACCCTGGTGTTGTCCAAAGACACCGGTAGCCGGCGCGACTATGAGCGTTCGCCTTACGCCGGCTATGAAAGCAGCAGGGAGCTCTATTTCCCGGTCAGCAGGATGGACCCGCGTTATCACCCGAAGGAGCTGGTGATCGGTCTGAGTGTGCAGGGTATGCACAAGGCTTACCCATTCACCGAGTTGTCACGTACCGGTGGCGACATACAGGACAGCATTGCCGGGCAGGTCGTGCGTGTCCGCTACGATAGCCACAACCGTAGCGGTAGGGTACTCGCTGCCGATGGTAGCGAACTTCCCACCACCATCAGTTACTGGTTTGCCTGGCAGGCCTTTCATCCGGACTCCGAGGTCTACACGGCGCCCTGAGCTCACCCTGTACCGGGTCCGCTGCAGCCTGTATCCTGAGCACCATGATCGAACCTGACCGCATTGTCACCGCCAGCGCCTCATCGGAGGACGAGGCTCTGGACCGTGCCATCCGCCCGAAGACACTGGCGGACTACGTGGGGCAACCCCAGGTTACGGAACAGATGGAAATTTTCATCGAGGCAGCGCGGCGCAGGAAAGACGCGCTGGATCATGTGCTCATTTTTGGGCCGCCCGGGCTGGGGAAAACCACGCTGGCCCACATCATTGCCAACGAGATGGGTGCCAACCTGCGTCACAGCGCCGGGCCGGTACTGGAAAAACAGGGTGATCTGGCTGCACTGTTGACCAATCTTGAACCACACGACGTACTGTTTGTGGATGAGATACACCGTCTCAGCCCGGTGGTGGAAGAAATTCTTTACCCCGCCATGGAGGACTACCAGCTCGATATTGTCATCGGCGAAGGGCCGGCTGCGCGCTCCATAAAACTGGACCTGCCACCCTTTACGCTGGTTGGAGCAACTACGCGTGCGGGTTTGCTGACATCACCGTTGCGGGACCGCTTCGGTATAGTGCAGCGCCTGGAGTTTTATAACAGTACTGACCTGGCGACTATCCTGAAACGTTCGGCCCATATCCTGGGCATTGAAATGGAAGATGCAGGTGCTGTCGCGCTGGCAGAACGCTCGCGCGGTACGCCACGTATTGCCAACCGCCTGTTGCGCCGCGTACGCGACTACGCGGAGATCAAGGCGCAGGGTGTGGTTTCCGCCGAGGTAGTCGAACGTGCTATGCAGATGCTGGATGTCGATGCGCAAGGTTTTGATACCCAGGACCGGCGTTTGCTGCGCACCATTATTGAAAAATTCGACGGTGGGCCGGTGGGCGTGGATAACCTGGCGGCGGCGATTGGTGAGGAGAAGGGCACCATAGAAGATGTGCTGGAGCCTTATCTGATCCAGCAGGGCTTTATTATTCGTACACCACGCGGGCGTATGGCGACGCGGAATGCGTATCTGCAGATTGGTCTGCCGCCACCCGGGCGTGAGGGTGAGACACTGCCCCTGATTGATGATTGAATGGTATTTACTCAGGCAGCTGGAGAGTTCGCGTGTCTGCCAGTTTCTTCCGCGACGGTAACAGCGGCGCCAGCTGTTGTATGACTTTTTCCGCTGTCGCGCGGTACGAGGTCAGCTTGCCACCGTAGATGCTTAACAGCCGCGGACAGCTGGCCGCATCCCGATGCAACAGCGTATCCCTGGAACGGTGAAAGGCCGCATCTTTGTGTTTGGGTAAAACACGCAGACCGGCAAAGGCTTCGATGACCTGTGATGAGTCAAGCGCCTTTTTGAAATAGTGGTTGTACACGTCCAGCAGGTAACTGATTTCCTGTTCCAGTGGCTGAACGTCTTCCGGGTTTCCGGTGAACAGAGACTCGGTGGTGCCCAGCAGTATGTTGTTCTTCCAGGGCATCACGAAAACAGCGCGCTGGTCCTGCGGAGCCTCCAGGTAGTATATGCCCTGCTGCAGGGTGCCCGGAATAACCAGGTGTGTACCTTGCACCAGATCAATCGCCAGTGGACTGACAACCGGTTCTATACGCTCCAGTACCGTGTTGACCCAGGGGCCGGCGGCATTGATCAGAGCCCGGGTTTTGATCTCACTACCAGCGTCTTTTCCGCGGTAAAAAACCGTACAGTGCTCGCGCTCGCAAACGGCGCGCTCAAAGCTGCACCGGAACCTGGCCTCAGCACCGAGAGATCCGGCCGACGCCAGCACTGCCTGAGTGAGTTTCGCATCGTCAGTTTGAGCATCGTAGTAGCGGAATACCGCATCCAGCGATTCGTTGCCAAGACCATCCAGATCAGGCCATGCGGATCGTGGTACCTGTTGAAAGCCTTTGCCACCCAGTAGCGCATACAGGCTGAGACCCAGCCGGATCTGCCATGGGCGTCGCCTGGTGTTCTGATAGACAGGAATGTGGAAGGGTGTCAGCCGGACCAGGTGCGGCGCATTGGCCAACAAACGTTTACGTTCGGCCAGGCATTCGCGAACCAGTCTGATCTGGCCGCTTTCCAGGTAACGCAGGCCACCGTGGATGAGCTTGGATGATTTGCTTGAAGTGGCGGCAGCGGGCCGGTCGTACTGTTCCAGCAACAGGGTACGGTAACCCGCTGCGGCAGCCGCCTGGCTGACGCCCGCGCCTTGTATCCCCGCACCTATGACGACAACATCATAGTCCATGCTGGCACGCCTTGCTGGCGAGTAGCGGGTGTTGCAGCATGGTTTTGATGTCCCGTGTTTCAATCAGCGCAACGCCGCGTGCTGACCACTGCAGGGCGCTTTGCGGATCGTTAATGTTGTAGAGCATCCATTGCCAGTTGCCACGCCAGGGTGTTTCCCCCGGGGGTACCCTGCTTGCGTTGCAAATCAGGAACTGTGGGCCAAGGCGATTCGCCCGTTCGAGGTGCTGCTGGTCATAGCTGCGTACTACCCAACCGGTATCCATGTCACCCTGTTGCTGCGCGTAACCCAGGGCGGCATCGCTGTGGGCGATCAGAATGCACTGGCGCTGAAAGGGTGTGAGGATTTTCAGCAGGGCATTCATGACTTTTTCCAGCCCCCAGTGGTGCAGGCTTTCGTCCTTGATTTCGACCATGGCGTGCGCATTAGGGAACGCTGCCAGGCGTTGCAGAACGGTATCGAGGCCGGGTGCTGCTTCAGGAAAGAAGCGCTCCCCGAGTCGATCAGGTTCATGCACGCTGATATCTCGTAGTGCCTGACTGTCGGTATCGAATGCTGATCGTGGGTCGCCACCGGTGCGGCTGAAGTCGGCATCATGCAGCAGGATGAAGTGCCCGTCAGCGCACATCTGAACGTCGAATTCGAGCCAGCAGGCCCCGGCCTGCAGGGCAGCCTCAAGAGCGCTCCAGGTGTTTTCCGGGTACTGCTGCATATAACCCCGGTGGGCGACAAGTTGCGGTATGGGTTGGTCATTCATTGCTGGGAGTTTCGACATAGTTGCGGAGTTGTTCAATGAAGCGCGTATAGCGGTTACCCAGGGCTATATCGGTCAGAGGTTCAAAATGCTGTATTTTGTCCGTTGCCTGCCAGTTTTCCGGCTGGCCGGCCGCCAGCCAGGCGATACCCCTGGCACTGGCCTCCGGATCGTCCGCTCGTTGTACGGGCAGTTTACTAAGGTTGGCGAGCTTCTGGCACAAGGCCTCAAGCCGTGACAGGCCACCGCTGATGCGCAGACCCGTGACAGCCTGTTGCCGCTGGATGATTTCAAGGTTGTACTGAACCAGAAACAGGATGCTCTCTGCAACCGCGACCGCGGCTTCAGCCGCGTTGACCCGCTCACGGCCGGGTACGAATTCGGCTGCCAGCCCCTGCCGCCACCAGGGTGATCCCAGCCCGCCTACCGTATTCATGAACAGCGGGGGATCTGTTACCTGCTCAAGCCAGTGTGGCAGGCTGGTTTGAATATCTTCTTCCGGCCATTGTGCCTGCAGCCATTGCAGGGCGCTGCCTGCACCGTTGACAGTGCCTTCCAGCAGGTACTCGCAATGGCCCTGGTCGCTGACGGCGATGCTGGCCAACAGATCCGCGGGCGCCGCAGCACCGGTCTGTGCGGCAAGGATAAAGGCGCCGCTGCCCAGATTGACCAGCGCCGTGCCGTCATCCGGTCGACCCGACCCGAACCAGGCTGCGTTCTGGTCGCCGCACAGGGCAGTAACCGGGATCCCGCAATCTGACAGGGTTCCATACGCGTTGAGTACTGGACGGCAGGGGGGCAGTCTGTCGAGTGGTACATCGAACCATTCCGCCAGTTGCTCTGACCAGTCAAGGGTATGGATATCAAACAGCTGCATGCGTTGTGCATTGCTGTGATCCACCGCGTAACTGCGCTCATGTGTTAATCGCTGCAGCAGGAAGCTGGCCAGTGGTCCAAAGCGCATCTCCGGCGGGTTGCCCGCCAGGTGATTCAACCAGTGCAGCTTGCTCGCCCCATAATGGGCAGACAGTGGCAGCCCTGACAGTTTCCGGATCGCCGTGGCATGGCCGTGCAGCTTCTCAATTTGCCGAGCACCGCGGGTATCCTGCCAGTTGATCGCAGCGCTCAGGGAGGTGCCATCCGGCTGCCAGGCGGTGACCGTGGAACGCTGGGTGGTTATGCCGCAAGTGCGGACGGCATCACGTTGTGCGCTTGTCAGCGCACGCAGTACATCCTGCATGGCGGCCTGGACCGAGGTCACAATCTGTTCCGCGTCCTGCTCGGCACGGCCAGGACCGGGGTGCGAGATGGCCAGCCGGTGCATGCTGCGTGATATGATTTTGCCGGTAGAATCCAGCAGCAGTGCCCGGCTGGCGTGCGTACCCTGATCGATTGCCAGTATGTAGTCCATGAATGTATTCAACGATAGCGTCTACTGCTTGCAGCTGAAAGGCCTCAGGAGTAAAAAGTCAGAGTATGGCAGATCAATTTGAACTGGACCCCCGCCTGGCGGCAGATTGTATCCGTGTAGGCCGCCTGCCGCTGAGCGTATTGCTGCTGCTGGATGACGCGCGCTATCCCTGGTTTGTGCTGGTGCCACAGCGTATTGATGTCAGTGAGGTCTTCCAGTTACCGGAACCTGATCAACAGCAGTTGTGGCGGGAATCGGCATTGCTGGCGGAGCACCTGATGCAGAGTTTTCATGCTGACAAGATCAATATCGGCGCGCTGGGGAATCTGGTCCCCCAGTTGCATATTCATCATATAGCGCGTTTCAGGACTGATCCGGCCTGGCCGGGTCCTGTGTGGGGGCACAGTGATCCGTTGCCCTATGAAAAGCACAGTATTACCGAACGCGTGGGCATGGCCTGTGACTGGTTCGGGGACGAGCTGGATGTTTTTTAACTAACTGCAGGACGATCCCGGGAGAAAAACTAATGGGCAGGCAATGGTTGATGTTGCGGGCTGGTCTGGCCATGCTCGTTTCCGCGCAAGCGGCAATTCCGCGCGGAAACGAGCTGTGCGTGCCGTGTATTTACGATAATGCGCTTATTCCGGGATGGGCTTTATCTTAAGCTCGGCCGGCGTTGCCTTGAGGAAGCCGTGCTTTGCATAAATATCCTGGGCGGCATCGGTTGCCAGGTACTGCAGGAATCGATTGGCATTTTCGCCGTTACGCCCCTTGGTCAGCGGGCCTATTGCATAGCCTACCTTGTCCTGCTGATTGTAGGGGGCGGGGATAGCTACACCATCGATCTTGCGGCCGGACTCCTTGCCGTAAACGACTTCCGTGGTCCATACGATACCGACATCGGCTTCACCCTGTTCGATGCGGTGCGGTGTTTCGCGGTGATGCCTTGACGTAAACCAGGTCTTGTCCTTTACCGCCCAGCAACTCTTGCACTTTGCGTCACCGGTGACCTTGTCGTAGATGCCCAGGTCTTTCAACATCTGGGCGCCGTAGAACTTGAAAATGCCTTCGGTCAACGGGTTGGGGTGTGATTGCACCAGGTCATCGCGGGCAAGGTCTTCAGGGCCTTTGATCGCCTTCGGGTTACCCTCTGCGACCATCAGTTCCAGCTTGTTGTGGGTGTAGATGATGTAATCGGACATGATGCCTTTTGCGTGCAGCTTTTTCAGGTGTCCGAGATTTACGCTGGCGAACAGGTCCGGGTTCTGTGCCGTGTCCTGGCCATCGATCTGACCCTGCTTGAGCAGTTGCTGTTTGAGGATCTGCCCTGGCGGGATGGTTTCGACATAGATGCTTTTGATGTCCGGGTTCTTGCCCTGAAAGTCGCCGATCAGGTCTTCCATCACCATGAACTGGTTGCCGGCCAGGTACATCACCAGGTCTGCGTTGTAGGAATCTTCGATTTTCCCGTATTCAATCTTTCCGGCTCTGGGGATAAAACCGAGCATTTTTTTACCCGCATGAAATGTTCGGTAGTCGTGGTTCAGCCCCGCATCATCCGCGCTGTGCCCTGCAACGGGATACAGCAGCAGTGCCATCAAAAAATATGCGCTGCTCAAGATTTTCATGGTTGTGGTTTTCATTGGGATTCCTTCTGTGTAGGCGGTCAGTTTTTTGTGTTTTCTCCTTCATAGATGAGTCACAGGAGGGAAATATTCCACCCAGGCGTATTCTGTGTGCACCATCTGTGTGCGCCGTCAAACTCATGTTGAAAGAGTCCCGCTAGCGGATGGCAAAATAGATGCTATGCTTTTTGACAGGGCCTGTTTTATTGTGACAGGTATTGTAAGCCAAGGAGGATAAGGTATGCCGACATTAGATCGATCCCGCGGATTCCCGTTTGCACCGGCTAACTGGGACGAAGAGGAAGCCCGTAATCTTGCCAGTGATGATGGTCTCGAGCTAAGCGAGGACCACTGGGATGAGTTACGCGCTCTTCAGGAATACTGCGCCCGCCACGACTGTAACAAGTATAGCGTACGCGAGCTGCACGACGCGCTGGATGAAAAATTCCATGACAGGGGTGGTTACAAGTTTCTTTACCGGCTGTTCCCGGGGGGGCCTATTTCCCAGGGTTGCAAGCTCGCCGGACTGGAGCCGCCCGCCGGCGCCATCGACAAGGGCTTTGGCAGCGTCGTTTAGCTACTGCGGCCCGGGTTGAACTCTGTTTGACCCGGGCTGGTGGGGGTGGGACAGCCTGCGTAGAAACACAGGGTATTCTTCCTCATCCCAGGGGCGGCCACCCAGTGCTTGCTGGATAGGTGGCCGACAGGCTCCTGGGCCTCCGTAACCTGTTCGTCCTTTAACTGCTCAGCCATGCGTTGCACGGCCGGTTTTCCCTGCGGCAGGGACTGCACATTCAAATCTGGTATTGTTGCAACAAGTATCCAGACTCCCGTAGCAATTATCCGGAACAGGTCAACGCTGTGCGGTTATATCGCCCCAAATCCATTAACAGCTTGTTGCTGATCGGCTTTGTCGTGGTGGTCATGCCGCTGATGGCGGCGTTGATCCACGCTACCTGGTCCGTCGACAAGCTGGTTGCACAGGGACAGCGCGCCCTGTTTGACACAGTACGTGCGACCCAGAATGTCCAGCTGCTGGTGGAAACCATCACTGCTATGGAACGTAATGCACGCCAGTACAAGGTGTTGGGTGATATCGCCCTGCTGGGCGTGTACCAGGAAAACCGTCAGAAGTTTCTCGAAACAGCCGGCCGTCTTGCAGCACTGAATCTCTCGGATTTACAGCGTCAGCGTCTGCGTCTGATTATCGAGGTAGAAGACAGCATCAACGATGTTCTGATCAGTTTTCTGCCTGATGCTGTGGAAACAGCCGCCGCCGTGGACGGGTTCGGGGAGCTGTCGCGCGACGCGCGCAAAATGCTGATCGATAATCGCAAGCTGGTGGAAGGGGAGGTGGAGCGCCTGGATGAATTCGGTGAGCATCTGCAACGCAAGCTGGTGTTGCAGGCTATCGCGCTGGTACCGGCAGCGCTGCTACTGGCTGCGGTATTTACTTTCCTGATAACCCGCCCGTTACGACAGCTGGACCGCGCCATACGGCGTCTCGGCGACGGGGATTTTTCCAATGCGGCAACAATTGTCGGACCACGCGATCTGGAACAGCTGGGTGAACGGCTCAACTGGATGCGCACCCGTCTGCTGGAAGTGGAGCAGGAAAAGAACCGGTTTCTGCATCATATTTCCCATGAGCTCAAGACCCCGCTCACCGCAATCCGGGAAGGCGCGGAACTCCTCAACGAGGGTATTGTCGGTAATCTGAACGCCCAACAAGCTGAAATTACAGCGATTTTGCGCGACAGCACCTTGCAGCTGCAGAAACTCATCGAAGATTTGCTGGACTTCAATATTGCCACGTCGCGCGCTTCCCAGCTGCGTGTGGAGCCTGTGGCGTTGCATCGGTTGATCGATGCCGTGCTGGCGGACCACAGGGTAGCGGTGCTGGCCCGCCAACTGGTGTTGGACAAGTCCCTGCAGTTGGTGGAAATCGAAGGAGACCGTGCCAAATTGCACACATTGGTGGATAATCTGCTATCCAACGCCATCAAGTTTTCACCGGAAGGAGGTCAGCTGCGGGTGCGTCTTGAATCGCAGGGCGAGCAGGCGATTATCGAGGTGGCGGATTCCGGACCCGGTATTCCGGAGTCAGAACGACGGCGAATTTTTGATGCATTCTACCAGGGTGCCTGCGCGGCAAACGGCCACGTACGAGGTACCGGACTGGGTTTGTCCATTGCGCGCGAGTACGCTCAGGCGCATGGTGGTTATATTGAAGTTATAGACAGCGAGGATCAGGGTGCGTGTTTAAGGGTCGTTTTACCAATCAGTCTGGCAGCGGAGTCGCGTGCATAACTATCTGATAATAATTTTGATTATTGCGCTATCCGCGTGTCAGCCGATGACTGTGCAGCGCAATGCAGGGCCGATGCCGGTAGCGGTACGGGTCGATGACGCTGCTTACTGGCTGGAGGAGTGGCAGCAGGTTATTGAGCTGCCTGATGATCAGCTCAAGCAGACGCTGAAAGTTCGTCGACAGGAGTTTATCCGCTCGGCTGAACCGCGTACCCGGCTACGTCTCGCGTTGTTACTGGCAGCCGGACCGAAATCGGTGCGTGACCCGGAAAGGGCGCTTAAGTTGTTGAAAGGAATAGATATTGATAGGGCGGATGGCAGCGCCCGGGCATTGGCGGCACTGTTACAGCAAAATATCGAGGAGCAAGACTGGTCAAGTGGTAAAATTGCCGGGTTGAGTGAAAAACTGGGGCAGTCTGAGGCGCGTGTTGAGGAGTTGGAACGGCAGTTGCAAGAGCTGACAACCATTGAGCAAAACATTCAGCAACGAGTAACACCGAACTAGTCGGAAGGAGTAGAAATGAGTGCCTGTCGTTACAGGGTTTTGGTAGTTGATGATGACCCGGCATTGCTGCGGCTGCTGTCCATGCGCTTATCCGCCGCGGGCTACGAAGTAGCCGCTGTGGAAAGTGGTGAAAAGGCGGTCGCACAGATCCCGACTTTCCAACCCCACTTGGTAATCACAGACTTACGCATGGACGGGATGGATGGGATGGCGCTGTTTGATATGATTCACCGGCGCAGTCCGGCGCTTCCCGTCATTATTCTCACTGCGCACGGCAGCATCCCGGATGCTGTGGATGCGACCAGTCGGGGTGTGTTCGGTTACCTGACCAAACCGTTCGACAGCATGGATCTGTTGGAGCAGGTGACACGTGCCCTGCGGGTCACTGGTGAGCAACAGGAGCGCCGTGATGAGGAAAACGTCGCCGAATGGCGTCAGGGTATCGTGACCCGCAGCCCGTTGATGGAAGACTTGCTGGGACAGGCGCGGCTGGTGGCATCAAGCGAGGCCAGTGTGTTCATTCACGGGCAGAGCGGTACCGGCAAGGAATTGCTGGCGCGCGCCATTCACAGCGCCAGCACCCGTGCTGAGAGTGAATTTGTCGCAGTCAATTGCAGCGCCATTCCCGAGACGCTGTTTGAATCAGAATTTTTCGGTCACGCCAAGGGCTCCTTCACCGGTGCCATGCGTGACCACAAGGGCTTGTTCCAGGCCGCCAACGGAGGCACGCTGTTTCTGGACGAGATCGGTGATATGCCGATGACTTTCCAGGTGAAACTGTTGCGTGCCATACAGGAACGCAGCGTGCGCCCGGTGGGTTCAACGAGCACTGTGCCGGTGGATGTGCGTATTATTTCCGCCACGCACTGTGACCTGGACGAACTGCGCAAGAAAGGTGTCTTCAGGGAGGATCTGTATTACCGGCTCAATGTCGTAGCCCTGGACATTCCTTCTCTGGTCGACCGCCGCGAGGATATACCTCTGCTGGCAAATCACCTCCTCGGCCAGCTGGATGATGCGCTGAAAAAGGCAGTAAAAGGTTTTGCGCCGGATGCTATGGAAGTCCTGCTGTCGGCACCCTGGCCAGGGAATGTGCGGCAGTTGTTCAACGTCGTGGAGCAGGCAGTGGCGTTTACCACCACTTCGCTGATACCGGCCAGTCTGGTGCAGCGCGCCTTGCGTGATGAAGCCGATAGTGAAATGCCCGCATTTGCCGATGCACGCTCCCGCTTTGAGCGAGAGTATCTGACCCAGTTGCTGCAGATTACCAATGGCAATGTCAGCCAGGCAGCACGTATTGCCAAGCGCAACCGCACCGAATTCTACAAGCTGTTGCACAAGCATCACCTCAATCCGTCGCAGTTCAAGGGCGTGATACCCTCAGCAACCGTCGCTCATTGACGACAATTTAACTTATTGTTGGTCAAGCAATTACTAAGCAATTAGCAGATCTTGTCGCCTATTGGGGACAGTTTGTGTCGTTATGCAGCACAACCTGGCTCAGTTGGGAAGCGGGAAACCGGCTGGATGCGCTGTTTCGTCATGTTCTGCCCCCGCTGGCACGGCCTTTGCTGAAGTTGTTGTAGTTAAGCTGAGGTGACGGCGTGAAACTACCGATCTGGTTTTTACTATGGGGACTGATGGCTGCGCCGGCACTGGCGGAGCACCCCGTTTCTGTGGACGCGCACGGCTTCGTTGCCTTCAATCGTATCGACAGTGATCACAACGGTTATGTGAGTCGCGTCGAGGCGCGCTCGGTCGGAGCAGTTGAAGCGGTGTTTGATTCAGCGGACATCGATCGTGACGGATTGCTGAACCGAAATGAATATACCTCGGTGCGTTCGGCCAGAGAGGCTAACCCGTCTTAGCGTAGCGCATGGGCCCGGTTGCCGAGTTATCGCCGGGATATACAGTTTCCCCTACGGGGATTTACGCGGCCGCCCTGGCCGCGTTTTTTTTATGATCGAGGTTATGCCGGGATGCAAACATGGACGTGCACCGGTAAGCTTGCGGCGTGAGAATTATTGAGCGGTTTTGTGGTCAGTGCAGGGGGTAGGATTGTCGCAGTTCTGTTGGCCGGTGCGTGTGTACTACGAAGACACGGATAGTGGTGGCGTGGTGTATTACGCCAATTACCTGAAGTTTATGGAGCGTGCCCGCACCGAGCGCCTGCGGACAATGGGTTTTGAACAGGACCGGTTACGTCAGGACCATGGAATCCTGTTTACCGTGCACTCAATCCAGGTTGATTTCAAACGGCCGGCCAGATTTAATGACGCGCTTGAAGTGAGCGCGGAACTCAGTGAACAGCGTCGCGCCAGCCTGACATTCTTCCAGGAAGTCCACCGTTGTGGTGAGGCAGAGGCCCTGTGCAACGGGCAGGTACGCATCGCCTGTGTTGATTCGGCATCCTTCAAGCCTGTGCCCATTCCTGATTTTATTCGTTTGGAGTTATCACGTGTCTGCTGATTTATCGTTTTTTAGCCTGATTACCGGTGCCAGTGTGGTTGTGCAACTGGTCATGTTTTTGTTGCTGGCAGTTTCTGTCATGTCCTGGACCATGATATTCCGCAAGCGCGGCGCCCTTGCCGCAGCCTATGCCGACGCTGAGCAGTTCGAGGACCGTTTCTGGTCGGGTGGGGATCTGTCTACGCTCTACCACGAGGTGTCTCCGCGCGGCGAAGAACTACGCGGACTGGCGAATATATTTGTTACCGGGTTCAAGGAATTCACGCGTCTGCACCAGCAAAGCGGCAGAGATCCTATGTCTGTCGTGGAAGGCGCACAGCGCCGCATGCGAGTCGTCCTGTCTCGGGAAATGGATGACCTGGAGACCCATTTATCCTTTCTGGCAACCGTCGGTTCGACCAGTCCCTATGTTGGCTTGTTTGGCACTGTATGGGGCATCATGAACGCGTTTCGTAGCTTGGGAAATGTGCACCAGGCGACCCTGGCGATGGTTGCACCGGGCATTGCGGAAGCATTGATTGCGACTGCGATGGGTCTGTTTGCAGCCATCCCGGCGGTTATCGCATACAACCGTTACTCCAATGATGTGGAGCGGCTGGAGAACCGTTACGACAATTTCCTGGAGGAGTTCTCCAGTGTTCTGCAACGTCAGGCGCACGACTAGTGGCTAGACAGCGTAATCGTAAACGCCCGATGTCCGAGATCAATGTGGTGCCTTACATTGATGTGATGCTGGTGATGCTGGTGATCTTCATGGTCACCGCGCCGTTGCTAAATCAGGGTGTCGATGTCGACTTGCCGCAGGCGGATGCCGAGCCGATGGATGATGCGCAGCAGGATCCGCTGGTACTGACTGTCGATGCTGAAGGACGTTACTTCCTCAACATTGGTGGTGACCCCGAACAGGAAATTGACGCCGATACGCTGCTGCTGAGGGCGGCAGCGGTATTGCGTCAGCGTCCCAAAGTCTCGGTGCTGGTGCGCGGGGATTCTGCGGTGGATTACGGCCTGGTAGTCGCGGCGATGTCCCTGTTGCAGCAGGCCGGAGCTGCCAAGGTGGGTCTGGTTACCGAGCCGTTCGGGGAGGGTGGGTAGATCCGCAAGCTGTTACGATTGTTGCGCGACAGGCCGCGGCCGTTCATCTATGCGCTGCTGGTGCACATAGCGCTGCTGGGCGTGCTGGTTTTCAGTCTCGACTGGTCACCCACGGTAAAACCCAGTGCATCCGGGAAAAAGGCCCCCGTACAGGCTGTGGTGGTTGATGCGGCAAAGCTGGAATCCGAGATCAGGCGCCAGAAACAACAGGAAGACAAAAAGCAGCACGAGGCGCAGGAAAAGCTGAAAAAACTGGAGCAGCAGGCCAGGGAAGCTGAACAAAAGCGCAAACAGGAAGAAAAACGCGTCGCTGACCTTAAGCGCGAGGCGGAGATAAAGAAGAAGGCCGAGGCGGAAAGCAAACGCAAGGCGGCGGCAAAAAAGAAGGCCGAGGCGGAAAGCAAGCGCAAGGCAGAAGCAAAGAAGAAGGCCGAAGCGGAAAGCAAGCGTAAGGCGGAGGCGAAAAAGAAGGCCGAGGCGGAACGCAAGCGCAAGGAAGAGGCAACGAAGAAGGCCGAGGCGGAAAAAAAGCGCAAGGCGGAGGCAAAGAAAAAGGCTGAGGCGGAACGCAAGCGCAAGGAAGAGGCACAGCGCAAGGCGGCAGAACAGGAGATGCAGGCCCGTTTGGCCGCGGAGCAGGAACGCATGGCGTCACAGCGCCGTACCGCCATGCAACGTATGATCGACGAGTATGTGTTGTATATACAGGAAAAGGTGCAACGCAGCTGGATACGGCCATCCGATTCCGGGTCCGGATTGTCCTGTACGGTCGAGGTGCGTCTGATCCCGGGTGGAGATGTGATAGATGCCCGGATTGTGCGTGGCAGTGGCAATCCTGTATTTGACCGTTCGGTGGAGGCGGCAGTATTAAGGGCATCGCCTTTGCCGGTTCCATCCGATGTCGAAGTGATGGAGAAATTCCGTACAATACGTTTTGAATTCAACCCCGGATAAAGATGAAAATATTACATAGCAGTCTTCTGATTTTCTTTCTCTGCCTGCCCGGCTGGTTGCAGGCGGCGCTGACCATCGAAATCACCCAGGGTGTGGATGGTGCGGTGCCGATTGCCGTGGTGCCGTTCGGTACTGTCGCTGGCAGTTCCGCGCCAGCCGAGGACATCGCTGCAATTATCGCATCGGACCTGGCCCGCAGCGGCCGTTTCGCCCCGCTCGCGGAGCGGGATATGATCGCACGCCCGGTCGAGGTCAGTCAGGTGCGTTTCCAGGACTGGCGCACCCTGGGCAGTGAAAATCTGGTCATCGGCAAAATCGAAACGGTCGGCGCCAATCAGTATCGCATCCAGTTCCGTCTGTTCGACGTATTCCGCGGACGCCAGATCACCGGCCACAGCCTTCCGGCGACAGCTGACCAGCTTCGCTACGTGGCGCACCGTATCAGCGATATTATCTATGAAAAACTGACCGGACAGCCGGGCGCATTTGCAACCCGGATAGCCTATGTCATCTCGGAAGTGAGAAATGGCAAGAAAGCGTACATGTTGCAGCTGGCCGACAGCGATGGTTACAACCCGAAAACGCTGCTGACATCCGCGCAGCCGCTGATGTCTCCGTCCTGGTCCCCGGACGGACGCCAGCTGGCGTACGTGTCCTTCGAAAAAAGGCGGGCAGCGGTGTTTGTTCAGGATGTTTTCACGGGCAAGCGCCAGGAACTTGCTGCTTTTGCAGGCATCAACGGCGCACCGTCCTGGTCCCTGGATGGCCGCTCCATGGCTGTTACCCTGTCACGCGATGGCAACCCGGAAATTTACAGCATGCGTCTGAGTGACAAGAAGCTGAAACGCCTGACTTTTGGTGCTGCCATTGATACCGAGCCGGTCTGGTCCCCGGATGGCAAAAGTATTGTGTTTACCTCGGATCGGGGTGGCAGCCCGCAGTTATACCGGATGCCGGCCCAGGGTGGACGTGCACAACGACTCACCTTTGAAGGTAACTATAACGCCAGTGCCGATATTTCTCCGGATGGCAAAAGCCTGGCTCTGGTACACGGCGAAGGCGGGCGCTACCGGATCGCGTCTCTTGATCTGGAAAGTAGCCTGTTGCGCATACTGAGTGACGGGCAACTGGACGAATCCCCCAGCTTTGCGCCCAATGGCAGTATGATCATCTATGCAACGGAAAGCGGGCATCGTGGTGTGCTGGCTGCTGTATCCAGTGACGGGCGTTTTCGCCAGCGTTTCAGTTTGCGCAAAGGTAATGTGCGCGAGCCGGTCTGGTCGCCTTTTACAAAACGGAAATAGCGCAGCAGGGTTTGGAATACATCAAAGTTTAACTAACCAAGGAGTAGAAGCATGAAATTCATACAGGCGGTTGCGGTTGCACTGGTTTTAGGGTGGCTGGCAGGTTGCAGTTCAACCGGTGACAGTAAGGAAGGGGATGTTGCGGTAGAAGACCATAGTGGTACTGCCGGTGATGATGGCGCTGCGACGGCGTCCGGCGTCGGGGCTTACGGCGATCTGAGTGTCGAATCCCTCAATGATCCCAACAGTCCTCTGGCACAACGCGTCATTTACTTTGAGTTCGATAGCAGCGATGTAGCGGAACAGGATCGTGACATTGTGGCCGCGCATGCTGCATTTCTGGCGGCAAACCCGGAAGTCAAAGTGAACGTTGAAGGCCATACAGACGAGCGTGGCGCGCGCGAGTACAACATTGGCCTGGGTGACCAGCGTGCACAGTCGGTGCGCCGTATGCTGGAGTTCCAGGGTGTGGCACCGGTGCAGATTACGACAGTGAGCTTCGGCGAGGAGAAACCTGCAGTTGAAGGGTACGACGAGTCGGCCTGGAGCATGAACCGTCGCGTGGAACTGGTCTATGTGGGTTACTAGACCGGTATTGCTGATCTGCGCGCTGGCGGTCGGCGCTAACGCGTCGGCGGTCAGTAAAGGAGAGCTCGAAACCAGAATCAATCAGCTCGAACGCAAGCTGGACAGCCGCGGTCTGGTCGGCCTGCTGGAACAGGTGTCCAACCTGCAGAAAGAAGTCCAGCAACTGCGCGGGGATATCGAAGTGCAGACGCACAACATGGAAAATCTGCAGAAGCGTCAGCGGGATCTGTATCTTGATATCGACCGGCGCCTGCATCGCCTGGAAGCGGGCGGTGTGCAGCAACCGGCAGCGGGCACTGAACGCAGCAGCGTGCCGGGAGTTGCAGCGCCGGCTGCTGCAGCAGCGCCTGCGGCCCAGGGAGGTGCGGCGGCACAGTCGGCGGCAGGGACAATGGCGGCTGCGGCGGCTGCGCTGAAACCTGCGGATCAACGCAAGGATTACGATCGTGCGCTGGAGCAGCTAAAGGACGGGCGTTACAACGAGGCTTCGACGGCGTTCAAGGCTTTTCTGGAGAAATACCCCGGCAGCAGCTACGCGGACAATGCCCAGTACTGGCTGGGGGAGGTGTATTACGTAACGCGGCAGTTCCAGCCGGCATTGAACGAGTTTGGTAAGGTATTGAGCAGCCACCCTGACAGTCCCAAGGTGGCGGATGCGAAGCTCAAAATGGGTTACATCCAGTATGAACTCAAGGATTGGGGTAAGGCACAGGAGCTGTTGAACCAGGTGGTTAAGGGCTATCCCGGGACCACCACGGCACGCCTGGCGCAGGAGCGTCTGGATCGCATGAAACGCGAAGGTCACGCCAAATAGAATAGAATACCTCCTCAGCCTGCGCCTTCAGGACAATATTCCGGCTCCGCTTGCGCAGTGCTAGAATACTGCGATGGAACCTGTCACACAGCAGGCAGCGGTGGTAGTCGCCGAGCGTCTGCGAATCACAGAAATCTTTCTCTCCCTGCAGGGCGAATCAAACACAGTCGGTTTGCCGACGGTGTTTGTGCGTCTGACGGGTTGTCCATTGCGCTGTCAGTATTGTGATACCGAGTATGCGTTTCGTGGCGGCGAGTACAGGGGTACCAGCGAGGTACTGGAGCAGGTATCGGGCTATCAGGTACGCCATGTAACAGTTACCGGGGGGGAACCCCTGGCGCAACCTGCCTGCCTGCCACTGCTCAAATACCTGTGCGATGCAGGCTACCAGGTGTCGCTGGAAACCAGTGGGGCGCTGGACATCAGCCAGGTGGACAAGCGGGTTACCAGGGTCATGGACCTGAAAACCCCGGGATCCGGAGAAGTGGACAAAAATCGCTACCGGAACCTGGAGTGCCTGGTACCGAGAGACCAGGTGAAATTTGTTATCTGTGACCGGGCCGACTATGAATGGTCGCGCCGAATAGTGGACGAATACCGTCTGGCCGGACGTTGCGAGGTGTTGTTTTCACCCGCGTTCGGGCAACAGGATGGTGCTCAACTGGCTGAATGGATACTGGAGGATCGTCTGCCAGTACGTTTCCAGCTCCAGCTGCACAAAATTCTGTGGGGCGATGAAGCCGGACGCTGAACCTCAAAAAGCTGTTGTCCTGTTATCCGGCGGGCTGGATTCGGCCACCGTACTGGCCATTGCCAGGGACCAGGGTTACCAGTGTTACGCGCTGAGTCTGGACTACGGTCAGCGCCATCACGCGGAACTGGCGGCTGCGCAACGCATCGCAGCTACGCTGGGTGCGGTTGAGCATAAAACAATACCCCTCGATCTTACCCGGATAGGCGGGTCAGCGTTGACGGATCCCCGTATCGATGTCCCCCGGCAACCTGCTGAAGGCATCCCTGTTACCTATGTCCCTGCCCGGAATACAATTTTTCTTTCCATTGCGCTGGGCTGGGCCGAAGTGCTTGGCGCCTGGGACCTGTTCATCGGTGTCAATGCTGTGGATTATTCGGGTTATCCTGATTGCCGGCCGGAATATATCCAGGCTTTTCAGCGTCTTTGTCAACTAGCCACCCGAGCAGGAGCCGAGGGTGGGTCATTCAGGGTGCGCGCACCGCTCATTGACATGGGCAAGGCCGACATCATTCGAACCGGTATTCGACTGGGCGTAGACTACGCGCAGACGCTGTCCTGTTATGCAGCAGACGAGGCGGGAAGAGCCTGCGGGATGTGTGATTCCTGCCGCTTGCGCTCGCGCGGATTCGCAGAGGCAGGGGTGGAGGATCCAACCCGCTACCGGAAATAAATTGGGAAAGGTAAGAATATGACGTTTGAAAGTTTCATTGCCGCGCAGGAGTTTTTCCTGTGGTCTGTTTTTGGTATCGCACTGGTTCTGGGTGTGGTGGTCAACAAGACCAATTTCTGCACCATGGGCGCTGTCTCCGACTGGGTCAATATAGGGGATACCGGCCGCTTCCGCGCCTGGTTGCTGGCAATCGCCGTCGCGCTGCTTGGTGTGGTTGCCCTCGAACCCGCCGGGCTGGTTGATGCCGGTGCAGCGTTCCCGCCGTACCGGAGTGGTCAGCTGGTCTGGGCGGAAAACCTGCTGGGCGGAATTCTGTTCGGTGTCGGCATGACGCTGGCCAGCGGTTGCGGTAACAAGTGCCTGATCCGTATCGGTGGCGGTAATCTCAAATCGGTCCTGGTATTCCTGGTGATCGCCGTGATTGCCTATTTCATGATCAACCCTTTCCCGGGCAGCGATCAGACGCTGTTCACGGTACTTTTCTACGGCTGGATTCGTCCCCTCGCGGTTGACCTGGGAGCTGGCCAGGACCTGGGTACATTGATAGCCGGCAGTGAAAATGCAGTACTGGCGCGGACCATAATCGGCGCTGTTCTCGGCATGGTGCTGCTGGTTGTTGTTTTCAGTTCAAGGGATTTCCGTAGCAGCTTCGACAATATTCTCGGTGGCCTGGTGGTCGGGCTCGCGGTACTGGCAGCCTGGTACGTCACCAGCAACGCCATGATCGACGCTGACGGTGAACATTACGGCCTGCAGGCCTATGCGCAACAGTGGGACTTCCTCGCCGAATCCGACGCGGGTAAGCCGGCTGACACGCGCCCGCTGGCGCCGCAGTCCTTCACCTTCATCAACCCGATGGGGCAGATGGCGGGTTATACGGCCGCCGGTTTTCAACACGCCTACCTGACCTTCGGTGTGATGGCGGTCTTTGGTGTGGTGCTCGGTTCACTGCTGTGGTCAATTCTAAGCCGCAGTTTCCGTTTTGAATGGTTTGCCTCGTTCAGGGATTTCCTGAATCATCTGTTTGGCGCGACACTGATGGGCTTTGGCGGTGTGCTCGCCCTGGGTTGCACCATCGGGCAGGGTATTACCGGTATTTCGACCCTCGCACTGGGTTCCTTCATTGCCTTCGGTGGTATTGTGCTGGGCAGTGCCCTGACGATGAAAGTACAGTACTACAAGCTGGTATATGAGGCTGATGCGAGCTTACTGGCGGCACTGGTCACATCACTGGTCGATATGCACCTGCTGCCAAAGTCGCTGCGGCGGCTGGACGCGGTGTAATCCGCCCGGGTCTGCCAAAGACTTGTCATTTGCCGCGGGTTCGGTATCATGCCGGCCTTTCCTTCGGGTCGTTAGCTCAGCTGGTAGAGCAGTTGGCTTTTAACCAATTGGTCATAGGTTCAAATCCTATACGACCCACCAGTGACGCATAAAAAAGCCGGATCAGATGATCCGGCTTTTTTGTTCCAGAGGTTCTTTGTGCTAGAGCTTGGCGGTGGATGAGTAGCCCGGATTTCCACTGGCGCCCTTGATCAACGGCTCGTTCAGCTCAATATGTCCGATTGTCTTCTTGTCGCGCAGGTATTCCGCAACTACGTCCCACACCGGGCGTCCGTCCAGCGGTTGGGCGACGCTGGCCCAGCCTGCGACCGGGTAGTCGGCATTGGGTTCAACCGGTTTACCGTCAACTTCCATATCGTTGATGCGCGAGCCCATGCTGGCAGCCGGGTCGATGCTGTATTTCAGACCGCCTGTGCGTACCATGTCCCCGCCCTGTTGGTAATACGGATCCTGGTTGAACAGGTTATCTGCCACATCTTCAAGTATTTCCTTGATGCGGGTGCCGCTCATGTTGTTGAGTGTCACGCTCGGGTAGGTGATGGCGGTCTGCGTCATTACGTGTTCGAAGGTAATCGCTTCGCCAGGCATCACACTGACACCCCAGCGGAAGCCTGGCGAGAAAGCTATCTGTGCACCTTGCACGTCCATCAACGCATCGCAGATCAGCTGGTCAAAGGTGCCGTTGAAATTCCCGCGGCGATACAGCAGTTCGTCGGTGACAGCCAGTTCTTCGGACAGCTTGTCTTTGTACGGGGCGCGGACTTTTTCGATATAGGCGGCCATTTCGGCATCCGCTTCCAGCAGGTTGGAGAAGACCGGCAGCAGGTGGTAGCGATAATCGCGAACCTTGCCGTCCTTGACGTCAAAATCGAGTACGCCGAGGAACTTGCTGTTGGAGCCGGCATTGGTGACCAGGGTAATGCCGCCGGCGTTTTTCACTTCAACCGGGCGTGGTATGGCGTCATGGGTATGACCGCCCATAATGGCGTCGATGCCGGTGACGCGCGAAGCCATCTTCAGATCAACGTCCATGCCATTGTGCGACAGCATGATAACGACCTGTGCACCCTTTCCGCGTGCCTCGTCGACCATTTTCTGCATGCGGTCCTCGCGGATGCCGAAGCTCCAGTCCGGCACCATGAAACGTGGATTGGCTATGGGCGTGTAGGGGAACGCCTGACCAATGATAGCGGTGGGGATGCCGTTGATTTCCTTGATAACATAAGGCTTGAACACCGGTTCGTTCCATTCATTGTCGACGACGTTCTGCGCTACGAAATCGATGTGTCCCTCGAAGTCGTTTTTAATGATCTCGGTGACGCGCTCGGCGCCAAAGGTCATTTCCCAATGGGAGGTCATGACATCGACCCCCAGCAGTTTCTGCGCGTCGACCATATCCTGGGCATTGGTCCAGTAGGAGGTGCCGGAGCCCTGCCAGGTGTCACCGCCGTCCAGCAGCAGGGCGCCAGGGCGTTGGGCGCGGGTATTCTTCACCAGCGTAGAGAGGTGGGCGAAACCACCGACCTTGCCGAATTGTTGCGCCGCTTCCACGAAGTTCAGGTAGGTGAAGGCGTGTGCCTCGCGGCTGCCGGGCTGGATGCCATAATGGGCAAGAAACCTGTCGCCGACCAGATGTGGCGGATTCCCGCGCATTGAACCAATGCCCAGGTTGATACTGGGCTCGCGGAAATAGATGGGCGTCAGCTGGGCGTGACAGTCAGTGTAGTGCATGACGGAGACATTCCCGAACGGAGCCAGTTCGTACGGATTAGCGGGCTTTGCAGAGGGTTTTATGCCGCCACCTGCCGGCTGGGATGCCTTGTCGCTGTCACAGGCGCTGAGAGAAATACCGGAAGCGCTTGCCAGGGCGAGCATTTGAAGAAATTCTCGACGGCTGATATTCATGTAACGATCCTTGCTGGTAACAGTAATTTCTGCATTGCTGCATGGAGAGACGATGCTG